>Ga0315279_10003917_pt1 | contig 20303 bp, 15 predicted proteins | sample YL17G06_20_MG_FD_203694 | JGI IMG/M metagenome (GOLD analysis project Ga0315279, IMG submission 203694) | Sediment microbial communities from Yellowstone Lake, YNP, Wyoming, USA - YL17G06_20 | ecosystem: Environmental > Aquatic > Freshwater > Lake > Sediment | place: USA: Wyoming | collected... | reverse complement strand
TTTTCTGTCTTCCATTGCATTGGATTTTTGCACAGATTGTTCCAACTGGTTGTTCATGATATGTTATGAAGAATAGGCCATTTGAGTCAAAATCTCTGCTCTTCAGGATTTCATTTAGCGTCTGGCTCGCCAGATAGTTCTTACCAAAGGAAGATGTGATGATGTTCACCCAAGGTTCCTCATCTCCTTTGCGGTAGGTCCGAATTTGATAATCAGGCGGCAATGCTGGGACCTCGATGTCTTTTAGGTTTGTCAAACGCATTCGCAACTGTAAACGCGGTTTGAATATCAGACTTCTGAACTTGAATTCGAAGAATCCTGAAATGCCCATTAGGATACGGGGCACATTTCTCAATCTATAATACCGCCTGGCCAAGCTGACTTCGAAAGTTGTTATTATCGATGGCTTTCGCTGACTGCTTCAACGAGTCTCATGTACTCACTTGTCATTCGTTCCAAGGCGAATCTATTTTCAACAAGCTTTCTAGCTTTTTGACCCATCGTCTTAGCAAGGCCTTCGTCCAGTAGCAACTCTCTTACGTATGACTGCAGCTGTTTCAAGTTACCCCAGTGCGCAAGGAACCCTGTTTCGCCGTGAACTATTTCTTCATTGTTTGCACCTACGTCGTAAGCCACGACAGGTTTTCCGTGGGCCATTGCTTCCTGTACGGTGTAGCTCATGGGTTCAGGGTATATGGAGGGTAGGAGTAGCAGGTAGGCTGAATCGTAAATTTCGTGTAATTCTCGTTCATTCCAAACATAGTCACGAACTTCGAATGTTTTGCCGAATATCTCGTTTTGGCCGACCCACAAGAACCTAACGTTTGGGAATTCCGTTTTAAGACCTTCTGACAACTTGATGAAGTGTGTTATCCCTTTGTGCTCGTAACGTCCTGCGAGGAAGAGGACAGTTTTCACGTTTCCGATGTCATAGCAAGGTCTGATCTTCTTAACGTCGACCCCGTTGTATATTACATGAACCAGTTCTGCCCGGTAACCATTCTTGATCATCATGTCCTTCAAGTACTGACTGTCGCTGACGACGGCAGAAGCAAGATTGAGTCTACGTTTGAGCCTGTTCATCCTGTTTATCTGCACCATAGACTCGAGAACAGACCTTGTACCTAGTCTTCGGGTTCCCTTGGCACATAGGCCACAATAAACGTTCGGTCCCTCACATGGTGATCTGGTCAATGTGTTGAAAAGGCCTATCTGGGGACAAAGAGGCCAGAATGTGAGAGCTTCAGCAACGGTTGGGATTTTCTGGCAGATGCTGGCCCATGAAGCTGAAAGATTGAAATCAAACCATGTAATCACAATATCGGGTCCTTCTTCTCTGATTCTTTCGCGGTAATACTTCACAGTTGGCAGGTCTATCTCAGGAGAGAGAACGGTGCATGGCCTGTAAACTAGGTTTCGCAAGCCTGCGCCTGCCGCCAGGGATTTTCTTTGATCCCTTGTTAGCATCAGCTTTGAAACACTTGATCCGTTTTCACAGAAGAAGGATTCAAGCATTCGTGCAATTCTCGGCTCTCCGCCTTTCCATTGCCGGCTAAGTACTGCGCCAATGAATAGGATCTTCATCCCGGATAGTTTCGTGCCGGCCAAGAAATCTCGCCTCCACTTTCTGGTATCTTTCAGGTTGGGTAGGTCGTGAGACTGATTAGGCGAGCGTTAATGCCTCCCAGCATTTTCTGATTTCATTTAGCATATACTGCGGCAGAAGTTTGACAGGAGGCGGAACTAAGTAGATACGAGTTGGAATTCGTATTCTTATGAATTTCGAGAGGAGAACTTCTTGGGATACTTTTGCCATGCTTAAGTATCTGAGTCGGTTCTTCCATATGTACTTCAAGTTTCTTAAGATCCAGCAGCCTGCGTAAATGCTTGCCCAAAGTCTCGTAGTTTTCTTGCGTTCTAGAACCTCTTTCAGTGATTCAATGATCAGGTTGTAACTGAAGGTGAATAATGCTGTGGTTAGGTCCAAGAAACCCCAATACACATCAAAGATAAGAGATACAAAGCATATTGTGTTATGGCGTCTTATGAATGGCGAATCGAATCCTGCAGTTCCTCCTCCAGCATGATATACTATAGACTTTGAAACAGTTACGACACGTTCACCAACCAGCCACGTCTTGAAAGAAAGGTACGTGTCATCATAAAACCAGAAATATCTAGCGTCAAACAAGCCTATCTCCCTAACTAGGTCTCGTCTAATCATCATTGAAGTGCCCTGTGCAAAAGATATCTCAAACACGTCGGGAAGCTCATCGTCATCCAGTTTTCTTTTTTCAAAAACAGAATTCAGACAGATAATGTAGTCGCCGACTAACCAGCCCGCTGCTTGGATTCTCTGGCCATCCATGTTGAGTATTAGACTTTGGGCTAGTCCTATTGTACCATCTGTTTCCATTGTATCCACCAGAGCGGTCAGCCACTCGGGATCTACGGCTGTATCGTTGTTCAAGAAAGCAATATAATCCCCTATTGCATGTTTGAAACCAACGTTGTTTGCAGGACCGTAGCCCAGATTTTTCTGATTTTTGACTATTTTTATTTTTCCGTATTTTGCAGAAGCTTTTTCGGCAATATCGAGACTTCCATCAGTAGAAGCGTTGTCTACAAGAACAACTTCAAACCTAGGATATCTCGTTTCTAGAACAGAGGAAAGACAATTGCCTAAGAAACGTTGCCCGTTATAATTTAGGATGATAATTGAAACAAAGGGTCTATCCTTCATAACGATCCGCCTATCAATTGGTGTAACCGCCCTGTGCACGTCGCTTAGAGCGCCCGCTAATAACCTTGATATATCATGACTTGACACGCTAGCTCAGAATCTCATCATAGATTCCACAAAGCTTCTCGGCTATCGCTCTCCAAGAAAACTCTCTTTCGACCTTCTTTCTGCCCTCCTTGCCAAGTTTGGTCCTGACGTTTTCGTTGTCAAGCAAATACTGTACTGATCCAGCCAGTGCGGATGGATTGTTCGGCGGAACTAGAAGTCCATCTTTACCATTCTCTATGATGTCTCTTATTCCTTCAATGTCGGATGCTATGACGGGAGTTCCGCAAGACATTGCCTCAATATTGACAATGCCAAAAGTTTCACATAGAGAAGGACATACGAAGATTGATGCTTTTTTATACCATTTCACAAGGTCGTCAAGGTTCGGAGATCCACGATAGGCTATCGTGTGTTTCCCTTTTCTTTTCTCATTTTCCACTTGTGATAATATCTTTCTTGAATATTCATCACTGTAATTGGGTCCAACTAGCACAAGATTTACTGGTGTTTTCAACAGATCCAATGAACTGAGTAAGACATGGATTCCCTTTCGACTTTCCAATCTACCAACAAACAAAACCAAGTTCTCCTCTCTGTCCTGTGTGGGCACATCCGTTGGGTCAATAGTGAACTTATCAATGTCAACACCGTTTGGTAACATTCTTATTCTGTCTGCCCCCAATTCCTTTGCCAGTCTGGCAGTTCCGCTTGATACAGTTAGAAAAAGATCAGATGATTTCAATAGCGCCCGCCTCAAGACAGCACTCTTCTTATACTCAGGAGCAATCTCCTGCAATGTGTGACAGTGGAATACTCTTGGTTTCTTGATGAATGAAGAGAACAAAGGTAAGGTCAGATCCACAACATCATGAAAATGCAAGAGATCGTAATCTTTCAATATCCTCCTGAAACTGGGATCTGGAAGAACATGCAATTTGAAAAAGTCTCCTATTGGGCAGGTTTTCTTCCCAAAGAGATTAAGAGCAGAAATTCGGTATACTTTGAAACATTTCTCTTCCAATATGAATTTCCAATTTGGTTCCCATTTCCTGTCCATATTGAAAGTCATGACATCTGCTTCGACACCAATTCTGTTAAGGGTTATTGTAAGATTCTTTACGACGGTCTCTGTGCCCCCTATGATCGGATCATAAGAAGGCGTCATCATTAGAATTTTCATTTTCCTAGCGTTCCTTCCCAAAGATCAGGACTGAAGAAAACGGTGTTCAGTTGATGCTTCAGTTATCTCTCGCGCGAGCTAATGGTGGACTGCATCATGATGTGCAAGTATTTGCGGAGACCTTCCTTCAGATCTGCAGGACTTACTCCCAGGGTTTCTTTCATTTTTCTTGTGTCAGCCAATGTCTTTTCAAGGTAGTTGACTGGCTTCTCAACGTATATGGGTTTTATGCTCTTAGTCAAAGACTGATTGATATGATCTATGACCTCGTTGAAAGTATATGCCTTTCCAGATCCGACATTAACTATACCTAGTACATTCTTCTCTGCGGCTCTAACGATTGCTTCAACAACGTCATCTATGTATACAAAATCTCTACTCTGTTTTCCATTTCCATAGATCACAGGTCTTTCATTTCTTATCATCGAACTCAGGAATATGGTAATAGGGCTTGCGAAGTCTCCTTTGTGTTCTTCGCCTGGGCCATATCCGGCGAATATTCTGAGGCCGATGCTTGGGATTTTTGCAGAATGTATCCTTGCCACATGTTCGCAGGTTAACTTCGCTATGCCGTAAAGGTTCATTGGAAGAACTTCGTCTTCTTCGTTTTGTGGGAGAGGAGCGCTTCCATAAACGCTGCCTGATGTTGGATAGACTACCTTCTTCACTTCGGCATCTTTAGCCCACTCGAGAATGGTTAGAAAGCCACATGCGGTTATGTCAAAGCAATCAACAGGTCTCGTGTTGAACAGGATGATTGATGACGGCGAGCCAAAATGGAATATGTAATCGACGTGTCCCACTTTTTCCAAGGCTTTCCTGTCTCGAACATCGCCTTCCACAACTATGCAATTTTGAGGAATCTTTCCCCTTTTTCCCTCAGAAAAGTTGTCTAGCACGACTACTTCCGCTTTTTCTCTGAGGAGTCTTTCTGCGACGTGGCACCCTATGAAACCTGCTCCTCCTGTGACAAGAACTCTTGCATCATTCCATTTCATTTTTCGTCACCTCAGGACTTACGTTCTCAGATCGTGCATGCTAGCCCGGAGTCGAATAGGATTCACTGGCTCCATTGGAATATATCTTGTTGCTTAAGGCCAATGAGGGTGAAATGCTTGAGGTGTTCAGCAGTCCCAAACTCCATACGTAGCTCACATAAGCATAACTACCTTTCTGTGCGTCTGTGAATGCGTAGAGTGGAGAGTATCTGTCAGGAGAAAGCATGCCGTAGGAATACCAAATCCCTGATCCTGCACCGTATAAGCTGCCATTATCGTTCACATGCTTTGATAACCATATCGTGTTGACTACATCTTGTTCGACCGGAATTTCGTTGTAGTAACTCATTCTTATACCAATGTCTCTTGACGTTCTTTTTTGATCTTTATCCAAAGCCCAAGATTGAGGATAAACGCCGGTGACGTGTTCAATGAATCCCGTGCTGAACAGGAATGAGGTGACAAGCACTAGTGAAACAAGTACAATACTTATGTTTTTGTGTCGACCGAATTTGAGTTGCTTAAATCTCGTGGTATTCAATGAAGAGACCGCCTTTCCTATCGAACAAAATAGTGTCTCCCCGCCTAGGACGAAGAAAGGTGCCAGGAAAATCATTGTTATTGCAATTAGCCTAGTCAGATTGAAAGCTACAGCCAAATCGGGGATCACAAGAGAGAAAACTAGAACCAGCATCGCAGCGATTGACATTATGCGATATTTCGCGTCGAAACCTGTCTTTTGTCCCCTCAACGTTAGTATTACGATTCCGACAAGTATGAAGAAATATTGGGCAAGAGTAACTACCCTGTTGATTACGCCCACTATCGTTTCCGGCGGACTGGCAAGTGTTGCAACTTGCGAAGATCTAGCGGCAGGATTGAAGAGGTCCTGCGCGAAATTTCTTTCTATTCGTGCTATATCGTCAGATATTTTCAACAGGGGTGCGTTTGAAACATATACGTACCATGCGAAAGTCATTGCAAAAAGCAGCAGAATCAACGATAGGTTCAGTACGTCTTTGGATCGCCATTTGCGTAATATGATGAAAGACAGGATGACTAGAAGAATGTACAGGTAGGCAAGAGCATAATGCGACACTATCAGGCCTGCGCCAATAACTATTAGGAGAAGTCTGCGTTTTTGCATGGGTATGCTTTTTTCAACAAGAAGAAAGATTGATAAGACACAAAGAACCTCGGCGATCTCTTGTCTTGCCAGAGTCAGCGGCTCCATACCAAAGAATGTGATGCTGCTTGACATGAAGAAGAGGGTTGACAGAAGCGCTATGGTTTTGCTCGTTTGCAGTTCGAATATTCTGTACAAAACTAGAGGGACAAGAGAAAAAAGCAATGGAAATATGATCTTGAAGATCGTTTCAATATTGGAGTTAAGGAAAATCGAATATATTGTCGGTAAAATGGTAATGCTTAGAACAGATGCAAACCTCGCAATACTTGTGTCGACGCCAACTCCAGGAGAAGTCCAGATGCCATTGATTAGTGTCTGTTTGAAAACATACGTTTCAATGTGAATGTCCTCGCCAATGATGTACTTTGATATGAGAACGGTGTGAAGGACCAGGGCCATAGAGATTACAAGCACTATGAGGATGTGATATTTTGCAGACATTATTCTGGAAGAGAACCCGATACAGTATAAGATGGCTATTGCTATTATCATGACAAGCAAAACGAAAACATTGTCGTATACTGCTCCAACTACGCTTAGAATCGGAATTGCAAATAGCAGCATCCAGAAAGCATTGAACTTCGGCAACCGAGAAGCATTTGAAGAATCATTCTGAGTTATATCATGTCTGCATCCGACGAGAAGTATGCACAACACGGCACTACTGATCACTAGCACTAGCGGAAAAAGTGAAAGAGGCCTCGCAAAACCGAATAGTGGAAACAACGCGCACATGGCAACACCGACAAGCATCAGAAATGACAGGCTCAACCCCGTGGAAAGTAAAATAGTGTTTATGTTGTTGTTGTCCGCCCTTAGAGCTTTCAGTATTATGTATCCTGGTACAAAGGTCAGGTAGATGCAGCCAAATATCTGTCTCAGAACTGAGATGTTTAAGATTATTGAAAGCAACGTGACAAAATGTATGAGCAGAACAGAAAGCAAGTAGTTTTTCATTCAACATCTCTCTATTGTTTTTGACAGTAACAAATGCTTAGGGAACTTCGATTCCGAAAACTAATTCTTGCGGAGTCTCGCGTTCAATAGCTGGCTGTAGATTCTTATCACTTTTTCTACAAAGACATTCAAAGAGAAATACTCTTCAACAATCTCTTTCCCTTTAGTTCCATAGGATTGCCTCAGTTTCTTGTTTTCAAGCAGAGTGTTTAGGGCTGAGGCAAGGGCAAGCGGGTCGCGGGCGCAGCATTCGCTATTTTTCGTCTGATACTCACAGTCATCATACCGATGAGGGGCATTTCCTCGTCCAAGAAACGGAAAATGTGGACACGCTTCCTGCCTTAGCAGTAGCTCCTCTTATTTGTCTAATCTCTGAATGGATTTTTCAAAAGCATCTTCTAGAGTAATTCTATTGTAATAGTGAACTTGAAGTGTTGAGACGGCATTTCTTGCTAAAGCCACTCTAGAGTCTTTATCTTTCAAGAGCCACGAAATTACGTTTGCCAGTTCTTTGGGATTATTGGGCTCAATCAATATACCATTCACTTGGCTCTGGATCATGTCCGGAATGCCTCCTACTGACGTTGCAACTACGGGCAAGCCTGAATGTAACGCCTCGAGCACTACGACGCCTAGACTATCATCTCGTGTAGGAAATACAAACAAAGTGGCGGCTTGATAGTATTGGCACAAAGCATCGTAGTCAATTGTACTATTGTCAAATCTAATCCAGTCTGCTAGAGCCAGCTTCTCAACCAATGTATTCAATTGCTGCATGTAGGTGTGGTCTCTAATCTCTCCCTTTATTACTGCCTTAGGTCTTACCTCCTTTGCGATCAATGAAACTGCTTTCACAAGAACGTCCAAGCCTTTCCTAGGTTCAATTCCAGCGACTGTTAATATTGTGGGAGTACGTGAGTCGTCATCCAACTTTCTTCTAACGGAACGAAACAATGATGATATTGGGTAGGCAACCAAAGTGATTTTTCCTTTTAGATTTGGAGCCATTTTTTCAATGCCTTTACGTTCGAATCGTGACAAGGCAAAGATGTTTGGCATTTTCGTTTGTGACACCCGAAGAATTAGTGACATGAATTTGAATTGTAGACAGTTAAGTACCGTACCCGCTATTTTTCTTCCATGATAGTCAAACTCGCCTATGAAAACAGGCGCTACCTTTGACCTGAAAGAAAAGAACGAGAAAATTAGGCAAGGCACGACATTCGTCAACCCCATCGATATGATAACGCGCGGTCGATTTTCAAGGAATATTTTAAAAAGGCGTAGTTGATAAGTAAAATGCCCAACTAGTTCCTTTGGCGATGGAATGTCCCACGCTATTACGTTATCTTTAATACGATAGCCGGAGAGCGGAGATTTTGAAGTACCTGTCAAGACAAAATTTACATCAGGATGCCGCTCAATAAGGTTAGATATGGCTATATATTCGGGGTGTCTCTTGAACAAAGCATAATGTTTCCAAGGACTTGCTTTGATTATCACGACAACCGGTTTCTTCATTTTTACATCAACATTAATGTTATACATGTAGTTTTTTTATTATTTTTAATATTTGTTGAGCTCTATTTAGGTAGGTGTGTTCTTTAAGAACGCGTTGTCGGGCAGCTTTGCCTATCCTTTCTCTATCTTCTTTTGAAGATAACAACCATTTGTACTTGTCAATAGCGTCTTTGGCGTCGTTAGCAACAACCATTTCTTTGTCGGGCGCAAAGAAGTCTTTGAGGTCACTGCTGGGATTGGTGACTACGCAACAGCCAAGGGAAGCTAACTCGAAAATTCTAGAGTTCAACACGCCAGCTGTGACGAACTGTTGCCTTAATATATTCAGGTTTATTTTGCTGCCACGGCACAAATGAAGATATTTATCGAGTGAAACTGAGTGGAGCCTTTCTGAGTTTCCAAGGTCAGTTTTAAAAGAGCCTTCCACTACGAATTTGAAGTTTTTCAAAGCTATTGAAGGCTTTGAAATCATGTTCTGCATCCAATCTTCACGGTCGAGTTCGCCGAATCCCGAAAAGAAAACATCTATATTCTGCTCTATTCCAGGTATTGGACAGAAAATTGCAGGGTCTGCACCAAAGGGAACGGTCCAAACGTTTTGCAAGCCGTGTTCTCGAAGTTCTTGACTTATTTTCTCGAACGCGCAAGCGATGGCATCGCAGTCTGAATAGTCGGGAAAACGATGTTTCTCTGGTTGATGATCTAAACTATACTTGGGAAGAGCTTGGATATCAGTTTCATAATAAATAGTTGGTACTCGAAAGTCTTTTCGAATCCAAGAAGGGATTTCCTTTGCAACAGGTAATGCGGCGATCAAGAAAACTGCATCGATATCTCTTTCTGTAACAAAAATTTCCTTTAGTTGTTTTTTCCAGCCGCGGTAATAGAAGAACCCTGCCATTGTTTGGTTTAGTTTTATTCCTCGACTCAAAGCAAAATCAAATGTCTTGTTCTGGACGAACGGCCTTGAGTAGCTTCTCCACCATGGAGCTGCAAAACTTGTTCCTTCGCATGTGGTGACGATAACTTCCACCCCAGCATCATGAAATCCCTTCAGGAATTGCCAAATGATTGGAGTCCCGCCACCACCAAAAGCTAGATCAATCGAATTCCCTATTGCTAACAATTTCACGTTAACTCACCGGTGTGACTCTCTGCAACTTGAGATTATTCGTTCTTGCACACATTGTTGTTTCAATAATGGTTGATTGTTCTGCGTCATGTTTTTGCGGAGCAGTTTGTTTGCTGATCCGAACTATATTCAAACTTTTTTAGACGCCTCAGTTTGGCCATGGCTAAAGCAAAAAGTACAATAAAAAATTCTACAGGCCGCTTATGCCAAGAGTCCTTTCTCAAATCATCAAAAATGCTAAGTCCAATTCTATACCGACATTGGTAGTACACATACCTTTCTCTGATCCTATGCAAAAAGCCCATTTTTAAACTACCTTTTTTTTCCACTATACGTGAAGCGTCTGGGAAATAATGACTTTTGCCTATGAATGCAATACGCTTAGTGAAATCTACGTCTTCGCCCCACTGCAAATCTCTCCAACCGCCGACAGCGATGACTAGATGCCGAGGAATTATGTGAATTGTCCCAAAAGATAGCATGTACCCTTCATGTTTTTCGTGATATAATCGCAAAACATCTCTCAAAACGGGTTTTATCACATCGTCCGTATCAATACCAGATATTATGTAATTTCCTATGGAATTCTCAAATGCTATCTGTCTTCCTTTTCCTCTACTCGAATGTTCGATAATCAATTTGATTTTTCCTTTTTTAGCATATTCCTCAAGAATCTCGCGCGATCCCTCTGTACTAAAATTATCACATACAACAACTTCAAAGTCTGAAGCTATTTGAGAAAAGACACTCTCTAAGCATTGGCTGAGTGTGTCTTTAGCATTATAGTTTGTAATGCAGATGCTGTATTTTAACAGTCCTCTGCAACCATCTTCTTTCGAAGTATGGCTCATGGCGCGCGCTTTACGTCCTAGGATCGTTACCATCACAATCACATTAAAGGAATGTTTCGCCGACTAAAATACGATTTGGCTCTTTTTTCAATGTTATTGATTCAAGGATATTTCTGTCGCGCGCATGCGTGTTCTTAAAATGGCTAAAAATGGTTTCAGGTGCGCATTTGCACATGTTGTTTATGGATTCATTTGATGAGTGTATTCTTGCCTCCCTCAACGAGGGCAGACAAAGGTTTTTTGCTGAGCTCTGAATGGAGCAGGATTCTCTCATAACACGCTAAAGCTCCACATAGCTCGTGTAATAAATCAGGGTCTTGTGGTCAAAGAGAAAACGCGTTAGACGGGCTCGGACGACCAAAATTCCCCTATAGCATTCCACCAAACGCAAGAAAACAGGTTTCAACTGCCCTCTCAGAGTCCTCGGTCGAGTTTGTACATTCACTTTTTCAGTCGCCTCAACCACTTCTGCAGGTTTTAGAAGGGTGGATACTACAAAGAAGCTCGGAAATACTGCGGTTCAGGAAACTGCCCATACATCCCGAAAAACAAAGAACAAAAACCTTTTTTGACCAATTTCAGAACAGCCATGCGCGCTGCCCGGGCCATTTCGCGTTAGACCTTTATCAACTATGATATAAGCTATGGAGGCGGACCATTAAATATTTGGTTAGTTCCCAAAGAGCCTTCTAATTGCCCATGTGGATTGCCTGATTCGCTGAGAATGTAAATTGTATTACGAGCGATATTTGGGTCTGTTGGGCTGTTGTAGAACCAGATATCAGCGTGCCCTGCAGCTCCGCAATTGAGAAAATTGGCGACGAATACATTATCTTGGATATACCCCTCTTCAAAGTACAAGCCTATGGTGCAATTGGTCATGCTGATGTAGATAGTGTTATCGTAGAGTTTGCTGTTTGTGCCTGAAGAAAAGTATGTTCCAGGAGAGTTTGAAATTGTCAGATTAAAGAAGTTATGGTCCACGCTTTGGTTATCGCCATCAGTGGTCAGCGTGAACGGTTGAGTTTTCATATTGTAGCAGGTTGCTTGGACACTGTTTCCAGTACAATTATAAGGGCTTGAAGCATCATACGTCGTGCCCGTCGTTACACCGCCAGTCATGTTTCTCATTACTATATTGGTGAAGGTGTTGTTTTTGGCAGGGCGCAGTTTTATCCCGAAATAACCATCTGCCCAGTTATTTTCTATCGTGCAGTTCGTGAAAGTGTTGTTGTAAGTTCCATAAATGTCTTCGCTACTACTAAGGTAAATCCCGTTCTGCCTCACGTTGTGAACCCATATATCGCTGAAGGTGTTGAAGTATGAACCATTCCAATTTACATTGCTGTCTGAATCTCCAAGGTACAATCCTTCGGCCGAATAAGCTGAACAGTTGCCATCAAGATTCAGATGTTTGAAAGTGCCATACTGAACGTCGCTGAGTAGCATTATCATGGCGGCGTAATGTTCGCTGTTTGAAAACACGGAAACATTTTCGATGTCTGGATAGCGGCATTGACGAAGGAAGATGCCTGCACCGTATGTGTGTTGAACCGTGATGTTATACATGGTAAAATTCAAGCTTTGGGTTACACAGACACCGTTACAATAGCCAGCCGAATTTAGGTATGCTGTCCCATTGCTTGCCAATGTAAAATTCGTGAATGTTGTACCTGCACCTGCACCATTTAGATAAAATATGTAATCGCCATCTCCAGTTCCGCCTGACCTCTGGATTATTGTGCCATTGCCAAGAAGAAGATAAATGTTTGAGAAATCGTTAGTGTATAGAGGATTGCCTCCGATGAACGTGCTTGTAAGATAAGTGTTGGGTACAACGTAGATTGATCCTCCATGAACCGAAGAACAGTCCCACAATGCGTTGTTAATCACAACGGCAGGGTCAGAATTATGGTCATCAACGACTCCCGCACTGTTTATCCGATATGTGGATGTTGAATTTCTGAATATACGGTACGTAAAAGTGGAAGACGGATACTCACCAAGCGTTTTGATTGTGCCAGTGTTTCGAATGCTTGCAATACCAGAGTCTAGGCTTAGCGCACTTACCGAAATACAAAGCAAAATGATAATTGCAGAGCTTAGTAGTAACAGTGTCTTTTCCTTTGGAAACAGCATCATTATCATCATCATAATAGTTAACGCGCGCTATTATATGCGCGTGCTCTAGACCGAAGCACAATCGGATCTGGTATCTAATAAACATTGATGAAGGGCTGTTCAGCACATATACACTAGACTATCTTGCTGCATGCCAATATCCGAAAGCTTCCCAAATCCCATAAAAAATCTTTATGCACTATCCAGAAAGTTTTCGGAACCTGCGTCAAGAGCGCGCGAGACTTGTTAGTTCTTCAGAAATCAACAGGTGAAGACCAGGCAATAAACTGACAACTTCTCAAGCGCCAAAGTGCACGAACTTCAAACATGTGACAACCGTGTTTAGGTTTGCATAAGATCGCGCGCGCAGTCGCTCCTTGTGCAGGGAAATAATTTCAAATTCTCGCGGGGGAAGCTAAGACAAAGACAGGATTGCAGAATTTCAAGCGGAGCTTACCAGTCCATTCCAACGTTTGTTCATAATGACTGCTACGTTGTCCATATGAAAATGCGGCTTGAGTCTCTCAAGGAACTGATTATGAAAGAAAAAAGTGACTAAGCTACTTTCCCCAAAGTATGTTGTTCCTCTTGATTCTTGCAGGAACCCCTGCTACTAGGCAGTTTTCAGGTACACTTCTATTTACAACTGAACCGCATGCTACGACGCTGCCGCCGCCTATTGTTACTCCTTTCAGTATCGTGACGCGACTGCCAATCCAAACATGATTGCCAATTTCGATCGGCTTAGAAACCTCATAACCACTTCTTATTACGCGATGATAGTCAGTATCGCGTATTTCAACTTCCCAACTTATCAATGAGTTATCGCCTATCTTTATGTTTCGAGCACAGAATATTTTTGACCGTGAGTCTATCGCAACTTTGTTGCCGATTTCTAGGGTTGCGTTTTCGTACAGTCTGATGGATGCGCCTGAACCTATAAGAACCTCGCCGTTAATAATTAACTTGCTGTTTTCTAACATTTGCAGTAGCGAAGGATCTTCTGTAGGTTGGAATCGCTCAGGCAAATCTATTCCAAACCAAAACGATCCCATATTTACTACGTTTATGTTTTTACTAAGAAGGAGTTTGGTGTTGCCATCGACTAAGAACGCACTTAACCCACGACCATTATTGCCTGCTTTGGTTTTTGAGTAAACATGTGCACTCTTTAAAAACGTTCTTAGACCTATTCTACTGTTAACTATAATACGTAATTTACTCATTTTCCGCCCACTCAAGAGCAAACCTCCGGAGACAGCTTTTTGGCAAGCCCTTCTGGAGAGTAGTTGCGCTCACTATTGCCCAAGTGAGATAGAACTTGTTCCTGCAGTTATAGCGCGCGCCCAACTTATTGCGAATCTAGGAACACGCATGTGCGCTTAAATTTGCATAAGATACTCGTCGAAACTTTCGGCCACTTTTTCCCAAGTAAACCTTTGGTTTATGATAGTTTTGCCATATGAGCCCCATTGCTCCAATTCTAGTTTGTGACTATACGCTGACCATATTCCTTTCGCTATGTCAGATGAATCAGTCGAGGAAACGTAGATACCACACTCACAGTTTCCAATTACATAACGATTTAATGGGAGAGGCGTCGCAATAACAGGTTTCTTCATTGCGAGATATTCCAAGAGTGCTAATGAACATTGAGATCGCCACTCAGGCCGATCAGGGAAGGGTTGGAGACCGACATCACACATTGCTATAAATTTCGGAACATCTTTGTAGTCCACAAGTTCATGAATAATAACTCTATCCTGAATTTCATATTCTCGAACTAGTTCCAGTATTCGCTGAGAACACGAACCTCCTCCAAGCAGGAATAAAGCAACATCATCAATTTTGCCTTTTAGAAGTGCAAGGCTTTCGACCGTTTCAACGATTCCTCTTGAGCCAATGCCGTGGACTGCACCGAAAGCGCCGTGGTAGAAGAGTACGAGCTTTTTGCTTAGGCCAAACTTTTCCCGCAACTCTATCCTTTCTTTTGAGAAGTTCTGGGGATTAAAAAGCTCAGTATCGACGCCAGAAGTCCAAACTCCGACACGTTTAGAATCTATGTGATATTTATTACAAAAATCCGATTTCATCATGGGAGTTATAGTTGTTATGCCATCAAACAACTTCTTAGCTATATGAAAAGAATTGTCAAAGAAAAAGCCACCTATATCTCGAGAGGCTTTTGCTATAAATGCAGTCCTGGCGTCAAGAATGATTTTTGGCCGCGTTGATTTTGGAAGAAGAGCCACGGGTATTAAACCAAAAGCAGTAGCATCTTGTGGCTCTACAATTAGATAATTAGGCTCAAAGTGCATGACATAGAAGGGCAAGAAAAAAAGCAATAACAAGACAAAAAGAGCGTTCGTAATGACAGGTCTATCTTTCATAGGAATACAGTGAATTTTCAAATCACTATACTCCGTCTTAATTTTCTTCTGAGAATACAGAGCAAGTAGAAAAACGGAATAGCCTCTCTTGGCAAGATGCCTTAGGACCTCAATCTGTGTAGTCTTGTGAAGACTCTTGTCCATGTATAAGAAACTGATCCAGAGTATTCTTTTGCGATTCAAGTCTGAGGTAGCCTCAAATGGAAGATTTCTTTTTTCCTTGTTTGTGTTCAGTTGGTCAGATTGTTTGGTCTGGTGAGGCTCTTTTTCATGCACGCGACGCGCGGCAATAGACTCATCCAGACTACGCTTTTCTTTAGATCGTCTTTCTTTTGTAAGGATTCGGCAAGCACACTGACGCGTTATGATTGTCGTGAATGCCAACGATTCGGATTTTTTTCATTTTATTTCACCATCGCAGGGTACGCAGATTGATCTATAACTTTTTCATACACTTTCAGATACTTTTCACTCTGGGCATCCCAATCGTGTTCCTTTTTGGCTAGGGTATGCGCGTTTTGACCAAGCCTCTTTCGCAAATCGCTGTCTGACAGTAGGATCTGCATTTTTTCACTGAGGTCATGGACGTCGCCGGGTTTAGCCATCAAACCATTGTTCATGCTTGATATTATCTCCTGAGCGAATGGAAAATTGAACATGATCACAGGTTTCTTGCATCCCATTGCTTCCAGCACGAACATGGGTTGTGCTTCAGACAGACTTGGAAAAACCACAACGTCTGACTCTTTTAGCTCGGCCAGTAGTCTTTCGTGAGGAATATAGCCAAAGCAACTAACACTGGCTGTCAAGTGTGATTCGGCAATGAACCTGTTTATTGTCTTCTCTAAAGGGCCTTTCCCAAAAATCTTCAGGCACGAATTCGGAAAGCTTCTTTGCACGTGTTCAAAAGCTTCCAGCAGTAACATCACTCCTTTGAACCAAAACAGACGCCCTGCATAGATTATGGAAAGCTCGGCAGATTTACCAGATGGTGAATCGGGGATCTTTTCTATTTCATCAAAGTCTATACCATTCTGAATGACTGAAACTCTCCCCATGTTTAAGGCGCCGTAAGCTTTCAGTTCTTCAAGTAACGAAAAACTGCACATTGTCGTGTGGTCCGCGGCTCCCAGAATAGTGTCAACAGAGAATTCATGCAGAGGAAACTCTAAAATGTGGTATCCAAATTCACTAAACGTCCAACTTGAAATGGGCTGATTGACAAAGGCTCTTTGACTTGCTCTCGGGCTTCCGTGAATTGTACCCACAAAGGGTCTTTCCAACTTCTTTTTCAGAAGCGCGAACATAAAAGAAGCTTCCGGACTCAGACCATGTACAACGTCATAGTTCTTCAGCATTTTTAAAAGTCTTGACAGGTTCAATACTTGATACGAGATCGTCCTTGGAGGGAAATCAAGCATGGGCAAGCGCACGACTTCGAGAGAATCTGTCCATCGTTCGATCCGAGCGGTCAATGCAGTTGTACTCGTGAAAACTGTGACATTGACTCCTTTCTTTGCCAGACTTCTGGCTAGTCCGTAGCAAACCGAAGCGATGCCTCCACCTTCGTGAGTTATCAATGCGACCTTCATCTTGCCAAGCAAATCCTGGTTTCTTAGCTATGCCCTTTCTGTACCTTCTGCCACTTGTGAAGCGAGTTGCCTGTTAAGTATCTCACTATTCCTTCCAGTAGGATTAGTTGGTACTGCACAAAAGTCAAGGCGACTTTAGATATCTTCGTCCTAGTGGGCAGAATCTGTTCAACAAGGAACGCAGCGAGAACAAGGCCCAAGAAAATCGCAAGAACCAATGACTGCCCAGTTTCTTGAAGGTAAAACAACGCACTTGCAGCTGTAAGCAGGATTATGCTTAATACCATAAAAGGAGAGACGTCATGCATGAAGAAGTTGGCTGGAATTACAGTTGTACCGAACTTGCCATAAGATCGGTTGAACATGATGTCCCTGTTGTACCAGAACAGTCGAGCTAACCCTTGTCCTCTTCTGACCTTTTGGATCCGCAAAGACTGCCTATTGCTCGGAAGTGATTCATAGAAAATGGCTTCAGGTTCGATTACCGACTTGTAACCTTCCCTTCTTGCAATTATGGCAAGTTGGGAGTCATCGGCATTTAGATTTTCTCTGATTCTCTTGTCTTTTATGGCGCGTGTTCTGTATGCAGAGAGTTCCCCATCGAAGATTGGAGTTGAATCAATCATGCTTTCTCCACGTCGCATCTTCTGGTAGAAACTAAGATAAGCTGTCTCTGCCATAGCCTCCCCAGACCGATCAGTGGTTGGTATCACTTGCTTTCCTACTACAGACCCTATTTCTGGAGATGAGAATCGTTCGACAACTTTTTGCACTGCATTTTTGTCCAGAAAGGCATTAGCGTCTGTCATTATGACTATCTCACTCTGTGGATCAATATTGGACAGAGCCCTGTTGATTGCGGTTGACTTTCCTCTTCGTTCCTCCTCCACGATGAGTTTCATCTTTAACTCTGGATGACTGGACATGAATCTCTTTTCTATGTCAACGGTCTTGTCCTTTGAGGCGCTATCGATCATCAGTATTTCCAGCAAGGCATTCGGATACGTTTGTTCGAGAAGGTTCAACAGCTTATCGTTGATTGTCTGAGCGTCATTGTATGTTGGAACAATCACAGTTATTCTAGGTTTAAAGTCCGGATCTGCTTGTCCTCTTTGTCTTTCCTTGCCTGCTCTTAGGATATACAAATAGTATCCAAGGTAAATTGTGCCAGTACACCCTGCAAGACTGGTGGTTGCCCATAGAAGTATTTCCCAGAGCATCATTCTTGAGACCTCTCCACTACAAGCAAGTCAAAGTCGCCAGACAATACTCAATCTAGCTCTCTCATTTCTTGCCTAACTCTTTCTTGACGACCTCGTTAACTTCCTTTACTGCCCTCAGCAGAATGGCCTTGTCTGAACAGTTGATGAGCTCCTCTAGATCCTTGGGCAAACACTTACCGTCAAATGGCCCTTTCGTAGGGTCCGTATATTCCGGAGCAGCTCTGCCTTCTGACACCATAATGCCCATCACCACCTTCGGATCTACTCCATAATCTTCGCACAATCTTCTTACTTCGTTGGCAAAGGAGATCTTCGTTGCAGCAAATGCGTTCATTACCAGCTTTGTCATCACGGCCGTAGCATGGTCTACGTGATACACTGGAATCTTACGTTCTTGCCAATAGAAGACTTCATTCATTACTAGGTCCACGTCTTTCTTTTTTCCCGCGACAACGACTATCTTCGGCCTCACAAAATCCTGTAATCGGGCGTTTTCATGGAGAAATTCTGGCATTGTGACTATTCTCAACCTTTTGCTTTCTAGGTTCTTTATGAAATCAAGGGATAACGTTGATTTGATCACCACTACGCCAGGGTATCTCCTTCTTTCCAGTTTTCTCAACGTTTCTTTGATGAGAGAGCAGTCTAGTCGATGGTTTTGGGGGTCTGTGGGCAGAGCGATGAAGATGACATCGCTTTTCGCAACTTTCTCGAACGTGTCTGAGGGTTTGTACTTGTCATATCCTACTACATCTTTATGGTAGAATCTTAGCGCATGGTAGACTGTTTCTCCTACTGCTCCGAGTCCTATCACTCCAATTCTCATTTTGTATCACCTATTTGGTTTTCATGAATTCGGCTGCGAAATCTATTGCCCGCAAAATCCTGCCACCCAACTGTTCCACGTATGACAGTATTTCATCCAGCATTTCGATGGAACGACTTCCAGTGTTTCGATACAGGTGCCAAGGCACACCTTGAGTGGGTGGAAGATTAAGAACGTCTCTAGGGTGAATGTACAACATGACAGGATATCCGAGACCGAAGAGCATCTTGATTCCAAGCTTCACATGTGACGGCCCCAAGTTTCTCATCCATGAGGCGCTCAGCGGAAGCGGAAAGATTGGATTTGTGGAGATTGGTATTTCCAAGATTTTTCCCCATTTTGACACAAAGTAGTATGGTCGACGCTTTAGAGACAATGAACCGTAGTGTCCGGGTATCAGCATTGGTAAGTATGAGGAGTCATACAAGAATCCCATTCTGCATAGGATCTCTAGCGTCGTGTTGTTGGCTCTCAAGCAAGGGGCTCTGAATCCTGTGGGTCGTTGACCTGTGGCATCTTCAATAATCGTCATAGCCCTTTCGATTCGTGACTTTTGTTCTTCTGCACTTAGAAGACACTCGTCTCTCTCATGCAGAAACCCATGGCAAGCGACTTCGTGTCCCTTCTTTGCGATTTCCCCGACCTTGATTGGGTGTCTCTGCCCCATCTCTCCGGTGACAAAAAAAGTTGCTTTGACCCCTTTTTCTTCGAAGAGGTTAAGGAGTTTGTCTATGCCTTCTTCAACGTTGACTTGGTGTTCTGCTTCAGAAATATCATGTTCCACTGAGTAGAATCTCAGTAAGCTTGGCCATCCGTCAACATCCACTGACATTATAAACCGGTGAGCTGAACACGCACTACATTTGGCCTGTTCCATGCGCAGTGAGCATCCTTTGATATCAAAAAACTGTTCAAGTTACTTGTTCATTATCAGAGAGCACTTTTCAGTGAGCGAAAGCTCTCTCGCGCATGTTTCTCTTTTGACACACCCACAGCGGCACCTTTCACATTTGGCAAAGAGGCTATGTACTCCACTGCATCTTCGAGCTTCAAGTAACCAGCTGCCAGAATGCTTATTGCTATCAGAATAGGTTCCCTTGTGCTTTTCAAAGCCTCTTCGCAATCTTCTTTTGAGGGGTTCATCTCAAATCCTACGCTGTTAAATGGCGCGGCAACCACTATTCTTTCTAGGTCTAGGTTCCAAGCCCTAAACTTCTTGACCAGATATGCAAAGTTGCAGGTGTTGAAACCAGGTATATATCCCTGCTTTCTCATGAATTCGATATGAGCCTTGAAAAACCAGTCTAAGTTCAGAGCCAGAGCCAGGTCGACTACCACTTCATGGAGAAGCACAGATTGTATTTTCGCCTGTCTGCCTCCTGAAGACCTTATCCTACTAATCTCATATGTCAAATAAGTCTTCAACAGCGAAACAGGATCAGCTTTCAATAGCCCGCTAAGTCCAGTGGCCATCGTTCTAAGATTACCTGACAAAGCCAAACGTTTTGAGAACACCCTAGCTAGACCTGAGA
>Ga0315279_10003916_pt1 | contig 20305 bp, 16 predicted proteins | sample YL17G06_20_MG_FD_203694 | JGI IMG/M metagenome (GOLD analysis project Ga0315279, IMG submission 203694) | Sediment microbial communities from Yellowstone Lake, YNP, Wyoming, USA - YL17G06_20 | ecosystem: Environmental > Aquatic > Freshwater > Lake > Sediment | place: USA: Wyoming | collected... | reverse complement strand
GCCGGCCGCGCCGTCATAGTCCGCGCCGACGGCCTGACCGTCAAGGACCTCGCCAGCGGCGATCAGAGAGACACGACCCTGGCCCAGCTGCTGAAGGCCCCCGCCGGGGGCTGAACATATGCCATAATCGACCTATACCTATAACCCCATATGTTCCGGCAGGGGGTGTGATGGCCCACCGCAACATACATTACGAGGCGGCTTTCGAGGACTACCTCAGGGGCAGGCAACTGCCTTACGTCGCCGTCGACGAGGCGAAGAAGGCCATCTTTTCCGGCGCGGCCATCAAGAGCTTCGATTTCCTGGCCTACAGCCAGTCAGGCCCGAACCTGCTGGTCGACGTCAAGGGCCGAAAGTTCCCCGACACCACGCCGGGCCATTCCAGCAAGGCCGTCCGGGCCTGGGAGAACTGGGTCACCCGCGACGACGTCGAATCCCTGGCCGAGTGGGAAAAGGTCTTCGGCCCGGCCTTCCAGGCGGTGCTCGCCTTCGCGTACTGGCTTCAGGGCCCGCCGCAGCACTCGCCCTTCGACGACGTGCATTTCTACAAGCAGAGGCATTATGCCTTCCGCGCCGTGCGCCTGGCCGACTACGTCGCCGCCGCCAGGCCCCGAAGCGACAAGTGGCAGACCCTGGCCATCCCCGCAAGGAAATTCGTCGAACTTGCCACGGACGTCACCACCTTTTTGTAGCCGGGAGCCGGGAGCCGGGAGCCGGGAGCCGGTGGGGAGACCAACGACGGAACCCGGAACCTGGAAGCCGGAACCCGGAACCCGGAACCGGGAACTTGGAACCGGGAACCCGGAGAAACAAGAAGCGGAACCAGGAACCCGGTTCGGGCACCGCCTTCCGTTTTCCGGGTTCCGGGTTCCGGATTCCTGGTTCCGCCATTTCTTCTCCCCGGTTCCAGGTTCCTGGTTCCAGGTTCCGCTGTTTTTTCTCCCCGGCTACCGGCTACCAATTGAGGATTGCTTTACGTTCGGGGACGAGTATAATTTCAAGTATGACAAGGATAAAGGCGTTCCCGATTTCGGTTCTCGCGGGCGTTGCGAGCCTGCTCGCCGGGCCCCTGAGCTGCGCTATGGCGAAGTCCGACACGCCCGTCATTGCGGGCTCCATGCCCTGGCTGGCCATGGCCTGCTCGGCCGTGGCCCTTGCGGGCGTATGCGTCGTGGCCTTCAAGAAACCCAACCGGTCGAAGGGCGACTAGTCCGCCCCGGCCGGCGATGGCGGGCCGCGCCCGGCAACCGCCCGCCAAAGATGTCGCGTATCCGTCTGTCAGCAGCATTGGTGCATGCCGCGAGGCGTGCCGAAGGATAACAGGGCCCGGCCGACAAGGCCGGCGCGGGAGAACGGAAATGAAAAAAGCACTAATTGTCGCACTGGTGTGTATCAACATCCTCCTGGTGGCGATGTTGATAAACTCTAACGCCACCAAGGCTCAGGCCCAGACCGAGCGAGGCGCCAACGACTTCATCATGGTCACCGGGCGCGTCGAATCGAGCTTCGAGGCGGTCTGGGTGCTGGACCTCAAGAGCCGCAGGCTCGGCGCCTGGCGTTTCGATCGGATGAAGAGGATACTCGTCCCATACATCGGCCGCAACCTGACGACCGACTTCGGCAGCAAATAACCCTTCCGGCACGGAGATACGCAACCATGCAGAAAACACAGAACATAACCATAGTCATGCTCCTTATGACCGCGGCAATCCTCAGCAGCCTCATCGTGGCCGGTTGGCTCTACACGGAGCAGCCCGCCTACGGCAGCGGCGTCAGCCGCGCCGGCGATTACATCATGGCCAGCGGACAGTACGACTCCGACACGGACTTCGTCTACGTCCTGGACATCGCCAACGCCAAGCTCAACCTGTATTACCCGGACATAAACACCAACCAACTCAAGATAGGCATCACGGTAGACGTGGGCGCGGCGTTTCGGACAGGCCCAAAGTAGTTTGGTAGCCAATGGAACCGGGGCGAAGCCGGGTGGCCGAGCCTGTCCGATAATTCAAAGCCGTCGTGTGCGGTTATTGGCGAAGATCCTTCGACTCCAATGAACCCAGTCCCGATGTACATCGGGACTGGCGGCGCATAGCCGGGCGGTGAGCGTAATCGAGCGGAATTCCCTGAAATCTCCTTCACCCCATGCCGAACGTCACATAAGATATATTATCGGACCTTACAGGCGGGGCGGGAAAACCAGGGGAAACGTGTCCACCATGGCAGGTTCCCGGTTCCGCTTCTTCTTTTCCCGGTTCCGCCGTCCTTTTCAATGCCACGTCTTTGAGCCCGGGAGCTTGGCGTACTGCCGGCGTTTGGCCTGCCAGGCGGGCTGGTCGTTGGGCTCGTAGATGGCGATTTCCGAGGAGTCGCGCATGACCTGGCGGATCTCATCGCGGTTTTTGAGGATGCCCAGGGCCAGCGCCTGGCCAAGGGCGTTGCCCAGGGCCGTGCACTGGTCGGCCCCCGCCAGCACCTCGACGCCGCATGCGTTGGCGGTGAGCTGACAGAGCAGCTTGTTGCGGATGCCGCCGCCGACGATATACAGCCTGCCCGGCCGGGCGCCGCTTAGTTTCTCGATCGTGTCCAGGCCCCATGCGTATTCCAGCGCCAGCGACTCCAGCACGCACAGCAGCAGTTGGCCGCGGCCTTGGGGCGCGGCCTGGCCGGTCTCGGCGATCATCTCCGTCAGTGCCGCTTCCATGTCGGCCGGGGCAAGCAGCCGCGGGTCGGAAACGTCCACCAGCGGCGAGCCGGCCTTCGCGGCGGCCGCGGCCGCCTCTGAGCCCCCCGCGCCGGCGGCCTTGACGGCCTCGGCCGTCATTCGCACGTAGTCCCACGGGTCAGCGGGCGTGTCCCACTTGCGGCGCAGTTCCTGGACGAGCCACAGGCCCAGGATGTTCCTGGCCAGGTACCAGCCGCCGTAGGTGTACTCGTTGGTGAAGCCGGCCTCGTAGCAGGCCCGCGTGGCGACGGGCTTGTCCACCATCCGCCCGAGGATGCTCCATGTTCCGCAGCTAAGGAAGGCCCAGTCGTCGCCGGCGGCGGGCACGGCCGCGACCGCGGCGCTGGTGTCGTGGGCGGCGCAGGCCACCAGCGGCACGTCGCCCATGCCGGTAAGTGCGGCCACTTCGGGCGTCATCGGCCCGATAACGCTGGCCGGCTCGATGAGCCTGGGGAACATCGACCTTGACAGGCCGAAACGTCCGATAACGTGCTCGGCCCATTTGCAGTCCGTGCCGACAAGCTGCGACGTCTGCGCGATAGACAACTCGCACGCCTTGACGCCCGTCAGGAAGTACGCCAGCAGGTCCGGCATCATGAGGAACGTCTCGGCCAGTTCCAGCAGCGGCGAGCGTTTTACCTGCATCGCGTGCAGTTGGAAGAGCGAGTTGATCGGCATCGTGTGCAGGGCCGTGGCCATGAAAATGTCCGCGATCGGCATTATCCGCGCGGCGTGGGCGTGAATGCCGTCGGTCCGGGCGTCGCGGTAATGGACGGGGTTGCCGAGCAAGCCGCCGTCGGCGCCCAGCAGGCCGAAGTCCACACCCCACGTGTCGATGCTCGCCGACGCCGGCCTGATGCCGCGGGCCGTGCAGATCTTCATCGCCTCGACCACCTCGGCGTAGATGGCTGGGAAATCCCAGTACCGCGTCTTGCCCAACTGGACGTTGCGGGTCGGGAAACGGTGAATCTCTTCCATGCTCACCTTGCCGTCGGCGAGAGTGACGATCTCCCCCCTGCCGCTCTCGGCCCCGAGGTCCACCGCGAGAAACTGATGCCGGTCGCCCATGAGAAGATTCTCCTTGGTTATTGCGGCCGCTGACGCGCTAACACGCGGACGTGCCGCCGGATCGACACCTTATATACATGACCGCCCCACCGATATTCAACCGGCTTGTCCGCAGGGCAGCGGAGGGGCCCGCAAAACGCCGGGAACGAGAAGAAGCGATCTCAACGCAGAGCACGCGGAGAGTGCAGAGGGCATATTCTTAGAAGCATCAATTCTCTGCGTGCTCCGCGTGCTCTGCGTTGAATCTGCTTTTGCTTTGCGTCAATGCGGCTCGGCCACTGACGACCGCCACGGCTTCCCGGCCCGGGTTGGCGGCGCCGTTACCCCCGGCCGGGATTCTTGCAGTTTTCGCAATTGGCGGCGGAATATGCTGTTGACAGTGCCGCCGTATGTGTCATAATGTGCGGCTCTTTAAGAGCGGTTTCAAGACGTATGGCAGACAACAGCGTACAGGTGAATGTCAACATGAAGACGTTTATGGCAAAGCCGGGCGAGGTCGATCAGAAGTGGTACGTCGTGGACGTGGCCGACAAGGTGCTCGGCCGGGCCGCGACGCAGATCGCGATGGTCCTGATGGGCAAGCATCGCCCGCAGTACACGCCGAACGTGGACTGCGGCGAGTTCGTGGTGGTGATAAACGCGGCCAGGATTCGCGTGACGGGCAACAACAAGCCCGCCCAGCGGACATACCAGCGGTTCACAAAGTATCCTGGCGGCCTGAAGTCCGTGCCGCTTGCGGAGATGCTTGTCAAGAACCCCCAGAAGGTCGTCAGCGAGGCCGTCAGGCGGATGCTTCCCAAGAGCAAACTCGGCTTGAGCATGCTGGACAAGCTGAAGGTCTACGCCGGGAGCGAGCATCCCCACCAGGCCCAGCAGCCCGAGAGCCTGGAAATCTGACGGATACCGGTTTTTGTGTGTTTTTTGGCTTGTTTTCGCGTGTTTTAGCGTGTTTTTAGCAGTATTTGGCAGTGGTTTAGGAAACGTCATCGATGGCAGAAGAACAGGTAAACGTTCCGCAGGAAGAGTCCGGCGCCCAGGCCGCCGCGCCGGCGTCACCCGAGGCAGCCGCGACCGGGGCCGCCGTGGTCCCCGCGACCGAGGAAGCCCAGGTCGTCAGCCAGCCGGCCCCGCAGCTTGCCCCCGGCAAGCAGTTCATCTGGGGCACGGGTCGTCGCAAGACGGCCGTCGCCCGTGTCCGCATCAGGCCGGGCACCGGCAAGTTCATCGTCAACAAGCGTGAGGCGACCGCCTACTTCACTCACGAGCGCGACCGCCAGGTGATTCTCGGCCCGCTCGAGGCGGCCAAGATGCTCAAGAGTTGGGACATCTACGTCAACGTCGACGGCGGCGGGTACGTCGGCCAGGCCGGCGCGGTGGTGCTGGGGCTGGCCCGGGCCCTGACCAAGGCCGTGCCCGAGGTCGAGGGCGCCCTTCGCGAGCAGGGCATGATGACTCGCGACGCCCGCATGAAAGAGCGCAAGAAATACGGACAGCGAGGCGCACGCCGTCGCTTCCAGTTCTCCAAGCGTTAAGCGGCTTTTCGAAACCAACACGCCGGCCCCAGCGCTTCGAAAGGCTCTGGGGCCGTTTTCATGTTTCGCACCGGCTTTGCTTTCACGGGAGACTCACGGAAAATGGCCACCGTCGGCAAGAGCGACAATACAGGCAACAGCGGCAACAATGGTAATGGCAAGAAGGTTCGGGTCGTACTCGTCGGAGGCAGCGGGTATACCGGCTTCGAGGTCGTCAAGATACTCGCGCGGCATCCACAGGCCCAGCTCGTCGGGGTCTTCGGGCCCGCCGACGAACTCGGGCCCATGGAGGGCTTCTACCCGCACCTGTCCAAGCTCTGCACGCTCAGCCAGGAACTCTTCGAGCCCGGCCGCCTTGCGGACCTCGGGGCCGACCTGGCCATGCTCTGCGTGCCGCACAAGGTCGCCATGGAGTACGTGCCGGCCCTGCTGGACGTCGGACTGAGGGTCATCGACTGGTCCGCCGACTACCGCATCCGCGACGCGGCCGTGTATGAAAAATGGTACTGCCCACACGCCGACAAGGAGCACCTGGCCGAGGCCGTCTACGGCCTGCCGGAGTTCTACGCCGGCGCAATCGGCGCCGCCCGGCTCATCGCCAACCCCGGCTGCTACCCCACCTGCACCGCACTGGCACTGGCGCCCGTCATCAAGGCCGGGCTCGTCGAGCCGACCGGCATCATCTGCAGCGCCATAAGCGGCATCTCCGGGGCCGGACGAAAGCCCCACCAGAAGTTCCACTACCCCGACCGCAACGAGAACTTCGAGCCCTACGGCGTGGGCAACCACCGCCACATGCCAGAGATCGAGCAGACGCTCTCCGACATCACCGGCCGCCCCGTCGAGGTGCTGTTCCAGCCGCACCTGTGCCCGATGGACCGCGGCATGCTGTGCAGCATTTACGCCCGGCCAATCGGCCGCGTCACGGAAAAGCAGCTCACCGAGTGCCTCCAGGCCGCGTACGCCGGAAAGCCCTTCGTCCGCGTCCGAACCGACGTGCTGCCCGCGACAAAGTACGTCGCACACACGAACTTCTGCGACGTTGCCGCCCGAGCGGCAAAGGGCCGGGCCATCCTCTTCAGCGCACTGGACAACCTCATCAAGGGCGCCAGCGGCCAGGCCGTGCAGAACATGAACGTCATGTTCGGACTCGACGAGACGGCGGGGCTGTACTGAGAAGGAAGAAGCAATTTCTAACGCAGAGCACCCAGCGCGGCCGCTGGCCGCAACCAAAAGAAACGGATTACCGCAGAGGCGCAGAGACACAGAGGTCGAAAAGAAGCAAGTCATATCTTTCTTCCTCTGCGAGCTTTGCGATCTCTGCGTTGAAAAATCTTCGCCGCGTGCGAAGATATTTACGGTTAGCAGTGCAGAGAACGCAGAGAAGATATGACTACCATCCGTCACATCACGTTGCCCGGCGGTTTCCTGGCCGGGGCGGCCCATTGCGGGATCAAGTCCACCAGCCGGGAGGACATGACCATCCTGGCCTGCCAGGTGGACGCCTCGGCGGCGGTGCTGACGACGACCAACCAGGTCGTCGGAGCGCCGGTGCTCTGGCTGCGGCGGATCATGCCCGGCGGCTGCGGCGTGGCGCGCGGCATCGTCGTCAACAGCGGATGCTCCAACGTATGCACCGGCCCGCGCGGCCTGGCCGACGCACAGGCCATGGCCCGCATGACCGGGCGGCTGCTGGGCTGCCAGGCGGAAAAGGTCCTCGTCGCCTCGACGGGGATTATCGGCCATCGACTCCCGATGGACAAGGTCCGCGCGGGCATAGCCGCCGCCGCGGCCCGGCTGGGACAAACCAACGACGCCGCCGCACTTCGCGGCATAATGACAACCGACACGCGAGAGAAGTCCGCCGTCGTCCAGACGCGAATCGGCGGGAAGAAAATAACCGTCGCCGGAATCGTCAAGGGCTCCGGCATGATCGCACCGTCGATGGCGACGATGATCGCCCTGATAACCACCGATGCCGCGATTGCCCCGGCCCACCTGCACAAGGCCCTCGTCGCGGCCGCCGCCGGAAGCTTCAACGCCATCACGGTCGATTCCGACACGTCCACGTCGGACACGGTGGCCGTGCTGGCGTCGGGCGCGGCCGGCAACAAGCCGCTGCGGCCCGGCTCGGCCGACTACGCCAAGTTCCAGGCCGCACTGAGCGAGGTCTGCCACGAACTGGCGCGATCGGTGGTCATCGACGGCGAGGGCGCCACAAAGCTCGTCGAGATAGCCGTCACCGGCGCCCGCACCGGCGCCGAGGCCAGGATCGCCGCCAAGAGCGTCGCCGACTCGCCGCTGTTCAAGTGCGCCATTCACGGAGGCGACCCCAACTGGGGCAGAATCGCCGCCGCGCTGGGCAAGTCCGCCGCCAGGATCGACCCGGACAAGCTCAAGATCAAGATCGGCGGCGTGACGATATTCGCACGAGGCGCCGGCAGGAAGTTCGACCTGCCAAAGGTCCAAGCACACCTGGCCGGCAAGGAAATAAAGGTCGCCTGCGACCTGGGCCTCGGCAAAGGCTCGTTCACCGCCCTTGCCTGCGACCTCTCCCGAGAGTACATCACCATCAACGCGGACTACCACACGTGACTGGCGGAGAAGAAGAAGAAGGAAGCCTGACGGGGGGATTACATGCCCTGCTGCGCCCATGTGCGTAATAACTGGAGTTTTGCAAAATGCGGCCCATATTGACGTAAGTCCTTATTCTACGTTGGGGTTCAGCAACGAAAACGAAGGTTTTATGCCATTTTGCAAAACTCCAGTAATAACTCAAACTGACCGGTGCGCCAGGCCCGGAGGGCCGAAAGCATTTGCCCGGCCCTTGGGGCCCCGTACGGGGGGGCGTAAGCCCCCGGAAAGCAGGCATTTATATAAACGAGCCCCGAAGGGGCGACAGAATATACACGTTGCTGGCACCATTGGTGCGTAATTCTGTCGCCCCTTCGGGGCTCTGGTCTTAAACACAATGCTTCCGGGGGCTTACGCCCCCGGCCAAATGCTGCCGCCCCATTCGGGGCTTTAAAACCGGTCAGTTTGAATAATAAGACGGGAGGTGGAGCGGATTCAACCGCCCCACCTCCCTGATGGAAGCATTCAATCAGGTTCAGCCGAACCTGGCAGACCGAGGGCCTGGCCCTAGGCGAAGGCACGCCTACGAATATACCCGCCCAGGCTCATAATCCCCATGACTACGGCAAACCCGGTCAGCGGCTCTGGGATGACTTCGGGGGCGGGTTCGGGTTCGGGTTCGTCGGGGGTATATTCGTAATTCAAAGTCGATGTGGCGGTCGCGTAGTTATACCCATCGAAGACCTGCAAGCCTATGGTCTTCTGTCCTGACGTGGTGCCGAAAGTGGCGACAGGATTCAACAGGCTGAATATCCCGGCAGAGCCTGCTGAGGTTTCGTAACTACCGTTGTTGTCCAGGTCCCACATGTAGGTCAATGCCGTAAGCGGGTCGCGAGTCGACCCACTGGCGTCCAGGGACAGCGGCACAATGGGATTGCCCTCCGTGTAGTTATAGGCGTAGGATCCGTCAGCGTTGGCCGTCGGCATCAGATACAAACGCGAGTAATTCACCGTCAATACCGACGTCGAGATATCCAAGTCAGCCTTGTTCGACCCCGTACCCTTAAGCTTCACAGCGCCGGTAACGTGGACAGTATCAAGCCAGGCCAACTGATGAAGGTCGAACAAGGTAGAAGCGGCGCTCTTAGTGAGGACTCCTAGATCATGATCAGTGCCGTCTGCATCCGTAAAAGTAACACCGATGAAGTCATTGGTATTGCCCCAACGTGGCGTGTAGATCGTTAAACTGGCGCTGCTGACGAGGCCCAGGGCCACAGCGGCCTCGTAGTCTCCTGAGTATGGATTCGCATGGGGCCACGATACTGTGGGGTTAGCGATGGTCATGTTGAAAACAACATCTGTCGTGCCCGAAACCCAGACAGTATCCGACACCGACGTCGCCCCTGCCCCGCTGGCTAAGATCAGCACTACTGCCGCAGCGATCAGGCCAATGCATTCTTTAGTCCTCATGAATCGCTCCTTTTTTCCTTTTTTCCTTTTTTCCTTTTTCCGTGTCGCACAACGACACAGTTCATTTCTTCGCAACGTCTGCCATGGACAAAGCAGAAATCCATTGCGCAAAAACCCTGGGATTTGCTGCTTGCCTCCTTGCCCGCCTGTCAGGGGTCATCCCAACCCCAGGTTCCTCAAACCATCCAGGTTTTATGCGAGCGACACGCTTTCCCTCTGAGGAAAGCGTTCACGTATACTCATAAAGGTTATCACGCACTGGAAAAATGTCAACCGGATAATTTCTCAAACTGAAGTTTTTCTGCGGCGGTCTTTCGGGGGACGGGGCGGCACTGGCGGGGCCCCTGCGTGTGATTGAGGATGTATGGAGGATGTATGGGATAGGCCCAATATCTGCCTGCTGGCAGGCATGATCCATAAATCCTTACCGCAGAGTCTTTTGCGCCACAATGTGGCCGCGGCCCTGCTTGATGGAAGCCGTATCGGCGAACCTGCAGGCAGGCAGGTCTGAACTGGTTTCTCCAGCCAATCGGCAAGAACTTCGCAAAAGACCAGAAAGAACTTGCTCCCCGCTCTTTTGTCTGCGTAACTCTCAGCCCGCCCGAGGCGCCGGGCGAAAGTTCGACTTGCCAAAAGTTCAAGCACACCTGGCCGGACCATCAACGCGGATTATCACACTTGATTGGTGGAAGAAGAAGAAGATTACCGCAGAGACGCAGAGGCACAGAGGGTAACAAGAAGAAGAAAAAAGAAGAAGAAGACCTGCCTCCCGGCAGGCAGGTTACCGGATTACATGGACAAAAGCATATATAAGTTTCTCAAACTGCACGATTTTATGACCTGCCTGCCGGCAGGTCCAATAGTTACCCTCGGTCGTTTCTTCTGCTGCTTCTTCTCAACCTCTGTGCCTCTGCGTCTCTGCGGTAAGCCGTTTTCTTCTTCTCGTACGGCGTGGTCCCGGCCCGCATGAGCTTCTTGACCTCCCCCGGCGTCAGCTCGCGGCAGGCGCCTATTTTCAGGCCGTGATCGGTGATCGGGCCGATGGCGGTCCGCCGGATCCGCCGCACCTTCACCCCGAACTTCAGCAGGATCCGCTCGATTTCCTTGTTGCGGCCCTCGCTGATCGTCACCTCCAGCATGCTCCGGTCCGCCGTCCTGCTCAGGACCCTCAGGCCCCCCCCGCCGGTGCGCTTGCCGTCCAGGTACACGCCGTGCTTGAAAGCCTCGATGTCCTCCGCGGAAAGCTGCCCGGCGATCTCCACGGAGTACACCGTCGGCACGCCGTAGCGCGCATGCGTGAGGTACTCGGTCAACTCGCCGTCGTTGGTCAGGATCAGCAGGCCCGTCGTTTCGAGTTCGAGCCGGCCCACGCAGTACAAGCGGGCGCCCGGAATCTCCGGCACAAGGTCGATGGCCTTCTTGCGGCCCTGGGGGTCGTCGGCCGTGCAGACGACCCCGCGGGGCTTGTTCAGCAGGAAGTACGCCGCCTGCTGATGACGGCGGCGAAGGGCCTTGCCGTCGATGAATATCTTGTCGGCCTCGGGGTCCACGAACATCGGCAGCGACGTCACGGGCCGGCCGTTGACCGATACCCGCCCGTCGGTGACCATTTCCTCAGCCGCCCTGCGGCTGGCGACGCCGGCCTCGGCGAGAACTTTTTGGATTCTGATCTTTGACATTATTTGTCTATCCGTTCATCCGTTGGGGGCCAGCGTCAGCCGCCGGCCGGCAGGCACGCGGGCAAGCCCGTGGGGCCCCTGCCGGGGATGGCCATGCCACGCCGCGAACGCATTGGCGCCCTCATGGTTGAAGTTGTAGCATACCTGCCCCCCGCCGGGAAGCTTGGTCTTTTCCAGCCAAGCGCGCGGCCACGCCGCCGGTCACGCGGCAGCCCCACGTGTTGGCGACGCGGGGGGCGTGGAATGGCCGTAGTGTGCCCGTAAGGGCATATCTTCGTTCGTAGTGTGCCCGTAAGGGCATATCCTGGGATATCGCCTTACGGCGACACTACGAACGAGGACGAGGACGATCCCGATCCCGATGTACATCGGGATCGGGATCGGGAGTCGCCTGAAGCCTGATGCCTGAAGTCTGAAGCCTGAAGCCTTCTTTTCAGAGCAGTTCGTCTATTGTTTCGCCGCGAAGCTTTTCCACGCCTTTTCCAGGGCTTCGGCGTCGGCTGGGCCGGCGTGGATCAGAATGCCGTACCGGAGCTTTAGCTTCCGGCCCGGCTGGAGGGTGTAATCCTCTTTGCTGGCCGTGAAGGGGGGGTTGAGGTACGGATACTGCGTGCGCACGGCCCATTGCGTCGGGTATCGCGGGTTGTCCGGATGGTCGAACATCGCGATGCACGCGGCCTGGCCGTTGGGGGCCTTGCCCGCGTAGGCCATCCAGCGATTGCCCGCGGGCTTCTTGGCTCCGTCCGCGGCCTGTTCGGCGCTCTTGATAAACGTCCATGCGTTGGGCTCTTTGGGCGGCTCGCCGGCGAAATCGGCGGCGAATCGAATCGCCAGCCCGCCGTAGCCGTTGCGGTTGAACACCACCGGCTTGTCGCCCCCGGGCGCAAACTCCGCCTGCCAGGTGATCGTGTAGCTGCCCGCCCGGTCCGGCGCGCTTACTTCAATGATGCGCTTCTCCGTCGCCAGCGGCGGCGCATCGGGCAGATGGTACGAGACGGTCATCTCGATGCGGGCCGAGCCATCGTCGCTGAGCTTCGTCGCGACGGCCGTCGGGTCCGTGCCCTCCTGATGCTCCTCCCAGAAGTTGATGCCGTTAATTGCCTTCCACGACCACCACAGCCCTTTGTGCCATACGTGGTCGTTGCGGGGATAATCCGCGGGGAAGGGCCAGGGGCGGGTCAACTCCGTGCCGTCGAGCAGATGGATGCTCATGGTCGGCTTGCCGGTCTTGCGGTCGTGGACGTGCTGCCAAACCACGTGTCCGTTGTTCAGCAGCGTCACGGATGTGTCGGACTTCTGCCAGGTCAGCTTCCGCGTTTCGGCGTCACCGGCAAGGGCGGCGTTGGTTTCGGCGTTGGTCGGGGCTGCGGCCCAACACAGCGACGCGACGGCCAGGGCAAGTGTTATTCTTCTCATTGTTCTTCGTCCAAAGGAAAATAGGAACGCTAACCAATGGCCCGAAGATAAGGCTTCGAGCCTACCGTCAGCAGGCCTGAAGGGCCAAAACATAGTAGCCCAGGGCAACGCCCTGGGTATCTGGTGCCAACATATGACCGAAGCCCTGAAGGGGCGCAATAGCCGGCAGCATAGGTGTTTATATCGCCCTTACAGGGCTCGTTTCGTAAAGAACCCGCACACCCAGGGCGTTGCCCTGGGCTACCATATCACAGCCCTTCAGGCTGAAAAGATCGAGCCGACAGCCTTATTTACGGGCCATTGGGGGCCATTGGGGACGCTAACCATTTACCGACCATTTATTCTTGCCCCCATCTTATCCGGCAGCGTAATTTCCAACCAGGCGCAGGCGCTTTGCGTCACGATTTCGGGATGCTTCAGGCACGCCGGGACCAGAACGGTATCGCCGGCGCGGACCTTGGTGGCCGGCTCGGCGGGGCCGGCATGGCGGACTTCGGCGGGCGTCTTGGCACTGAGCATCATAACGGCTGCGCACCGCCCGGCCGGCAGGGCCGCGGGCCTGCCCGCCAAGGCCTCGCGGCGGGCCACGCTGAAGAACTCCGTCACCAGCAGCGTCTCGCCCCCGGCGCCTGGGGCCGCGGCGTCGGCCTCGGGGAAGTCGTCGGCCTCGGCGAAGTGGATGCACTGCATCGACCGCTCGACGTGTATCTCGCGGCCCCTGCCCCAGTCGGTCACGCGGTAGGTGGTGTCCGACGGCGTCTGGACTTCCGCGATAACGACCCCCGCGCCCAGCGCGTGGACGGTCCCCGACGGGAGATAATGGAAGTCCCCCGCCGCCACCCTATAGGCCTTGACGACTTTCTCGACTCTGTCGGACTCGATCGCCTGGCGGAACTGCTCAGCCGTCACGCCGGGCCGGACGCCCTTGTAGATCATGCCGTCGCGGCTTTCCAGGACGTACCAGCATTCGGTCTTCAGGGCGGCGCCTTGGCCGATGGCCTTGACAGCCTCGGCATCCGGGTGGACCTGGAGCGAAAGGATGTCGTTTGCATCCAGCAGTTTCAGCAGCAGCGGGAATCGCCCATCCGGCATGGGCCGCGAACCGCCGAGCAGGCGCGGGCCGAGTTGGCCCGTGAGGTCCGTCAGGGTAGCACCGGCGGCAGGCCCGTTGGCGACCCGGCTGACGCCCTCGACGAGGTCCGCCAGTTCCCAGCTTTCGCCTATGGACTCACCCGGGGGCAGGTCCCGGCCAAAGAGCCGCTGAAGGTTCCGCCCGCCCCAGATCTTCTCTTTGTAGATCGGGGCGAACTTGTATGGGTAGGTTTCCATGGTCAGGCTACGGCCAGTCGCCGGTGAAGACCTCGGTGGCCGGGCCGGTCATCAGGACGTGCTCGTCGGCGGCTCGCCATTCCAACCTCAGGTCGCCGCCGGGCAGGTGGGCGAGTATCTTGCGGGCGGTCCTGTGGGTCTGGACTCCCGCGACGCACACGGCCGAGGCCCCGGTCCCGCAGGCGAGCGTGATTCCGCTGCCCCGCTCCCAGGTGCGGACGGTGACTTCCGCCGGCGAATGGACCTGCACGAAATGCACGTTCACGCGTTCGGGGAATATCGGGTTGTTTTCTATTTCCGGCCCGAGTTTCTCCAGCGGCACGGACGCCACGTCATCGACGAAGAATACCGCGTGCGGGTTGCCCATGGACACGCAGGTCATCTGCAGCGCCCGGCTGGACGTCTTCATCGTCACGTCGACGGCCCGCGCCTGGCGGGTGAGCACGGGGATCCTCTCCGGATCGAGGATCGGTTTGCCCATGTCCACCGTCGCGGTGGCCACCTTGCCATCCGGGCCGAGTTGGAGGTCGATGGTCTTGATCCCCGCGGCCGTCTCGACGCGCATGGGGTTGGCGGCGGTGTGCCCGTGGTCGTGGGCGTACTTGGCGACGCATCTCACGCCGTTGCCGCACATCTGGGCCTCCGAGCCGTCGGCGTTGAACATGCGCATGCGCACGTCCGCGGCCTCGGCCGAGGGCATCACGAGAATGAGCCCGTCGGAACCGACGCCGAAATGGCGGTCGCTTATGGCGATCGCCAACCGCCGGGGATCGTCCACCGTCTCGGCGAAGCAGTCCACGTACACGTAATCGTTGCCCAGGCCGTGCATCTTGGTGAAACGCATCATCGCATCCTTCCGCCGCGGCGCCCCTGGCGGCTCGCCACGGGCGCAGGGGCAATTCCCGTTTGCGGCCACGGTTGCACAATAGTATCGCGCGCCGCCGCGGCGGGCAAGGCGATTGCGGACTATGGATTAGCGGATTGGGAAAGAAGAAGAACAAGAAGAAGAAGAAGAAAAAGAAGAAGAAGCTTTTGAGGGGGATTAAAAGGATTAGAGGATTACATGGATTAAGAAACAGACAGAAGCAGATATTATTTGCTTTTTAATCCATGTAATCCAGAAATCCAATAATCCCCCTCAAAAGCTTCTTCTTCTTCTCTTTTTCTTCTTCTTACCTCTGTGCCTCTGCGTCTCTGCGGTAATCCGCTTTTCCCGCTTCTTCTTCTTCTTTTGTGAAATATCGCGGGAACCCGGGCGACTACGGAAGTGTCCGATAGAAGGTGGGCGGACCGCGCCGCGGATCAGGGCGGATTTGCCTTGTCCGCCGAGGCGTTTGATGCAAGAATATCATGTGGGCAGAAAGCCCGAGGAGCACAGCCTGATCGAAAGGGGTCATAGGCCATGGCAAACACCAGTAAAGGCGCCCTTGAACGCCGGCTTCGAAATGTCCGCATCCGAGCCGCCCTGGACGTGCTGCTTCGCCAGGCGGCGGTGGTGCTGGCCCTCGCGGGCCTGGCGGCGGCGATTGCCGTCGCGGCTGAGCGGGTTCTCGCGGTTCGGCTGATAAGCGGCGTTTCGGCGATCTCGGCCGGGGCGGCGGCCATATTGCTGGCGGCGCTGCTTTCGGCTTTGCGCGTGCCCAATCGAATGCAGGTGGCGGTGCTGATTGACAGGCGGCTCGGCGCCAAGGAGCGGTTCAGCACGGCGCTGGCCCTTGCCGGCAGCGACGATGCGTTCGCCCTTGCGGCCGAGGCGGAGGCCCACAAGGCGGCCGAGAGGTTGGATATACGCGGGCACTTCCCCATCCGCCCGACGCTGCACTGGGCGGGCTCGGCGGCGGCGTGGGCCGTGGCGGCGGCGGTGTTCTTCCTGATGCCGGCCATGGACGTCCTTGGCAACATGGCCCGCCGGCAGCAGGCGGCGCAGCAGGCGGCGGCACTGGCCAAGGCTCAGGCGGATGTCAAGCAGGCGGCCGAGAGCGTCAAGTCGGCCGTCGAAAACGCAAGGCTGCCCCAATTGGCGACGGACCTGGACAAGTTGGCCCAGATGCTCTCGGGCGACAAGCCGGCCGACGTTCGCCGCGAAGCCATAAGGAAGCTCACCGATCTGGGCAAGGACCTGCGGGACCTCCAGCAGCAGCAACAGAAGAACACGGGCCTTGGCGCCGCCGAGCGGATGCTCAAGGACCTTCGCTCCGCGCCGCAGGCTTTCGACAACAAGCTCAACCAGGCCCTGGCCAACGGCGACTTCGCCGGCGCGGCCAAGATGATCAAGGACGCCTTGGACAAGCTCAACGAGGGCAAGCTCTCGGACGCCGAGAAAGCCGCCCTTGCCAACCAGCTTGCCGACCTGGCCAAACAGGCCGCCAAGATCGGCGACCCCCAGAAGCAGGCGGCGGACATGCTTGCCCGCCAGGGCATGGACCCCAACTCGGCCGCGAAGCTGGCCGGGATGAGCCAGCAGGACCTCCGCGAGGCCCTGAAGAAGCAGGGCATGTCGGACAAGCAGATCGACGAGTTGATGGACAAGTTGAGCCAGTGCAAGAACGGCGCACAGGCGTGCAAGAACCTGGCCGAGAAACTGGCCAAGTGCAACAGCCCGGGCTCCGGGCTCAATCCCGACGGTCTGATCGCCCTTAGCGAGGGCCTGGCGCGCCTTGGCGAGTCGCAGGTCGGCGAGATGTCGACGGAAGACGCCCTCAGCGAGTTGGAGGGCGCGATCGCCCGGCTGGGACAGGGCGATTGTCAAGGCAGTGAAGGCGACCCCAACGGCCCCGGGATATGGTTGCCGGGCGAGATCGAAGGCCAGGCCGGGCTGCCCGTCGCAGGAGGCCGGGGCCGGGCATGGGGTAAGAGGCCCACCGGCGATCCGGAGGACGTCAAGCTCCACGCCGACGGCGTGCGAAACAAGCCCACCAACGAGACGGAGATAATCGGCAGTTGGCTGGTCAGGGGCGCCACGGTCGCCGGCGAGTCCAAGCGAAAGCTCAGCACCGCCGTCCAGGCGTCCAAGGACGCCGCCGCCGAGGCCATTCGCGACAACAAGATTCCCCGCAAGTACGAGCCGGCCGTGAAGAAATACTTCGGCGGCATGGAGGCCGTCGCCGGCGCCGACGCCAACCAGCCGTGACGCGGCGAGGCAAGCTATATCGTTTTCGTTTCCCCCCTGCCAAGGACCGCGCCATGACCCTGACCGGCAGCCTCGCATGACCGTGCTTAAGTATATCCTTTGCAAGGAGATACCATTGCCTGGCCATCTGAAGTTCATTGCGGATTGCGGATTGCGGACCTGCCTCGAGAACGGGGACGAGCGTAGGGGACTGGCTCCAGAGCCCCGGCGCTGTTTGCCGGGGCGGCGGTGCCTGTCCCCGTCGTTGGTCGAGGGATGTTCCAACAGCGGGGACAGGCACCTCCGCGGCGAGAAGCATGCCGCTCCGGAGCCGGTCCCCTATCGGAGTTACCTCGAAAACAGAAGGACACAAGCCAGGGCCGGGACAATCCGCAATCCGCAATCCGCAATCCGCAATAAAGACTTGCGATTGACCCGTGCCTGCCGATTTGTTCCGTGCGTGCTGCCGGCCTTGCTGGCCGTCGCGGGCATCATCGCCTCGCCCGGCTGCGACGGCCGGGGCCGCGCCGACGCCAACGCGCAGAGGAAGGTCGTTGTCTACTGCTCGGTGGACCCCGAACTGGCCGCGGGCATTTTGGCCGCTTTCGAGAAGCTCACCGGCGTCAGGGCGGTCGTCCGCTACGACGAGGAGGCCACGAAGACCACCGGCCTCGTCCAGCGGCTCCGGGCCGAGGCCGACCACCCCGCCGCCGACGTGCTGTGGTCCAGCGAGTGCTTCCAGACAATCGCCCTGGCCGATGAGGGGATCCTGGCGCCGTATCGCGGGCCCGCGGCAAAGGACCGGCCCGCGCAATTCGCCGACCCCAACGGGCGGTGGCACGCCTTCGGCCTGCGGACGCGGGTCATGGCGTGGAACGCCAGGCGCGTCAGGCCCGCCGATGCGCCGCGAAAGCTCGAGGACCTGCTCGACGCCAGGTGGAAAGGCCGGCTCGTCATGGCCGACCCCGCCTTCGGCACCACCCGGGGCGACGTGGCGAGTTGGTTCGCGCACTACGGCGCCCCGCGAGCAAGGGAGATCCTCCGCGGCCTGGCCGGCAACGGCGTGCGGCAGGTCCAGGGCAACAGCACGGCCGTGCGGGCGGTGGCGTTCGGCGAGGCCGACGTGTGCCTGACCGACACCGACGACGTGTACGCCGCTCAGCGCAACGGCTGGCCCATCGAGATGGCCCCGCTGGACCAGGGCGGCGCCGGCGCGCTGGCGATTCCGAACACCGTCGCGCTGGTAAAGGGCGCGGGCAACGAGGCCGCCGCGGGCGAGTTGATCGCCTTCCTGCTCAGCGAGCAGGTCGAGCGTCTGCTGGCCGCCAGCGAGTCGCACAACATTCCCGTCCGCCCGGCCCTGGCGGCGGAATATGCGAAGTACGCCGTCGGCAAGTGCCTGGAGTTGGACTACCGCAGGATTGCCGCCCGGCAGCCGGCCGCCCTCGAGGCCGTCAAGGAGATCATGCCCTGATGAGTCGCAATCCGGCGGCCAAGCTCCTGGCGGCGGCATCGCTGGCCCTTTGGGCCGCGCTGGTGGCCGCGCCGCTGGCTTGGCTGTACGCGGGCGCCTTGGCGCCGCAACAGGCGGCTTCCGCGCCGGCCGCCATGGACTGGGCAATCGTCGGGCAGTCCTTCGCCCTGGCCGCGGGCATAGCCGCGCTGAGCGTGCTGCTGGGCTTCGTGCCGGGCGGGCTGCTCGGCACGGCCCGGCGCGGACGAACGACGCTGGCGGCGCTGCTTCTGGCCGCCCTGCTGCTGCCGCGATACCTGCTGTTCTACGCATGGAACATTGTCCGCAGCCCGACGACGCCGCTGGGCGACTACCTGTCGGCCAGGCCCGAACTTGCCCGCGCGGCCGGGGTCGCCGTGGCCGCCGTCACCCTGCTGCTTTGGTACTGGCCGCTCGCGGCGCTGCTGATCGGCCAGGGCTTTCGCAACCTCGACCGCGACTGCCAGCGCCACGCCCTGCTCGATGCGGGGCCATGGCGCCGCCTGACCGGCGTGACCCTGCCGCAACTGGCGCCCACGCTGCTGCTGGCCTTCGGCCTGTGCTTTACGCTGCTGCTTGCGGAGTTCGAGACCTTCCACCTGGCCGGCGTGAGGACCATCGGCGCCGACCTGGCCGCGATCTACGCCCGGACCGGCTCGACGGGAAAAGTTGCCCTCGCCGCCTGGCCGACTGTGATCCCGGCCGGGATCGTCGCGGTGGCGCTGTGGCGTCGAGGCCGCGACTGGTCCACGCACGCCCCACTGGCCGGGCCGGACGCGCCCCGTCGCGTCGGCTGGCGATGGGCACTCGTGGGCGCCATGCTGGCGCTTACCGTCGTGGCGCCTGTGGCGCTTCTGGCGGCCTTCCTCCGAAACCTCAGCGGGTTTTCCAAGTTCTGGGGCCTCCACCGCGACGAACTAGCCACGAGCCTGCTGGCCTCGTCGGTTGCGGCCGCGGCGGCCCTTGTCATGGCGGGCGGGGCGATTTCGTGCGGCACACTGGGCCGGGCCGGGAGGGCGGTCGCCGCCGCGGCGATAACGACGATGCTCCTTGCGGCGCTGATCCCAGGCAGTTTGGTGGGCGCGGCCCTGGTGCACCTCCAGGCCGGCCTGCGAGCCCACGTGGGCCTGGCGGAGGGCTGGTGGAGCGTTTCAGCCGGGCTTGCCGCCAGGCTCTCCGGCGTGGCGGTGGTGGTCCTTCGCCTGGGCCTGGACATCCGCGGCGAGCAGCTTTCCGAGCTTGCCGCCACGGACGGCGCATCCGCGCTGCGGGCATGGTGGTCCGTGCATTTGCCCCGCCAGTGGCCCGTGCCGGCGGCGGCGTTTGTGCTGGTGACCGTGCTCGGTCTTACGGAACTTCCCGCCACGAGCATTCTCCTGCCGGCCGGCGTGCCGAACTTCGCACAGGGCCTGCTCAACCAGATGCACTACGCCCGCGACGAGCAGGTGATCGCGACGTGCCTGGTCCTCGTCGGCGGCTACGCCGCGCTGGCCGGGGCGCTGCTGGCGGCCCGGCGGCTCATCCGCCGCGGCGGCGCTGCCGGAGTCGCGGCGGTCCTGCTGGCCGTGTGCGCGGCCGCCCTGCCGGCGGGCTGCGAATCCGTCGGGCACGACCACACGCCGACAGTCGTCCGTCACTTCGGCACAAGCGGGCCGGGGCCCGGCGAGTTCCTTTACCCGCGGGCAATCGACATCGCCGCCGACTCCACGGTCTGGGTGGTCGACAAGACCGCCCGCCTCCAGCATTTCGACGCCTATGGGAAATACCTCGCCAGTTTCACCATGCCCGAGTTCGCCGCCGGCAAGCCCACCGGCTTCACCATATCGCCGGACGGCAACCTGTGGGTGGCAGACACCCACTATCACCGCGTGATGGTCTTTCGCCCGGACGGCCACGAGGTCCTCCGCTTCG
>Ga0315279_10003915_pt1 | contig 20309 bp, 18 predicted proteins | sample YL17G06_20_MG_FD_203694 | JGI IMG/M metagenome (GOLD analysis project Ga0315279, IMG submission 203694) | Sediment microbial communities from Yellowstone Lake, YNP, Wyoming, USA - YL17G06_20 | ecosystem: Environmental > Aquatic > Freshwater > Lake > Sediment | place: USA: Wyoming | collected... | reverse complement strand
ACCATGAGCTTGTCCGCGATGAAGTCCTGGGTCACGATGTCGTGCTCCACGACGAAGGCCGTGACCCCCTTTATCTTCGTTATGCGGCGTATGGCCCTCGCCATGGCCAGGCGCTCCTCCACGTCCAGGTAGGCGCTCGGCTCATCGAGGAGGTAGATGTCCGTGTCCCTGCTCAGGCACTCAGCTATCGCGACCCTCTGGAGTTCACCGCCGCTGAGCACCGAGACCTCACGCTCAAGCATCCTCTTCACGTGTAGGGGCTCAATGATCTCCGCTGAGAACCATGCTTCGGCGTACTTACCGCCCGCAGCCCTCCTGAGGACATCCTCGACTGTTCCGCTGACGCTTCCGCTGATGTACTGGGGCTTGTAGCTCACCTTCAGGCTGGGGTTGCTCACCGCCCCCTCGTCGGGCTTCTCGACCCCCGCGAGCACCCTCATGAACGTCGTCTTACCTATCCCGTTCATGCCTAGGATGCCGACGACCTCGCCGATGCCGATGCTGCCGGCGTCGACGTCGAGGGTGAAGCCCCCGTAGCTCTTCCTTAGCGCGGACCACTCGAGGAGAGGCCTCGCCTTGCCCCTCGGCACGTTCGGCGGCTTCTCGTGGAAGATTATCGGGGTTTCCCTGAACCTGACGTTCTCGTCCGGGATGTAGCCGTTTATGTAGATGTTGATGCCCTCACGGACCGTGTGTATCTTGCTCACTATTCCGTAGACGTCCGGCTCACCGTAGAGGAGGAAGACGTCGTCGCTCATGTAGTCGAGGACGGCGAGGTCGTGCTCCGCGGCGACGACCATCTTCTCCTCGTCGACGAGCCCCCTTATGACGCGCGCCGCTCTTGTGCGCTGGTAGACGTCGAGGTGGCTGCTCGGCTCGTCGAATAGGTAGACGGCTGCGTCCCTGATGATGGTGGTCGCGATGGCTACCCTCTGGAGCTCGCCGCCGCTGAGGACGCCGAGGTCCCTGTCCATGAGTTGATCCAGCTCGAGGTCCTTCGTCACCTTTTCAAGTTGACCCTTCTGGTCTAGCTTACCGAGGACCTCTCCGACGGTCCCCTTCACAACCCTCGGGATCTTGTCCACGTACTGGGGCTTGTGGACGACCTGCATCGAGCCGGCGTAGAGGGCCTCGAGGTAGTCGTGCATGGGTTCGCCGGCGAAATTCTCCTTAACCTCCTCCTTAGTCGGCGGCTCGTTGTAGTTGCCGAGGTTGGGGATAATCTCCCCTGAGAGTATCTTCAGAACCGTCGTCTTCCCCATCCCGTTCCTGCCGAGGAGCCCGACGACGCTCCCCCGCTTGAGGGTCGGCAGCCTGTAGAGGGTGAAGGCGTTGGGGCCGAAGCGGTGGATGTGGTCCGTCTCAAGTTCGTTGGGGAGGTTGACGATGTGGAGGGCGTCGAAGGGGCATTTCCTGACACAGATGCCGCAGCCGCTGCAGATCATCTCCGCCACATACGCCTTCTTGTCGTCGTCGAGCCTGATCGCCTCCCGCCTCGTCCTGACCATGGGGCAGAACCTGATGCAGACCGTATCACACTTGTCCGACCTGCACCGCTCCTTGTCGACGACCGCCACCCTCAAGGCCTACACCTTTTCTGAATCAATGGTTAAGGCGTCTTATTTAAGAAGCGCGCGCGAATCGATTGGGCCAGTAACTTGGAAGTCGCGCGCGGCCCCGTGACAGGCATGCAGGGAACCTCTGAAGCGTCAGACTTTAAACGGATGCGCCCCATAATGTAACGATGTTCATGAAGGAGGGAACATTAAGCAGCTACGGCTACGGGGTCCACTACGCGATGTGGGGCGACAGGGGCCCCCGGGTCCTCCTCATCCACAGCATGGGGATGGACGCCCACAGCATGGACCTCCTGGCCGAGTCCCTCGGGGAGACACACCGGATCCTGAGCCTCACCATCCTCGACCACGGGGACTCTGAGACCCCCAGCCGACCCATCCCCCTCGACGAGCACGCCGAGATCATGAGGGGGTGCTACAGGCAGCTTATGTTTTACCCTAGCGTCCTCATCGGCCACAGCGTGGGAGGAATGATGGGCATGATCCTGGCGGCTGAGCACCCTGAGGAGTTCAGGGGCCTCGCCCTGGTGGACATAGCCCCCTTCGATTCGACTGCTAGACCTTCTCGCCCGGCTCCCCCCGAGTGCTTCGAGGACGAGGCTGAGGCCAGGGCCTACCTGAATGAGAGGTACCCTGGATTCACGCCTGAATACGTGGAGAACCGCCTCAGATACGCGTTCAGGAGGGAGGGCGGGAGACTGAGGCTCAAGCCGACGGGTGACGTGATCAGGGGCGGGCTGGCAGTCGACCTCTGGCCCTACGTCGAGAGGATGAGGGCTCCAACGCTGCTGCTGATCGGGGAGGAGAGCACACTCGTATCCCCTGAGGCGAGGACGAGGATGGAGAGGATCCTGCCTGATCTAGAGGCGGTGGTGGTCAGGGGGGTGGGTCACATGATCCCTCAGGAGAGGCCTGAGGAGTTCGAGGTTCTGCTGAGACAGTTTCTCGATAAAGTGGGCTCCTGACCCGTTCGCGCGCGCGCCAAGTCTCACCGTGGAACGCGCCACCCAACCCCTAAGCCTATTGCCTGTACGATGCGCGCTTACGTCTATCCCCCCACGAACACGAGCCCAGTAGCCAACCGGCACAAGACCCGAAAATTTGTTTGGCATATACAAACCAAGCAACCACAAAGCATTGCTGTCATACCGGTCTTGGCTTACTTGATTGGTTGTTTCAAGCTGAGTTACAAAGTGGGTGAGAAAATCTTCTGGTGTCCATCCCGTTTCTCCCTGATAGGTCGATGTACTTAAAGTTCGTAAATAATCACGAGGAGTAGAGTAAGCCTCTAGCTGTCTTCTTCCTCCTATAATTTTACCTTGTCCTTGTTGTGGCATCATAGGTGTAGGCTCAATGAGTCCTACACTCCAGCCAGGCACGGCACATAAGCGTGTTTTTTGCATTACTTCTTCTTTAGTTAATCCTTGATGGTTACGATCAGTATAGGCTTGAGGAAAATAAACAAGATTAGGAGTATCCACTGCTTGACGTACCGTGTCCCATATCCAGAGCGGTTTACCAGTATTGACACGAACCGGTATATCAGCATCAGTGGGATTCTGTTTTGTTTGTATAATTTTTCCGGCTGTGGCGTGTTTAAGAACAGCACTTTTTACCAGATCAATAAGTTGGGATGTCGGCATTGCGATCGGCGTTAACTGAAGCTGAGTAAATCCTTGTCGCATTTTCCTATCAACTAATTCCTTATTGTGTGTAAATACTTCCTGCAGCTGTTCTTGAGCTGGTACAGGATACTCTTTTCCGTCAATTCCAATCACCCCTAAACTTTCCGATCGTGGAAGAAGGGTCAAAATTCCTGTTCGGTTCAATGCAGTAATTGTGCGAGCATACTCCTTCTCAAGAGAAAATAGTCCCTCAGAAGGACGAGAACCTTCTTTCTTGAAAAGTCGCGCGCGCGAACCCTTTTTGTGAAAGGCGGGAGTGTTTTCAATTAGTAGAATATATTTTATCATCCGGTTTATCCATAATTTAGCTTAAAGATTATAATGTCGAACCGCATGTTTTGTATCTAGGGCGAATTGATTGAAAGTTGTAGCCAAATATAGCCTTAAAGATGGAGAAAAAGTGATAAAAGAAAAATATAAGGATGAGCTAGCGGAAATAATTAAGATTATAGAAGAAGTTGACGCTACAAAATTAAAAACCAAGATGAGTGAAGAGAAAACAATGCCGGGTGATATGTTATATAATCCCGGAGAGCTTAATGACGAATACGATAAATTATTCCATGCGAAAGGATGGGAAAAGAAAAGAGTTAAATGTAAATATACAAATAAATATTATATTGATAATTATAAAAAAGAATGTGAAGATGGTTATAGGGAGATGGACTTTATAAAAAATAAACTAGGTGAAGTCCAATTCGGTAAGTATGCCTTCATGGTCTATAATGTTTGTGCAAAAATGACAATTTTCAAGAAAATGGGGCTAATCAATGCAGGAGTTGAAATTGTTCCAGTTAAAAGGCTTCAATCTAGTATGTCTACAGGTGTATCTTATTTTGAACAATTTGTATGGGACTTAGATCAACGAGGTATAGCTGATATTGACATATCTGTATTAATCTTAGGAGTAGATGTTGATAATCCCTTTATTGATCAGAAAAACTTGGGTAATTGGTTCGCTTTTTGATCTTTTCTCCATTCCTTAGGCGTCTTTGATAAATTACTTTTAGAGGGATCATATACCTCGGTCCCTAATTTACGTCTATTTAAAGTACCTCTAAGTGCTTTATTCACCCTCTCATACGCAAGTTTCACATATTCCTCTTCTTTATCAACACCGATGCCTTTCCTATCGTTCAAAACCGCTGCCACCAAAGAAGACCCTACCCCCATAAATGGATCAAGAACATAGTCTCTTTCGTTTGTAAGAGCTAAGATGAGCCGTTCAACCAATTCTATTGGAAATTGACAGGGATGGATCGTTTTTTCAGGGTGATTGGATTTAACATTTGGAATATTCCATATTTCGCTCTCCCAATCCTCTATAAGAATATCCCAAATATCTGAAGGATTCTTGCCAAGAGGGTTACCCGAAAGCTCACCGTGGTTAGGTCCTTTGTAGGACCTTTTTCCGGGATATTTTTGGGGTATCCTTACGTTATTTAGATTAAAGATGTAATCATTACTCTTCGTGAACCATAAAATCGTCTCATATCTACCAGAAAATCTTTGCGAAGCATGTAATCCATGACCAAAACGCCAAATAATCCTATTTCTCAGTTTTAAGCCTAATCTTTCTTTAAGTATTCTATAGAAGAAGAAATCAAGGGGATAAACCTCCTTAGAGTCAATATAATTACCTATTTCCCAACATAAACTTCCATTATTTTTTAGAATTCGAATACATTCGGATAATACTTTTTCTTGCCAATTTAGATACTGCTCAAGTTCTACTCTTTGCTCATAGGGTTTACCAATATTATAGGGGGGTGAGGTTACAACAAGTGTAGCTAAATTATCTGGAACGGTTTTTAGGAAATCAAGGACGTCTGTTTGAGCTAAAATAATATCTGCGTCAGCATTACCCGTAAATTGATTGGCTAGGACTACTTTCTTCAAGGAGCTTATATGTAGACTATACCCAAGGATATTAAAGTTGTATGGACCCAAGATAATTACCTATTTTCGTTTTCTCAGAACCTTCTTACCCTTAAAGACGATTACCAAGTAATCAAAAGTTATATTTAAGATTACTGGATAATCTGAATTATGAAATCGTATTACGGAGGGTTTATAATGGTTAAAAGTGAATTTAACCCAAGTATGGTCAGAAGGATTAGCATATCTTTAGATGAAGAAATTCTCAAGTGGATAGATTCAAGAGTTGACGGTTACAGATACAAGGATCGAAGCCACCTTATACAATGTGCAATTATAGACTTGAGGAAGTCAGAGGAATTAAAAAAATCTTAACAGTCACCACATGCGCATATTTAATATCTCTTATTCGTAATAGCTTTAGAATACCAATTAGCCTTTTTCTCCTCTTCAAATACTTTCATATCCAAATCGTAAACAAAAACAAGATAATGATAGAACTCGTGAAGAACATTACGTTTGTTTAACCCCGTCTTTTTAAAATAAGCTACACATTCATAATAACAAGCATCATAACGGTTCCCGACTTTCCGACCATTCACTATAACCTTCATCTTCTTTACACCGTAATACTTCGCCACACCCTAAAAACCCCTCTAACTAACCCTATAACCCCGAATGGTTCACCGACCACTTCGATAACGCTACACATGTAATAAACGGGGTGCCAATCGATCTATCCTAGGATTCAGGGAAAGCCCTCATTAACCATAAAGAAGCGAAGAGAATCAACATGGTCGTCGTAACCGCCGGAATAATCGAGAGAGACGGAAAAATACTCATCGCACAGAGGAAGAAGGGCTCCCGCCCAGAGTACAAGTGGGAGCTCCCCGGCGGAAAGCTCGAGGAGGGCGAGACCCCCGAGGAATGCCTGGTCAGGGAACTCCGCGAAGAGTTCGGAGTAGAGACTCGAATAAAATCATTTTTCGGTGAAAGTAAATACACCTACAGCCACATCTCAATCGACATGCTAGCATACAGAGTCGAGTACCTTGGAGGAGAGTTCAGGCTCAACTCCCACGAGCAGATTAGATGGGTCCACCCCTCTGAGCTTAGCCAATTCGAATTCGCCGAAGCAGATAAGCCACTGATCGAGAAGCTGAGGAGGTATAGCTGATGCCATTCAACCCGGGGCTCAAACAGGGGGAGATCCTCACAAACGAAGAGATCTGCAGCGTCTTCAAGTGCAGTCCCCAAGGAGGTATGAGGAGAAGCCACCAGACATTGTCAGGGCACTGGTTCAAACACTCTCTAAGAAGAACGGCAGAATCCAGCCGTACACACCCCTGTACACGGCACTAAGGTCCCACGAATCGCAACCGATACAAATCACAGACCTAATAGCCGGCGGCATCAGAACCAACCTCCGACCAAAAGACGAGCCTCCCTTCTCGCTCAGAAGACTCTATTTCAACGAAAAACACCTGAGAGCAGCGGATCGACGCAAGGGGCTCCACGTTAAGGCATATCATTGGGAGAGAAATGAGGGCTAGGCGTGTACGTCTTTGTAACGCGGACGGCTTCGCACCAGGGCGACCCCGCTCCCCGCTTGACGGTACAGCTTTTGTGCCTAACCCGTATTAGTACCCTACAAAGGACACTTATATAAACCACTATCTGGTCTCCTCACACAGATACTTACATAAATTATGCAAGTAGGCTGTTTTTCCTATAGAGATTTATTGGTTTCTTTAAACCCTTTTACGGCACCACCCCAGCTCCTTCCCGTCGGCTCAGGGGCCATGGGCTCGCCCCTGTACTTGTGATAACGGTCGATGTCCCTCTGGCTTATCTCCCTTCCCAGTACATCAAGTGGATGCTGGCGGGCATACTGTTTTAACTTATGAAAGTCAGCCGTCAGATTATGAGGGCCGGAATCATTTCGAGGCCTGAAGTCTTCGAGGAGGATTCCTCCCGGACGTTATGCCTTTCCGGGATTCACAGGTGAAGGAACTGGCAAGCAGGATGCCCACGTTCACCGTTACGGCTAACACTTGTAATCTGCTGGGCTCAGGCTCCAAGGACTACAAGCTGGTTTATCCAGCTGTTTCGGGCGATGAATCTGCCTTCTGTTACCCTCGCTTCGGCCCCGATAAGACTTCTGGAAACTACCTGAAGCACGATATCGAGAGGATGAAGACCTTGCTGCCAAAAGACGGGTTCAAGTAAAACAGCAAGCCCAAGGTTTCCCTGGATGAGTTAAGCAGACGGTGAACTTCCCTACAAATTTGATGGCTTTCCTCTTTTTCAAAATGTGATCCCGGTTCGCGGGCACTATCCCTCAATGAGATTGAATGTAAGCTTCCCTGTATGAATCAAGTATCTTTTCAGCGTCTTCGTCGGTGTGTGCTAGGCATGTAAATGAAAAGTGCCCAGGTAGTTTGAAGACCCCTCTGTTTATCAAATCTAAATCGTTTCTCGATAACCTATCCCTATCCGCCTTCAGGAATTCTCTCAAGTTCCTGTACGGTTTATCTATGAAATGTGCTTCCCAGACTGAGAACTTGCCGACCACTTGAACGGGGATTTTAATATCTTCTACTATGTCCTTCAATCCCTTTCTAATTTTATCTCCGATATGATTGATATGATTGTATATTTCGTCTTCGTGTTCATCCAGATATTCCATCGTCGCAAGCCCAACCGACGCTGTGAATGGGTTTCCACAAAATGTGCCGCTCTGGTAAACTCGCTCTTTCGCGCTTTTACCATGGAGGGGAGACACTAGCTCCATGATGTCTTCTCTGCCCCCGTAAGCACCTACGGGAGCTCCCCCTCCTATGACCTTCCCGAGTAGAGTTATATCCGGTCTAACTCCGAGGTAGCTTTGCGCGCAACCCATGTTGCCCCAGCGGAACCCCACCATCACCTCATCAAATATCAGTGGGATGTCGTTGTCAGCGGTAACCTCTCTTACCGCTTTGATGTATTCTTTCTCCGGCTCGACGAATCCGAGTCCGGTGCCGGATATGGGCTCCATCAACACGCATGCGAGCTCATCCGAGTGTTTTTCGATTAATTTTACTGTGGTCTCAACATCGTTCCAAGGTATTATCACGAAATCGTCCATGGTGTGGCCCAATCCCATTGAGTGAGGGACCGGTACTGGTTCATTGGGTGAGCCGCCATACTCTGAAGTGCTGGCCAGAGACCAATCAGAGGTTCCGTGGTAGGAGCCTTCAGGCTTACACACCTTGTTTCTCCCTGTGTATCCCCTGGCCAGCCTCACCGCATAGGTGACGGCTTCTGAGCCGGAGTTAACGAAGCGAATCTTTTCGATCGATGGAACGTGTTTAACTATTACCTTTGCCCATCTGAGCAGTGTATCAGGCGGCGCACCATACTGTATGCCCTTCTCTTTAGCCTCCTCGAGTGCTTCGAGGATCCTCGGGTGACCGTGTCCGAGGATCATGGGCCCATAGCCGCAGTGAGTGTCGATGTACTCGAGTCCGTCAAAATCCCATAATCTTGCCCCTTTAGCCCCAACGAAGTATAGAGGAAATGGCTTTTTGTATTGGCCGTATGCCGATACTCCTCCTGGAAGATACTTGGAGGTGTCTAGCCAAATCTGATAGGATTTTGGATGTAATTGCTTGTATCTCTCCCCTGGATCATAGGCCGACATACATTCACCTACAGACGCAGGATGTTTGGGCTCGACTTTTGCCTAAGGTCTTTCGCCTCTCCTCAATCTTTCTTCGATTTTTTCTATGATTTTGGGTAATTGAGATATTTCTTCAATGACGTAGTGGGCTCCGCCTTTTCGGTGCTTATCGTTCGCCTCTTCAATCAGGGCGCTCAGTTTTGTCGTGGTAGTTCGTTTAATTTCATCCTCGGTGAGTCCTACAAGGGTCCCTGTTTTTGAGATGCCGACAGCCCAGGTTCCAGCGTTGAGTCCCTCTTCTACGCCAACGACTGTATCATCCACCTTCACGACGGCTGCGGGTGGAAACACGTTTGTCCTCATCATGTTTCTCATGACCATCCAGGGGCTCGGCCTGCCGGCTGGTACGTCGTCTGAACAGAACGTCGCGTCCGGTTTGTATCCCTGTTTTATTGCCTCTTCGAGATTGATCTCTGCGGCTTCTTTGAAGTATCCAGTCGTGGACCCTATTTTGATGCCTCTTTCTCGGAGCCATTTCACAGTTTCAAGTGTGCCGGGAATTAATTTGGAATAACTGCGGATAACCTCCAGCTGCAAAGGTTTGAACAGGTTTTCAAACATGTCGCCGACATCATCATCTGTCCACTCGCGACCATGTTTTTCCTTCCATTTGGCGGATACATCAGGGTACCATTCAAAGATGCTTTTTATGTGATCTCTCTTGTACCTTCCCATGGGTCCTCTTGCTTGCTCCATAGAGATGTCGATGCCTTTTTTTCTGAAGACTTCAATAAACACTACTGCAGGTGCGTAACATCCATAATCTAATGTTACGCCCGCCCAGTCGAGAACTACCAACCTTATTGGACCATTATATCTCCTATTGTATTCAAAATATCGTGCTACTTCCATATCTAAAACCTCACTTATGAGTATTTAGTTTGGGTCGATTTAACATTTTACAATATATTATATGGTGACTTTATTGACGCGGTATAAGTATTGGTTTAGTGCAGCAGCCTGCCGTCCTCAACGTATTTTTTGTCATCGATATAGACAGTTGGCTTGAAGGAGACGGTGTCGATGTGCAGCTTCGCGATCGTGCCTACACTGCCGCGCGCGCAGCGCAGCTTTTTTCGGATTTTCTTATTGTGTCCCTGAACTCTTCCTCAAGTTTGTCAGGGTTTTTGAGAGCCTCAGCCTTTCTCACCTCGATCGCGGCGATGGCTTCTGCACGCTCTAATATCGTCTTACATCTCTCGGCCGTCGCGATGTCGATCATCCTACCGTCGAGTTCAACCGACGCTGTGCCTCTGGATACCCCTTCCTCGAATGCCTTCAGGGCTCTTCTCATGTATGAGACCTCCTCCTCTGGAATGGAGAAACCTTTGTTCAGGTGGATGATTGGCGCGGGGTGGATGACCCCTGCTCCCTTGAAGCCCAGCTTCCTAGAGTTGACGGCGGCTTCGTAGATCTTCTCAGGCTCGCCCCAGCTGAAGGGCTCGACGCCGATGAGCCCCATGGGCTGGATGCCGGCGGCGTAGGCGTCCATCAGGACCTTTGAGTTTACGTACCACAGCTCCTTGCCCTCGTTTGTCGTGCGGACGCCCATCTCGCGGGTTAGGTCCTCGGCCCCAACACTTATGGTGACTATCCTCGGGCTCGAGCACGCGATCTCGTACGCCTTTATCACGCCTAGGGCGCTCTCGACGGTGACGGAGATCTGGATGCTCCTAGGGGGTATGCCTCTGCGCCTCTCGAGTTCGGCTATCACCTCCTCCCTCACCTTGACCTCCTCCGCCGACTCGACCTTAGGGAGGGAGACACAGGTGAGGCCGGGCCAGATCGACGCCTCCAAGTCCTTCACGGCCTGGCTGATGGGGCGGTTGATCCTTACCGAAACGTCTGAGCCGCCCTTACCGACGAGGGGGATGGAGTCCTTGATGAGCGCTCGGGCAGATTCCTTTTCGGCCTCGGGGACCGAGTCCTCGAGGTCCATGACGTAGCAGTCGGCCCCCCTCGTGTATGCCTTCTGGGCGAACCTGGGGACGTTGACGGGGAACGTCATGGAGGACCTCCTGACGAACCTCCTCATGTCAGTGTAGTGCGCCGCGCTCATGCCTTCCTCGCTGCATAGGTTGGCGTGTTGAGGATTTAATGGCTTTTAGGCTCAGCGGATCGCCTGGCCGAAGGCCACCTTCTCATGCATCAGCTGTGCTGCCTCATCGTCTCTGTAGCCGATCAGCTTCAGGATTTCCACTGTGTGTTGGCCCAAAAGCGGCGGAAGGGTTTCGACAGACACAGGCGTCTCCGAGAACTGGATGCCGGTCGCGACGGATCTGTAGGTGAAGCCTAACGGGTGAGGCTTCTCTATTATAACCCCTCTCTCGGTCACGTTGGGGTCTCTGATGACCTCATCATCCGTCCTCACGGGCGAGCAGGGGATCTTCTCGCTTAGCAGCAGGGATACCTCGTCTCTTGTCCTTAACTTGAACCAGTCGGTTAGCTTCGTGGACGATTGCTTCAGCTCGTCAGGCTGAACACCCACGACATCGGCTAGGATCTTCAGGTCCTTCTCGGCTGTGGCCCTGACGACGACGAACCCGTCCTTCGCATCGTACACTCCATGTATAGAGGATGATGGCCGTCGAGACCTCTCCTCCGCGGTGATCCCTGCCAGCAGGCACTGTGTGAAGGCCAACCCTGCGACCGTCATGAGGGAGTCGGTCTGGGCGACGTCGATCCTCTGACCTCTCCCCGTGGCGTTCCTATGGTTGAGGGCGGCGAGGATGCCGAGGGCGAGGAAGGTCCCGGGGATGGAGTCTCCAGGGCTACCGGCGAGGCAGCTGGGAGTAAGGGAGGCCTTGCTGCCGAGGCCGCGGGGCTCACGGCTGTTAAGCCACATCCAGCCACTCGCCGCCTGACTCACAATATCGTAGGAGGGCCTAGAGGCGTACGGACCGGTCTGGCCGAAGCCGGAGATGGAGGCATATATGATACCCGGGTTCTCCCTGGATAACGCATCGTATCCTATGCCGAGCCTGTCCATCACGCCGGGCCTGAAGTTCTCCACGACGACGTCGGAGATCCTGGTGAGCCTCTTCAGCGCCTCCACGCCCTTCTCCTTCTTGAGGTCGAGCGCGATGCTCTTCTTGTTCCTGTTAGGGAACATGAAGTAACTGCTCTGCCCCTCCAGCTTGGCGTAGCCGGCGCTCACCCTAGACTCGTCCCCCCACGGTGGCTCGACCTTGATGACCTCAGCGCCCATGTCGGCTAACAGCATCGTGCAGAAAGGCCCAGCTAGATGCTGCGAGAGATCTAGGACCCTCAAGTTGGACAGCGCCTTCGCCAACCCATCACCTAAAGAAGGCTACACCTCGTTTTCCTTAAAAGGTACTGGCTCTTCGCGTATCAGGTGTGAAACGTTCAAACTCCCTTCAACGAAGAAGAGGTTGACCAGTTATCTATTTCTAAACACCCTAGCGCGCCGATCAGCCACACCCTGATGCAAGCGGTGTCGGTCTCGATGTAGATGAGTCTTTCACTGTGGAACTCGCGGGGCTCGCGCGCGCATGACGCCGAACGGACTACCCGGCTGAAGAAGGATTTACCTTTTACTATGATTCCACTGACTCGTACGGGACTTTAAGAGCCTCTTCTTGAGAATTATCTTCTCCATATATCTCTTCGGTTTCCTCGTCTTTGGTTTGTCCTGGGCAGCAACCATCAATCGCGTTCATTTTAAATGAATAGAGACGTGAATTTAATCGTTCCCAAAACCTTTTCCCTCGTCATCTAAGCTGCGCGCTCGATGTGCTAACTAATTTGAGCTGAGTAACACCGTATCTCTTTTGTTTGTAGAACATGAGTCATGACGGGGATCCTGCATCTTCAGAGACCGGCCCCGTTCTCTCCAGAAGGGCGTTAACGGCATCGGCGAGGTCTTCGCACGCAACACGACGAACTTCTGCCGAGTCATCTATCTGTGAAGCGGTTTCAATCCTCTCGATCTCTCTCTTATTATTCGCGATCTGGTTAAGAATCTCTAGCTTCCTGCGCTCGTAATCCTCTCCAAGACTCACTTCCTCGGCAGCGAAAGATCTTTCCGACTCCTCAAGCTTCTTCTTCGCTGAGGTTAACCTCAGGGTTGCCTCTCCCTCCCTCTGGGCTTTGGTCTTCCTTGAGATGCCTCTGAGGAAACCGGCCCGCGTATGAAGTATGCCGTCTAACTCTCCCTGAAGCACCTCAACCCTATCCATAAAAGGTTTGATTGTGTGTTCTTTCCGGTCCGTGAACTCATTCATCTCTGCGACGTGTTCTTGCTCATTCTCTAGGAGCATGTTTTTTGATCTGAAAAGGCTTTGAACTGCTTCTATCCGCGATGCTTCTCTGAGCCGTTTATCATTCAGGGTAGATTCAATGTTCGAGAATATCCGCGAACGTTCCTCTCTGAACTGGTCGTCCAAGGTGACCACTTGACTCGATTCAAGATCGGTTAGAACGGTTTGCAGGTTCATGAGCCATCGATCGAAGTGTTCACTGAATGGAGCCGAAGCGAATATCTGGTCGCCGAGGCTGCGTAAACTGTTGAGGGTTCGGCTGACGACTTCCTCCTGGGATGGAACGCTCCGCTTCTCTGAATAGGTTTCAATCAGTCGCGGCTTTTTTGACCTGGTTTTCGACTTAGCCCTCTTAGGTCTACTAAAGCCTCTGGGCGTCTTAGATCTCGGTTGGAACCCCATAGTTCAAGCTATCTACCTCAGAGTATTTATCTTCTGAAACTCAATCGAAGGGTCTAATTTTCCATCTGCTAAGCTTGAGAGGGCGCGCGCGATGCCTTAACTTCTTTCATGCACCCGCAGAAATTGAATGGCCTCGGAACGCATAGGCAGGTTCATGAGGCGCACCAAAAAATAGGAACATATCGAAGTGCCGCCATCATGGGATTAAATAGATATCATCTGATCCTCGTCTCGGTAGCCCTGATCGCTGCACTCGGCGTCGTCATCTGGCTGAAGATGCCGTTCCTGCCCGAGCAGCTGATTAAGAGCCCAGCCGACGCCTTAGATGAACGGATAGTGAAGACCCCGCCGGGGAGCAGCCCGGAGAGCCGCAGGGACCTGCTTCTCGGCTTCGACGACTTTGTCTCCAAGTACTTCCCCACGGTCGTGACCACTCAGGGCGAGGTGGCGAAGCTGCTCGAACTCAGGACGAGGCGAGCCATCGAGGAGATCCGCTCCGCCAGCGTCCCGAGTGGCAGCATGAGGGTCTGGTACATATACAACATGGGAGTCGTCATCAAGACGGTAGACGCTACCATAGGCATAGACGTAGCAGGCACATACGCGGCGCCCTCCATCGCCGACGTCGGAGGGCTCCTCGACGTACTCCTGGTGACCCACCCACACGGAGACCACATCGACGCGAAGGTCACGGCCGCGGCGGCGAAGGCCGGAGCGAAGATAGTCGTGGCCGACGAGAGGGTCAGGATCGACTACTCGAATCAGCTCAACATAGTCAGGGACCCCGGAGGGGAGAGCATGGTCAAAGTCCTCACCGGATCATCTTTGGCCGCCCAGGCACTCGTCGGAGTGGAGCCAGGTGGAACAATTGAGGTGAAGGGCGTCAGGATCATGGCCTACCCCGCCGAGCACAGGTACCCGAATAGACCGATAACTGGCTTCGAAGCGACGCCGACGGACTGGCTCTACGTCGAGGCCTCGGGCTTCGGCATCCTCCACACGGGGGACGGCACATTCACCGGCTCGAAGCCCGACCTCTCGGGTAAGCGGGTGGACCTCTACCTCATCCACTACGTCGACGAGATCTGCGCCGAGGACTACTACGAGCTCGCCCCGCAGAGCCGCGTCATGGTTCCCCTCCATCTCCACGAGCTCGGCCACGGCAGGGAGATCCTCGACTACGCCATGTTCAGTAACGCCCTCGGACAGGAGCGGGACGGCGACCTCTGGCTCAGCCAATATGACGCCTCAGGATACAGGGATGCGCTACGTCCCCCTTGTCTGGGGTGAGAGCGTGGAGATGAGTATTAATCCGTGAGCGCGCTCAGATTAAGATAAAGCATTCGAATAAACTCGGCTTTTCTCTTTAAATCATCCTCATGAAGCGACGAATGAGCCTGAACCACGCGCGCCGTAAAGTATCTTCACTAGTTGTACCTCGTCGTTGAGGACTACTTCAATCCGTTTATCATGATGCTGATGCGTTTGACCCGCGCGCACGGCGCGCTCAGATGCCTTCCTGAGTTGAGTATTTACAAAACGCATATTGGGTAAACTGTTTTAGTTGCCCGTAAAAGCGCGCGCGGGCCGCCTAATAACGGTACTAGTAGCGGGTCACGTTCACTTCTTAATCTTAAAGAGCTTGGCGCTTGTCTCGCCGAGTATTCTAGATTTATACCTGGCCTCGACACCCTTCATGCCCCTGATCACGGGGATCGCGTCGTAGTCCCCCATATCCCATGGGAAATCGGTACCGAAGAGGACGTTCTCCACCCCCATCGAGGAAACGAGGTACTCTAAGGCCACCTCCGAGTGTGTGATAGTATCATAATACATCCTGCTGACATAGCAGCTCGGCGGCACCTTGATATTCGCCTTGGGCTCAGGCCTCACCTCATAGCCGTGGTCGAACCTCCCGATCTGGTAGGGCCAGAATCCTCCGCCGTGACACCAGCAGAAAATGAGCTTCTTGAACTTCTCGAGCACGCCGCCGAAGACGACGCTCCCGATGGCGAGCGTCGTCTCCATGGGGTTTCCCACTATGTTGCCCAGGTAATACCTCCCCATCCTCTCCGCCCCCGCATTGTTGACCGGGTGCACAACGATAGGCGTCTCCAGCCTCTCCGCCTCAGCGTAGAACGGCATCAACTCCGGCGAGTCGAGGTTCCTCCCCGCCACATTCGTCCCGATCTCCACGCTCGTGAAGCCCAAGTCCTTCACGGCGCGGTTCAGCTCCCCAACCACAGCCTTCGGTTCCTGGAGCGGCACCGTCGCACACCCTGCGAAGCGATCAGGGTGCCCCTCGACCATGCTGGCAATCGCGTCGTTCTGTGCCATAGCGATCGCCAGACCCGCCTCTGGTGGAGCTTCGTAGCAGAAGTTCCCAGGCGTAACCGAGAGGATCTGAACGTCGACCCCCGTCTCATCCATCAGCCTGAGCCGCTCGGGGGTGTTGTAGAATTCCCTCATGGGCTCCATGGGTCCACTCGATCTCCCCCCTGTGACTATGAAGCTCTTCCCACCCTCGACGGTGAGCTGCGGCGCATACTTCTTGTACCGATTGCCGATCCCCGCAAGTGCCTCCTTAGCGAAGAGGTGAGCGTGCATATCTACTATCAATGAGATCAAAGAAGAGAGATACGGCGCGGGATAAAACAGCTACCAGCCGAGCCAAATCAGAGGGGCTCATTCGCACGTGCGACCTCCCGCGTCAGGATATAGCACTCTGGTATGAGCGCTCGCGCCTCTACTTGGCGAAGAGGGCTTTACCATGTCAACATAGGAACGCACGGTTAAAACAAAATATTAATTGGCATGTACCTTTATTTATCATCAAATGTTTGGATTCAATGGTAAAATCTTAAAAGTTGATTTAAATTCCCAAAAAATCGACGTAGAGGTTCTTGATGAGAAATTTTACAGGAAATATCTAGGCGGCCGTAACTTCGGGTTATATTATCTAACAAGGGAGATGAGCCCAAACATTGATCCCCTTTCGCCAGAAAATATCCTCGTATTTGCTACAGGTGTCACCACTGGCGTTCCTCTCACTGGGTTTTGTAGGCACAGTGTAGTCGCCAAATCACCCCTTACGAACGGTTTCGGCGAGGCCGAAGCCGGTGGTTTCTGGGGGGCGGAACTAAAGTTCGCTGGCTTCGATGCTGTCGCGATTAAAGGCGCTTCACCAAAACCAGTCTACTTATGGGTACATGATGGTGAAGCGGAGATACGGGACGCCTCAGGATTGTGGGGGCAATTAACTAAGGACACACAAAAAGTTATCCGTGAAGAATTGAAGGACCCGTTAGTAAGGGTCGCACAAATCGGCCCCGCCGGAGAGAAACTCGTAAGATACGCGTGTATAATGAATGATTTAAAATATGCCAACGGAAGAAGCGGCCTCGGAGCCGTCATGGGCTCGAAGAATTTGAAGGCCATCGCCGTACGCGGGCATAAAAAACTCGAGTTTAAGGACCCGGAAAAAATAAAGGAACTCGCAAAGTGGCACAGCGAAAACTGGCTTAAACACCCTGGAGCCTTGGCTAGGAGCAGGCTTGGGACCTCAGACGGGTTGCTCGCCATGAATGCGGATGGTATTCTACCTACAAGAAACTTCTCGAAAGGATCATTTGACCACGCTGAGGATATCTCCGGCGAAAAAATGAAGGACACCATCCTGATCGGAACGGAGGGTTGCTACGCGTGCTCGATTAGATGCAAACGCGTAGTGAAAGGCAAGCCACCCTATGAGACGGATCCAAATTATGGCGGCCCGGAGTACGAGACCATCGCCGCATTTGGCTCTCTGTGCGAGGTTAGTGACCTAAACGCGATATCATACGCCAACCAACTTTGCAACGCATACGGAATGGACACTATCAGCGCCGGATGTACGATTGCTTTTGCCATGGAGTGTTTCGAGAATGGTGTACTAACAAAGGACGAGACCAGCCATATCGATCTAAGATTCGGCAATACCGAAGCGATGGTGAAATTGGTTGACATGATAGCTAAGAGGGAAGGCTTAGGTGACATCTTAGCTGAGGGTGTTATGAGGGCTTCTCAACGCATCGGGAAAGGCTCAGAAAAATATGCTATGCACGTGAAGGGGAAGGAGGTCCCCATGCATGAGCCTAGGGGTAAGACGGGTCTAGCACTACAATACACGCTCTCACCGTCAGGCGCTGATCACATGCAGGCCGCACACGACCCAGTCTTCCAAGCAAATGTCGAGAACATAAAACCACTGGGCATAATCGAGCCGGTGGATAGGTTAAGCCTAGGACCAGATAAGGTGAGGCTGTTCAAGTATCTTCAGCTGTGGTGGAATCTACTTGACTGTCTGTGTGTCTGTAAGTTCGTTATTGCACCTCACGGCGCTGGAGTATTCAAAATTAATCATTTAGTTGACATCGTCAATGCAGTAACTGGTTGGAACACTAGCCTCCTTGAACTTATAATGGCCTCAGATAGGTCAATTAGTTTGGCGAGGGAGTTCAACCTAAGGGAAGGATTCACCAAAGAAGACGATCAGCTCCCCATGAGGTTCTATGAACCTCTAGAATTTGGGCCGAGAAAAGGGGCGAGGATATCAGAGAGAAATTTGAATGAAGCCATATCAATCTATTATGGAATGATGGGGTGGGATAAAACAGGTAAACCTGAAACAGTGAAACTTCAAGAACTAAGTCTCTTCTGACGCACGCGCGTGAGATTATAAGGAGGCTCCACGCCCTCAACCGTCTCAAGGTACAGAAGATTGACCTCGAAATGCTCGAGAGGAGGCCCGCCACCTTCACCGCGCGCGGGCTCAACCCCCCACTATGGGTGGGGCGATCACGACCATGTCTCCGTTTTTCAGCTCCGTGTCGAAACCTCTCAGGCTATGAACATTGACTCCGCCCACGAAGTAGGTGAGATAGTCCGTGGGCTCACCGCCCTCGCCGAGCATATAGACTGAAAGGGGTTTCCCATACCGCTCCGCCAGAGCATGGATGAGCTCCTTCACGGTGGAACCTGTTAGTAAGATGATGACTTCGCTCCTCTTACCGGTCGCCTCCCGGGCCGCTGCGTAGTACTTGACCTCGACATCCACCCTGAATCAGGTCCTCCTATGTTAGCCGGCTTAGTTCAACGGAGATGGGGGATCACGGAGTCCAGGCCTAGTTCCTTCAGCGTCTCCTTCGATGGGACGCCGGTGTCGGAGTCCCAGCCCATCAGCCTGTAATAGTTGGCGAGCATCGCGTCCCAGTGGGGTACGATGCTGGCTCCTGCCGTCGGGCCGTCCAGGGGCGTCGAGCCATAGCGTTTCGACGGCCTGTCGAGTTCCTTGCCTATCCCTGCCCTCAGGTTGAAGGCTTTCATGAGGTTGACCGCCCTTAGCCCAACTCTCTTTCCCTCCTCGGCCGTGAAGTCCCAGCCCGTGGCCGAGGAGACGGCTTCGGCGATGAGCGATGCGTTCATCCTAGTGTTGAAGCGGCATGTGCCGACGCTGTCCTCGAACTCCATCAGGCCCTTGGTCGTGGCTACCTCCGTGGAGACCTTGACGGGGTCACTGGGTCCCTGGGCTCATGGCGCTCATATGTGTCTCTATCGTGCCTGTGCTGGAGACGCAGGTGTCGAACATCTCCGCCCACCTCGTCCTGTGATCATGCCCCCTGGGGGAGTTGCCCTTCAGCGTGTATATGGCCAAGTCCGTGGCCATGCCACCCATCTTCTCTGAGGCGAGTTTCACGCCCTCAGCCAGGAGGTCGCCGAATCCCCGACGGTGCGCGACCATCTCAAGCAGCTCTTTTATGGCGTCCACGTTGCCCCAGTTCAGCTGCAGCCCGCCGGTGTCCTCCTCCGTGATCAGGCCTTTCTCGTAGCATTCCATGAGCCAGCCCGTCAGCCACCCCGCCTCGTTGTTCTCAAAGCCAAGCCTATCAGTTAGGCCCGAGAGCATCATGGCTGCCTCCACGTCCTTGTTCCCGACCACGGGCCCCCACGCGGCCATCTGCTCGTATTCTGGTTCCTCCACGACGCCTGCGTATGGACCGTCGGGTATCTTCATCATGGTGCTGTGCAGGAGCCTGCAGCCCCAGCACGGGGCCCTTCCCACCTGATATTTTGTCCGTATCGCCTCGGCACCGAAGGCGTCCAGCTCCTCCTGGGGTATATTCCATATGTTGGTGGTGTAGTTCTTGATGGGGAGGGAGCCGGACCCTGACTTGTAGCTCGTCTCAACCCCTCCTATGGTCCCATTGAACCACTCCACCTCCTTGTACATCCTCTGCGAGACATCCCTGAGCCTATCAGGCTCCGCCACCTCTACCTCCCCCTTTCGGAAGGCGATTACGGCCTTGACGCGTTTCGAGCCGAGGACAGCCCCGGTTCCGTTGTGTGAGGCCGAGTGGCCGTGATCCACGAAGGCGCCGGCCCACCTCACCAAGTTTTCGCCAGCGGGCCCAATCGAGAGAACGCTCGCCTCACGGCCCTTAACCCCGTGTGCACGGCGGAGCGCGTCAGTGACCTCGTACGTGTCGAGACCCATGAAGGGGGCGGCGTCGATGAGCTCAGCGGAGCCCTCCCGCAACATTAGATACTTCCAGTCTGGGGAGGCGCCCTGGAGTATGATGCCGTCGTAGCCCGAGAACCTCATGTACGCCCCGAACAGACCGTTAGCTTGGACTGACGTCGCACCCCAGGTTAGCGCGCCCTTGGTAACTATGGTTATAGTCCCCGAGCCACCTACGGCGGTTCCGCCGAGGGGGCCACTCGCTAT
>Ga0315279_10003914_pt1 | contig 20314 bp, 17 predicted proteins | sample YL17G06_20_MG_FD_203694 | JGI IMG/M metagenome (GOLD analysis project Ga0315279, IMG submission 203694) | Sediment microbial communities from Yellowstone Lake, YNP, Wyoming, USA - YL17G06_20 | ecosystem: Environmental > Aquatic > Freshwater > Lake > Sediment | place: USA: Wyoming | collected... | reverse complement strand
TAGTGCTGCGTTGAGAAAATCCTGGAACGGTGGGGCGGGCGTCCTCGCCCGCCACAACCAGGAGCAGGCGGGCGAGGACGCCCGCCCCACCTTTTGTTTCACAATTTTCTCAACACGACACTAGTCCTTCCCTGCCGCCGCTGTTGCCGCGAACGCTTTCTTGACCACCGCGTGTGCGTCCACGAAGTGCTGGTCAATCCCCAGTTCCCGCTCCGACAAGCCCATGCACAACCCGATCCACTGCGTGATGTACAACGCCGGCAGCTTGAAAGCGGTGCCGTAGCGTTGATTGACGTTGTGCTGTCGCAGGTCCAGGTTGGACTGGCACATGGGACACGCCACGGCGAAAGCCTCCGCCCCCTCGAAAGAAGCGTTGTCCAGAATGTCGCGCACCATCTTGCAGACCAGGTCGGTGCGGCTCATCGAGAACCCGCCGCCGCAGCATTCGGTCTTGAGGCCCCACTCCACGGGCGTGCCGCCGAGCGCCTTGATGATCTGGTCCATGCTCCGCGGCGCTTCCGGATCATCAAACTGCGTGATCTTGGGCGGACGCACCAGCAGGCAGCCGTAGTATGAGGCGATCTTGAGGCCGGCAAGTTTGCGCGTGCAGGCCGCGGCTATCTTGTCAGTGCCCACCTCCAACAGCACTTGCAGGATGTTCTTCACGGGAACTGCGCCCTGGCAGGGCATCTCGATGATGTCCTCGATTTCCTTGCGCAGTTCCTTCTTGGTTTCAAGCGTGCGGCGCGTGGCGATGAGGCGGCTAAAACAGGAAGCGCAAGGCGCGAGAAGGCTCTCGTACCTGCCGCGCTCTGCCAGAGCCAGAATGCGGGCGGGAAGAGCCAGGGAGAGCTTGTGATTGAGGTTGTGCGCGGCGGTCGCGCCGCAACAGTTCCAATCCAGGAGTTCCTCGAGCTGCAAGTCAAGTTTCGGTGCAATGGCCTCCAGCGACAGGGCGTAGTCCTGCGCCGTGCCTTCAAGCGAACAGCCGGGAAAATAGGCGATGCGCGCGCTCACTTGTCAGCGCCCCTCGCATTTCTTGAAAATCTTTTCAACTGCCTTGTGGCCCTGGATGCGCCGGGGCCACTTCTTCAGTTTCCCCATCATCTTGGGCGCGGCATCCAGGTCCTGGAAGAAATGTCCGGTTCGCAGCTTGTACTCGCCCACCAGGCCGCCCTCGAACAGCCTTCCCGTGCGCCGGACCCAGGCGAGAAAAATCTTCTGGAAGGCCACCGTGTCCTTTTCCTTGATGGCGCGGCCTTCCTTGAGCGCCAGTTCGCGCAAAGCGTCCATCACGCGCGCAAGGTCAACTTCCTTGGGGCAGCGCGTCGTGCAGGTCTGGCACGAAGCGCACAGCCAGATGGTGCGGCTGCCGAGCACTTTGTCCTTTTTGCCGAGTTGAATCAGCCTGAGCACCTGATGCGGCAACAAATCCATCGCGCTCGCCGCGGGACAGCCCGCCGAACACTTGCCGCATTGGTAGCACGCGGAAATCTTCTCGCCGGTAAGATCCCCGATCATGCTCTGGAAAGTGGATTCAGAATGTGCTTCCGTCTCGGCTCTTGCCACGACTCACCTGCTGGAGGAACCTGGCCAGGATGTTCAGAGGAGCAGCGTCACTGATGGAACTTGCAGCCCACTCAGCAGTGCTGCATGATAGGCGCTTTGCCGTTAAATGCAACCCCCCGCCTGCAGGAAGCGTTTAGATTTTCACAAAACACACCGTTTGCAATGGCTAATCTGGAGTGTTATTATCCCCAATTGCGCAACGAGCTGCCAATGACTAAAAATGATGCCGCAGAAGAAAAGTGCCATCCGAGCCGCGCGCGTAAGCAAGCGGCCCGCTCCCTTACGGTCGCGGCTCTGAATGGCAAGGCCGCTGCGCTCCGCGCGCTCTTCGTTCTTGGGGCGCTTCTGCTTGCGGCTGGGTGTGAAGAGGGCCGCGGCCTGGACCCGCGTGAGCGCGAGGCCATGCAGGCGGTTTTTGACGAAGCGCGCAGGCTCGACGAGGCCGGACGCTTCCACGAAGCCCTGGTGCGCTATGAAACCATCCTCGCTCGGCACCCCGAGTTCATGTCCACGCGCCTCAACGCCGCCATGGCGGCCTACGATTCGGGCCAGTATCAAAAATCCGCGGACCATTTCGAAGTGCTCCACAAATGCGGCCCCGGCGACTGGTTCGTCATCCGCAAGCTGATCCAATGTCACGAACGGCTCGCCGACCAGGAGAAGGTCGCGCTGTACCGCAAGAAGCTGGAGCAGTTGCGCCATCAGAAAGAGGGCAGCCCGGTCTTGAAGCGCTACGAGGGCCTCACCCGCGACTACATCCCTCTGGGCACCATGCATCTGATTGGCTACGAGTTCTTCGAACCGAAGAAACACGGCAAGCTGTGGTTCTTCAGGCTTGAGGACAGGAGCAAAGCAGCCATCAGCGCGTTCCTGCTGCAAGCCACGCCATTCCACAACAACGGAGGGCAGCGCCTCTTCTGCCTCAGCGAGGCCGCCAACGGCTGGCTGCGCATCTGGCACGTCGGGCCGGAAGGGCGCGACTACAAATGGACGCGCGATGTAGTGCTGGACTGTCTGCACGGCAAGCGCGCCCCGCTGGTGACCAAGCCGTTGCCGCCGGATTACGAGGCCCTTGCGGCGCCGGACTCAGGCAAGTCCGGGCCGCCCGAAAAAGAGGAAGACAAGGGCGCGGAACCTACACACGAGCGCGTGCTGCCCTGACTGAACGTAATGCTCGTGGCTCTTGGTGGCCGCGCGGCAGGGCAATGCCAAGAGCTAGGAGCTAAGAGCCAAGAGCTTTCGCACATGACGCCTCGCCAGCGATTCCACGAAACCCTGCGCTACGGCTCACCGGACCGCGTGCCCTGGCTGGAAGAAGGCCTGCGCGATAATGTGCTCGAAGCCTGGCGAGAACAGGGCTTGCCCGCCGGCGCGGACCTGGCTGCGCTCTTTCACTACGACCGGCGTGAACGCATCGAATTGGACATGGGCGCACGGCCCCCTCACCCCACCCTCTCCCCGAGGGGGAGAGGGCAGGGCGAGGGGGACCGCCCTCCGCCGGTCTGGGAGAACATCCCTGAACTGCGCAAGCGCCTGGACCCTCGCGACACTGGCCGATTCCCCGCCGATTGGGCGCAGCGCGTGGAGCAGTGGCGCAAGCGCGACCACATCCTTGAACTGCCGTTGCACAGCGGACTTTTTCTCACGCTGCGAGTCAATGAGTGGGCTTCCTTGGAGCCTGTGCTTTACCTGCTCGCCGACCGTCCGTCGTTGGCGCGCGAAGTAATGGACGCTCAGGCCGCGCTTGCCGCGGGGTTGGCCGAGCGCGTGCTCAGCGAGGTGGAAGTGGACTTCGCTTCGTTCTCCGAACCGATCGGCGGCAGCCGCGGCCCACTGGTCTCGCCGCAAATGTACCAGGATATCGTGCTCGACGGTTACAAGCCCATCCTTGACGTGCTGCGGCGCCACGGCGTCGAGACCATTGTCTTCATGACGTATGCCAACGCCGCTATCCTGTTGCCGCGAGTTCTCGACGCGGGCTTCAACTGCCTTTGGGCCATGGAAACGGAAACGAGCGCGATGGACTACCGTGCGTTGCGGCGGCGCTTCGGCAAGTCATTGCGTTTCATCGGCGGCATTGATCTCGATTCACTGCTGGCCGGAGACGCGGCCACTGAAGACGAGATCAGAACCAAGGTGCCCGCGTTCTTGGATGAAGGCGGCATCATTCCCCTGGCCGATGGCCGCGTGCGCGCGTCCATCCCCTACCAGGCCTATGCGCATTACCGGCGGCTTCTGGAGGAACTCACGCAAAGATGATCGGGAAACCATGAATAAATCCATTTTCTTGAACGTAACGCGCTCTCGTGGGGGAAATACAATGTAGATGGAGGCAATTGTGAGCACGCAAGACGCCAGGAATGACGGCGAGCTGCTGGCGGACTACTTGGGCAGCAAGGCGGCCGAGCCATTCGAAGAACTGATTAGAAGACACGGCGCCGTGGTTCTCGGAGTCTGCCGCCGGGTCCTGGGGTCTTCGCCGGACGCCGATGACGCGCTGCAAGCCACCTTCCTTACACTTATCGCCAAGGGAGCTTCCTTGAGAAAGCGGGAATCCCTGGCGGGCTGGTTATACCAGGTTGCCTGGAACATTTCGCGAAGAGCGCGCAAAGCCAACGCCAAACGGCGCCGGCATGAGCAGGAGGTGGGTGCCATGCGCCAGGGACACGAAAATTCGCATCAGGAAGTGTGGGCCGGCTTGCGCGATGTGCTGGATGAGGAACTCAACGCTCTGCCCGGCAACTATCGCGAGGTCATTCTTCTTCATTATGGCGAAGGCCGCTCGCTGGAAGACACAGCGCGAACGCTGTCATCGAATGCCGGCACCATCTCCACCTGGCTCCATCGCGGAAAGGAACTGCTCGGGAGCCGCCTGGCGCGCCGAGGACTGGTGCTCTCTGCTGGAATGATGGTGACGATGATTGCCAAGAACGCAGCGGCGGAAGAAGTCTCTGCCGTCCTGGCAAGTGCAGTGCTAAGCAATGCCGCAACCGGCGCAATGGTGTCGCCGCAAGTTGCCGCGTTAAGCAAAGGAGCTCTGAAGGCCATGTTCTACGCAAAGATGAAGGTCGCCGCGGCAATAGCAGTGGCTGGCGGCGTTGTCGGCTCTGGCGCCGGAATTGTCGCGCATCGGCTTCTGGCGGCGGAGCCCCCGGGCAAGATCGCAGTTGTTGCACCGCCCGGCGAAACGAAGGGGCCGCCCGAAGCTGGCGGGGACAAGAAGCCTGCTCCCGACAAAGCAGACGATAGCCCGGCCCCAGACGCCAATGTAAAACCGCCGCCTGATCCCAACGCGCCTGTGAAGGTCAAGCCGCCACCTGATTACAACGCGCCAGCGAAGGTCAAGCCGCCGCCCGACCCGAATGCACCTGTGAAGGTCAAGCCGCCGCTTGACCCCAACGCGCCTGTGAAGGTCAAGCCGCCACCTGATTACAACGCGCCAGCGAAGGTCAAGTCGCCGCCCGACCCCAACGCGCCTGCAAAGGTCAAGCTGCCGCCTGACCCTAATGCGCCAACAAAGGTCAAAGAGCCACCTGATTACAACGCGCCAGCGAAGGTCAAGGAGCCACCTGATTACAGCGCGCCTGCGAAGGTCAAGCCGCCGCCGGATCCCAATGCGCCTGCAAAGGTCAAGCCGCCGCCTGATCCCAATGCGCCTGCAAAGGTCAAGCCGCCGCCTGATCCCAATGCGCCTGCAAAGGTCAAGCCGCCGCCTGATCCTAATGCGCCTGCGAAAATCAAGCCGCCGCCGGACCCGGACGCGCCGAAGTACGTGAAACCAGGGACGGATGGCACGAACACCGGCGCAACTAAAGGCAACGAGAAGAAACTGCCGAACGCGTCGAGCGACGTGCCCCCGGACTTTTAGTCCGGGTTCATTTATCACGGCACACGAGCCAAGGGGAGCGATCACCATATCGCTCCCCGTCTGTTTCTGTACAACTTTGCATCAGGGCGTTAACCTGGATTATTCATTGCAGAGGCTCAATGAATCAGACTCCCTTGGGGAGTTTGGTTCAGTCCAGTTCGCCGACCGCCTGGAGAAAAGAGTGAGCACTGGCACAAGCGCTGAAACCGCCTCGATCCCTCGCCCACGTGCGCCGCGACTCGGCGTGCCGCTGTCAGACGCGGACATGCAGCAGGTTATCGAAGGCGCCAGGCGTGTTCTCAAAGAGGTCGGCATCCACTGCCAGTCGCTGGAAGTCCGCAAGCAACTAGCCAGTCTGCGCGGCGCGTGGCAGACCGGAGAGCGCGTCTATTACGGCGACGCGGTAGTTGATGCCATCCTCGCCGACTCGCGCAAAGCCGAGCCGCTGGAACAGAAGCCGCCGCGGGAGCCGTTCAGCATTGGCGCACCGTGGTGCTGTCTCCAGATCGCTGACGCCCAGAGCGGGACTGTGCGTCCGCCGACATCGCAAGACGCCGCACGGGCAACGCGTCTGCTGGAAGGTCTCGGCGTGCCCGTTGGACTCTCGCCTCTCGCGCCCGCAGACTTCGCGCCACAACTGCGCAACCTGGCCTGCCTGCGGACCGTGCTGCTGCATTCGCGCCAAGGCCGGCATCTGCCCAACCAGCCGGTGCCGGAACAGATTTCCGCGACAGTGGAGGTGGGCGCTGCCGCCGGCCGCACGCCGCGCGCGTTCATCATGGTGGTGATCAGTCCCCTGCGCTTTGATACCAACGGCATCGAGTATTTTCTAAAGCACCGCAATCTGCCCGGCCTGGAGCTTCATCTTGCCGGCAGCATGCCCTGCACCGGCTCGACCTCGCCGCTGCACCTGCCCGGCACGCTGATTCAGTCGCTGGCGGAAGCAATCGGCCTGGCGGCTTGCACGCGCGCGCTCGGCTGCGGCGGCGAAGTCGGTGCAGTCCGTTGCGATCCCTGCGATATGCGCTCCGGGAACTACGTGATTGGTTCGCCGGAGTTCCAACTGCTGGACATGGCCACGCGCGCGCTTTACCGCGCCATCGCCGGCAGGACCAACACCAACGGGGCATTCCGCTCCATGGCGAAAGTGCCGGACGCGCAGGCGATGGCCGAACGCTGCTTCACGGTCCTGTTTCAGGCGCTGCAAGGCGCGCGCAATTTCAACCATGCCGGACAGCTATCCATGGACGAGGTGTTCAGTCCTGAACAGGCTGTCTTGGATTATGAAATCCTGCGTTATGTCGAACGCGTCGTGTGGGGCATGGAGTGGCACGAGCATGCCGATGGCAGGCTGGCGGTCTCCGACGCCGTGGAGATGATCCGGCAGGGCGTCGAAACCGGGCATTATCTGGACGCCGAGCAGACGATCAAAGGCCATCGCGAATTCTTCTACCGGAGCAATCTGTTTGGCTATGAGAAGCTGAACGCGTGGCTGCAGCACGGCGCCAAGAGCGTGCTGGCGCGCGCCGCGGAGCGGGTGGAGCAGACGATTGCAGCCATGCCTCCATGCGTCCTGCCGGAAGACCGGGCGCGCGACGTGGAACGCATCTTCGAGCGGGCCTGCCGGACGTTCGGGTAAGTTCAATCGAAAATCTAAAATCCAAAATCCTCACAGGCCCCCTGTCAGCTCCAGGAACAGGTCCTCAAGCCTCTGGTGTTCTTCACCCGTCTGGGCGGCATAGCGCTGGCGGATTTCGGCCAGCGTGCCCAACGCCACCAGCCGCCCCTGGTTGAGAATCCCCACTCGGTCGGCGACCTCTTCCGCCACCGAGAGCGTATGAGTGGATAGAAAGACGGTCAGCTCCTGCTCGCGAGAGAGTTTCCGCAGCAGGTCTTTGACTTTGCGCGCGCTTTTCGGGTCGAGACCGACCATGAGTTCGTCCACGATCAGGAGCCGCGGCTCGTGCAGCAGAGCCGCCGCAATGACGGTGCGCTGCTTCATCCCGTGGCTGTAGCTCTCGGTCAGGTTGTCGAGGAATTCGTCCAATTCGAACTCGGCGGCGACCTGCTGAATCCGCGTTTCCGCCAGCGCAGCCGGAATCCCGTACAAGTCCGCGATCATCCGCAGGAACTCGCGCGCCGTCAGCTTCTCGTAAAGATACGGCTCATCCGGAACATAGCTCATCAAGGCCCGGGCCTGCAAACCGTGCACCGCCAGGTCGAAGCCTGCTATGGCGACGCGGCCGGAGGTTGGCCGCAGCAGGCCGGCGATGATCTTTATGGTGGTTGTCTTGCCGGCGCCGTTGGGGCCGAGGAAGGCGAAGATCTCGCCCGCCTTTATGGAAAGCGTCAAGTCCTCTACTGCCATCTTATCGCCGAACGCCTTGCGTAGATTCTGGATTTCGATCATGGTCAGCGGTTACTTGTCCGTTGTCAGTTGTCCATTGTCAGATCTCGGCAGTCTGTTGTCATGCAGCACTCAGTACTCACCTTCCCCACGGTCGCGGGTTGCGGACAGTCTTCGGATCGGCCCGTACGAGCATGAGTTCCAGACCTGCGGAGATGGTGTAGGCCTGCTTGAGCACTATGCCATCCGGCGAGTACCACGCGCGCGCCTTGCCGTCTTCGCTGGACACGTTGAGCGCCGGCTTCCGCTGCCCGTCGTGGAAAATGTCCTGCCGTCCTGTGCACTTGACTCTTATCGGCGCCAGCTTGGGCCGTGTCTTACCCACAAGGTCGGCAAGGCCAGCGTCCAGCATGACGATGTCCCAACTATAGCCCTCCTTCACCTGCTCGTTGCGCTGAAAAGGGAACAGTTCGACGAGCGGCATTCCTCGCTTGCCGACGGGAATGACAGTCCGCTCATCCATGAGTTTATCATGATTGCGGAAGAGCTGCTGCGTCACCTCAAGGTCCACGCCATCCCGGACACCGTGCGTTTCCACTCTGAGGTCCTGGCCCAGGTTGAACGTGGCATTGAAAACTTCCAGGCCGTTCTCCCGGCTGATGTCCGAGCGGCTCTCGTAGTGCAGTTGCCCCATCAGTGCCAGAAGCGGCAAACCGGCGTCCGGCGGAATGGCAAAGTCAGCCGCGGTGCGCTGCTCCAGCCGCGATTCATCCCCTTCTTTCTTCTTCAGCGTGCTCGCCAGCTTGCCGACTTCGAACAGTTGCGCCTCATTTTCTCCGGACCAGCGCGCTATGGGCGAGTTCTTGGCGTCATCTTTCAGTCCGCGCAAGTCCACAAAAACGAGCCACGCGTGGCTAGGCTCTTCGCTGAACAGGGGCTCCAGGCCCGCTTCCATCCCTGGAATGGATTCCTGCAATGGCGGCGGTTTGCAGTGCACATAGACCGCGAACATGCACAGCACCCACACTCCAAACGTTATAGCCAGGATCAGCCAGCGAAACATGTCAGTTGTCCATAGGTCCGGTGATGCACCACTTCACTTTTGCCTTTTAACTTTTGCCTTTTTCCTTTGTCTTCATCCTCCGCCCACGAAACTCACAATCTCCAGTCTGTCTCCAGCCTTGAGTTTATACTGGGCCCAATCGTTCCTGGTCACAAGCTCGCCGTTGGCCTCCACGGCAACGCGCTGCCGCTCGAACCCCAGCAACTCCAGAAGTTCGGCGAGGGTCGCGCCGTCCGGAATCTCCTGCTGCTTGGAATTCACAAAGACAATCACGCCCGCCGCCCTTTCAAAACCTTCCTGTCCATAATATAACCGCTGCCTGCGCGGAACCAACAAGTTTCAGCTTGCAGGTTGCTGGTTTCCGGCAACCCGTAGTGGCGCGGCACCTGAGACTTGAGACCTGAAACAGGAGGTAAATGACCATGAGCAGCCCACTTTTCGAGTCCTATAGCCATTTCAAACTCGGCAAGCACACGTTGCGCTCGCGCCTCTTTCTGGGCACGGGCAAATACTCGTCTCTGGAGACCATGCGCGAGGCGCTTGAAGCTTCCGGTTGCCAGGTCGTCACTGTCGCGGTGCGGCGCGTGGAGATCGGACAGAAGGAAGCCGCGCGAATCCTGGACTACATTGACCCGAAACGCTATCTGATTTTGCCGAACACGGCGGGTTGCTTCTCCGCGGAAGATGCCATCCGCTCCGCCCGGCTGGCGCGCGAAGGCCTGGGCGTGGACTGGGTCAAGCTGGAAGTCCTGGCCGAGAAGAAGACACTTTTGCCGGACCCGCTGGGGACGCTCGAAGCCGCGCGCACGCTGGTGAAGGAAGGGTTTGAGGTGCTCTGTTATTGCACCGACGACCCCGTGATGGCGCGCCACTTGGAGGATGCCGGAGTTGCCAGCGTCATGCCGGCCGGGTCGCCGATCGGTTCCGGGCAGGGCGTGCTCAATCCCAACAACATCCGCATCATCCTTGAGTCCGTAAAATGCCCCGTCATCGTGGACGCGGGCGTGGGCACCGCCAGTGACGTATGTCTGGCGATGGAACTGGGCGCCGACGGCGTCCTCCTGAACACCGGTGTGGCTCTGGCCAAGGATGCCGCCGCCATGGCCCGCGCCATGGGCCAGGCCTGCGAGGCCGGATATCTGGCGGCGCGCGCGGGGCGCATTGGCAAAAAGCTCTATGCCACTGCGAGCAGCCCCTGGGAAGGAGTCATCGAGCCGGTCAAACGGCCGAGTGCAATTTAGATTTTAGATTTTCGATTTTCGATTTGAACAGCGCGCGTGCTGCAATCGCAAAGCGCAAATCTAAAATCCAAAATCCAAGATCCGAAAAGGTCCGCCTCAGTTCCTTGGTAGCGGCGCCGCGCTTGCTGTTAAATCCAAAATCTAAAATCCAAAATCCAAAATCAAAAATCCAGGAAGGACTCCTTCTCAATCCGCTTGGCCGGGTGGGCCTTCAGCCAATCGCGGTGGTGCTTGAGCGCCTCCACGGCCGGCAGCAGCCATTCGGCGAGCGCCTCGAGAATCTTAAGTCCCAACTCGATGTCGGGCTGGCCTTGCCACTTATGTCCGATCGTGCCGTGGGAGGAGTGTTCGTGTTCAGCATCGTAGCGGAAACCGCGGGCGCCGCGAGTGCGTAGAGTGTACAGAGCGTCGCGGATTTCGGGGTTCGTGTCCTGCCCGTGGGGCAGGCCCTTGAGCGCCAGTTGCGGTTCCGCAACGGGCCGTTCGTAGCCCAGCAGGCGCATGGCCGCATAGTCCATGACGGCCTCGCCGGCATCCAGACCGCATTCATCCAAGAGCTGCTTCACGGCTGGGCTTTCCAGCCCGCGCGTGGCGTGCAGAGCGGCGACCGGCAGTTCGCCTTCAAGATCAAACAGGTCCCGAGCGGCCACGGCGCCGGCCAAGTCCTCGGGATTGGTGAAGGCCAGCAGAAGAATCCGCCCGAAGCCCTGGCGGTAAAGCGTGTGAGCAACGTGCTTGAGAGTCTGCATGTGATATTCGTAGGAGAAAGGCACGGTGCCTGGGTACATGCGTGTGGCTCCGGCAAAGCAGGTGTGGATCGTTGGGTAGACCAGTCCGTTGCACTTGCGGGCCAGAAGCACGGCGATGGCTTCGGCGCCGTGCGGGTGCATGCCCAATGTGGTCCAGGCCCCATGTCCGCTAATGGGCCCGTGCGGAACAATGATCACGTCGTTAGTCTTCATCCAGTCGCCCACCTCGCGAGAGGTAAGGCGATCCAGGTGCACGATACGTTCCCGTTGGGTGTCGGACATGGTCTCTCCTATGACGTGCTTCCATCAAAACAATCGAAAAACGTAATCGTCCAGTGTGCTTGAAGCGGGTGTCAGCAAGGCGCGAGCGATGGGACGCATGGGAGGCATGGGACCTATGGAACAGGTCTCTTGCGGCCGCGGCAGGGACTGAACGGTTACCGAAAGTCGCAAATCGCCAATCTGTTATTTCTCCTCGACGGCACCGCTTTCTTCGCTGACGGTTACGACCTTGTTGGCGGAGACGCCCTTCTTCGCGACCTTCTTGCCGGCTGGGTAAAACTCCACTTCCAGGTCTACCTGGCCGAGTTTGCCCAGGCCGAAGTGCCGCTCAGTCTGCGCGTATGAGTAGTAGCTCTGGGCGCTCTGGCTGGAGATGACCTGGACCTGCTCGACCCAGATGGCCTTGGCGGCATTCCCGGCCTCAAAGATGCGGATTTTCGCGCCGGCCGCGTTGATGTTCCCCGCCGCTCCCACCGGGCGCACGCGAATCCAGTTCTGTTTGGGCAAGTCATTGTGGTACACCTTCACGCGCGGCCTGTCTCCCGTACCGGGCGCGTAGGCGATGATGTCGAGTGCGCCGTCCTGGTCAATGTCTCCGAAGCACAGTCCATCATCCACGGTAGACGCAGCGTAATCAACGATGCCCCATTCCTTGTTCATATACCTGAACTTGCCGCCGCCGATACCGCGGAGGACCCACAACCAGTTCCGGCCGTTCCAGAGGATGTCCGCCACGCCGTCGTTATCGAAATCCGTCACCACGGCCAACCCCCAGGAAACATATCCGGGCTTGCGGGCGGCTTGCCAGCCTTCGAAAGCGCCTTCAAGCTTCTTGAAACGCCCTTTGCCGTCGTTGAGGTAAATCTCGGGCTTCTTATCCTCCAGGACAATCAGGTCCGGCGAACCATCCTGGCTGACGTCGGCCAGGCCCTTGATGACAAAGCCATCCTGATCGGACAGACCTGCTTCCTTGGTCACATCAGTGAAGTTTGCCTTGCCGTCGTTGAAGAGCACACGAGACTGGCCCTTTTCGTTCTCGTACCGGCCCCATTGCAGGGCGAGATCAATGGACCCTTTGCCTTGCAGGTCGCCGTAGTAGATGTTGGTCTCGTTCTTCTTGCCCCCTGCCGGGACGCCGCCGCCGGGCTTGAAATGGCCTTTGCCATCGCCCAATTCCCAGATGACACCGGGCCTCTCGTGCAGCCAGTCCACCTTGCCGTCACGGTCAATGTCAATCAGTGCATTGGCGCGGGCCTGGCCGCCTCCGCTGCAGGTGACGCCGGAATCCTTCAACGCGACCTTGCCCGCAACGGACTCGTTGAGCCACCACTTGCCCCCGCCGTCGCCGTGGTTCATCTGAATGTCCACCTTGCCGTCCTCGTTCAGGTCGCAGCAGATATGGACCTCGGTGCCCTTGTAGCCGGGAGCCAAGACGAAATGCCCCTTGCCGTCATTGAGGGTCGCGATTGGCTCGCCCCCGCCATGTGCGCCGGTTACAAAGTCCAAATGGCCGTCGCCGTCCAGGTCAATCAGATAGAGCCCGCTCAGCCACCATTTGGGATTCTTCTCGAATTGGCCGGCGATCAGCTTTCCGATGCCGCAACTGTCCGTGATGTCCGTGAACTTGACCTCGGACTTGTCCTGGGCCTGGCCTGTGGCTGCGCACGCCAATATCCACGCGCAAGATGACAGGATGGTGGCCAATCGCCGTCTCATTTGGTGCCCTCCTCCAGGAATCCAAACACAGGCCAACACGGACCAACACGGACGAACACTGACCAACACGGACTAGTGTCGTGTTGAGAAAATTGTGAAACAAAAGGTGGGGCGGGCGTCCTCGCCCGCCTGCTCCAGGTTGTGGCGGGCGAGGACGCCCGCCACACCGTTCCAGGATTTTCTCAACGCAGCACTAGACTCTCCCCTGACATGGTGACGCTGAAGGGTAACCCAGAATCCGAAATCTAAAATCCAAAATCCCTTTTCTGCCTCCGCGCTTGCTGTTCAATCGAAAATCGCAAATCCAAAATCCAAAATCCCTAGGCCAGTTCCTGGTAAATCTTCAAGCACTCCGCCGCGGTCTTGTCCCATGAGAAATCCTGCGCGCGGCGCAGACCTTTTTCGATGCAGGCGCTGCGCAGCGCGGCATCGCCAGCCATTTTTTCAATCTGCGCCGCGATCGAGTCCACTGACTGCGGATCTGCGAGCAGCCCCGCATCGCCTATGATCTCGGGCAAGCTGCCCGCGGTTGAGCCGATCACGGGGCAGCCGCAAGCGAAGGCCTCGACCACCGGAATGCCAAAGCCCTCATACAAGGTGGCGAAGAGCAAGGCCTGCGCGCCACAGTAAAGCGCCGCCACATCCTCGTCCGGGACGTAGCCGAGCAGCCTGATTGCGCCGGCGCAAGAGCTTTTGGCGATGGCCGAGCGGATCTCTTCGCCGCCGAAGCCACTCCGCCCCGCGAGAGCGAAGAGCAGGTCTTGTTTCAAGCGCTGACGGGCGAGCGCGAGGGCCTCGATCATGGCCGTTACGTTCTTGCGCCTGTTGATGCTGCCCACAAAAATGAAGTAGGGCCTGTCCAGCTTGTACTTCGTGCGCACGGCCTCGACTTCCGCGGCGGGACGGGGCTGAAAGCCTTCGCCGCCGGCCTCATACACCACACGCAGTTTGAGTGGATCTGGTTGCAGCGTGCCCAGGACATCGCGCCGCACGGCTTCGCTCACGCAAATGATGCGGTCGGCCCGCTTCATCAACTCGCGGTAACGGCGCGTCTTCTTCTCGCGGAATTCAGGTTTCGCGAAATCCTGCGATTGGAGGACGGAAAATACGTCGTGTATTGTCACCACGGTGGGACACTTCAGCCAGGCGCCGGGCAGGCGCGCGTCGAGGCCGTGGAAGGCGCTGAGCGAGCGGGCGAAGAACGGATGCAGGCCGCCGAAGAGCAGCTTGTGCCTGAAGTTCGGGCCCGGCAGCGCCGGCCTTTGGAGGACGTTCTTCAGCGGTAACGCAGGCCGCGCGAGGGCGAATTCGTGCGCGCCGCCCACACGCGCGAACGCGGCCACCAGGCGGCGGATATGCATTGCCACTCCCGTGGCTTGCGGTCGTGCGGCGCTGGAGACATCCAAGGCAATATGCATGGTTCCTGTACAGCGCCTCCACCGTGCCTTTAGCCCGCGTCATTCACCACAAAGACACAGAGAAGACATTTTCGATTTTCGATTTTCGGTTTTCGATTTGAACTTGTAGTTGCGTGCAATCGAAAATCTAAAATCCCTTCTCTGTGGTACTGGCGCTCCAAATCTTCGCGGGGCGCAAAGAAAAGTTCAATCCGCAATCCGCAATCCCCTATGCCTTCTCTGCATCCGCGGTTGCCGTTCAATCGAAAATCGAAAATCTAAAATCAAAAATCTCTCCCGGCCTTCTTCTGCAGCCAGATGTCAAGCCGCGGTGTTTCCCAATTGTAAGGCTTGCTGAGAATGTCCGGCAGGCCGTCGCCATTGAGATCCGCCACGCGGGCCTCGTGAAACCCCATGCCCGTGGCGAATACGGTTTTGCGGAAGTTTCCCTTGCCGTCTCCATAGAAAATGAAAGCGGTGGCGTCGGGGTTGTCGGGAGTTGCCTTCTTCTCCGACCACTTGGCCATTTCCGCGACGAAGATATCCAGGTTGCCGTCGCCGTTAATGTCCGCGAGCTGAAGGCTGTGCGGATGGATCATCTCGCGGCCAACCAGATCGTGGCCGGTCCAGGCTTTGGAGTCAGCCGGGTCGCCCTGGCATTCATACCAGCGGACCGGCCCCCTGTTGTCGCCCGGGGCGATAACGATCTGCGGGTACTTTGAGTCCTTGATGAGCCGCCCGGCGAAGATCAGTCCGCCAACGTCGGCGATTCGCGTCGCCTGCCACTTGTCGGCGCCGAGGTACTTGAACCAGTAATTGGCGGCCAGCAAGTCCGGCTTGCCGTCGCCATCAATATCGAAAGCGGACATGCCTTCGGGATATGGCCCCGATTTCTCCGCGGCGATGTTGAAGACCTCCGTGGCGGGCCACACCTCCGCCTTGCGCGGGTCGGCGGGTATGTCCGCGACAAATATCTTCTTGGCTCCCTGGTTCCAATAAGCCAGTTGCGCCTTGCCCGTGCCCTTGAAGTCGGCAAAGCACTGGTCGTGGTGCTGCGTGGCGCCGGACTTCTTGATGGTGTGCCGCTCCCAGGAAACATCGGGGCTGTACTGGCCACCGGGGTTTCGCCACCACCACACCTCCTTGCTCTGCCAATCCCCGCCGAACACCAGGTCGGGATAGCCGTCGCCATCAATGTCGTAGACTGCGCCGCCGGCTTCAATGGTGAGAAAGTCCTTTTCGATCACGTAGCGCTCCCACCCTTTGGCAGTCCTGCGGAACCAGACAAGCGCCGGCGCTTTGGCGCGGCATCCCACTACGAAGCCGTTGGCGCCGCTTTTATCGAAATTCCCAACGACTACGGCCGTCTGTTGTGTGGAGGTGCCCGGGGCCGGCAGGCCGCCGTCCTTGCTTGAGAGGTGCTGCCATTGTGGATCGGCCGCACGCAGCACCGCGCCGCAAAGCGTGAGGACCACCAAGCAAGCCGGCACAGGCCAACTGTTGAGCATCAGTCCCATTTCACCGTTCCCATCAAAGAAGCAATGGCCGATTCCCTTCATGCGTCTCCGCAGTTGCTGTTCAATCGAAAATCGAAAATCCAAAATCCAAAATCTAAGAGGCCCGCTGCCGTTTGCTCAAGTACGCCAGGAGCGCGCTGCTGAGCAGTTCAGCCGTGGTCAGCGGCACGAAGTCAATATCGTGCTGGCGGCAAAAGCGCACTATCTCGTCGGTATGGCGGGCCAGGGCTTCGCGGTAGGCTTGAGCGATGTAGCTGCCCTGCGCCGTAAGCCGCTGCTGGCTTTCTGCGTCCACGAACTCAATGTTCTCGCGATAGGGGAACTCGCGTTCCTCCGGCGCCAGCAGATGAAAGACGATGATCTCATGCCGCCTGTAACTGAAGCCCTTCAGCGCCGCGACGATCCGCGCGGCGTCATCAAGCAGGTCGCTGATCAGCACGATCAGGCCGCGTTGCGGAAAGCGCTCAGGCAATCCGGCCAGGCCCTTTTCCGTGTCGGTGGCGTGGCTGGGTTCGGTGTTGGCCAGCGTCTTGTAGAGTTGGTGCAGGTGCACGGTGCTGGAGTGCGCCGAGATCACGTCGGCGTGCTGATCGCGGAAGATGCTCAAGCCCACGGCGTCGCCCTGGTGGATCATCAGGTAGGCCAGGGCCGCGGCCAGGTTGCGCGCGTAGATCCATTTCTGGATGCCGGCCGAGTGCCCGCCAGGCAGGGCTTCCTTGCCTCCAAAGCGCATTGATCCCGAGGCATCCAGCAGGATGTGGCAGCGCGTGTTGGTGTTCTCTTCGAACTGCTTGATGTAGATGCGGTCCGTGCGGGCGACGACTTTCCAGTCAATGAACTTGAAGCTGTCCCCCTTCGCATACTTGCGGTACGCGCTGAACTCGGATGAGAAGCCGTGGTAGGGGCTTTTGTGCAGGCCGATCAGGAAGCCCTGGACAATGAAGCGCGCGACCAGTTCCAGGTTGGAGATATGCGCGATCACGCGCGGATCGAGGAAGCGCGTATCGCCGTCGAGGGAGATTGGATTCTGGACTTTTTCCCTGGATTCTGGATTGGCGGCCACGCCTGCGGTCATGCGGTGTGCTCCTTCGATGCTGGCATCCTAGCGCAAGCCAAGCTGGACGCCAAGGGCGGGTTGGGGTAAACTGTGCTGAAAGGCAGGTAGTAGGCGCCAACGTCAGGAGTGGGATGTGCCGATGGGATTAAGGTTTAGATTAGAGTCTGAACCGGAGACCGTGCAGGACTTGAGCTTGGCGGCCGAGGAGCGCTTTGCCGATGGCCTTGATTGCGTGACTCTTGGCCGTCATTGGTCTGGGGTTTATCTGCTGGGGTATTCTGCGGAAATGTTCCTGAAGGTGGCCTGTTTCAAACTTGATGGCGCGCAACCTGACCAACCCGTAGCCCCTCACTTTGGTCCAGCCAAGAGGTGGGGACGGCGGTTCTTCCCCAAGGTCCCATACGAGAACTTCCACAACCTATGGTTTTGGTGCCTGCTTCTTCGCTGTAAGCGTAGATACTGGGGCCGGTCTCTTCTTGCGCCCTTTGATGATAACGGGTTATTGCGACAGACCCGGCTTCTCCATCAGACTTGGTGGATCGCCATGCGTTACCGTCCTGCGCAGATAGGGCCTGATGAAACCCAGGCTGCCCTTGACGGCGCAAGTTGGATTCGGAACCATTCCGTTGAACTGTGGAGGTGAGTCATGTCGGTAAGGAACTTGACTAAGCCCGTCTCGCCCAAAGCGGAAGTCCTGGTATCCCGTTTGGCCAGGGAGTTGAAGCATCCCGCGCCTGGGGACGTTCAACCGCTCGTCCTTCTGGAGGGCGGCAAAGGACAGACTCCTTCGCATGTCTATGTTATCTGGGAGGATTGGCGCGACATTCCTGCAATTGAGCGATCTGAGATGATCATGGACGCCTACGAGCAAGCAAAGGGTAAGAAGGCCAGTTTGAATGTCTTAGTGGCCATGGGCCTGACCAGTGAAGAAGCCAAGCGACTTCATATCGGGTAGCGCCCTGCTGCATGAAATGCCTGCTGGTTTGCGCCCATCTGCGTCTATCTGCGTTTATCTGCGGTTCTCCTCCCGCGCCGCATATCCCGCCGCCGCCACGCCGCCGGGCCGCGCGTCCACCGGGACGAACGTGCGATCGCTGTAGTTTGGGAACAACCACAGGTCGTCCGCCCAAGCGCGCACGAATTCCGGCTTTAGATTCAGCGCATTTAGATTAGTCAAGTAATACCGCTCGCCGGGATGCAGTTTCTGGAAGAGCTTGGCTACAGTGGGAACCGTGTGGGCCAAGTCGCGCAGGAAAACGTCCGTCTCCGGAGCCGACCAGGCCTTGCCGGCGTTGGGGCGGCACTGCGCGGTGTCCCAGTCGCGGTGCTTCAGCGCAAAACTGCGGCGCGCGTAGCCGTACTGTGCGGTATTTTCGTTCAGCCAGGCTTTATAGAAAACGTACAGGTTGACATCGAAGCGTTCCCTTTGCAGGCCGGTCATCTTCATGGGGAAATATATGCCGTCGCAACCGCCGGTGCGGAAAGTGAAGCGCAACGGATGCAGGTCCACGGCAACTCCGCCTGACAAGGCCGCGTCGCTGACCTTGACGCATGCGAAGACGTAGCCTTTCCTGCGGTAGAAGCCGACGACATCTTCCGCGTCTTGGCCCAAAGTCTGAAAGCCTTCCTTCTCAAGCCACTGGTCCAGGGAGCCTGCGACATTCTCGCGGACCACCGCCACGTCGTAGCTGCCCACGATCTTCCGCGAGAGCACGTCCACGCCCCCTGCCGAGGGAACGGCCTCCTTTGCCTCGAAGTCGCCTCTGCCCCCGTTTCGTGGCCTGCGCCGCGTGCGGGCCTCAACATAATCGTAGAGTTCCTTGAAGAGCCGGGCGTCTTCCTTCTCTACAACGGGCTGCCGGGGGAACGGCACCACCCAGCCGAAGTTTCCGACTTCGCCGCTGCTCTGCACGCTGATCTTTAGAATGAGATCTTCTGTTGCCCCGCCGGGGAGGTCGGAATCGTGGAAGATGATGACTGCCTCTTGAGCCAACTCCTCTAGCGAGCCGGCGTATTGGCGAAGCGGCCTAACTACGCCATCAGCAGAGGTGCGGCTGACGGCTCCCGTCAACAGCGCCAGGCAGGCGGCGAGCGGCGCCAGCAACCGGCGCGCGAGGGCCGATGTGCGAAGATTAGCGAGTTTCATACGACCTCCTCTTTCCACAGCCTTAGACGCTGTTACTGCCTGACGGGATTCGATTTTCCGCGAGAGATCCGTACAGGCAAGTAAGTAGTTGATTTCCTTGCCATTCCCACTAGTTCCTACTTCACGGGAGGAACACCAATGCTGCAACTATCGCCGGCGGCCTGCATTTGGACAGCCGTCCTGGTTCTGCTGCTGGGTCAGATGGGGCAGCTTTCAGCCGCTCAGCCCAGCTTTGCCGAATTCGACCGCAAAGCGCAAGCCGGGGAAGCTTTGAGCGTCGTGTTCTTTGGGGCCTCGCTAACCTGGGGCGCCAATGCGAGCGACCCGCAGTTGACCTCGTATCGCGCGCTGGTCGCCCGCCGCTTGGAAGAGACCTATCCCAGGGCCCATTTCAGGTTCTGGGATGCGGCGATCGGCGGCACGGGTTCGCAGTTGGGTGTTTTTCGGCTCGACCGCGACGTGCTCCGCCGCAAGCCGGACCTGGTTTTCCTCGATCTCTCCGCCAACGACGACATCAACTCGGACACGCCGGAGACGCTGGCTTCTTATGAGTCCATCGTGCGGCGGCTGGTGGCGGAGGCCGAGGTGCCTGTGGTGCAGGTGATCTTCCCGTTCATGTGGAATGTGAAGTTCGATTCGCTGGAGAAGATGAAACGCCGCAAGGCACATCTGCGCATTGCGGAGGCTTACAACACCGCCGTCGGGGACGCGATCGAGCTGACCAAGCAGCGCGTGGCCGACGGGCAAACCACCTGCGAGAAAATATGGCCTGTTGACGGCGTGCATCCCTGCGACGAGGGCTACGTCCTGTTCGCCGATGCCGCCTGGACGGCATTCCAGCAGGCCGTGCGTGCCCGCAAAATCTGCGCGGCCCCGCCGAAGATGCTCTATGCCGACACGTACATGACGCACCAGCGGTTCCGCCTTGCCACGATTGAGGCCCTCCCAGCGGGCTGGCGGGCGGGCAAGCCGAACGTAGTTTCCGCATTCTTTGACATGCTGATGTCGCGGTGGCAAGACGATCAGGCTATCGCCTCCAACCGCCAGCCGCGGACGAAAGAGGGCGGCGGCGAAACGAAACCGCCGGAAGCGGGCCGGCTGAAAGTCTCTTTCAGCGGAAGCATGGTCTTGCTGTTTGGCGAGAGCACACAGAAATCGGGCAAGTACCGGGCCTACATTGACGGCAAGCTGATCGAGCACCAGTCAAAAGACAAGAAGACAATGCTCAAGGAATTCGACGCGGGAGAGTTCGCCCGGCTGGTCGGCGGCAACGCGCACTATAATCAGGTGATCGCTGAGGGATTGGCAGCGGACGCCGGCCACATCCTGGAAATCGAGCCGGTCTTTGCGGGCGACGCTGAG
>Ga0315279_10003913_pt1 | contig 20321 bp, 16 predicted proteins | sample YL17G06_20_MG_FD_203694 | JGI IMG/M metagenome (GOLD analysis project Ga0315279, IMG submission 203694) | Sediment microbial communities from Yellowstone Lake, YNP, Wyoming, USA - YL17G06_20 | ecosystem: Environmental > Aquatic > Freshwater > Lake > Sediment | place: USA: Wyoming | collected... | reverse complement strand
GCTCCAGCGACACTGAAGGGGCAGCACCGCCGCTGGGGATTAAGGATGATGGCCTTCAAGGGTCAGGTCCGAGAACTGGTGAGAAATCCGGGCTAGCGCAGAACGGCAAATATTGTTGGCCTATCTCCACTCCGCTATAATCCCCACGCGAGGGGGAGGGCCGAGACCCGAGAACGTCCGTACCCGTTTCGGGCTGTTACAGAGTTCGCAAAGAGGCCGCAGACGGGGAGGACGACCCGCGCTCCACGGACCATGGAAAAGGTTGCCAGGACCTATCTGATCACCGGAAGAGTGCAAGGAGTGGGCTACCGGTTCTTTGCCGAGCGATGGGCAAACCAACTCGGCATCTGCGGGTACGCCAAGAACCTCTGGGACGGCAACGTGGAGGTTTACGCCATTGGAACTCCGGCTTCCCTGGAGGAGTTGAAACGCCACTTGGCCGATGGGCCGCGCAGCGCGCGCGTGACTGGTGTCGAAGAGTCCGACGCACCGGTGGAGAAGCGTTACAACAGGTTCATGATCGAGGGAATCTGGTAGACAAGAATTGAGAGATTGAGTGATCGGGTGATTGAGTGATTGAAAAGCGCAAAGACCGCGACAGCAACACCCTGGAACGTTGAGCCATTCACGCAATCGCTCAATCATTTATTGGGAGGATGAGTGGAAGATCTCAAACGCCTGATTCGCGAAGTCCCGGATTTCCCCAAGTCGGGAATTCTCTTCTATGACATCACCACGCTCCTGCAAGATCCGGTGGGGCTGCGCCGTGCCGTCGACGCGCTGGCCCAGCACTATCTAGGCCGCAAGATCGACCGCGTGGTGGGGATTGAGGCCCGGGGGTTCATCTTTGCGCCCATGGTGGCGTACCGATTGAATGCGGGCTTCGTCCCGGTGCGCAAGCCGAACAAACTCCCTGCCGCCACGGCGCGTGCCACCTACAGCCTCGAGTACGGCATGGACGCGCTGGAAATTCACCGCGATGGCATTGGCCTGGGTCAGGAAGTCTTGATTATCGACGACTTGCTGGCGACCGGGGGCACGGCCGCCGCCGTGGCGAGCCTGGTGGAATCCCTCGGCGGCCACATCGTCGGTATCGGATTCCTGATTGAATTGGAATTCTTGAAAGGGCGGGGGAAGCTCCAACAGTACGAAGTCCATTCCGTGCTGAAGTACTGACCTACCCTCCTGACAGGAGCCGGGGCTCGTACTACAGCAGATGCCAAGTTGCGAATCAACTTGCCGTCCAGGCCTGCGCGGCGCGATGCCGGTCAATCCACGCGGCCCAGGGAATCAAAAGCCACAGGACCAGCGTTCCCCAGGCTACGGCCCGTTCGCTGGGCGGCGGTGGTCCAAAATAACTTGCTGCCTGGGCCAGCAGCAACAATCCTATGAGCGCCGCCAGAGCGTAGCGCCCCTTGCGATCCAGGGGCTTCGTTGCTTGCAAGTAGAAGAACAGTCCGAGCCCAAAAAGGGTGAGCTCGGCCACGACGGAAGCAGGAATCGAATACCACAGGCCCAGTCCTACTTACGGCCCATGCGGGAAAATGGGCATGTCGGGCCGGTGGCTGACAAAGTCGAGAACCCAGTGGCTCAGGACGCCGGCCCCGACAATCCATGCGCCCCGCAGATGACGGCGAATGAAGTAATAAGTCAAGCCGACCGCAACTGACCAGCCAACCACCGCCAGCAGGCTATGACTGATGGGATAGTCATAGAAGTCAAAGGGCTGAGCTGCCGTAATGCCCGGCACAATTCTCAAGTGCTCCCACCCGACAAGTACAAAGAACGGCCAAATCAGATCGAGGAAGTCAACCGAAAGGAACAACGTGCCAAGGGAGGCGCCCGGCGCAAGTCGCTTTGCGCCCAACCCCAGCCCCAGATGGCCGATGAACATTATCCACTCGTCCTTCCTTCGGGGGGCGGTTCCAGCCTTTTCAGAATTTCTTCCAGGAAGAACTCCTCCGGCAGCGAGCCCTCGATGAAGTCGACGTCATTGATGACGGTCTTAGGTACGGCATAGACGCGATGTTTCCCGGCCAGCTCGGGGAATTCGCTGGCTTCAATGGCGTTGGCCCGGATCAGATCGTTCTCTATCGCAAATTGGTAAGCCAGGCGCACGACCCGGGGGCAGTGTGGTCAGGTGGGAGTAACAAACACCTGGAGGTGCAGCGGTTGAGTCACCTGCCGGAGTTTCTCCCGGCTTTCCTCCTGAAGCCCGGAGTCCCCTTTCGAGACCGCGAGGATGGCGTCGAGCAAGGCGGAGAACTCATAGCCTGCCGGAAGACCAAAGAACCGGATGCCGTAGTCCTTGCCGTTCCGCACCAGCGTGGCGGGGACTTTGTCCACCGCGTACTCCGCCACCTTCTGTTTTTCGAGCAGGAAATTGTAAACCTCGAGCTGGAGCTTGTCCGACAGCGCGGCTAGTTCCTTGAGCAGTTGCTGGGCCTCGCGGCCGTACTCCAGGTTCAGCTCCTGGGTAAAATGCACCAGCTTGATATGGTCAACCATCTGCTGAAGTTTGCCGCGTATCTCCACGGCGTCTTCGTCGCCGATCAGACCCATTAGTCCTCCGTGCACGACCTTCCGAGCTTTGCTGCACCAAGCGCCATTAAAGCCGTCCTGGGCGCAGGTGCCGTTCGTCCATTGGATGCGGAAGAAGCCAATCCGTTCCGTTAGACTACGGAGGAAGGGAACCCGCAGCAAAGGCGCTCACCCAAAGATTGGAGACGCGTTCTACTGCGTTTTGCTCCCGAATGAGTTATTGAGTGCGGACACCCCAACGCCACGAGCGCTCACGCCCGGCATTATGAACCTGGGATTCACCGTGCTTGCACAACTATTCTCGCGTCACTCGAGACGCGTGGCTCCCTCCAAGCGCACGGTGACAATCTGAAAGGGTCTCATGGAGAATTGGAAGCCGTGAGGGGAGACCGATAGTGACTGTTGATTTCTCTCCAAGGCATCGCACATCCAAGCGGCCTTCACGCTAAGAAGCGGAGTTTGCACGTCCACCGAGCTGGCTTTACCAGCCACTTCCAGAAAACGCAAAATTGTTCCGTTGCCGTCTTCAGCCATCTTCCAAGTCACCAATACCGCATCGGGTTGATCCACGTGCAGGAAACTTCCCTGGGCTGCATCCAGCGGCCATGGAGCACTGATCGCTTTGTCCTGGGGCGTGATTCGGTCCACTTCAAGAGGTGACATGTCCTCCCGGCCCAGCCGGCTCAGGGAGCCAGGCTGCAGGTGGTTGCCGCTGGACAGCACGTAGCGGAAGGTGAAGTCTCCTCCCTGGCCTGCCGCGTAGTTCGTGAAATAGTAGTTGTTCATCACATAAGAGAAAATCGTGCCGGGGCGCTGGCCGAACTCCTCCGGCCAAGTCCCCCGGGCAATGTCCCCTAGAGTGATCAGCGGGGCATCGACCGGAACAAGCGCTGCCGTCACGCCACCTTGCTCCGTCGCTACCCAGTGTTGCACCGAAAACCATTCCTTCCCGGCTCCCGGCAGTTGATCGTGCGCCGGGTCCACAAATCCGTTCTGAATCTCATACCGGAATTGCGGTTGGGCCATGGCGAACGGGAAGGCAAAGTAGACAGCTTCCTTCGTGTACACCTCCGTCTTGTGCACGTGGTTGATGAATTCGATCTTCTTCTGTCCACTGAACAAGATGACTTCGGTCTCGATTCGCGGTGTGTTCATTCCCGAGCTTTCCAGGCGCGCGACTGCCCCGAAGGGCTGGTCTGTCACCGACACCACGCGTCCGCCTCCGGCGTTATGGATGGAAAGCTCCGGAGTCGGCCAGCCGGAACTGTATTCCACCAGCCGGTTAGGAATTTGATCGGCTCCCGTGACGTAAAGATACTGATCGAACCGATAGGGGCTGGTGGTATTGACCAGCTCTTGGTTCAGTTCCTTATCGAAAATGCTTTTCACTGCCCCGCTTTCGGGATCTAACCCCACCCGGTAGTACTGATTCTCCAGCGTCTCTCCGGGAATCGTCTGCGGCGTCTGCGGCTCGGCCTGCGTAGGCCTCAACGCGTGAGCCTTGTAACCCACCGGCGGCACGTCCTGTGCCAGGAAACGGATATGCCGGTAGGACTGCCCTGTCGAGAGAACCTCATAGGGCACTGTCCGGTTGGTCACCAGATCTACAAGTTCCAACCCCTTGTCCAGGTCTGTTTCAACTAAGCTGGACCGCTGCCAGTTGAGGGGATTAAAGACCACCAGCGTCCCCGCCGGATCGTAGATATAGTCCGCAAGGGCGGCCAGACCGCGCCGGAGCACGTAGTCCACATCCCGCTTCGCCTCGGTCGCGAAACTCTCCTTGACCGCCAACTGGTTTACTGTTTCCTCGCTCTTCGGGTCCGATACGCTGCGGTCGGCTCCCCAGGTGTGTTCGTCATAAAGGACCATGTTATTCCAAAGCCGCTGGAGCACCGGGGCCTCCGGCCGAACCCGGGGATTAACTAGAGCGCTGATGGTGGAAAACTTCTCTGCGGCAAGAGCTCTCTCTTCCGCTTCTCGTTCGATGGCCGCCGAACGGGCGGTTGAAGCAATGCCGTCCTCCCAGTATGGCCCCCCATCGCCCCGCACCACCGGAATGGCATCCCCAAATTGCCGGGCAATGTAGCCCAGCGCATCCGCGAAGCCCGAGTATTGTAAGTGGGGATAGGCGTAAAGCTTGTTCCAGTCCCCGGCCAGGCTTGCCTGACGTGGGAACAGATCAGTGTTCTCCCATTGCGTGCCGTAAACCACAACCGCGTCGGATTTATATTCGGGGTGCGAATAAGCCTGGAGAAAGATCGGCAAGGAATCGCGCCCTGCCACGATTTGTCCCTGCAGTCCACCATACAACACGGCCAACTGAGAATAGACCCACGAGTACCACATCAGAATCTTGCCCCCATCGGGTCCTTCCCACCAAAAGGGCGACTTCTCATTGAGGCGGCTGTACAGAAGGATGGGGCCGTTGTCATTGTCGCAGCCGGAAACGAAGTACTTCAAACCCGCGGCCGCCATGACCGATGCGTACGACCAGGAAAAGGACGGGACGTCTGTAATGTCGGCATAATCGGGCTCTCCGCCGTGCCTCTGGTTAAACTGAAAAGCAGGGTAGAGCGACCGGATGAGGGTCTCCAGCGCCGGAAAACCAGTGAGCAGGCTGGCCTCCACCGTCGGCACAAAGATCTTCTTATCCTTCACCATTTGGAAAAGCTGCTGCTGCCGCTCCTCACTGCGTCCAGCAAGGAATTGTCGCACGCTCCAATAGCCATCCGGACTGAAGCGAAAGTCCGGATGCTCGTGGATCAAGTCTATGGCTTCGTCGAGTTCCCGGGTTTGAATCTCCGCAACCTTTTCTTGGTAATCAGAATATCCTACGTCCACATGCACGTGGGGAACTACCAGGATGTTCCACTTCTTGGCCGGCGTCAGGACTACCGGAAAGCGCCGCACGTGGCCGTTGATTCTTGCCACCACTTCGCCTTTTGCCGGCGAAGTGAACTCGGGCACCGAAAATTCAACCATTTGCTCGCCGAATTCTCTTCCTGACGACAGTTCCTGGTTGAATTTCTGTTCCCCCACAGCCAGGGTTACCTGTCCGCGCTGCACCGCCGCGTTGTGGCGCACGTAGACATCCACCAATTCCGCCAGACCTTCACCGTGGCGGATGTAAAAAATAGTGGGGACAACCTCGGCCGTGACTTCGTCAAACGCGTATTTCCTGGGGGGGGCCTGATCAAGTTCCAGCGCGTCATAGGCGATAGCGGAGTGAACCTCATCGCCGCCCGCCGCCGGTTCATCGACCGCCGTCAAGACTAGCTTGTTGGTTCCCTTCTGCAAGAAGCGCGCCGGGAAATCAAAAGCGATCGCATCGGCTGAGGCGATGGGACTCACGACCATTTCCCGATCGCCTCCCGTGTAGCTCAACTTGGGGTGCTGGTAGAAGAGACCTCCATGGCCGTTAATCTCCACTTGCAGCCGTGCCACGCGCGCTGTCTCCGACAAGAGCGATACTTTCAATGTAAAGACGCCTTGGGGGACTTCGGGCAAATCAAATTGAATGGCGTAGGGATGAGGGCGACCTCCACCCTTGCCAAGTGTCGAGCCCTCTTGATAAGCGGGCCAGTCCAAGTCAGCCGAGCTCTTCCCCACAATGTAAAGCAATTCACCCTTCGGGTACCGGGAGCCAAAGAGCGGCGGACCTTGTTTGCCAGTATTAAGCTCACTCGGCGACAGATTAACTTTGCCAATCCGCCACACCACCTTCGGGACCGCCACCGCCTTTGGGCAAAACGACATCGTAATTGCCAGCACCACCAGCGTCTGCAAAGCCTGTTTGAAATTGAGTTTCTTCACGCTATCCCCCCTGAAAGTTTCGTTCCCTAATGACCCTGAGCTGCCAAAAGGCTCTGCCGGCACAGATTCCTGATTGCCGGGTAGTGTACAAACCCGGATTATTCAGTGCGCAGTCCTCTGCAGGAGAGCGGCCACGCGGGCCGCCACGGATGCTCCATCGATCATGCAATTGCGAATCGGCTTCATGCCATTCGCGCAGCCGGCAAGGAAAACGCCGTCGCGCGTTGAATCGTGGGGGTGCCGGAACCACTCCCGGCAAAGGAAAAATCCATCCGGGCCGCACGCGATGCCGAGGACGTGAGAGAGTTGGTCAACGTCCTTGCAGGGCCGCATCCCGGTGGAGAGCGAGACCAAATCGAACTCACCCCAGAAGGGCTTGTTGATCAGCGTGTTTTCGGCCCGAACCGCGATGGTCCCGTCAGGAAGCTGCTTGCACGTCGACACGCGCCCGCGGATGTATTTGACACCGCGATCTTGCGCCAGGGTGTACATCTCCTCGAAGCCACGGTCATACGTGCGAACATCCACATAAAAGCAGGCGACGAAGGCACCGGGATTCCGCTCCATGACCGTGCTGGCCTGCTTGGTACTGTAGGAGCAGCAAATGCGCGAGCAGAAGGGCGCCCCGATCCGCCGGTTGCGCGAACCGACGCAAAAGACAATCGCCAGACGCTCGACCTCTTTCCCGTCGTTCGGACGAACCAGCTTCCCGCCCGTCGGTCCGCGAGGATTCAGCATCCATTCCAGTTGCAATGCCGTGATGACATTGGGATAAACTCCGTATCCGTATTCCTTGAGGCTGGAGGGGTCGAAAGGCTGGAATCCTGTGGCCACGACTACTGCGCCTGATTCGACCGAGCTGCCATCGCTAAGCTGGATACAGAAGTTCGGGGACTCTCCGGTCAATCCCGTGACGGTGGTATTGAGGTGAATATCAGGCAGACTGGTGGAGCGAAGGTCTCGTTCGAGCGCCGAAGTGAACTCCCTTCCGTCGTTGAACCCGTCATCGTTGAAGAAGGCGAAGGTTCGCGAAAGCCTCGGCACGTGGCCGCCCAGCTCGGAGGATTTCTCAACCAAAACCGAAGGCACTCCGAGCGTGCTGAGGACGTGTGCCACCTGCATACCCGTCACGCCGCCTCCGATAACGCATACTTTGCTGGCCATGTTTCCTCTGTGCGCTGACACGTTCTCAGTAATGAGCGGTCTTTGTGTGTCAAGTCATCTCAATGCCTTTCAATGCGACAGCCACTCCCTGGACCTGTCGTAGGGAATTCCAATCTTGTCCAGAAGCGGCTCCACCGGCACCGTATGCGCCTGAATCCCGACGACATCGTAAGGGTCCCAACCGAGCAGCAAGCCGGCCAGTTCGGAGTAGGAGAGCGTGGGAATGTCGTAGGCTGTGCCGCTAAGTTCCCGAATAGCCCACTGCTCCTTATCGAGAAATACATTGCACCCTGGGCAATTCGTGATGATGGCGTCGGGCTTCCATGGGTTCATGCTCTCCAGCTTCTTAAGCACACAGGCCATGGTGTAACCGCGATTCGGACGGATGATGCCCTGTCGAAATCCCATGCCGCAGCAATGGCGTCGCTCAGGATAGTCCACCGCATCGCCGCCCCAGGCCTGGATCATTCCTGTCAGGACGTCACAGTACTCTGATCCCCCGATGGATTTTTCCGGGAAGACCTTCGCATAGTGGCATCCGACATGATCGACGATGCGTAAAGGCCGGCCGGTCTTTTCCTCGACAAGGCGATAGCGCATGAACTCCTGCGCGAGGGTGTGGCGATAGCGATACACGACGTCGCTGGCATGAACCACATGCCGCGGGATCTGGAGACGCCGGCCACACGCTTCTCGCAGCCACCGGTCAACCCGCTCCGTCAGGTCCGGCTCCTGTTCGTACATTTCCAGGCATTCACAATGGATTGCAAACGACGTTACACACGCGGTCGTGACGTTTTCGAATCCCATCTCGGCCGCGATCGACCAGAGCCGTGCCACCACGAGCAACGTGCTCTCCATGGAGATGACATCACCGTGGGACGGCATGCCGGTGCAGCACGTGCATTGGGACCCGGGTCGATTCCCCGCCGCCGACCATCGCAGCCCCAAGAGATCGTAGATCCGGCTAACGAGAACTTCCGTGCCCGGATTGACAGCGCCCAGGACGCAACTTGGCGTGAGGAAAAAGTCATTCGCGGGGATTTCCTTGGTCATCGTTTCCCCTGGCGGTGCTGGAATGGTCATGCGCTTTCCCTCTATCCTTCGGATCGGACCCGCTCGTAATACTCTTCAATCGAAATGCCCATTCTTCGGGCTTCTTCGATTGCGTATTCCTCGAGCTGCTTCCAAAGCGCCAAGGTGCCGCCCCCGGCAACGCAGCGGCGAAGTTCCTCCAGTGTCTCGGGGGGCACCTTGCGCCCACCGAACTGGCCGGCTGTGTCCGGATTCGCGCCGATGCGAGTCATCTGCTGATCCACTTCGGAATGGTATTGGGCATGCCGGGGGCCGAAATCCGGATGGCTCTCCGGATCGATGTTCCGAAAGTAAAGGCTGCAAGCTCGATTCCACAGGTTGCCGCCCCAGAGGTGGCGGGCGGCGTATTGCTGGCGCCCGCGAACACTGCAGAGGTGATATCCCTTCAATTGGGCCAGAAACCTCAAGGAGGAGATCAGACGCATCAGGTTGTTGTCATACGGACACTGCGGTTTGCAGGAGCCGCACTGGCCACAGTACCAGAGGGTCTCGGATTTGAGGAGTTCCACCAGGCGCGCCTCATCGTCGGACAGCGCGGCCTCGACGATGACCCTGGGATTGTAATCCTCATGAAACTCAGCCGCCGGACACAGGGAGGTGCAGACCCCACACGCCATGCACCCTTTGAGGGCGTGTCGCGCAAGAAGATGGTTTTCCAGCCACCACGTGCAGGGCTTGGTGCGGGCCATCTCGTACCATTGCTGCATCTCGCCTGCCTCGGGCTTCCGAGCCCAGGCCCGAGTTTCCCGCCTGTCCTTTTCCCGCTCAAATGGTGTCCCATAAAGGCGCCGGATGTTCGGGTACCTGCGGCCGTGGCTCCCCGCCTCCTCCTCATCCCGGAGGCGCTCATAGGCAGTAACCAGCTCTTCATCTGCGAGGGGCTCGAATCCCTCATGATCCTTGAAGACGAAATCCTCCGCGCTTTTCGTCTTTGCGTCCAGGCGTTTGCTGCTCATGCCGTGGCCCTCCGATTCTCCAGTTGTGTCAGGGCGAGCGCCGTGAGCCGTTCGTACCGCTGCACGGTAAGAGCGAGCGTCCGATAGACCACGTGGGAGAACTTGGAATATGGGAGGCCCACCAGAAGAACAAATGCGGAAACAAGATGCACGAAGTACGTAGGGTAAGCCAGCATGGCGATATCTGCGTAGCGGAATACTTCCGTCAGCATTCCCGTGGCGCCCACGAGCAACAGATCCAAAAGAAGCGCCCAGTCGAACCAGGAGCTTGCCTCCCCGTTTCGGGACGCACGACGCCGCTGAAGGACGAAGTACGTGCTCCCGAGAATTAGGAGTGCCCCTGCCAGGTTGCCGATGATCTTGAGCGGGTGCAAAACAGGGAAGGGATAACGGACACCAAAACGTGTGAGCCCCACCACCAAACCTGACACCGTGAACAAAGTCAGGAAGCCGTAAAACAGACACACATGCGCCCATCGACTCAAGGGAAACTGCTCGCACTCGGAAAACTTCCGGTGTGCCAATGCTTCGCGGATTGCCGCATATACGGCCGGGAAGAGATGACGAAGGTCGGCCCTCCAAAGCGGTTCGCCTGCAAAGGCTTTCCACGCCCGTGTTGCACAAATGAATGCGCTGACGGCTCCGAAGCTGGTGGCCGTCAAGAAAAAGAGCTCCAGGGTCAGATGCGGGAACATGGTGGCGTAATGGACCGGGCTCAACTGCGGCGTAAACGATCCGCCGATGGCGAGGGCTACCAAGAGCAGGAGGGTCGGCACGAGGAACACAAAGAGGAGGCCTTTAGGGCGATTGAGGACTCGACATAGAAAACGGAGGGGGGAATAGTGTTCCACGGCCATCTGGCGAATAGCGGCCATGATTCGCTCGGGCCGCGCATTGGCCGGGCAATGCGACGAGCAGTCCGTGCAATTGAAGCAGAGCCAAATGTTGGGATCGGCGACGAGGCTCTCCTTCTGACCGAGCTGGAGAAGGGCCATTTGCCGGCGCGGAAACAGGCTCCCTTGTTCCGCCAGATTACAGCTCGCTGTGCACATGCCGCATTGCAGGCAGGACATCAGTGATGTTCCGTCGGCGCAGTAAGGCGACAGGAGTGCGATGACGGCGCGCTGACGAGTCGTTTGCAGCGTGAAGGAGTGGTCCTTCAGAACTGTGACGGGCCGGCCATGCAGGCGCCAGCCGTAGTCTTGAGGCGAGCGAGGCTTTGCTATCGGTCCCTCCCGTTTCGACAAGGTTGAATCACCAAGCCCCTCTACCGGCAGGCCTCGATCAATCCTGTCTTCAGCCGCGCACGTCACGTGACTTTCCTCCGAATACGCCGGGGGCTTGGTAAGGATGACCGAATGCGGCCTCTCCTCTGTCCCGTGCGGTGGCATTTTCCCGTAGACGCGATCCTGAATCTGGACCAGCCGGGCCGGTCCTGAGCTATCGTGATCGTCGGCTCGCACCCGACGCAATCCTTTCGCTCGGTGGTCCACATGTATACCTGTCGACTTTTGGTCAGTCAAGTCCGGAAAGTAGGTTTTGTCAACGCAAAATGGAAATGTCTGGTTTCTTGCCGAATAGAAACGTCCTGCTCCAGGATGGCCCGGAGGGGGATATGCTTGCTCTTTGCTTTGTTTTTAGCTTTTGCTTTTTCCTCAACCCCCGGGGGCCGTAGGCCGAAAGGGACTGCGGACGGCGGCGCTGCTGGCGGGGTGGGTGAGCGTCCGCCACTGCGGACGGCTGGTCTCGCCTTGCGGGACCAGCCCTACCGGCCCCAGTCGAAACTCGTTGGCTTAGGGCGAAGCCCCGTTAGTGTTCGGTCTCGACCTCCGAATCGAATCCGAACTTCTTCATCTTGTACCGCAGGGCGTCGCGCGAAATATCCAGCAGCCGGGCAGCGTGCGTCTGGTTGCCGCCGGTTTGTTTGAGGGCCAGCCCCACCAGTTCCCGCTCGACTTCCTCAAGAGAAGTTCCTTGCTTGGGCAGCTCCATTACCGGAATCATCTTGCCCGAAGGAAGAGGCCGCCAAGTGGCCACAACACTGGCAGCGACAGCCAGAGATTCCGCGGGCTCGGCCTCCGGGAGGCTCGGGGGCGGCGGGCTTTCGTAGTTCGGGAGCTGGCCCGTCACCTGAATCGGCAGGTACGTGGGACGGATATACTCCGCCTCCTCCAGGATCATGGCCCGCTCAATGGCGTTCTTCAGTTCCCGCACGTTGCCGGGCCAATCGTATTGCAGCAACAGGTCCCGGGCCTCCTGGGTGATGTCCTTGACGTTTTTCCGGAAGCGAAAGTTATAACGCTCGATAAAGAAGTCCACCAGCGGCGGGATATCTTCCTTCCGTTGGCGCAGCGGAGGGATGAAGATGGGGATGACGCTGAGCCGGTAAAACAGGTCCTGGCGGAAGGTCACGTCTCGCACCCCTTGTTCCAAGTCCCGGTTGGACGCCGCAATGACGCGGACATCCACGCTAATATCTTTGACCCCGCCGATCCGGCGAATCGTCTGGTCTTCCAGAACCCTCAGGAGTTTCGCCTGGAGGTAAGTGGACATCTCGCCGATTTCGTCCAGAAAGAGCGTGCCTCCATCGGCAATTTCGAAGAGGCCCTTCTTTTGAGCCTTGGCATCGGTGAACGCGCCGCGCTCGTGGCCGAACAACTCGGCTTCCATCAACGTTTCCGGAATCGCCGAGCAGTTGATGGCGACAAAGGGCTTGTCGGAGCGGACGCTGTCGTAATGGATCGCTTTGGCGATCAGGTCCTTCCCTGTGCCGCTCTCCCCCTGAATCAGGACCGTAGACGCTTCGCTGGCCGCCACCTTGCGAACGAAATTCATCAGTTCCACCGTGCGCGCCGACTTGGCAATGATCTCGTGGTACCCGGAGCGCTTCCGCACTTCCTCGCGCAAGCTGTCGCGCTCGGACCGGAGCCGCGACCGGTCGATGGCATTCGCCATGGTGATCTGCAACTCGTCGAAGTCGAGGGGCTTCTTGATGAAGTCCAGGGCACCGAGTTTGATCGCCGTCTTGATGTCATCGAGCTGCGGGTCGCCGGTGATCATAATCACGGGGATCGAGAGGTTGTTCTGCTTGATCTCGCGCAGGACTTCGATGCCACTCTGGTCCGGTAGCCGAACGTCCAGCAAGATCAGCTCGGGGGTTTCCACCCGGATCTGGGCCAGGGCTCCAGTCCCGCTCTCCGCTTCCAGCGCCGCATAACCCCATTCCTCCACCTGGCGACGCACGGACCAGCGGATCAGCTTCTCGTCGTCGACAATCAGGACTTTCTCATTGGGCATAGATTTCTTTGGGTTCCTCGACGGCCTTGCGCAGTGGCAGGTGGATGATGAACCGGCTGCCTCGCCGCAGTGGACTTTCGACGCTGAGCGTGCCCCCGTGCTGGCTAATGATGCGTCGGCACAGTGACAGCCCCAGCCCGGTCCCCCCACGCTTGGTGGTGTAAAAGGGCCGGAAAATGCGCTCCAGACTCTCGGGAGGAATGCCCGGCCCGGTATCACTCACCGAAATCTCCACCCCATCGGGCCGGCCCGGTGCCCCGGAATTGTGCAAATGGGCGGCAATGGTAATTTTGCCTTCTTGCTCGATGGCCTGGATGCCGTTCAAAACCAGGTTCAGCAACACCTGATGAAGCTGCTCCGAATCCATGCGGAAGGCGGGCAGGTCGGGAGAGATTTGGATGGAGAATTCCACCTGTTTGGTGCCCGTTTGCTCGCGCGCCAAGTGCAGGGTCCGGGCCACCATTTCTTTGAGGTCGGCGCGACCAAACTGCGGCGGCTTGGGGCGCGCATAGACCAGCAGGTCGTTCAAAACCTTCTCGATGCGCCGCACCTCCTGCCGCAAATCTTCCATGACTTCCCGGTCCGGATGGTCCTTGGGGAAGTCCTTGGTAATGATTTCAATAGCGCCGGCGATCCCTGCCAGGGGGTTGCGAATCTCGTGGGCGACCCCCGTCGCGAGTTCTCCCATCGTGGCCAGGTGCTCGGCCTGGAGCATTTCCATATCATGGACCCGCCGGCAATGGTCGCAGAATTCCCGCCAGCGATTGGTAAGCGCCCGAATTTCTTCTTCCAGGGCCTGGGTGCTGCTATGGGGGCCAATCGAGGCCGTAAGCATCGAGTAGGTGGGAGCGATTTTACCGATAGCTGTCTGGAGCTCTCTCAGGAGCGCCCAGGACTGCCGCTCCTGGTAGATGAGCGTCATGGTGGCTGCCGAGAAGGCTGCGAGAAGCGCAATGACCAAGCCTATGTGGAAGGTTAAGCCGTGGCGGAACCATTCGTAGCCCACCAGGATGACGATGCCCATCAAGGAGAAAAGCAGAACCGTTAGGTTCTGGCCAAAGGTGGGTGGAAACCGCAAGACGCGTTTTAGCAGTGTCCAGTCCAATAGTATGATCTTCCCCTTCCCGTGGTGCTCAGCAGATAATTTTAACACACCGGAGCGACGGTAGCCAGAAAGCCCGAAGCATTTTTCGAAAAGATGGAGCAGTATGTCCGATTTACCGAGGCGGAGGGCCGCCTGCTCCAAGCCCTCGCCCCCCAGATAAGGTTCTTCTTTCCGAGGGTTTCGGAGCGGTTCTACGATCTGATTGGCCAGCACCCCGATGTCGTCCGGCGCTTCCGCCCTGAGGTTCTCATCGCCAAACCGTGCAATTAACCGCCCATCGGATCTCGATGGGACGTTTCCCCGACCTGAAAGTCAGGGAGGATTCGTCGAAGCCCCTCAACTTCGTGATCGGAGTTTTATCGGACTTGCCTGCGCCTTTCAATTCGTTTACAGTCTGCTGCATGTTGGCCAGAGCTGTCGCGGTGCTGTCATTTCTGCGAGTGCTCCTCCTTGCCGGTGCCAGGGAGGAGTCCCAAGGGCCCTATTTCCGCGGCAAGTCGCCAGGAGGTCTCGTTTAGACATGAGTGGAATTCTTTCTAGAAGGCGGCTCTTGCGTAACCTCGGTGTTCTAGGGGTGTCGGGAGCGTCGCTTGCTACCCGGGCCCCGCAGGCGGCTTCAGCGAAGGCCCCGGAAGCGCCCACAAAAGCCGAGCGGCCACGCGTGCTGGCTCTTATTGGCGACCGCTACCACAACGCCGATTATATTCGCGTTGCTTTCGACAAACTGTTTCGCGAAGTGAATCTTCCCGTCGATTACACAACTAACTACGATCAACTCTCGGCCAGTTTGCTTCGCCAGTACCGGCTTCTCGTTCTGCTCCGTGACGGGATGATTTGGCCGAACGGCTATCTTACCCCCAATGACTACGAATATTCGCCGGCCCTTGAAAACAGCCGCCTGTGGCCGCCCGAGAACTTCCAACCGTGGATTACACCCGAACAAGGAAATGCGATCAAAGACTTCGTCGCTTCTGGCAATGCCTTGTATGCTTTTCACAACAGCACCAATATCGCTCTCTATTCGCAGGGGGTACGCGACGTTCTGGGGGGAGCGTACCTCGGCCATCCTCCGCTCCGCCCCTTCAAGGTCCGCATCGTCAACAAAGAGCACCCCATCACACGCGGCGTGGAAGATTTCGTCGTCAATGACGAGCAGCACTTTGTCACTTACGACAAAGATCCCAAGTACGTTCTTCTCGAAAGCGAAAACATTGATGGCTTGACCTTCGAAAACTTCGGTGCCAAATCGCTTGGCGGCTGGGCCTATGAATATGAGAAGGGCCGCGTGGTTTTTACTGCCGTCGGGCATACCCTGCACGCCCTGTGGCAACCGGAATACTTCAAACTCCAAAAGAACGCGGTGCGGTGGCTACTCAAACGGAATTAGGAATTATGAATGCTGAATTATGAAGGACCACAAAATCAGAAGATTCTGTGGGGCCCTCGGTTCATCATTCATAATTCAGAATTCATAATTCACCCTTCACTGTTCACCCTTCACTATTTTCATTCGTATCTGAGCGCCACGATCGGATCGACCCGGGTGGCCCAGCGCGCGGGAATGTAGGCAGCGAGCGCCGCCACCGCCGTCAACAGCGCCGTGCACCCTATAAAGGTGAGGGTATCCATCCGGATGACGCCGAAGAGTAAGCTCGAGAGCGCGTGGGTGAGTGCCAGAGCGCACGGCACTCCGATCGCGAGGCCGATCAGAGCCAGCTTGAGCGCATGGCCGACCACGAACCTGAGCATGTCCACGCGCTGCGCTCCCAAGGCCATGCGAATGCCGAACTCGTGGGTACGCTGCCGGACTGAGTAGGCCATCACCGCGAAGATGCCCGCAGCGGCGAGTAGCAAAGCAATCGCCCCAAACACCAACATCGTGCGGGCAGAGAATTCCACCCCACTGTTATTGTCGGAGACGATCTGCTCCAGGCTGCGCACATCGTAAGCGGGTTGGGCAGGGTCCACGCTTTGTACGGCGGCACGCGCGGCGGGGGCCAGCGCCAGGGGATTGCCGGATGTGCGTACCACAAGCGCCGAGGCTGCGTACGGCACCTGCGTAAAGGGCACGTAGGTGGTCGGGTGCGGCCCGCTATCGAACGATGACTGCCTGACGTCCCCTACGACGCCCACCACCGTGCGCCAGGGCTCGTCTTCCCCACCCAGCCGCAGTTGCTTGCCGACGGCGTCTTGGTTCGGCCAGATGCGCTGCGCCAGAGTTTTGCTGATGACAACTACGGGCCCAGAGTCGGGGCCATCCGCAGTGGTGATGAAACGTCCTTTCACCAGGGGTATGCGCACAGCGCGGAAGTAGTCGGGTGTTACAGACTGTGAAACCGCTATGCGGAGCTCGCCGGGAGCTGTAGGAGGCTCGCCTTCTCCGCGATATTCGGTGCTGTTCCAGTTCCACCCTGCGGGCACACTGGTGACTGCGGCTGCGTACTGCACACCGGGCAAGCCTTGCAGCTTCGAGATCACCTGATCGTAGAAGTTCCGAATGCCGACGCGGTCACGATATTGGGATTCCGCCAGCGCGATGTGGAACGTCAGCACGTGGCTGCGATCGAAGCCCAGGTCCCGGTCCATCAGTTTGCGGAAGCCTTTCACCATCAGGCCTGCGCCCACCAGCAGGACCAGCGCGAGAGCCACTTCGGACGACACCAGCACGGCGCGCAAACGGCTGCGCCCGGGACCTGAGCCGCTTGTGCGCCCTCCTTCTTTCAGCACGTTGTACAGGTCCGCGTGTGTGGCCTGGAAGGCCGGCGCGACTGCGGAGAGAATACCGCTCAGGATGCCGATCACCAGCGTGAAGGCTAAAACGCGTGAGTCAATCTGGAGATGCTTGGCCCCGGGGGCGTGCTGGATGATGAAGGCGGGGATGCTGCGGCGGGAGAGATCCAGTCCCCAGGCAGAGAGCAGCAGGCTGGCCAGCGCGCCGAGCGTCGCCACGAGCACGCCTTCCACCAGGAGTTGCCGCACAATGCGCCAGCGGCCCGCGCCCAGCGCGATGCGCACAGCGATCTCCTTTTGCCGCGCGGTGGCACGCGCCAACTGCAGATTGGTGACGTTCGCGCAGGCCAGCAACAGAACGAAAAGCGCGGCTGCCATCAGCAGATAGAGGAACTGATTAGAGTCGCCGGCGAGGTCTTTCACCAGGTTCACGACCCTGCCGGTGTGACCGGCGTTGGTGTCGGGGTACTGCTGGCCCAGGCGTGCCGCGATGGTGTCCAGTTCCGCCTGAGCCTGGGCCATGGAAACGCCGGGCTTGAGGCGCCCGATCAGTCGCAGATAGTGGTTCGTTCGGTCAGCCTGTTGCGCCGGAGAAAGGTCGAGTGGGGCCCAGGCATCGGCGCCCACGGGGAAATCAAAATCAGCGGGCATAACACCGATCACCGTGAACTGGGTGCCGTTGAACAGTAGATTCCTGCCCACAATCCCCCGATCCGCCCCGAGCTGCCGCTGCCAGAATCTGTAGCTCAGGACTGCCACAGAGGTGTGCCCGGCTTCGAAGTCGCCGGCGCTGATGAAGCGCCCCAGTTCCGGCGCGACCCCGAGGAGGGGGAAGAAATTCGCTGTCACCTGCCAGCCTTCAATGCGCTCCGCCAGGCCGGAGCCCGTGAGATTCGCATCCCAACCGTGACCCGCGGAGAGCAGCTCAATCCCTCGAACGTGCTCGTTCCACTCGCGGAAGTTGGCGGGAGCCACGCTGAACTGGCCGCTGCCCTGCTGCGGTATGGCTTCCCAAACCACCACCGCACGGTCGAGATCCTTAAAGGCAAAGGGACGCAGAAGCATGGCGTTGATGCTGCTGAACATCACGGTGTTGGCGCCGATGCCGAGCGCCAGCGTCAACAGAGCGACCGCCGTAAAGCCGGGACTCCGCTGGAGTTGACGCAGGCCATAGCGGAGGTCTTGTAAGAGTGTGGTCATTATGTTAGCTCCACGCGTCTGGAGCGAAATTATGAATTATGAATGCTGAATTATGAATAAACACAAAACCAGAAGATTGGGCGGCTCCTCAGTTCATCATTCATAATTCAGAATTCATAATTTATTCGTGCCGCAGCGCCACCATGGGATCAACCTGCATCGCCCGCCGCGCGGGGAGGTAGGCGGCGATGGCGGCGACGGCCAACATCAACAACGTCGCCACGCCGACAGTGAGCGGGTCGGTTGGCCTCAATCCGTAAAGCTCGCTGGCGATCAACCGTGTCGCGGCAATGGCTGCCAGCAGGCCGGCCACGACACCGCCCGCCACCAGCACAAACGATTGACGCAGGACCATGTAAAGCACCTGCCTGCGTTGGGCTCCCAGCGCCAGGCGTATGCCAATTTCGTTGGTGCGGCGGGTTACCGAGTACGCCATGAGCCCATACAAACCGATTGAAGCCAGCAACAATGCGAGCATGCCAAAGAAGCTGGAAAGCCTCGCAAGCAAGCGTTCCTGCGTGAGAGCCTGCTCGATCTGCTGGGTTTGCGTTTTCACGTCCGCAAGTGCCAGGTTGGGATCTAGCTCGCGGATAGCACTGCGGATTGCAGAGGTCAAGGCCATGGGATCGCCGGCAGTCCGGACTTCAAAGTGCATGTTGCCCAGTGCGCCTACTGCCTGAGCATAAGGAAGGTAGACTGTCCTTGGGTCGGTCCGGAGGCTTTCGTACTTTGCGTTTTCGACGACGCCAACAATTTCGAAAGCCTTGGCGGGATCCAGCTTCTCCTCCAGACTGAATCGCCGTCCTATCGGGTTCGCGTCGCCGAAGAACTGCCGGGCCACCGCTTCGTTGACCACGGCGACTTTCAGCGAGTTTGCCGTGTCATGGCGGTCGATGGGACGCCCCAACAGAACCCGAATGCCCAGAGTACGGAAGAAGTCCGGACCGACGGCGTCCCACTCGGCGTACATTTCCTGGCCTGGCTTCGCTTGATAACCCTCCATGGAGATCGGGCCGTTATTCATCCAACCCGTGAGGAGCCCATTTTGAGAGAACGTCACCGCTTGGACTCCGGGCACAGCTTGCAGGCGCGCGCGCACATTCTCGTAAAGATTTAACGCCCGTTGGCGCTCGTAGCCACTCTTTGTTGGGTCGATGGCGAACAGGAGGAGGTTGTGGCGATTAAAGCCCAGATTCTGGTTTTCAAGGTTCGCAAGGGTCTGCACGAACAGGCCGGCGCCGATGAGTAGCAAGAGGCTGAGTGCTACCTGCACGATGACCAGCACCTTGCCCAGGGGGAGGCGGCTTCTGGACCCCGCCAGGCCCCTCGCAGCTTCTTTCAAGGTTGAGGCCACATCAACCCGTGTGGCGCGCATCGCCGGTGCGAGGCCGAACAGGATTCCAGTGAGTACCGAGACTCCGGCGGTGAAGCCCAGGACAGAAAGATCTGGGTGCAGCTCCAGGTCTATCGTCTGTCCGCCCCCCGACATCAAGCGCAGAAGTGCGTGGCTGCCCCAGTGCGCGAGAAGGAATCCCAGGGAGCCTCCGATTGCCGCAAGCAGAATGCTCTCCGTGAGGAGTTGTCGAATCAACCGCCACCGGGACGCACCAAGGGCCAGGCGAACCCCAATCTCCCTATGGCGCGTGGTGGCGCGGGCAAGCAACAGCGTGGCGATGTTCGCGCAGGCAATCAACAGAACCAAGCCGACCACGACCGTCAAAACCAGCAACGGCCGGGAGAACTGCCGGCGTAACGTTTCAAGCCCCCGGCTTGCAGGCACACACACAAGCTGGGGCGCCTCCGTCGGCTTGAGGCCTTTCTTTGCGGCGGCCATGGCGCTTTGGAGAAACGGCACGTTTGCTGCCGCCAGCGTCTGTTGTTCGCTGACCCCCGGCTTGAGCCGCCCAAGGACCATCACCCACCACCAGTCCGGCCTTGTCCAGAGTTCGCGGCTCAGGGATGATGGCAACCCCCAGGGGACAAGCCTTGCTTCCTGCACCATCGGAATCCAGATGTCCGGGGCGTGTCCGGGCTGGACTCCAAAGAATTCAGGTGGTGCGACGCCCACAACCGTGAAGGGCACGCCGTTGATGAAGATGGCCTTCCCGGCCGCCGACGGGGAGCGGCCGAATCGGCGCGTCCAATAGCTGTAGCTGATCACCGCCACACGTGGGGCCCTTTCCTTCACGTCCGCATCTGTAATCACCCGGCCCAATATCGGCGAGACTCCCAGGCCCGAAAAGTAACCTGCTGTAACCATCACACCGTCTGCCGTGCTCGCCAGGCCGTCGATGCCGACGTTCACGCTTTCCTTGCTCGACCCCATCGGCACAAATCCGAAAACGCTGGAAAAGGCATTGCTTTGAGAGCGCAACTGCTCAATGAGCGGGTAGGCAAACGATGCCCGAACCTCACGTCGC
>Ga0315279_10003912_pt1 | contig 20327 bp, 22 predicted proteins | sample YL17G06_20_MG_FD_203694 | JGI IMG/M metagenome (GOLD analysis project Ga0315279, IMG submission 203694) | Sediment microbial communities from Yellowstone Lake, YNP, Wyoming, USA - YL17G06_20 | ecosystem: Environmental > Aquatic > Freshwater > Lake > Sediment | place: USA: Wyoming | collected... | reverse complement strand
CCCGCCGGCGTAGTCGGCGGGCAACACCACGGTCGCCTGCTGGAAGCCCCGGCCGGGCTGAATGGAATAGACGGTCACCTCCGAAGCGGCGAACACCCACAGCCACCACAGCCGTCCCCCCACTTTCGTCGCCGCGGCGACTTTCGTCCGGCGTCACGCTGGGGCTGTTCCGCACTTGTTCGATCAGCCCCTGGTAAGTGGGTTCGGCCTTGCGTCCTGGCTTCTGGGGATTAGCTTTCGGGCTGCGGCGGGAGAACGGCGCGGCCTGCCGTTTCGCGGCTCGCAGCGCCTCTTCCAGCGCGCGCCGCAGCCGCTTGATCTCCTGCTTCAATTGCTCTATTTCGTGTTCCAGGCGGGCGATCTTTTCGGCGTCGGTTTCCTGCGGCACGTTCCAGCATATTCGTCCGCAGCCAGCAAGCAAGGACAATCAACCAAAAGGTTCCATCACGCTAAACAAATACGAAGACGGGTGTTATATCCTGGCCCGAGACCGCGGCCTGGAGGTGATTTTGCGCAGCGGTCTGGTTAAGTCACGCCTATGGCGCTTTTCAGGGTGATCGTCTCGTCCAAATACATGCGCACGCGGACGTTCTTGCCTGGCTGTGCTCCGGTGGCAAGCGCTATCAGACCAGGATCAACGCGCTGTTGCGCCATACCATGGCGAACGGGCCTCGCGTGTGGCATGCAATGGCCGTTTCATCAAGTGGCGGAACGGCAGACGCAGCGGACTCAAAATCCGCCGCCCTTCGGGGCCTCAGGGTTCAAATCCGTCCTTCCGCACCAGCTTGCCCTTTTGTTTTTCATTGAACTGCGGGCGGTTTTGACTCAGGCGGTCAGGATGGCAGCCAACCCGCCCAGCGATTCGCTTGGCCAGTTTCCCTTCAGCGCGTATTCGGCTACGCTGGCTTTGTGGCCAGGCATTCACGCGGTACAATAAGGCCGACAGGAGCACCCCGTGAAGCGAACGATTCAGGTACGCATCTTTCGCGGCGAAAGCCAGTACGTCGCCGAATGCCTCGACCTGCCCGTGGTCACTGAGGCATCTACGCTGGACGAACTGGCCGCCAACATCCGTGAGGCGATTGCCCTGCACCTCGAGGGCGAGGACCTGACTGAGTTGGGCCTGGTGAAGGACCCGACTGTGCTTGCAACCCTGGAAAAGTCCAAAAGGTAGTACGTGGCGGGGGGGCGGGGGGCGACGGGGCGGGGCGGGCCCGGGGCGCGAAACAGGGGATAGATTGCAAGCGGGGCGCTGTGATCTCTGGAAGTGATTGATTTTTAGTGGAACGGCTGGTCGTTTACTCCGAATCGAGAGTTCACGCATAATGTTTTAAACAAGTCTCGTGGTTTCAGTGAGTCCCAGAGATCACTGCTGCATAATGGTGCAAAACCGTGAGCTCCGGGTGGACTTTGGATTTTTCGCGAAAAATCGGAAAATTCCGGCTACTGGGAGGTGAAAAGCCACCAGATCACGGCGCTACCTATAACAATGATGACCAGCCCGACCAGGGCGAGGCGAGCCTCCATCCAAACCTCGGTCGCCCGCCGGGCCTTGACGCGGATTTCCTCCTCCTGGGCGATGCGTTGCCGTTCGGCTTCAGAGATCACGAGGCACCTCCAATCTAGCGGGTGAGGGCCCAGCCTATCATTAGTAATACGCCCAGTCCGACGACGGCGGCGCCGATGACCAGGATGCGCTGGGCCCCGTAGCCGACACGCTCGGAGGGCAGGATCAGCCTGGGTGCCTCGATCTCCTGGTCTCTGGCCGGCTGGTCGACGGCCGCGGTCGCGGCTCGGGATCGCGGCTGGGCGATGGCGCCGGCGCGCAGCAAGTCGCGGATCTCCACCAGGCGGCGGTGGATCGAATAGAGCACGAACGGTGCTGCCAGGTACATGACGCCGGCAATGAAGAGTAGCACCAGCAGCAGCACGTACACGACCAGCGCCGCCCCAGCGGCGGGAATCTGTACCCAATCGGGCATCTGGCACCTCGTCTATTTTCGCTGACGGACCTGGCGCGCGAAGGTTCGCAGGACGGCGCGGACCGTCTCGTCGCTTCCGCTCGATAATACCTCATCCCGCACCAGCTTTCCCCCTTTCCTTCGCGCGGACGGGTCTTCGGTCCGTCGCACATCTATCGTGGCATGCTGGTCATGGGTAGTGCTGGCCATGCGTAGTGCTGGTCATCGGTAGTTGAATTTGCGAGCGTACTCTGCTAATCTCCTCCTGCGATGTTCCACCTCTCTGACCAAGACCTGCTGTTGCGCCTTCGCAACTTCGAGGACCACCTAACCGAACGCAAGTTGTTTTCAGATGGCGAAGAATGGCTGAGGACAGCCGTGGCGTTTGCCAACTCGACCCCGATCGGCTACCCTGCGGTGCTGTTCATTGGAGTCCTCGACGATGGCACACCCGAAGCGAGGCAGGAAGACCTGGAAAAGATTCAGAAGTCGCTGACGAGGAAGCTCAGCCACGCTTATCCTCCGATCAACTGCTTCCCGCGGGCGCTCACATCTGACGGTCGGCAGTTCTTGGCCGTTATAGTCCCCGGCAGCCCTGATCGCCCGCACTTCTCCGGTCAGAGCTACGTCAGAGTCGGAGCAGAAACGCGAGTGGCATCCGAAGCCGAGTTCGGTCGGCTGATCGCAATGCGGGATTCTAAGGTCTACGAACTTCTGAAGTGGCAGAACAAGGAAGTTAGCTTCGTGCGCCACTGTTTCCGTGACCCTCCATACGGCAGCACGGGCGGAGACCAACGAATGAGGGGTCGTGAAGAGGTCACGGCCCGTCTCCTCGACGTCAGCCCGTTTTACCTCACTGTGCGGGAAATCGACGAGAAGGAGCGGCAGCTCTCCGCTTCGCTCGATCGCCTTACGCTCAGTTTCGATCACTCGAACAACAGGCTGCTGCTCGAGTACCGGGAGCCAGGCGCATGAGTTTCCGATATCCCTGTCAAAACGCGGGTTGATCCTCGATGCTGGCGGTGTTAGTATCGCCTCTCACTGTTGGAATGTGAGGTGCCTTGTGCCCCGTGCACGCTTTTGGTTTCTGGTTCTTCCTTTGTTTCTCAGCTGTTCGAGCCTCATCGTCGCCCAATCGCGAGCGGCGAAAAGTACTGGTCAGCGGCCCTCTGTCTTGCAGTCAACACAGCAAGTGACGTCAACGGCGACCAAATTCCTGAATGCGATCCAGAAGAGGGATTTTGCCAAATGGGCCGAGTGCCTCTTCGGCTACGAATATGACCTGAGGCTGGTGCGCATAATGAATCCACGCGTACTCTGGGCTGACAGGAGCGAAGCAGTCAAGCGGAGGTATCAGGATTACTTCGAGTCGCGCTTCAGGGCCCAAACCCCAATCGAACTCGAATCACCATTTGAGGATTACATTCCGATGGACGAGAGGCTCCTTTACGTCTCAGAATCCGCGTACCGAGTTCTGGAAACACGGAGCGAGCGCAGCGGGTCCACTGTTTATGTGGAGCTTGAGTACAAGCCGAACAGCGTGATCGTGGGGGGCCGGGAGGTCCGTACTCTGATCGTTTCTTTTTCCCTCCATCGTGAGAAACTGGAGGGCTTCGTTTCTCCAGCAAGGGAATACAGCCCTGCGTCGCTCAATCTACCCATCTCCGTGGTTCCGGCTTCGCTGAAATTCTTCCCTAAATGAACCTTCGGTTTCTTGTAGACTGCTGGCTCGATTTCGTTGCGGTCGTGGACGCACGATTGCGTTATCATTGGCCCGGAGGAAGCGGTTCATGGACTCGTTCGGAGGGGTCGCAAGAGAGGTCGGTCAGCGCCTTGAACTGGCGTTTACGCGTGGGAAGATTCTCCAGGTCCTCAAGGAATACTACACGGACGAATTCACTGAGGTGACGCTCATCTGCAGCACCTTGGGAGACATGTCAGTGGAACGGCTCGCGTTCCATCTCACCTATCTTGAGCAACAGGAATACGTCCGCATCTGGCGCTGGCGGGATCTCCAAACTCATCGTTCCGACCGGACGCCACCTTCTGCGGATTATGACCCGAACCAAATGCGTTTTGCGAAGCTGCTGCCGAAGGGCGTCCAGTTGCTCGAAGGCGGAATCCCCCCGGACCCGGTCATTAAGTTCAGTTGACCAGCAATCCGGGCTTTCGCTGTAAAGACGGGCGGTGGACCAATCCCCAAATCAGTGCTTTGGCGTTGCTATACCGTCCGCACAGCCGCCCGTTACAGTCTTGCATCAGCCCACGCTTGATGGCCGACCCCGCCCCCGGCACTTGGAGCCGTCTGCACGGTCGCCATACCGATGGAGACAAAACTGCCGCAGAACTGTCGCAAGAACGGGCCTATCCCGCCCGTTTCGCCCGTTCGCCCTGTAATGGAACGAATAATTCACTCATGCGACAGCATTTTCAGGAGTGCAACGTCCTCCTTCCGCACCGACCAACCACTTTTTCTCAATTGATGGCGGCCAGGATGCGGCGAAATCAGCGGATGGCGACCGTCAGGCGGTTGGCCGGCTGGCCATCGACCGTGACTGCCACCTCCACCTCGCCACGCCATCTCCGGTTGCGGCGCCAGCCACTTCATGTTTTGATAGACGCGGAGACATGCGGATGCGGCCTGTGATGCGCGCGCGCCAGAATGTCGGACGCCAAGGTGTGGCGGAAACGGAGAGCATGGGCGCCCACGATTTTCGCCCGCTTGAAAACTGGCGTCAGCATCCGTTCAGCAATCCCGCGTGACGGACGGGGAAGAGCTCGGAAGGCGATTACCTTAGAAAACTGTCTGCGTTTTCTCTCGTGACCAACGCCTGGCCGGTATGGATGCGTTTCTCTACTGGTTCACCCCGCGCCGCTTTGATCGCCGCCTCGACCGCGCTGCGGCCAAGCGTTTCCGGATACATGGCGACATCCCCTGCCAGCCGGCCTGCTTTGACCGCGCGAACGGCTTCGCGTGTTGCATCGATTCCCACCACCGCGATCTTGCCTTGCAGATTCCGCGCGGCGATCGCTTCCACGGCTCCTAGTGCCATTTGGTCATTAGTAGCGAAAACGGCTAGCAGGTCGGGATACCGCGTCAGCAAGTCTTCCATGACCGACATGCCCAATGCCCGCTCGCTGTTCCCGGGCAGCACGGCAACACAATGGATTCCGCCAGTACTGCCAATCGCGTCGCGGAACCCAGCCACCCGGTCCTCATGCGTCAACACACCCAAAATGCCGCGGATGACAGCCACTTGGCCCTTGCCGCCTAGTGTCTTAACGATATACTCCCCGGCAATTTGGCCGGCCCGGCGGTTGTCGGAGCCGACGAAACTGACCTTGGACGGCCAGTTAACGTCCGTGTCAAATATAACGACCGGGATTCCCGCGGCATGCGCGCGATCGAGCACCGGCACCACTTCCACAGCGCCCGCAGGGGCTACGATCAAGGCGGCTACTCTCTTGGTGATTTGATCTTCCAGAATCGATACCTGCTGGTCGATATTCACCTCGCGGTCCGGTGCGAGCACCGCCAGGCGCACGCCCGGATGCGCCTTGGCCGCGGCCTCCGCGCCGGCTTTGACCCGCTGCCACCATTCGCTGTCAAGAGCTTTCGCCACCAGCGTGATATTCACAGTTTTCGTCTGGCTGCCGCACCCGCAACACATAACCAGGGCTGCGCTCAAAGCGATGAAGATTAGCGTTCTCATGCGCGGGGTCCTAACGCCCCGAGACTCTTCTACCGCCGCTGATCGGCCCAAAGATCATATCGCAACTCTCAGCCGCGGTATCTTCTGCAAAATCCGGCGAACAGGACCCACATGATCGTGGAGATTCGTCCTGCCAGGCCGCCGACTACTTCGCGCAGTCGCAGCGGGATGTGCTCACTGATGCCCAGGGTTTCGGCTGCGCCCGTGGAACTACTTCTTGCGAAAGGGAACGAGGGTGTTGTCTCGCAACGGACGAACCGGCGGCTCTCTCCGCGCGGAAGTGGCGGAACGGCAGACGCAGCGGACTCAAAATCCGCCGCCCTTCGGGGCGTGAGGGTTCAAATCCCTCCTTCCGCACCAGGTTCCCTCTTTTGTTTTCATTATTGACATGCATACGAAGAGCCTCTAGAATCTGCATTGGGGGGCAGACGATGCGGACAACTTTGAATCTCGATGAACAGGCGTTGGCCGGCGCGATGAAGGTCGCCTCGGGCAAGACCAAGACCGCGATCATCAATGAGGCGCTGCGCGATTATGCGCGCCGGCGCCGCTTGCGCGGGCTGTTGAAGTATGAAGGGAGACTGTGCTGGGAAGGGGACCTGGACGCGCTCCGGAAGCGGGAGGGCCGCCGATGAGGGTGCTGATCGACACCTCAGCCTGGGTCGACTTCCTGAACGGACACGCTTCGCCCGAGCGGCAGGCGGTGGCCGATCTGGTGGCCGGGCACGACGAGCTTTGCACCTGCGGCGTCATTGTGGCGGAGGTGTTCCAGGGGCTGCGGCGAGACAAGGGCCGGGAGGAACTCCAGCGCCTCTTCCGGGACCTCTCGTTTCTGGAACCCTCGGGGATAGAACTCTACCTCCGTTCTGCCGAAATCTACCGGCTTTTGCGCCAGAGAGGGGCCACAGTACGATCCACCATCGACTGCCTGATCGCCGCTCTAGCTGAGGAAGACGGGTGTTATATCCTGGCCCGAGACCGCGACCTGGAGGTGATTTTGCGGAGCGGTCTGGTTAAGTCACGCCTATGGCGCTTTTCAGGGTGATCGTCTCGTCCAAATACATGCGCACGCGGACGTTCTTGCCTGGCTGTGCTCCGGTGGCAAGCGCTATCAGCCTCTCAATGAGCAATTACCGTTGGGAATCGGCGCCAAGCCGAAGTGGCGGAACGGCAGACGCAGCGGACTCAAAATCCGCCGCCCTTTGGAGCGTGAGGGTTCAAATCCCTCCTTCCGCACCAGCCAACGGCCCTACAGTTCACTGAAACAGGGGCCCGTTTGCCGGAGCGCAGGCGTCTTGCAGCCGAGGCGTTGTTGACGGCTCGACTTCTCGCTTCACTTCCGCGAATCCTAACTGCAACCAGCTCCCCCGGCGATGCTAAACGTCGAGGCCAAGTAGTCGCTGACCGTTCGGTTCGATCTGTTTGATGCCTTTCCAGATTTTGAGCCCGACCGGGTGCTTCGAGAAGAACAGCAGGTGATACATCGGCGCGTTCTGGTCGTTTGTCATCAAAGGTTCCCACTCGGTAAAATACGGAAACCCGATTCCCTTCATCTTTCGCTGGAACGCGGAGACCCATCGGCCACCTCCGGCACGAACCTCCGCGTCCGTGAAGCTGGCCGGAGCTAGCGCCGAACCGGCTAGCCTTCGCCAGTCAGGTGCTCCCCAGAAAGCATCCATCGTGCCTGGCTTGTCAAGGAACATGGCCGCGTTCCGAACGATGCCCCCGCTCGGAAACAGGTAAATCACGTCAGCGGCTTTCTTCCGTGCCAACTGCTCGAAGGTTGAGAACTTGACCTCAAGGCCTTCTGGGTCAACGAACGCCAGGATCAGGGCGTTGCTGGAAATATTCGCCAGGATTTTCCCGACCTCCTCATTGCAGTCGCCCCGCCGGCAGTCCGCCCTCGCGGGTATGCGCGCCAGCCTGCTGCGAAGCGCTGCGACATTCTCCTCGTCCGCGTCAACGAAGTGCAATTCGTCAAGAGCTGCACCCAGCTTGGCGGCGCGCAGCGGTGAACCGTCGAACTCCGCGCCGGTCTCCCGATTGACGCAGATGCCCGGTCCACAGAGTAGATCGAGGTAGACCAGCTTCTCCCATTTCTTTTGTGCGCGTTTCGGGCCCATCGCAGTCGCAAACGCACGTAGGTAGCGCTCGACGTAGTAGAGCTTGCGCTCAGTCCACGACCCAGCAGGGCGTGCTTTCAAGCCGTCCGAGCCAAATTCGGTGAGCATCTTCCTGGCTGCTGTCCACTGTTCCAGATTTGTGGTTTCTCGTCCCACACCCTTCCGTCAAGCTCTCTGCCGCGTGCTTTAGGCACCCTACCACCCCATTGCTTGAAGAAAAATGAGACCCCGCTGGTCACGCACTGGTCCCTAATGCTGCGAACCCATTCCGCGTTCATCGGCCGATGGCGTGCCCCACTCTCCCCACCGACGATCACCCAGTCGATGCCCGCGAGGTCGAGAACGCCCAAGTCCTCGAGTAGCGGCTCGACGGAAAGAAAACGTAACCTGGCGCTGGCGGCCCTGAGATCATCAATACGCGGTAGGCCGTGGCGCCGGTCCTCCACGCTCACGCCCCACCAGACGTGCGGCAGACGACCCGCAAATGCCAGCGGGCCCTTCAAGAGCTGGCGCATCCGGTGCGAACGCTTTGTGAGAACCTGATAGGCGTGCCAATCGGCCCGTTCCATAATGCGGCCGACTTTCTCCACGTAGTTGTCCGGCACCCGTTCGTGGAACAGGTCGCTCATTGAATTCACGAACACCATCCGGGGCGCGCGCCAAACAAGAGGATCGTTTAGCCTGCTGGGGACAAGCCGCAGGTCAAATCCCTGCTCATACGGATGGCCCGAAACGCCGCGAAACCTCTCTGCAAACGCCTCCGCATAGCAGTTTCTGCAGCCAGGGCTCATCTTTGTGCAGCCGCGCACGGGATTCCACGTTGCATCAGTCCACTCGATTCTTGACCGCTCGCTCATAGGTTCCCTGGAAAGTATAATCCAAAAGGTGACCGCCAGGAACACAGCCTATTACACGAATGCCAACATGCCCAACTGTCCTCGGAACAGAGCTGGTTTTGCCTGGTGGAAATTGGGGAGATCCGAGGACCCACTCTGGGTGACCTGCGGACCGGCGCGAAGTGGGGTCTTTGGCGGTTGCGAGAAACGCTCTGGGGCGGTTCCTTATGGAGACAGGCCCTCGAAGACGCTACGACGAGGAAGGCATGCCGAGCGGCGGCTGCGCCGTCAGTGGGTTTCGAAGTCGTTGTACGGCGTCTGGAGCGCGACCGAGATGTATATCTCGAGTAGCGCTTGGCGCAGCGGGTCTGGCTCCGCGATGAACCTCACTTCCATGTTCCGGACCCGAGCCTTCGCCTCGTCGAACGCCCTAGCAAAGACCGGGTCGTCGACGATCGCCGCGCGCGAGCCTTTTTGCGTGTACTTCGATTCTGTCTTCCCGGTGCTCTCGCGTGCAAGCTTGAATGCGAAGACGGCTTGGTTGTGCTGGGACCCAGGAGCTGAGTGCTGGCGCATCCGGTTCCGAAACTTCCGCGTCCGGCCAACGTACAGGTGCTTTCCTGCTTCGCTGAAGAGGTAGACGCACGCACTGGGGCAGGGCTTCGGCAACTTGCTGGGAGTCACGGGTTCCATGGCCATCAGCTTCTCGAGTTCGGGGTGGAGTGCCTCGACATACCGCCTGAATGCCTCGTGCATCGCCGGACCCTCTCGAAGACCCGCGTTGGCGCCGCGCGCCCCTTGACAAGCGCCTCAAGCGACCGCGGCCCCTGCGCGGCGAACCGAAGTTCACCTTCCCTGGCGGCTCCTGGCGGATGTCAAACGCCGCCTCAGCCGCTTGACCTGGTCGCGGAGCTGTTTTTGTCTCGTCGCCACTTGCTCGACCCGTTTCCGCAGCTGAAGGATTGCCCGCTCGGTGAGAACATTCTCGAACCGTTCCCGGCACTGCTTACAGAAATACGTCCACCTATTGTTCTTGGCAAAAACGTTCTTCCTCCAACCGCCACCCTCGCGCCGCTGGCCCACTGGAATGTCGAACACGTTGGTGTAGTTCTGGCAGATCGCGCACTGTGCAATTTCCAGTTTCCGGAAGAATTCGCGCAGGACAGCAGGACTTGGCTGGAAACGCCGGGATTCCGACACCATCTGAACCCGCCCGTTCTTATCGAACACCAAGAGGCCAATGCCGAGCTCCGCCGCCATCGCTTTCTCCTTCGCCGTGTAGTCATGGGGCATCCCCAGATAACAGTAATGCGCCAGCCTGCTATTGTTGACAGCTTGGTTCATGTCTCGGAGCGACGCATGTCTGGTGCTCCTCTTGACCTCGACGGCCGCGACGTCCACCTCGGTGCTATGCCGGGAACGGTGCGCCCTCACCCCGAAAACATCGACGATTACCTGCCTAATGCCCTTCGTAATAAACTCGATGCGCTTTTGGTCCCTCCCCTTTGCGTCACAGACGTATCCGAGGCGGCGAAGGAACGATTGAACTGCCGGGTAGTAACTCGCCTCTTTCGGGCGCTTCATGTTGCTTCCTCCGACGGCACCCATTATTGCACTGCACGGCCAATAACCCAAATCCGTCCTTCCGCACCAACCAACGACTTATTCTCAATTAATGGCGGGCAGGACGCGGCGACATCAGCGGACGGCAACTGTCAGGCGGTTGGCCGGCTGGCCATCGACCGTCACCGCCACCTCCACCTCGCCACGGCATCTCCGGTTGCGGCGACAGGCACTTCATGTTTTGATGAATGCGGAGACATGCGGATGCGGCCTGTAATGCGCGCGTGCCTGCTGTTGCTGCTGGCTGCCGGCTGCGCCCCGGCGCAATCGGTATCGTTTGGCCTGAAGGCCGGCGTTCCCCTGACGAACCTGCTGGCGGCCGCCTCTCACGCTTATCACGCCGCGACCAGCCGCTACACATTCGGGCCTGCGCTGAGAATCGGGCTGCCGCATCGCCTCGGGTTCGACGCCGGCGTTCTCTATAAGCGGCTTGAGTACGGCGCTGGCGCGGCATCGGGCAGTGCGGGACGATGGGAGGTCCCGCTTCTCATTGAGTACAGCTTGCGGCAGCCGGTTGTCCGGCCGTTCTTTGGCGTCGGAGTGTCGTTCAACCGGGTGACGGGTGCAACGACTGCCGGCCTGATCGAGCTAAGGCACCGCAGCGCGAAAGGCGTGGTGGCGGCGGCCGGCCTGGAGACCCGCCGCGGACCGCTTCGCATCGCGCCGGAAATCCGCGTTACCCGCTGGGGCGATAGGAATTTCGGTGTCGGCGATGCTCCGCTGCATTCCCAACTCACGCAGACGGAACTGCTGATCGGGTTCCGTTTCTAGCCCGAATTTCTTGCCGCTTGGCGGCTCTGCCGCTTGGCTGTGCGGAATGCCTCCGGCTTTCCGCTGGCAGCTCGATATGGTCGAAGGCTACGCCTTCGGCAGCCCGTCGAGGCGCAGCCTCGACAGAGAAAAAGAGCCAGCGTCGGAAAGGCAAAGCCATTCCGCACAGCAGAGCGGCAGAGCCGCCGTGCGAACGCCCGCATGGTGAGAAATCCGGGTTAGGATTTCGGCGCGCACTAAAGCCGCGCCCCACGCCCGGCCTGGCTGCGCAATCTGCGGCTACGGCTTTTCAATCCTGGTTTTTTCGCTGCGCCTTCCCTACCTGGCGCGCTCGGGCGGGATCGTAATCCGGATTAGGCACGGCCATCTGTGCGCCGACTTCCCGCCGCCAAGCTTCCAGCCGGGAGCGCAATTCGCGGGCTTTCTCAGCAAAGCGCGCGGACAGCTCGTTCTTCTCGCCAATGTCCTCGGCAATGTTGTACAGCTCGGCGTGCCCGTCCTCCTGGAACTCAATCAGCTTCCAGTCGCCGGCGCGAATCGCGCTATACGGTGAGGCTCCGCCGGGGTGGTTGTGCGGATAATGCCAGAAGATCGTGTCGCGCTTCAGCGAACCCCTCTGCCGGCAAAGCGGGACGATGCTTTCCCCGTCGATCACCTGGGCGGGTTCGGGCCTGGCTCCGGTCATGGCCAGGACCGTGGGGTACAGGTCGGCGCCAAATACCGGCACGTTGCAGGTGGAGCCGGCGCGAATCTGGCCGGGCCAGCGAATGATCAGCGGCACGCGCACCCCGCCCTCGTACGCCGATCCTTTGCCCTCGCGCAACGGCGAATTGGAGGTGTTGTTGAGCAGGCCGCCGTTGTCGGAAGTGAAAATCACGATGGTGCGGTTGTCGATGCCCAATTCCGTGAGCGCGGCCATGACGTGCCCGACGCTCTCGTCCATGCTGTCGATCATCGAGGCGTATACCGGCTTGGAGTGCCGCGCCCCCGGTGTTCTGGCCCGGTGGCGGGCGGTGATCGGTTCTTTCGCCTGCTGAGGATTGTGCACGGCGTGATGCGCCAGGTAGAGGAAAAACGGGCGGCTGCGGCTGGCCGCGATGAATTTCGCCGCCTCGTTTCCTTCGCGGTCGGTCAGGTATTCGCCCGGCGGGCCGTCGGGCAGCGTCTCGATGCCGTAGGGCGAAAAGTAGGATGGGGGCGCGCCGCGGAAGGTGCCGCCGATATTGCCGTCGAAGCCCTGCTTGTCCGGGTAGTAGGCCTCGTTGCCGAGGTGCCACTTGCCCAGGTGCTGCGTGGCGTAGCCCTGCGGCTTGAGCGCCTCGGCCATGGTCCGCTCCTCGAGCGGCAGGTACTGGCGCCAGTCCGGCGGTTTCAGCTTGGCAAACGGGAACTGGGTTCCGGCGATCCAATCGGTCAGATGCAGGCGCGCCGGGTACTTGCCGGTCATGATGGCCGCGCGCGACGGAGAGCAGACGGTGCAGGCCGAGTAGGCCCGCGTGAATTTCATGCCCTGCGAGGCCAGGCGGTCGAGGTTGGGCGTCTGGTAGAAGTCGCTGCCGAAACAGCCCAGGTCGGTCCAGCCCAGGTCGTCGCTCAGAATCAGGATGACGTTGGGGCGCGCGGCATTTTGTGGCCCGGCGGCAGGCCCTCCCGCGCGCTGGGCGGCGCCGAGCAACAGCAGGCCGCCGACAAAATCCCGCCGCGTCAGGTCAGTCATGGCAACCTTCCTGCCGATTGCCCGCCATTATACTAAACACCCGGAACCCGAAGGGAACCACCAAGACACGAAGGACACAAAGAGCCGCAGAATCTCTCTTTGTGATCTGCCTAACATTGGTACCGTTCGCTGCTCTTTCAGAGGCGAAATGCAGGCCCGACCAGGGGCCGGCGGGACGCCAGCGCTCCATACACGGCCGCCTATGGAGCGCTGGCGTCTCGCCGGCCCCCCGTCTTGCACTCGCGGCTCTGTTGGCTGGGTCCCGCCCTACGGGATGGTCCGGGTTCATCTGCGTCCCATTTCAATCTGCGCAATCTGCGGCTGACGATCATGGTCGCACGGTGGGGTAGCGGATGCCGAGCTGCTCGAGATACGTCTTGTAGCGCGACGGATCGAAATAGTACTTCTTCAGCTCGGGCGCGAATTTCGCCATCTTGTCGCGGTTGGCTTCCAGGTAGGGCTGGTCGTCGGGCCCGCCGAGCGGCTGGTACTTGACGTCCTTGGTCTGCACCTCCGTGAAATAAGCCCATGCGCTCTTGACCAGGTCAGGGGAAAGCAGGAAGTCGAGGGCGGTCATGGCCTGGACCTTGGCGGCGGCCGTGGAGCCCTTGTGGGCGAGGGGCGTGGCCATGGCCACGGCGTCGGCCCAGCTATGGCCCGGCAGGCCGGGAATGTTCGCCGGGTAGTACAGGTAGACGGTGGGGACGTTCCAGGAGACGTCGCCGATATCGTCGGAGCCGCCCCCCGTCGGCTCGCGCGGCGGCTCCAGCGGCGTGATCTTCGTTTTCAGCCCGTCCTGCGCCACCCCCAACTCTTTTTGCAGCGCGCGGGCCAGCGTTTGGTCGGCCTCGCTCCACTCCGGCATCCCGACCGCCTCCATGTTTTTGTACTGCGCCTCGGCGATCGCCTTATTGAAGTGGCTGGGCCAGGCCGCGCCCACCACGCGCCGCGTCACCGTGGTTCCGGTCATCATGGCCGCCGCCTGCGCCATGGTGTTGCCCAGCTCGTACAGCTCCTTGATGTGCGGGTAATCCAGCTCGCGGAAAAAGTACCAAACAGTGGCCTCCGGGGGCACGACGTTGGGCTGGTCGCCGCCCTCGGTGATCACGTAATGCGAACGCTGCTGGGTGCGCAGGTGCTCGCGGCGGAAATTCCAGCCCACGTCCATCAGCTCGACGGCGTCCAGCGCGCTGCGCCCCACCCAGGGCGATGCCGCGTGCGAGGCCTTGCCGTGGAACTGGTACTGGACCGAGACGAGGCCGCTGCTGGTGCGCGGCTGGCCGTAACTGGTGGTAAAGGCGCTGGACACGTGCACGCCCAGCACCAGGTCCACGTCCTGGAACAGCCCGGCCCGCACGTAGAACGCCTTGGTCGCGAGCAACTCTTCCGCCACGCCCGGAAAGACCTTGATGGTGCCCGGCAGGCGATGCTTGTCGATCAGTTTCTTGAGCGCCAGCGCGGCGGTGACGTTCACGGCCTGGCCGGAATTGTGCCCTTCGCCGTGTCCGGGCGCGCCCTCCACCAGCGGGTCGTGGTAGGCGACGCCGGGTTTCTGGGAGGCGCGCGGGATGCAGTCGATGTCGGTCAGCAAGGCGATCACCGGCTTGCCCGCGCCGTAAGTGGCCACCCAGGCGGTGGGAATTTTGGCCACGCCCCGCTCCACGCGGAAGCCGTTCTTCTCCAACAGCGCGGTCAGGTAACGCGACGTCTCGAATTCCTGGAAGCCGAGTTCGCTGTAGCTGAAAATCTGGTCGACGATCCGCTGGGTGAGCGTCTGCATGCCGGCGACCTCGGCCACGGCCTCGCGTTTCAGATCGGCCAGGGGCGGCGCTTGCGCCAACAGCGGCAACGAGCACGCCAGCAGCAGGACAGGCGCCAAGCAGGCGCGCAGGTTCGGCATTCGTGCACCCTCCTTGTGATGTGCCACGGTCACGGGGCGTAATGGTACTCCGCATAGCCCGGAACCGCAATGCAGTCATGGCGCGAGCCGGGGGTTCAACGCAGAGATGCGGAGAACGCAGAGCAAACGCAGAGGATCTCTCTCGGTCCCTCGGCGTCCTCCGTGCCTCCGCGGTTGGATCTCCGCCCGCGGCCTACAACCGGCGGTTGAGGGAGAAGGTCAGCGAACGCCGCCGGAATCCCGTCGAGCTGGCCAGGTTGGAATTGGTCCAGCCGGTGGAAAAATGAAAGCCCCAGTGGCGTGCCAGCTCGCGTTCCATGTCGAAGCTGTAGGTCCCGAAACAGCTCCAATCGGAGGTGGCATCGCGGCCGGCGCCGGTCCGCGCCTGCAACGACAGCCAGAAGTGGTGGGTGCGCCTCAGGTACACCCGAAGGCCGGGCCCGGCCTCGATGTTCCAGGGCGGGGAATAAAGCCCAAAGCTGAAGGAGCGGTCGTAGGACTGGTAGTTAATGGGGAAGTCGATGGTAACCTGCGGATGGCCTTCGAAGCGATGCGCGAAGTCGAACCGGGCCCGGAGCCGGCGATTTCCCTCCGACCAGCGAATGGCGTCCAGGGCGGCGCTGAGGCTGTCCCGCGGCGTGATTCGCAGCGTCGTCCCCGCACCCGCGAACGCGCCGGTCAGGCGGTGGTCGAAGGAAGGAATGTAATCGGGCAGCGCCAGCCGGCCGCCGCCGAGGTCCACGCGCAGCCGGTCGTTCGGAGTCCACATGGCGTTCACCTGGCCGGTGAGGGGGCGAAAGCCGGTGTTGCAGAAATCGGTCACCCGCGCTTCGGCGCGCAGCGCCCAGGCCTCGCTGAATCCGCGCCCCACCGAGACGCCGCTCCACTGGGCGTCAACCGAGCGGCCGAGCTGGTCGAGGCGCGACCAGCCGGAAAAACCGGCGAGCGTGGTGCGAAGATTGAGGCCGGCTGCGGCGCTTAGCTCCAGGGCTTGGAAGCTGGTGCCGTCGCCGTCCCAATAGGAGCTGGTCGAGGAAGTCAGGGTGGGACGTTGAAGCCGGCCGATGTGGGCTTCGAGCGCGTCCAGGCCGTCGCCGCGCGCGCCGGCCTTCTCGGCCCGCTCCAGGGTATGGAGCGCGGTGTCGGGGCCGCCCAGCCGGAGTTCGGCGATAGCTTCGGCCTCGAAGGCCGAGGGGTCGCGCGAGCCCGCCGAAATCAGCTCCGAGAAAATACGGCGCGCGGCCCGGTTGTTGTCGCGCGCCATTTCCGTCAGCCCCTCTCCTACCTGCGCTTCCTGCTTCTGCGTCGCGCTGCCTTCGCGCTGGACGCCGCGATATAGCTCTTCGGCCAGGCTGGGGCGCCCCATCCATCGCGCCACCCGCGCCTGGCCCAGGCGGGCTTCCTGCGTGCGCGCCGGACACAGGCCGGCCGCATTCCGGTAGGCCGCCAGCGCCGCCGGCTGCCGGCTGGCCCAGGAGAGCGCCAGGGCGTAATAAAACCGCGCGTCGCAATCCTCCGGGTGCCTGCCGAGGCGCTCGGCCAGCAGCGGCACGGCGCGCGCCGCCCGGTTCGACCACAGGTAGCGCAGCGCCAGGCTGGGCAGCACCGCCTCGCGAATCGAGGCGTCTGACTCGATGGCCCGCCCATACAACTCGATGGCTTCCTGGTGGCGGTTGGCGGTCGCTGCGTCGTCCCCCTGCTGCGCCAGCCTCCGCGCCTCTTCCCGGGGGGCCTGGCCTCCGGCCTCCAGCCTCCAGCCTCCAGCCTGGACCACCAGCCAGATCAGGATGGCCGGCCAGGGTCGCCTCACGGCGCGGTCCTCCGGATTCTCCAGCGCTGCACCTGGGACGGGCGCCGCGCCAGGGCCGGCAGCGTGTAAATGCAGGTGATGAGCGAGGTCAGGACCCAGTAGATGAGCGGATAGAAGATGGATTCGGGCAAGGTGCGGATGATTCCCGGCTCGTAGCGCCGGTCGGTCAACGCCCCGGTCCACAACTGCACCAGGCAGGAGGTGGCCATGATCATGCCCCACAGGTTGGGAATGGGCGAGGCGCCGTAAGGCACGTAGCCCGCCAGGCGGGAGATGAGCCAATAGGCGGTGATGAGGATGAAGACGTGCGCCCAGGCCACCGACACGATGGCCTCGTACCACACCGCCCACAGCCGGCGCAGCGACCAAGTGAGGGCGACGCGGCGGTGGCGGCGCAGCACCTGCGCCAGGCCGCGCGCCCAGCGCCGCCGCTGCTTCCACAGTTCCGGCAGCGTGGGCGGCGCCTGGATCCAGGCCACCGCCCGCGGCTCGTAGCGCACGTCCCAGTGGCGCATCTGGATGCGCCAGGTCATGTCGATGTCCTCGGTGGCCATGTCGGGCGAGAAGCCGCCCACCTCCAGGACCGTGGTGCGGCGAAAGCTGCAGACCGCGCCCGAGACCGTCAGCACCCGCCCCCAGATCCGCTGCGCCCGCCGCTGCATGGAGATGATGGAGCAGAATTCCAGCGCCTGCAGGCGCTGCAACAACGTGCGGCGGTTGACGATCCGCGGGTTGCCGGTGACGCCGCCCACCCGGGTGGAGCTCAGGTAATGCGGAACAATGACCCTCAGCAGTTGCGGCTGCACAACAGTATCGGCGTCGATCAGCACCAGGATTTCGCCCTGGCAGAGCGGCAGCGCGTCGTTCAGCGCCATGGCCTTGCCTTCGTTGATGGGCTTCTCCAGCAGGCGGATGGGCCCGCGCCCCAGGTAGCGCCGCACGATTCCCGCTGTGGCGTCGGGCGAGCCGTCGTCAATCACGATGGCCTCGAAGCGCGGATAATCCAGCCGCAGGATGGCCTCCAGCGTGCGCGCGATCATTTGTTCTTCCGCGTAGGCGGGCACCAGGATGGACACGAACGGCCATTCTCCGTCCGGCTCCTTCAGCGCCCGCGACTCCTGCCGGCGAACGAAGAACAGGCTCAGCAGCACCCACACCACCGCCATGAGCACCGGATAGCCGCCGTAGAAATACAGCAGGACTCGATAGAGCCGGGAATGATCGATGACGGCAAACAGATCAAGCAGCGGCAACTTTGAACCTGCGCTCTTCTCCCAGGTAAGCCTTGCCGTTCTCGTCCACCTCCAGGCGCAGCACCTGGGCTTCCAGCAACTCCCGCCGCGGCGGCAGCAGAAGGCGGCGGCCGAGGCGGTCTCGATCGATTTGCGGCGGCAAATAGGCTGTCACCCGGCCGCGCTTCCCGCGGCGCGCCACCTTCACGTTGTGCCTGATCCAGAGCGTTGTCATTGCCGCCAGGGCGATGGCGGCCGTCGCCAGCGCGGCGCCGCTATAGGCCAGCATTTCAACACTCGCCGCCCCCTGTGTAACCTCGTCCCACCAGTAGACAAACAGGAACCAGCCAAAAAAGGTGGAGAGCAGCCGCGCACAAATCATTAGCATGCGCATACGAATAATCACCGCCAGAATGCATCTGGCGCGCGACGCGAAACGCTGGTGTGGCCGTATTGTACCGCTTCAGGGGGAAATCGGTTAGAGAATTCTAATGTTTTTTCGTTCTTTTGAGCACTTTTTCGCCTTTTTCGAGCCGAGAACTCCGTTCTCGATAGCCAGAAGATATAGGCAGCCTGGCGGCCCAGCGGCCCGCCGGCTGCATCTTTCGTGGCAGGCAGGGGGAAAGAGATGCACAGTAAAGGCGTGCAATCAGGCAGACGGGTGTATAGTGCCCGCCACCGGGAGATCAAAACGGAGGTATTGGTTTGTGGTCAAACTGGGCGCGCGGATTTTTGTGCTTAGGTTTCTCAAGCTGCTTGTTATTCTGCTGCTCGGCTACACCGTCTTGACGTGCCTGTGGAGCGTCTTGGGCGGGTTCATGGACTTCCCTTGTTCCGTCCGCCACGACCCGGAGCGGAATTGCGTTGAGGGTGGGGCAATTGAGCTGTTTCCCGCCGCTAGGCCGCCGTCCATCCAAGCCTCCCTCACCACTTACCGGGCAGGCTGGAGCGGGGGAGGATGTAGGCGCCTTAGCGCTCAGGCTGCTGACGGGCTGCTCCTGCCATCCTTTGCTCTCACGCTAAAGAGAGCGGGGAATCAGCTAACGCTGAATGGCAAGCCTTTCAACACGGGCCAGGTCTATCAAGGCCGACATAGATGGACCTTGAATCCCTGGGTCACCGAGGAATTGAGCTTCAAAAGCTTGGGGCTCGTCAGCGACTGCCGCGGGGACCCGGAAGTGGCGAGAGTGGTTCTGCTGGGCGAGACGGGGACAGAGTTGGCGCCCAGCCACGGCCTCGGCCTTCTGGTGGGTCTCCTAGCGGCGCTGGGCCTGGTGAAGCTTCAGTTGAGGCGGCTGAGGCGGGCCGCGGCCTCGTAACCGCTGCGTCCGCGGTCCAGGCGGATCACGGTTGTTGCCTCGGCGGCCTGCACGCGGCCACCCTTTTTCAACAGTTTTTTTCGATTCTTTCACACGGTAATGGCGGAAACGCCCGATTGGTGCGGGTTTTGGCTTAATGCAGCTCAACGGTGTTCGAGCGCCGAGGCGATCGCGCCGCGCACGCTTTGGACCAGCGAAAAGCGCTGCTGCTCGCTCAACCCGGCGGTCGGGATCGGCTCATGCAGCACCATGCGCACATCGCCGGGGTGAAAGCGCGGGTCGCCCTTGCGCATGATCTGGCGCGTTCCCAAAAGGGTGACCGGCACCACCGGCACGCCGGCGCGGATAGCCATGACAAACACCCCCCTGCGGAACGGCAGCATCTCTTCGGTGCCGCTGCGCGTTCCCTCGGGAAAGACCATCATGGAGCGGCCGCCGCGCAGCGCCGTCACCCCCGCCTCCACGGTGGCCGCCGCCTGGTGGGTGCCGCGCGGGACCGGAATCATTCCCACCCCGCGCATGGCGCGTCCCAGGACGGGAATGCGGAACAGCTCCTGCTTGGTCAGCACCACCACGCGCGGCAGGAACGCTATGGCGGCGATGTCCACGTTGCTGACATGGTTGAGCATGAAGACGTAGGTGGCGCGCGGGTCGATCCGCTCGCGCCCTTCCACCCGCACCCGCACGCCGCCCAGCCACATCGCCAGCCGGATGCCGCAAACGCCGGCGCGGTACAGCGCGGCGCTGCGCCGGCTGATCAGCGCGTAGGGGATGAAAATGGCCCCGGCCAGCACCGTGTACAGGAACGTCAGCGAAACCACTATCAGGCTGCGCAGCATAGGCTGTAGGCTGTGGGCTGTAGGCCGTAGGCTGTAGGCTGTGGGAACCCCCGACCCCACAGCCGACAGTCCGCAGCCTGCAGCCGAGTTATGTTACCATCCGCTGTCCGGCCGATGGATTGCCACCACATCAAGCAGACGGTTTTAGGGCGCACCAGCCGCCTGTTCAGCGACCTGCTCTACCACTTCGATCGCGTCCAGTCTTTTTATAGCTTCAACCCCTTCGATCGCGAATCTTTTTTTCGAGCGGCGCGGGAACTGAGCTACCCGCAGGCCGGCCGCGTGGCGCTGGCGGCCGCGCTGGAACAGCAGGCGGCCGCATTCGGAGCCGGCCAGCCGTCGCGCGGCAACATCGGCCGGCTGCGCCGGGGCGCCGCGGCCATTGTGACGGGCCAGCAGGTGGGCCTGTTCGGCGGCCCGGCGTTCGCCTTGTACAAGGCACTCACCGCAATTCGCCTGGCCGCCTGGCTGACCGGCGGCGGA
>Ga0315279_10003911_pt1 | contig 20328 bp, 14 predicted proteins | sample YL17G06_20_MG_FD_203694 | JGI IMG/M metagenome (GOLD analysis project Ga0315279, IMG submission 203694) | Sediment microbial communities from Yellowstone Lake, YNP, Wyoming, USA - YL17G06_20 | ecosystem: Environmental > Aquatic > Freshwater > Lake > Sediment | place: USA: Wyoming | collected... | reverse complement strand
ATCTCCCGCGTGCACCAGGGCCAGGAGGCCTTTGTGGTGTCAGACAAGGGAGGGAAACGATATCGAGGCAAGCTGGCGCTGGTGGAGGAGCTGGCGCAGGAATCCAATGTCTGGCAGGGCGGCACGCCCGGCAAGAAAGTGTTCGGGGTGCTCGTCACCCTGGAGGAGACCGATCCCGCCCGGTTGCGGCCCGGCATGACGGTTGACCTGGAGGTGGTGCTGGATCGCCTGCCGGAAGCCACGCTGGCGCCAATCCGGGCGGTGTTCACTGAGAACGGCAAGGCCGTGGTCTACCGGGCGCGCGGGGGAGCGGCGGCCGGGCAAGCCGGCCGCACGAACGGCGCGCAAGCCTTCGAGCGCGTACCCGTCACCATCGGGGCCCGCAATGACCTGTTCGTGGAGGTGCGCAGCGGCGTAAGCGCGGGCGACAGGGTGGCGCTGGAGCGGCCTCCCGCACCGGGGGCCGGGAATGGGGAGGCACGATCATGACACCCGTTCACAAAGGCGCGGCGTTGGGCCTGACTGTGGTCGTCGCCACTCTGGGGTGGTTGGGAGTGCGCGCGCGCGTGCGTACAGCACAGAGCTCGGAGGCGAGCGCGGCACTGGTGGTGACCACCACCGCCAAGCGCCAGGACCTGCTGGTGACAGTGACGCAGACGGGTGTGGTGGCGGCCAAGAACTCCACCCCGGTGATTCCTGAGATATCGGGGCGAGTCCAGTGGGCGTGCGCCAACGGCATCGTCGTCTCCAAGGGGGACACGATCTTGCGCCTCGATCCGACCCAGATGCAGGAAGCGCTGACCGATCTCAACGTGCGCTACGAGGAGGCGAAGCGACAGCAGGCGCAGGCAGATGCCGTGGGCAAGGCCCGCAACGAGGAGAACCGTCTGCACCTGCAACAGGCTGAGAATGAGGCGGCTGCGTTCGAGCGGCAACAGGAGGAGACGCTGAAGCAGTCATCCGACGCCATCGGTTTCGACGCGGCGGAGCTGAAGTACAAGCGGGAGGACGCAGAGGCGAAGGAGAGGCTGGCGAGCAAGGGCTATGTGCCGGAGACGGAGGCGGAGCGGCAGGCGGCCTCGCTGAAGGCAGCGGAGTTCTCGGTGCAGCGGGCGCAGACGGACCAGGCATTGAAGGCATCGAAGGCGGCTTCCGACACTATCGACCGGAGACGGAATGTGGACTGGGCGATGCGAGGCGCGTCCCGGGGCCGCAGCCGGTCGGAACGGGAAGTGCGGATGAGCGGGAACCAGGTGGAGAACCTGGATGTGCAGGTGCAGCGGGCGCATGAGGACCTGGCGCGGACCACGCTGACCGCGCCGGTGGGGGGGCTGGTGGTGCTGTCCTCGCAGGGCGGGTGGAGAGGCGAATCCCGTCTGCCGCGCCCGGGCGACTGGGTGTCCCAAGGTCGGGAGGTAGCACAGATCGTGAGCCTGGATCGCCTGCAGGTGGCGCTGGAGCTCGACCAGTCGCAGATTACCAAAGTAAGCATGGGACAGCCTGCGGAGGTGACCCTGGAGGCGATGCCGCGGCAGGTGCTGAAGGGGAAGGTGACGGCGATCGGACAGACGGCGCGCCGGCCGCCCATCCAAGGGTGGATGGGGACGTCATCCACGGCCACCTTCCCAGTCACCGTGGACCTGCCCCCAACGGGATCGGCCATGATCCGGCCCGGCATGCACGCCACCGTTCGCATTGTCGCCCAGCGGGTGGAGAAGGTGATTGTGGTGCCGACCGGGTGCATCTTCCGCCGCGACGGGGGCTCCATCGTGTTCGCGCAGCGCAAGGGCAAGTTCGTCCCGGTTTCTGTGACCACCGGGGCGTCCAACACGGATTACACCGCCATCACCCATGGTCTCGAGGAGGGCGAACGGATCGCGCTCAATGACCTGGGCACCACCGGAGAGGCGAACACAGCCCAGCCGCAGGAGCGGCAACCATGAGGCTGAACCTGGCGTCGCTGACTGCGCCGGTGAAGACGGGCTTCCGGGAGCTGTGGAGCCACAAGCTCCGGTCGCTGCTGACAATGTTCGGGGTGATCTTCGGTGTGTCTGCGGTGATCGCCATGGTCTCGATCGGCGAGGGGGCGCGCCAGGAGACGCTGCAGGCGATCCAGCAGTTGGGGATTGACGTGCTGCACGTGCGCCGGGTGGCGCTGGCCGGCGAAATGGAGAACCAGGCGGCGAAGAAGTCTCCGTTCGGGCTGAACTATGGAGACGCGCTGGCGCTTGGGGAGCTGTGCGACTTCGCCAGCCGGGTGGTACCCTCGTGTCGTATCTTCGGGGAGGTGTCGGCCGGGGGCAAGGCGGTGGACGCCCGCGTCTTCGGCACCTCACCGGACTACGTAAGCACCCTGCGCCTCAACGTTGCCGACGGACGGTTCATTGACGATGAGGATGTGGCGCGCCGCGCGCACGTGTGCGTGCTGGGGGCGGAGGTGAAGCGGTCCGCCTTTGCCTTCGAGAATCCCGTGGGGAAGTTGATCAAGATCGGCCTGAACAACTTCCGGGTGATCGGGGTGATGCAGGAGCGGGTGTTGGAGACGGCGGAGACCACCCTCGCCCTGCGCGACCTGAACCAGGACGTGTACATTCCGATCACGGTCGCCATGGAGGATTTCCAGCTCTATATAGAAAAGGCGATCCCCATGAACCCGGAGGCGGTGATCGGACTGGTGGGGTCCATGTTCGAGCGGCCGCCGCTGGTCCGCCGGCCCATCAGCGAGATCGCGGTGCAGATCAAAGACTCCGACATGACCGTGCCGGCGGCGCAGGTGGTGAAGCAGATTCTGGATCAGCGCCACGGGAATGTGGCGGACTTCGAGATCGTGATTCCCATCGAGCTACTGCGGCAGCGGCAGCACACGCAGCGCATCTTCAACATCGTGATGGGGGCGATCGCCAGCATCTCGCTGCTGGTGGGCGGGATCGGGATCATGAACATCATGCTGGCCACCGTCACCCAACGGGCGCGGGAGATCGGCATCAGGCGGTGTATCGGGGCCAAGCGCGGCGACATCGTGCGCCAGTTCCTGGTGGAGTGCCTGGTGATCACCATGATCGGCGGGGTGCTGGGCGTGGGCGGGGGGATAGGGGCGGCGCAGGCGATCTCCCAGTATGCGGGATGGAAGACGGTGGTTGCGGGCACCGCGGTGGCGCTCTCGCTGGGGGTGTCAGTGTCGGTGGGCCTGATCTTCGGGCTGTATCCGGCGGTCCGCGCCGCTTCCATCGAGCCCATGGAGGCGCTGAGGGCGGAGTAGAGGCGGGGAGGGGCGCGTCGGTGAGCAACGGCCTTCAACCGGGGGGATGGACTTGCCCGATGGGTCGTCATAGCCAGGTGAGCAGGAGGTAGCTTCTGCCCAAGGTTGTGCGAAAAGGAGGAAGTGCCATGGGACGGTTCGGTGTTGTGGCGATGCTGGTGGCGGCTGGAATGCTGGTGCTGGTGGGGGGCCTGCTGCTTGCCCAGACAGGGGGCACGCCCGGCCAGGGAGGACGGGCTGGAACAGGAGGCGCCGCCGGGCCCCCGGACAGCAGTGCACGGGACCTGGAACGGCTGGGCGCGATGCTCACCGATGCGCGACTGATCGGGGCCGAGCGGACCGCCGCGGAAGCGGCGGTCACGAAGAAGCTGGAGGCGCGTCGGGATCTGATAACGGCGCTCGGCGACCTGCGCGCGGCAACCGAGGATACCAAGGTCACCGATGAGGGCCTCAAGCAGGCTGTCGGCACCTACGAGAAGGCGCTGGCGAAGTACCGAGGCGTGGTCGAGACCCAGGACAAGGCGCTGGTGGCGAAGCTCTCCGTGCGCAGCCAGGCCAGATGCCTGGCCGTGGGCATCCTGGACAACGGCATCGGGATGATGGGCAGGCGTTCCCGGCCAGGGGGTACTGAAGGTGGCGGAGGGGGCGGTCGGCGCGGTCCAGAAGCAGCCCCGTAGGCGAGAGCGACGCGCCAAAGACCGGCGCGCCGTCACTCGGTGAAGACGTGCTCGAAGGCTCCAATGTCGAGGGGACCGCAGCGTGCCCGCTTGGTCGGGGCGGCAAGCCCTGGCCAGGCGGACTCGCGTGTGGGCTCGTACTCGGGGATCACCGCCACGGGTTGCCCGGATTCCCCCAGGTACTCAGGCGCGGCGAGGCCGGCGTTGATGAGCGGGGAATCCGGCCGTAGATGGAAGTCGTGGGCTTTCAGGTCCACGAAGCCGGGATCGTCCCCGAAGGTGCTATCCGTGAGCGTGTCCGGCACCGCCGTGCCGGTGGGGAACCAGTTGTGGGAGCCGGTGATGGTTCCCTGGCCGTTCCGCTCGAGGAAGCGCCGGGAGGGGCCCGCGAAGACATTGTTGACGAGCAGGAGGTGGCAGGTGGAGGAGGCCTCGGTGAAGAGGTAGAGGTCGTCCTCGAAGCTGGAGATGAAGGTGTTGTTGATCATGGTGAGGGTCCCCTTGCGACGCCGGTGCCGTCGCCGACCCCGAGAAGGCGGCGCTGGGGCCGCTCGCGGGTGGTGCGCTTGATGATGACATTGCCAATCCAGAGGGTGTTGCCCTCGTTTCCGCTGGCCACCTCCACGCTGTAGCCGGCGTCTTCTTCGACCCAGTTGTAGGCGAAGATGGTGTGGAAGCCGCGGCTCTCGAAGTTCTGGGCTTCCCCGGAGTGATGGATGTAGCAGTTGCGGACGGTCTGGCGGTGGGCGCAGAAGTAGAAGTTGTGGGTGGCGTTGTGCGGGCCCTCGAAGAGGGTGCCGTTGTGGTCAATCTCGCAGTTCTCGACGAGGATGTTGTCGGCGCTGTGGGTGGCGAACCAGCCGTCTTCGTTGTGGTGGGAGTGGACGCGCCGGGCGGTCAGGTTCTGGCCCTGGAAGTAGATGGCGCCGGCGTTGTGGGAGTAGGTCTCGCGATCGGGGAAGCGGGAGCCCTGGGCGTTGCACAGCTCCAAGTCCTCGAAGACGACGTCATGGGTCTGCTCTTCGGTGCGGAAGATGCCGCGCTTCACGTTCACCTTGCTGGCGTCAATGACTGGCACCTTCCCCTCCTTGACCACGCCCCGGATGATGATGGGCTTGTCCGGATCGCCGCTCCGCAGCACCGGGATGTGCGTGGCTTCGAGGTAGTAGGTTCCCGGCTGGATCTCGATGACATCGCCGGGGTTCGCCTCCTCCGCGCAGAGGCGGTGGAGCGTCTCCAGATCGGCCACTTTGTGGGTCGCCGCGCCGGCGGCCCCAATTGAGGTCCACAGCGCGACCGTTCCCGCCAACACGACCAGCAAATGGTTGCTCACAGTCACCGTTCCTTCTTCTTGAGCTGACCATGGTCAGATACGCCGGATAACCCGCGTTTCCTGGGCGACGGGTGTTGGAGGACCGCGGAGACGGACGGTGAAGCGGACGGTGTCGGTTGTTCGAGCAGTCCTTGTGGCGATTGCCCGACGGGATCGGAGTCAGATCATGAGTTCGCGTGTCATGTTGCTTGGCTGGAGTCTATCTCTGGCGATGCTCGCCGGGTGCAGCACGGAGGCCACCTCCCCGGCCGGGCCGAACCAGAAGGTGAGCGGGCCGGCGGCGGGGCCGGGCAGTTTGCCGGCGTTTCCCGGCGCGGAGGGATTCGGGGCGGACACGCCCGGAGGCCGGGGCGGCAAGGTCATCCACGTCATTAATTTCAACGCCTCCGGGCCGGGCAGCCTCCAGGAGGCGTGCAGCACGACGGGACCCCGCATGGTGGTGTTCGATGTCTCCGGGGTGATCAGGGGAGATGTGGTGATCACCGAGCCGAACATCACTATCGCCGGGCAGACGGCGCCGGGGGCAGGGATCACCATCGAGGGCCGGCTGCTTACCGCCTACCGGCGGGAGAACCCGGTGCACGATGTGGTGGTGCGGTTCCTGCGGGTGCGGGCGGTTCCCGGGCTAGGGAATCAGGGGGACTGCATCCAGTTTTCGATCGTGAGCAATGCCGTGATTGACCACGTCTCCTGCTCCTGGGCGGAGGACGAGACCATAGACCTGTTCTCCGACGCCCATGATGTCACCGTGCAGTGGTCCACTATCGAGGAACCCTCCACTACCGAGGAGCGCGGCGGGGGGCACAACTACGGGATCATCACCGGGCCGGAGAGCGGCCGCATCTCGGTGCACCACAATCTGTTCGTGCACAACAAGCGGCGCAACCCGGCCTTCGGCAGCGGGCCGGCCGACTTCCGGAACAATGTGGTGTACAACTTCCGCGACGGGTTCTCCCACGAGGGCAACTACCGGCGGCCGGGCTTCAACATCATCGGCAACTACTATGAGCGTGGGCCGAGCGATCCCGACATCTTCCCGTTCTGCTTCGAGGACCAGGTGCCGTACTACCTGAGAGACAACTACGTGGAGGGGGTGGGGATGATCCAGGACCCGTGGAAGGAGGCGGACAAGCTCCAGGGGCTGCAGTACTACGCGGGGTATGGGGTGAAGCAGGAGACAGAGACCCCGGTCCCGCCCGTGACCACGGTGGGCCCGCAGGAGGCCTATGCCCTGGTCCTCGCCAAGGCCGGCTGCTTCCCGCGGGATGCGGTGACGAAGCGGGTGGTGGCGGAGGTGAAGAGCGGGACCGGCTCGTGGGGACGAAAGGACCAGCCGGATCTGATGGAGGGGCTGAAGCCGGGCCCGCCGCCGAAGGACTCGGATGGGGATGGGATGCCGGATGAGTGGGAGAAGGCGCACGGCCTCGATCCGGCAAAGGATGACTCGGCGAAGGTGATGAAGTCGGGATACACGGCCATCGAGGAGTACGTGAATGAGCTGGCGGAGACGTTGCTTGCCTCTGCCGGCAAGGGAGCAGGTAGATGATGGGTAGGTTGGCAGTGGCGTTTCTCTCGATCGCCTTGGTGGCGCTGGTCTGCGTTCTCGCCGGACCCGGCCTGGCCCAGAGGGCGCCGGACATCACGGGGCTGTGGTCGGGCGCAGTGGACATCCCGGAGGCGGAGGGCCCGTTCACGCTGTACGTGCGGGTGACGCGAGGGGCCGACGGCGCGCTCTCCGCCACGGTGGCGATGGGCGACCCGGACGCCGGCGCGACGCCAGCGGATGTCGTCACCTTCGCCGACGGCGTGCTGCGCCTGGAGCTGAAGGCGTACGACGCGGTGATCGAGGGCACGCTCAGCGCGGACGGCAACACCATCGAGGGCCAGACGGGCCGCGGGGCGGACCGCTTCCCCCTGACGCTCACCCGCGTCAGGTCGCCGCGGCCCAGCCCGCCGGAGCCCACCGATCCAGTCGGTGGGAGCTCTTTCCACAAGAACGACATCACCTACTCCACGGAGGTGGTGACACCGCACGTCGCCTGGGCGACCAAGCTCCCCGGCGGTCCCATCAAGGGCTTCTTCATCCCTTCCGTGCAGTACGGCCGCGACATGGTGGAGTTGATGGAGCGTCTCGGCCTCGCCCCCACCACCGTCTCCATTGACCGCGAGTGGGATATCAACTGCTGGGGCATCGGCGACTACTACGGCCACAGGGAACGCGGTGACCGGGACGACTTCCAGGTCGTCTACGGGTATGTCGAGAAGGACCTGACCGGGCCGGAGCACTTCGATGTCATGGTCATCCCCGGGCTCAATGGCTGGTCGCGCATGACCCGCGCCTCGCGCGACGCGATCCTGCGACGCGTCGAGGAGGGCGCCGGGTTGGTGCTGATCCATCCCTTCATCGGCGATGTGAAGGGCCACGCCTTCGCCGGCGACGAGCCGGAGGGCGATGCCCGGCTGTGGGAGATCTCGCCGCTTGTTGACTGCCCCGATGATACCGTGAAGGACGACGGCTATCCCGAGCTGAACCTGGCGGCGATCACCACCGGCAAGTGGGAGATCTCCAGGCCGCACTTCATCACCCAGGGCATTCCTCTGGATCTCCTTCCCGAGGGCCTGGTGGGTGGCAGGTTCTACAAGTACCGCGCCGCCGGCGACGTGCTGGTGGAGTCCGGCGACTACCCGGTCATCGCGGTGAAGCAGTACGGCAAGGGCCGCGTGGTCGCCCTCGCCTATGTGGAGCAGGGGTTCATGCCCGAGCCTGCGGACCCGGTGGCGACGCGCATCTACTGGGACTATTGGGAGTACCAGTATGCGTTGCTGGCGCGGTGCGTGCTGTGGGCGGCGGGGCGCGAGCCATCGGTCGCAGTCACTTCCATCACAGCTGGGCCGCAGGGCATGAAGCTCACCCTCTCCGCAGAGCAGGCCTGCGCCGTCCGCCTCTTCATGGAGGACCGAACGAAGATCGACCGGCCCGCACGCCAGCACGAGTACCAAGTGCAACTCGCGCCCGGACTGAACCGGATCAGCCAGCCTGTGTTCAAGCCGGCCCCGGGCAGGAACATGCTCAGTCTCATCGTCCGCGACGACGCGGGCGTGACCCTCGATTGGGCGGCCGCCACTTTCGACCTCCCCAAGCAGGCTACGCTCTCCGACCTGAGGCTGGATAAGCCAGCATACGAGCGAGGGGACACCTTCACCGCTTCCGTCCGCGCGGCGGGCGATCTCACTGGGCTCTCCGCCCGTTTCAAGGTCACTGACGATCTGGAGCGGCTGCTCTGCGCCCGCACCGAGCGTGCGGCGGCAAGGGCGACTTTCTCGTATTCCCTCGCCGACTTCCTCGGCCGTTACGCCACGGCATCCGTTGAACTCGTAGATGACAGCGGCGCCGTTGTGGACCAACTCTGCGCCACCCCGGTATACGTCGCCCCGGCCCAGCGGCGCGATCGCGAGTACCGCGCCAGCCTTGGCTTCAGCAGCATCCGGCCCTACTTCAGCGCCCTTCGCTTGCAGTTGATGAACGCGGCCGGCGTCCAGGCGGGCACCACCTGGACCGAGGGCGTGGACAACGGCCTCGACATCCCCAAGGGCTACTTCGGCGTGTACTGGTACCGCCGCGGGCCCACTACCCCCGAGGCGCTGGAGGCGGCCATCGCCGACTACCAGCACACGGGCGATTTTGCCTCTCTCGCCTACAATACCAAGGTCGAGCTGTTCCACCGCACCAAGGACAGGAAGTTTCTGGAGCGCACGCCCTGCTTCGATGACCCGGCGATCCTGAAGGACCTGTACGACCGCTGCTACGCCTCCGCCAAACAGAAGGCCGGGTTCAACATGGACTACTACTTCGTAGGTGACGAGGGCTCCCTCACCTCCTATGGCGACGCCTTCGATTTCTGCTGGGGGCCGCACACGCTGGCCGGCTTCCGGGAGTGGCTGAAGGGAGAGTATGGCTCCCTCGAAGCGCTGAACAGAGAGTGGAAGACTGAGTTCAAGGAGTGGTCGTCAGTCGTTCCGTTGACCACCGAGGAGGCGGCCGCGAGCGGCAACTTCGCGCCGTGGGCCGACCACCGCACCTACATGGAGGTGGTGTTCGCCCGCGCATACCAGACCGCGCGCGAGGGCGTGGTCGCGGCTGACCCTGACGGCCACATCGCCGTCTCCGGCACGCAAGGCACCACCGCCTACAACGGGTGTGACTGGTACCGGCTGGACCAGGTGATTGATGACTTTCTCTCCTATGGCGGCGGGAATCAGTGGGACCTGCACCGCTGCTTTGCGAAGCCCGGGGCGATGCTCGGGTTCTGGACCGGCTACGGGTCTTCCGGCCTCGGCGTCCAGAATGCGATCTGGAATGCCGCCATCCACGACGTGCTCTATCCCAACATCTTCTGGATGTACTCGTACCTGAACCCCGATTTCACGTACTCGAAGTCTGCCCGCGATATGGGAGAGGCGTTCAAGGCGCTGAGCCTGGAGGGGGTGGGCCGGCTGTTCGCCGAGTCCGAGCGCGAGCAGGACGGCATCGCCATTCACTTCTCCATGCCCTCCGTGCATGGAACCACCATCTACCAGGAGCAGCACCCGGATCAGGCGAGGGAGCTGCGGCAGCTCTCGGGCGCTCGCAACGGCTGGGTGCAGATGACCAATGATCTGGGAATGCAGTTCGACTTCGTCTCCTACGATCAGATCGAGAAGGGCGCCCTCGCCAGCGGCAAGTACCGCGTGTTCATCATGCCGCTGTCGGTGGCGCTCTCGCCCGAGGAGGTGGAGGCGATCAAGGCCTTCGCGGAGAGCGGAGGCGTCGTGATCGCGGACGCGGGCGCGGGGATGATGGACGATCACTGCGCCTGGGTGGAGGGAGGCGAGCTGAACGACTTCTTCGGGATCGCCACGGCCGCCTCGGAACAGCGGCTCCTGGCGCACGTGCCAGGCGCCGTGACGGTGACTCCCGAGGGTGCGGCCTGGGGTCTGAAGGCGGAGGCGCTGGAGGGCGTGGATGCGGTCGAGCCCATCACCGTTACCACCGGCCAGGCCCTGGTCAAAGTCGGCGACGCCAGCGCGGTGGTCGTCCGAAAGGTGGCAAATGGCTGGGCGATCTACCTCAACGCCGGTGTGGACCGCTACGGGCGCGGGGGACGACGCCGGCGGCGACCCGAAGGGGAAGCCCCTCCCCCCGACACCGGTCCCAGCTATCGCGCCCTGGTGGGGAGTGTGCTGGCACATCTGGATGTGCGGCCGGAGGTGCAGGTGCTCGATGCCAGCGGCGAGCCGCTTCGCGCCCAGGTGGTGCGCTACCGGTTCGGGAGCGATGAGGCCCTCGCCATCGTAACCGAGAACGCAGATGCCAGAGCGGTCGAGGGTAGGGACGGCGTCACCATCTACCATGACGAGAAGTTGGGGGACATCGCCCTTCAGGACGTCACGATTCGCCTGCCGCGGGAGTGCTACGTGGCCAACGCGCGCACCGGCGAGGCGCTGGGCCGCACCGATACGGTGAAGGCCACCGTCGCCCTCGGGGGCGCGCTGGTGTTAGGCCTGAGCGAGTCCGAGAACCGGCTAACGGTGACGGGACCGGAGGCCGCCTCCCTCGGGGATCACCCCGAGTTCACCATCAAGGCTTCCAGGCCGGGGAGGATGGTGGTGCGGTGCCATTTCCTGGCGCCGGACGGGAGGCTGCTGCCCGCCTATGCGAGGAACGTGCTCATGGAGGGCAACGCGGGCACGGTGGTGCTGCCTTCGGCCCTCAACGACCCGCCCGGGGACTACACCCTGCGAGTTGCCGATGTGATCACCGGGGCGAGTGCGACCACCAGGACCCACCTTCGCTAGACAGGCGTGTGGTTGGGCGCCGGCCGCGGGCGTCCTCAGGGGCGTCTGGCACAATCGCCCCTGATCCGCGCCGGCGCTTGGCAGGCGGTTTGGTTGACGGCGCCGAAAGAGGGAGACTATAATCGGCTGGGCTGCTGGCCTGGGGTACAGAGTCTCTTGTGTTATGGCGATGGAAGGGATGTCCACAGAGGCGTTGTGCGGGACGTTTGCGCGCCGTCTCTTGCATTCCGGCCATAGCGGCAATGCAAGAGACGCGATAGCAGCTCCCGGCACGGCATGAGTCCGGTGGGCGGAGGAAAGCTGATGAAGGCCCTGTGGATGGGGGTAGCCGCGGTCACCGCGGTTGCCGCATTGCTGGTGGTTGGGTGCGGAGGTCCCACGCTGCAGGCGCCGGGGTTCACGGCGCAGTGGAACGGGGCTGGTTCGCCGGTGGGCGAGATCAACCATCCGGAAGGCTTGGGCGTGGACAAGGATGGCCATCTCCTGGTGGCCGACACCTGGAACGACCGCATCCTGCGCTGCAACGAGGAGGGGAAACCGGTTTCCGCGTTCGGCAAGAGCGGCCAGGGGAAGGGGGAGCTGCTGCGGCCGCGGGCGGTCACTACCGACCGGCGGGGCAATATCTATGTGGTGGATTGCTGGAACCACCGGATCGAGAAGTTTTCCCCTTCCGGGGAGTTCGCGATGGCTTTCGGCGGGAAGGGGGGACCCTGGGGGTATGATGAGGCGCCGGGGAAGTTCGTCTACCCCTATGGGGTGGCGGTGGATTCGCAGGGCTTTATCTACGTCTCCGACTTCAACAACAACCGCGTGCACAAGTTCAACGGCGCGGGCAAGTTCGTGATGATGTGGGGGATCGACGGGCGCCAGGATGGGCAGTTCAGCAACCCCGCGGGGTTGGCGATGGACAGCAAGGACCGGCTGTACGTCTGCGACCTGGGCAACGATCGGGTGCAGAGGTTCATCTTCCCGGAGGAGAAGAAGGCGGTGTTCGACGGCAAGTGGGGGGAATCGGGCGACGAACCCGAGCAGTTCGATCATCCCTACAGCGTGTGTGTGGACAAGCAGGACAACTTCTACGTAGCCGACTTCGGCAACCACCGAGTGCAGTGCTTCAACCCCGACGGCAGGCTTCAGTATGCCTGCGGGAAACGAGGTGCAGGGGAGGGGGATTTCGAGATGCCGGTGGGCCTGGCGGTGGATGGCAAGGGCGCGCTCTACGTGGCCGACCTGGGCAACAACCGGGTGCAGAAGCTCACGCCCGGCGGGTAGCGGTGCGGAGCCGGCGTGGCGAACTTGGCGGGCCTGCCGGCGGGCGGGCCCGCCGTGCTGTTGGCGAAAGGCGCTTGGCAGACGCTGATGCTCCCTGCTGAGAGAAACGAACGATTGGTGAAACGAGTAGGGATCGCCATCTGTCTTCTGATGGCGCTCTACATCATCATCTGGATGATCCGCTTCATCAGCGGCAACTTCCATAAGGCGCTGGAACAGCGCAACGTGCCCGTGGACGAGAGCCGGGCGCGTGTGGTGGAGACCGGCTAGAGCAGCTCTGTGGACAGGTACCGGATAGCCATGACGGTGGAAGCCCTGTAGCCCATGCCGGTCCTGTGCATCCTGGGCACCGTCTACCTGTGGAGCCTGATCCCGCTGGCCGTCAAGGTTGCCTATGGCAGCTTCAACTTCGGCTTCATCGCCTTCGCCCGGCTGGCCACCGGCACGCTGATCTTCGCCTTGCTGGAGCTGAGGGCGCGGCGTGGGCTGCGGCTGCCCAGCGCGCAGACGGAAGGCACGCGCCCCGGCCCGACCTGGATCAGCCCGCGGGTATGGATGGTGGTTGCCGGGCTGGGAATTGGGGCCGATCTGCTGATCTACACTCTGGGTTTGCGCTACACGACGGCTTCCGCCGCCACTCTGATCGTGAGCACGGATGGGATCATCCTCGCGCTGCTGGCGGTGCTGGTGCTCCGCGAGCCGGTGTCGTGGCTGAAGGGGGGCGCGGGCCTGTGCGCCCTCGGCGGCCTGACGCTGGTGGGCTGGAACGGACAGAACCTGAGCGTGCTGGTGAGGTCCGAGTACTTTCTGGGCAATGTGATCGTGCTCTGCGCGGCCTTCTGCTGGGCCGCCTACGGCCTGGGACAGCGGGCGTTGGCGAGGATGCCAGGCGGAAGCCTGGTGTGGATCTTCCTGGTGGGCACGGCGCTGGCGGCGGTTGTTGGCTTCGCGCGACCCATCGCCCACTCGCCGATCACCTGGAAGCCGCTGGTGGCGGTGCTCTATCTGGGGATTGGCGGCACCGGACTCGCCTACGTTCTCTTCGCCAAGGGGATGGCGAAGCTGGAGGCGGCGACGGTGGGCGTGGTCAGCTCCACGCTGCCGCTGTTCACCATGGTGCAGGCGCACTACTGGCTGAAGGAGCCGATCACCATCTACCTCCTCGGCGGGGCGGCGCTAGTGATCGCCGGCGTCACCCTGATCATGCGACACCAGAAGGTGTATGGGGTGCAGTGAGGTATTCTAGGCGGGAGTAGGCTCCTCGGTTCGCTACCTCCACCAGCGAGGGCAGGGGCGAATGGAATGCGAGCAGTCAGCGGGGGACGCGGAGGGAACTGGCCGACGCTGGCACGCCGGCCCCAGCATCTGGCGCCTGCTGTTTATCGTCATCCTCATCGCCTACAGCGCGTACGCGGCCGGATTCATCTACCACACTAGCTTCGCAGTAGGCGGCCGGCGCCACTTCTGTCTTTTCGATGATGCGATGATCTCCATGCGCTATGCGCGGAACCTGGCGCATGGCTACGGGCTGGTGTGGAATCCCGGCGGGGAGCGGGTGCAGGGGTTCACGGCGCCGCTGTGGACGCTGTACATGTCGCTGTTCCATCTGCTGCCCATCCCCGACCGCCTGACGAGCTTGCCCATCCAGGTCAGCGGCGCGGTGTGTGTCTTGATCGCGCTGGTGTACATCAGGCGATTGGCGCTCGCTCTCGCTGGCGGCTCAGCCCGCCCGTCCGGGGAGTTCGCCGCCCTCTCCGCCGTCGCCCTCACCGCCTTCTATCTCCCCCTGAACAACTGGAGCTTGCAGGGGATGGAGGTGAGCGTTCTCACGCTGCTGGTGGTGGCGGCTGCTTGCATCCTTGTGGGGCGGGCATGTCCGAGCTCGTCAGAGCACGGCCTGCCCGCCGGGGCAGCCTTCTCGCCCCTTCCCTATCTCCTCCTCGGCGTGGCCACGCTGGTGCGCATGGACGCCTGCGTGTTGCTGGCGGCGATGGCCTTGTTCGGGGCGGTGGCGGACAGAAAGAACAAGTGGAGGCACGCGCTCTGGGGAGCGGTGATGATCGTGCTCGCGGTGGGAAGCCAAGTTGTGTTTGGCCTGCTCTACTATGGCGATCCTCTGCCCAACACGTACTACCTGAAGATGACCGGCTATCCGGCCTCTCTGCGCATGCTGAGGGGGTGGCTGTGCTTCGTGGAGTTCGCCCGCCGCGCGCCGTGGTGGATGCTGGCGCTGGGGTTGCTGCCGCTGACGTGGCGCCGCGATCGTGGGAGGCTCCTGTTGTTGACACTGTTCCTCACGCAGTGCGCCTACAGCATCTACGTCGGCGGCGACGCCTGGGAGTGGTGGGGCGGGGCCAACCGCTATCTGACGGTAGTGATGCCGCTGTTCTTCGTGCTGCTGTCGGTGGGTGTGGGAGATATCGCGGCACGGGCGGTGGCGGAGCTGCGGGACCGGCCGGGGCCTCTCGTACTGGCAGTGCGGACCGCCGCCGTGGCGCTGGCGCTGACGTGCCTGATGGCAAGCAACCGCTTTGGTCCCACTGCCGGGGCGGAATGGGTGTTAGCTGCGCCTGCGCTCAACTGCGAGTTGAATGCCATAAATGTGGAGCTGGCCGAGGTGGTCCGGGAGGCCACCACAGAGCAGGCGCTGGTGGCGGTAGGTTGGGTGGGCGCGACGCCGTACTTCTGCGACCGCCCCTGTCACGATCTGCTGGGCAGATGTGATCGGCGCGTCGCCCATGAACGGGCGCGCACGCTTGCCACCCGCGGGGCGGTGCTGCGCTTCGTGCCCGGCCATGCGAAGCATGACTTCGACTACTCCGTCCTGGAGCTGCGGCCCGACCTCGTGCTCCACGATGTCTCCCACGGGCAGCGAGAGGGCGACCTGCTTCCTCTGTATCAGCCATTTAGCTTCGGCACGCGGCTGATCTACGCCCGCCGGGGGTCGGCGAAGGTGAGGTGGGAGGTGTTAGAAACCGTGGGGGCAGGCCCCCGACCTGCCAGCCCCCCCCTAGCCCGCGTACTCCTCCCCCACCGGCGGTTCGACCCGGGTGGTGACGTGATCGAGAATCGCCTTGGGGGTGCGGCCGGCGAGGCGGGCCTCGGGGGTGAGGATGATGCGGTGGCCGAGGACAGGCTCCACCAGGGGTTTGACGTGGTCGGGGAGGACGAAGCTAATGCCCTCCGAGGCGGCCCGCGCCTGGGCGGCGCGCAGCAGCGCCAGAGAGCCGCGCGGGCTGGCGCCGAGAGAGACATCCGAATGGGCGCGGCTGGCCTGCACCAGGCGGACCACGTAGTCCCTGATCTTCTCATGCACAAACACCCGGCGCACTTCCTGCTGGGCGGCGAGCAGGTCCTCGGTGGTCACCACCTGCTGCACCTGCTCGATGGGGTGGGAGAGCTGCAAGCGCAGCAGCATCCTGCTCTCCGCCTCGCCGGAGGGGTAGCCGATGGTCATGCGCAGCAGGAAGCGGTCGAGCTGGGCCTCGGGGAGCGGGAAGGTGCCCTCGTATTCGATGGGGTTCTGGGTGGCGATCACGCAGAACGGCCGCGCCAAGGCCCGGGTGACGCCGTCCACCGTCACCTGGCGTTCGCCCATCGCCTCCAGCAGTGCGGACTGAGTGCGAGGGGGCGCGCGGTTGATCTCGTCGCAGAGCACGATGTTGGAGAACACAGGCCCGGGGCTGAACTCGAACTCGGCGGTTCGCTGGTTGAAGATGGAGAGCCCGGTGATGTCGGTGGGCAGCAGATCGGGGGTGCACTGCACCCGCCGGAAAGTGGCGCCGATGGAGAGCGCCAGCGAGCGGGCGAGCATGGTCTTGGCCACCCCCGGCACATCTTCGATCAGCAAGTGACCGTCGGCCAGCAAGCCGGTGACCGCCAGGCGGATCGCCTCGCGCTTGCCCACGATCACCCGTTCGGCGCTTTCGGTGAGGGCGTTCGCTATCTCAGCAGGGGTAGCCATGCCGCTGATGTGGTTCGACGGGCGTGGCCGCAATCCTGTGGGCTGGCGTGGGCACCCTTCGACAAGCTCCCCTCGACACCGCTCCCCTCGACTCCGCTCGGGGCAGGCGGGGCAAGCTGCCAGCCCTACCACGACTGGCGTTGCCGGAGGCTGGCCGAATATGGTAGACTCACGGGTGAACTTCCCTGCCTCCGAAGTGTCCAAACGGACAGTTTCAGAGGACCTCCGGGGATGACAGAGCGAGCGAGGAGCGAGCAGGCGTGGCTGCTGCCTAGGGCAGCAGGTGGAGCCGCGGCCTTGGGCACGCCTCTATGGATCGGATGGCGACTAGGCAAGCGGGGCCGGGTCTGCTGTGCTCCGAACCGGCTGCGGCTGGGCCGCGGCCTAGGCAGGCCCGTGTGCAGAACTACCCCGACGAGGGAGATCAGCGGGAAGAGAGTGTGGCCTCACCCACCGATGGCGGCTACCAGGAGGGGCGGCGGTCCGGTGGGTCCGCCGCGTCGGTGGCGGATACCTTTGATGGGTTCTTCCAGACCTATGAGCAGAGGATCTTCAACCTCATCTACCGGCTGGTGGGTGACTATGATGACGCCACCGACCTGACCTCGGAGACCTTCGTGCGGGCCCTGCGCGGCTACAGCAGGTTCCGCCGGGAGGCGCAGCCGTACACTTGGCTCTATCGCATCGCCCTCAACCTATGCAAGAACTACTTCCGACAACAGCAACATCGCAGCCGGGTGCATGCGTTCTCGCTGGACGCCCCTGCGGAGCACGATGGCGAGCTGCTGGCGCGGGAGGTGGAGGACGACCGCCCGGCCCCCCAGGAACGCTCGGAGGCGAAGGAACTGGAGGCCCAGGTGATGAAGTGCCTGGGCGGGCTGCGGCCGGAGTTCCGGACGCTGATCGTGCTCCGGGATGTGCAGGGGCTGTCCTATCAAGAGATCGGCCGGGTGCTGGGCTGCTCGGAGAAGGCGGTGAAGTCCCGGCTGTTCCGCGCCCGGACGCAGTTGCGGGAGGCGCTTTCCCCGTACCTCACACAGTAAGCTCGCACCGATATCAGGCAATAACTCACACCAACCGGAGTCAGTGGAGGCGATGATGCACCGTTCCCTAGCGCTTGCAGGCTGGGCCGTGCTGATGGTGGCGCTGCTGCTGTGCGCCACGTGGGCGGTGGGGTACGCGCAGGAGAGCGCGCCGACGGCCCCCACCCAGGAGGCCGCACCAGAGCAACCTCCCGCCGCGCCCGCCGAAGCGGAGGCGGCCGCGCCGGTGGAGGGTGGCGCGGAGGCGGCGCCCACCCCGGCCTCGGCGGCGGAGGGACCGGCGACGCCCAGCCCCCCAATCAAGCCGGCAACCGAGCCGGCGCCGCTGCCCGCCATCATCGCCGACGTGAAGGTGATGGGCAACGAGCAGGTGGCGGAGGCGGAGATCCTGGGCGTCATCAGCAGCAAGGTGGGAGCACCCTACTCCGACGAGCAGGTCAAGCGAGACCGACAGGCGGTGGTGGACATTGGCTGGTTCCAGACGGTGGGGGTGGAGCAGGAGAGCGTGGAGTCGGGGATCCGGTTGATCTTCCGCGTGCTCGAGAATCCGGTGGTCACCGAGATCCGCCTCGATGGCAATCGGGAGCTAAGCCAGGAGGAACTGTTTGGCCTGATGAAGACCAAGGCGGGCGAGGTGTTCAACTGGCCGCGGTGGCGGCAAGACGGCGCTCGCATGGAGGAGGAGTACCGGAAGCGCGGGTTCGTGCTCGCCACCGTGCTGCCGCCCGCCATGACCGAGGACGGGGTGCTGTCGGTGAGCATCGCGGAGGGGGTGATCGAGGCGGTGAAGATCACCGGCAACACCTACACCAAGGAGTACGTCATCCGCCGTTACATCCGCACCAGGCCGGGGGAGACCTACAACGAGAAGAAGCTCGCCGCCGACGTGCAGCGGTTGAGCAACCTCGGCTACTTCGAGACCGTGCGCCGGTACGCGGAGGCGGGCGAGGCGGGCAAGGTGATTGTGGTGATCACGGTGGTGGAGAAGCGCTATACCGGCGGCGCCTCCTTCGGTGGGATGTATGGGGCCACACACGGGATGGTGGCGTTTGTGGATGTCAGCAAGAACAACCTCCGCGGCACCGGGCAGATGGTGGCGGTGAGAGGGGAGTTCGGCGGCCGGAAGACCTATGAGGTCGCCTACCGTCATCCCTGGATCATGACCCCGGAGACCAGGCTGAACCTGGGGGTGTACGATCGCCGGATCGTGCGAGAGGCCTTCGTGCGGCCTGAGGAGGGGGAGCAGCAGACGGTGCTCTACGATGAGCGGCGCTCCGGTGGCAACATGACCCTCGGGCGCCCACTCTCAGACCGTACCACCGTCTACCTGAGCCTGCGGAGCGACGACGTCTCCATCACAGACCTCAGCGAGGCGGAACAGGAGATTCTGAAGGGCCCCGCCTTCGAGCCGCGGCGGATCAGAAGCATTAGCCTGGCCGGAGTGAAGGAGACCAGGGACAACATCTACGACCCGAAGCGAGGGGGCTATCAGCAGTTGTCGGCGGAGGTCGCCGGCGCCTTCGGAGGCGCCAAGTTCAATAAGTACACCGGTGACGCCCGCCGCTACCTCCCGATCGGCAAGCGGAATGTGCTGGCCTTCCGCTTGCTGGCAGGCACCATCACCGGTGACGCGCCCTACCTGGAGCAGTTTCTGATCGGCGGCACGGAGTCTCTGCGAGGCTATCGTCCGGACCGCTTCGCCGGCTCCCACATGACCATCCTGAACTGCGAGTACCGATTCCCGTTGAGCAAGAACTTATGGGGCGTGCTGTTTGCGGATGCGGGGGACGCCTGGGGCGGGGAGATCGCCTCCGATCTCCACGGCGATGAGGCATTCACGGTCCACGCCGGGTATGGAGTGGGAGTGCGGGTGAAGACGCCGATCGGGCCTCTGCGGCTCGACCTGGGGTTCGGCGAGGATGGGGCCGAGACACACTTCGGGGTGTCGCACATGTTCTGATGTTGACAGAGGCGCGGGCCGCTTTCCGGCCCGCGCTCTGCTCGCCGAGAAGAAGAGAGGAGCAAGGGCATGAGGAAGGTCGCATTGGGATTGGCGGGAATGGCATTGATGCTTGCGCTGCCGGGGGCGCTGGCCCAGGGGGCAGCGGCACAGGCGCCGGTGTGGGGCTATGTGGATATGGAGAAGCTGGCCGGCGGCTATAAGGCGATGCAGGATCTCAACCAGCAGTTCCAGGAGTTCCGCGCACAGCGGGACAGCGAACTGGAGCAGCGGCACAAGGCGCGTCTGCTGTCGGATGAAGAGCAGCGGGAGTTCCTGGACTCCTCGGCGATGGGTGCTCCCACAGAGCAGCGCGCCCAGCGGCTCAAGGAATTGGAGGAGCTCTCCAATCAGCGCGAGCGCAAGCTCTTCGACCTGCGAGAGAGCAAGAGCCGCACTCCCGAAGAGGAACAGGAGTTCAAGTATCTCGGCGGCATCTACGAAAAGAGGATGACCGAGCTGGCCGGGCTGCAGCAGGATCGCGACAAGGCGGTCACCGCCAAGTACGAGGAGCTTTCAAAGCTCGTCACCGACAGCGTGGACGTCGCCGTCAAGGCGGTTGGCGAGGAACAGAAGCTGGCGATCGTGCTGCGCAAGGAGATCGTGCTGTGGGGGGGCACTGACATCACCGACGCCGTGCTCGCCAAGCTGAACGCACCGGCCCCCAAGTAGAGCCGTACTCCCTCGGCCGAGAGGCCGGGAATAGAGCAAGGCGCGGAAGAGAACGTGGATGACGCTGGCGGAGCTGGCTGAAGCTCTGGGCGCGGAACTGGTGGGCGGCGACGGAAGCAGCAAGGTGCTGGGGGTCGCCGGCCTGGAGAACGTGGGTCCGGGACAGGTAGCCTACGTGGATGATGAGCGGCGGCTGCCGGCCGCGGAGGCCACGCCCGCGTTGGCGCTGATTGCGCCGCTGGCTTGCCGCTCGCAGACCAAGCCGGTGCTGTGT
>Ga0315279_10003910_pt1 | contig 20331 bp, 17 predicted proteins | sample YL17G06_20_MG_FD_203694 | JGI IMG/M metagenome (GOLD analysis project Ga0315279, IMG submission 203694) | Sediment microbial communities from Yellowstone Lake, YNP, Wyoming, USA - YL17G06_20 | ecosystem: Environmental > Aquatic > Freshwater > Lake > Sediment | place: USA: Wyoming | collected... | reverse complement strand
AGTATCACCCCGCACCGAAGCCTCGGCGGAAATTACCTTCAAATCAACCGAGGTGGGCAATTCGATGTCTATTGCCTCGCCATCGTAGAAAGTAAGTTTAACTTCCATGCCTCCTTGGAGATAACCGGCGTATTCGCCAACCAGGTCGCTTTTCACGGCCGGCTGGTCGAATGTCTCGTTGTCCATGAAGTGATAAAGTTCGCCGTCGGTGTAGAGGTACTTAACATTATGATAGTCCAGCCGAACATCCTGGACACGGTCGCCAGATTGGAAGGTTTTTTCCAGCGTGGTGCCTGTGCGCAGATTGCGAGCCTTGATGCGGATCGTGGCATTGCCACGTCCGGGCTTGTTGTGGCTGTACTCCAACACACGGAAGAGCATACCATCGTGCTCAAAGGTGACACCTTTCCGTAGATCATTTACATCAATCATAGGTCCTCATTCTCGGACTGGTATGGAAACCCGTCCTACATTGAATTACAAACGGGCGGGATTATACTACTGTTCATTTGAAGGTTGCAAGTTGCAGATTGAGTCATAGGCTTCGGGTTGAAGGTTTTGTATGATGCGCTTCGGCAGCGGGATCTTCACGCAATAACCCGACCGCGTGGGGCAACACGGGCAGCACCACCTGCAAGTTCTCGATAGCTGCCTTTGGGCTACCCGGCAGGTTGATGATCAGCACCCTGCCGCGTATACCGGCTACGGCTCGCGAGAGCATGGAGTGCGGCGTGACTTGTAGACTGGCGGCGCGCATGGCCTCGCCCAATCCGGGCGCAAGGCGATCCACTACCGCGAGAGTGGCTTCGGGGGTGACATCCCTGGGCGCGAAACCCGTCCCACCAGTGGTCAGGATGATGTCCAGGTCGCCGCGCCCGGCCCAGGCAATCAACGTTTCGCGCAGAAAGGCCAAGTCATCGGGAACGACGACCTGGCAGACCACCTCCCACCCCTTTGAAGTAACTGCCTCCGCCAGCGCCGGGCCGGAGAGATCGGCTCTCTCGCCGCGCGCCGAACGGTCAGAAGCAGTTAGTATGCCGAAGCGCAGAATCATCTAAGCGATATCCTTCCCGTAGAGGTGCAAGTCCATTTTCTGCCAGCCGTGTTTTTCGTAAAATTCCATCGCTTCCGCATTATCGTAGGTGACAAGCAAATAGGTGCGGATACAGCCTTTTACACGCAATCGTTTTTCCAGTTCATCCATCAGCAGAGCGCCAATACCCTGCTTGCGGTGCTCCTCGGCAATAGCGAGATGATAGACCAGCCCCCGGCCGGCGACCATCGAACCCGCCCAGCACGGCACCGATCACCTTCCCGTCTTCTTCGGCCAGCAGGAACAGGTCGGCATCACGTTGGAGCTTTTTTTGGATTTCCTCCGGCTCGTCCGAACGGCGCAGGTGGATGCCAGGCCCAGCCATAGACCATAGCCCGCGAACAGCGGGATAATCCTCTGGAAAGCAGAATTCACGGATTCGGATCTGTCGGCTCACAGACCTTACCTGCTTAGGGATTTGAGTTTTCGAACCAATTCCTCTGGCATATACGGCTTGAGCAGGAAATCATTCGCTCCAGCGGCCAGGCATTCCTCCTGTAGATCCATGCCCGAGGTCATGATCACTTTCGTACCCGCCAGGCCGGGCATCCGTCGGAGCTTGCGAACGAGATCAATCCCATTTTCCTCCCCAAGAAAGATATCCATCAGTACGATAGCTGGCATCTCTCTGCGCACGGCCTCGATGAGGTCGCTGCCCTTACCGGTCGAAACGACCACCTGGAAGCCCTCCATGCCCAGGAGGGTCTTCAGAAGAGATATTATCGTTCTGTCGTCTTCAGCTAGGAATATTTTCGGCATCGCCCTTCCCATCCTGCGGAGGGTTCGGTTGAGGAGAGTTTCGAACCGGTTTCCTCTTCTCCAAAGCAGATGCCAAAACGTCATCCACCGATTCGGCAAAGACGAACTTGAGATCCTTCTTTACTTCCTCGGGCACATCTTCCAGGTCGAGCTGGTTACGCTTGGGCAGGATCACGGTCTTCAAGCCAGCGCGATGGGCGGCTAGCATTTTCTCTTTGATGCCTCCAACAGGCAACACCTGGCCGCGCAAGGTGATTTCGCCGGTCATACCGACGCCCTTCTTGACCGAACGCCCGGAGATTAGCGAGACCAATGAAGTCGCCATCGTCACCCCCGCCGAAGGGCCATCCTTGGGCTGCGCGCCGCTCGGAATGTGCATGTGGATATCTGCCTTGTCGAAGAAATCCTTCTCCAGACCCAAGTCCTCGGCGCGTGAACGGACGTACGACAGCGCCGCTTTCGCCGATTCCTGCATCACGTTGCCAAGCGAACCGGTAAGCTGGAAGCCCTTCGACCCTGGCATGCGCGTCGCCTCGATGAACAGCACGTCGCCGCCGAAAGGCGTCCACGCCAGACCGGGAGCCACACCAGGGATCGAGGTGCGGACGTTGATCTCCTCGGTTTTGAGGAAGAGAGGATGCCCCAATAATTCCTTCACGACCTTTGGCGTGATATTGGCAGGTTGTTTCTTCCCTTCTGCGATGCGCGTCCCGATCTTGCGGCATACCGAACCGATGCTGCGCTCCAGGTTGCGTACGCCAGCCTCGCGCGTGTATTGGTTGATGAGCGTGCTCAATGCTTTCTGGGTGAACTTCACTTCCTCAGGGCGCAGGCCATTTTCACGCACCTGACGAGGGATCAAGTAGCCTTTGACAATAGCGATCTTTTCGTTCTCGGTATAGCCGGAGAGATGAATGACCTCCATCCGGTCGAGCAACGGGGCTGGGACGGTTTCCAACGTATTGGCCGTGGTAATGAAAAATACCTGGGAGAGGTCGTAGGCGACCTCCAAATAATGGTCGCGAAATTCGACGTTCTGCTCCGGGTCGAGCACTTCGAGCAAGGCCGAGGCCGGGTCGCCGTGAAAGTCGAAGACCAGCTTGTCCACCTCATCCAGCATGAAGACGGGGTTGTGCGATTCGACCCGTCGCAAAGCCTGCAGGACGCGTCCGGGCATGGCGCCGATGTACGTGCGCCGGTGGCCGCGGATTTCCGCCTCGTCGCGCATCCCGCCCAGCGAAATGCGGATGAACTTGCGTTCCATGGCGCGAGCGATGGACTGGCCCAGCGAAGTCTTGCCTACTCCAGGCGGCCCAACAAAGCACAGGATTACGCCCTCGCGTTCGCGGCGAATAAAATCCTTAGATGGCGCCTGTTCCTCGTCCTTGCGCTCCAGGCGCAGCTTGCGAATTGCCAGGAACTCCAGGATGCGCTCTTTGACATCCTCCAAGCCGTAATGATCCTGGTCGAGGATCTTGCGGGCGTGGGCAATATCCAGGTTGTCCTTCGTACCTTGCGACCAGGCCAAGGTGACCAGCCAATCCAGGTAAGTGCGGATGACACCATATTCGGCCGCGGCCGTCGGCAGCCTGGACAAGCGCTCTAGCTCACGTTTAGCCTGTTTTTCGGCTTCCTCGGGCATTTTCGCCGCCTCGATCTTCTTGCGAAATTCCTCTACTTCGACGGCTTGTTCGTCTTTTTCGCCTAATTCCTTTTGGATCGCCTTCAACTGCTCACGGAGGAAGTAATCGCGTTGAACTTTCTCGATCTCAGAACGCGCCTCGTTCTGGATCTTCTGCCCGAGCTGCAGTACTTCTGCTTCTCGCACCAGCAGGCCGACCAGCTTATGCAGTTTTTCCTGGGTCGAATCCATTTCCAGGAGCTGCTGGGCGTCCTGAAGCTCGATGCGCTGGAAATTGGCAATGGTGTAGATGGTCTGCAGCGGGTCTTCCAGCGTGGTAATGGACATCACCAATTCTTTTGGAATTGACGGGCTCATCTCGGCGATTTGCTCGAACTGGTCGCGGGCGTTGCGCGCCAGGGCGTCAATTTCGAGGCCAGTCTCGACACGTTCCGGCGCCAGCTCGATCTTCGCTCTGAGATACGGTTCAGCCTGGATGAACTCGCCAAGCCGGAAGCGCACCAGTCCCTGCACCAGCAGCCGGATGGTGTTATCGGGCGCACGGAACAGGCGGTGGACGACCGCGATCGTGCCAACTGTGTAAAGGTCGCTCGGACCGGGATTCTCCAGCTCGGGGTTACGCGCCCCAACCACACCAATTAGCCTGTCCCCAGAAGAGACATCATCCACCAGCTTGATCGAGCGCGGCTGGCCGATGGTCAGCGGCACCGCCGTCTGCGGGTAGACAACCACGCCGCGCAGGGGCAGGATCGGCAGCACGTCCGGGTACTTCACCACCTCCTCGGAGATAGGCTCTTGCTCCGGCTGTTTTTCCGGCACTTCTTTCTTTTGCAGGCGCGTCAGAATGGAAGGCAGGAACATTTCCTCGAAAGAGGTGTCCGCAGTCCCTACCCATTCAAGGAACTCTGCTAAATTCGCGTACCAGCGTGAGGCAGACATAATGGGCAAATGGTCAACTTACGATTCTGATTTCGGCAGATTTGATCTTGGGTAAAACGACGGTCAGGAAGCCATCTTCGTACTCCGCCTCGGCTCGCTCCATGTCCACACCGGATGGCAGCTCGACCGCCGTGCTGAACTCTCCAAACCGGATCTCCATCTGGTGATAGGCGCGCCGTTCGGGCGTATCGGCGCGTACGCCGCTGATGACCAGGTAATTCTTCTCGATGTTTATCGAAAAATCAGACTGGCGCATCCCGGCCACCTCGACCCGTACGACAAAGCTGGTTTCCGTTTCGTAGACATCCGTCGGCGGACTCCAGGAATAAGACTTGACGTTTACCTGCCAGCCAATAGCCTGAAGCGTGACATAAGGCTTTTCGGCAGTGGCTTGTGATTTCCAGATCAAGGTTGCCATCTTACTACTCCTTACTCAACCAGCGCAGCCTGTGCAGCAGCCAGCACCCCAGCGAAACAATCCTCCTGAATGAGCGCCCCTGGCGGGACTCGAACCCACAACCAATAGCTTAGAAGGCTACTGCTCTGTCCATTGAGCTACAGGGGCGTGAGTAAATTATACTGCGAACGGGCGCAGACCTTTATACACGCGCGGGCCTGCGAGAGTCCGCAAGATCGTCTCCGCTGGGCGGTTGAGGCGTGTGCCAAGCTCCTGCGCTGACATCGGCGCATTGCCATTGGCCAACAGCAAACGAAAGACGGCGTCCACCATCGTGGTATTTTCTAGAAAGCCCTCCTGCTGGGCGCAATGGCTGAACAGGGCGTGCTGCAACCTGTCCATTTGCTGCACTTCAGCCGTTTCTGGGTTAATCCAATCAATAATATGATTCTCGGGCAGTTCGTCGAAAGCTGCCTGGTGCTCTAGACACAAAAGGCTGCGCAATTCGACACGCCAGTTGCGGTCATTCTCCTGCCACCATTTGAAATCAATGTGGAAAGGTGTTTGCTGGGTGGGCTTGACCAGGCTGAATTTCTTGACTTCGTTCATCCTTGCGCTCCGCTATGGTAACCAACAGGCTACCATTATTCAGGCTCTTCGAGGCGAAAGTGCATATCGCCGACGTGGACGAAGGCCGGTTGCGTCGCTAGGGTCGCCAGCAGCGGGCCTGGCGGGCACCGCCGGAAGATGTTCAGCGCCGAGTACAATTCCTGAGCATGTACGTGGCCCTGTAAATTCAATTTGGACAAATCCAGCATGATATTCCTGACCAACAATTCGAACGGCGCCCGCTCCTTGGCTGCCTGCGTCCAGGCTTGGTCTACACTGTCCACGTCGGGAACGGCAATGATCATCCTCTCATTGTAATCAGCCGCGATGTTCTGTTTGAGCGTCGCAAACACAATGCCGCCATCGCGACCGACCAGAACGGTGCGTACCCATTCTTTTGTCGGGCGGCGGGTTTTTGCCTGGACGATGACCTGTCCAGGATTTTTCCCTTTTCGCACAGCCACCAAGCTACCAGGGATCAAATTGGATTTCCGATACCACTCACTCAATCCATAAACGTAACGGTTCTTTCGAACGACCCAGGCCGGCATCGCCTCTTTCGTCTGACCATCCACCAAGGTGAAACGGACACGCGGTGATTCATATGCGGTTGGGAAAAGTGTGCGCACGCGCGCTGATACTGGCAGCGTGCCTGCCCGCCAATGGGGATACGTTAGGCTGACGATCACCTCGTCCACAGGCTCAGACGGGATTTCCGCATCACACAACTCGTCGCTTAGCTCCGCCTCAAGGGCCAACATTTCATCCGTCAGCACAGAGCAATCATATTCGATGGGCGTATAGCGCAACTGCACCGGTGCCTGGCGGACATCTTCCGGTTCCAGCCGCCAGAGATACCACAACACCTCGCCGGCTGGACCAACCTCATCGAAGCGTTCATCTTCCTGGAGCGCATAATTCATAGAAAACTCGATCAGGTTGGGGTTTACAGTATTGGGCAATTCGACCTGCTCCAGCAAAGCGCGGGTCGACAAAGGCTTGCCATTAGCCTCATCCAGAACTGCCTCGGCTAAGTTGAGATGGCCGACGTTCACATCCACTAACAGCGCGCGCGGGAACCAACGCCCGGCAATTTGCACCAGGCCCTCGTCGCTGTGCAGCGCGGCGGTCAACTTTTTCTCGAGTTCCAGGCCGTAGACGTCCAGTCTACTCTCTTGGCTAAACAAATCATCATCGCGCGGGTTGTCGAGCGGCTGATTGAGCTTGTGGCTGTTCAGGCTGGCGGCAAAGCAGCGCCTGCCTCTGCCCTCGAACTCGACCTCGATCACCTCGAATTCACCGGCCTCCGGGTTCACACCGGGACGCACAGCGACCACCTTCCCCTTCTGCCAATCCAGGGCAGGGAAAACCAGCTTATCACCGGCTTTATGTCGCTCTTTGGGAAGATACACTTTCCCTTCCCCCCGTTTCTTCTTAAACAAGGATGCGCGTTCAGCGAAAATTCGAGCCTCGACGAGAACTGGCAGCAACTCTTTTTCGGTGAGCGGTAACTCGTTCTCGAATAGATAGTTGTTGATGAATTCAAGGTCGTGCTTGCTGATGATTACGGATTTCCAGTAATCCGGTTGTAAGGAAGTAGAAACACTAGCCATAGACTGCCTTGGTATATGATTGCGTGAGCAAAGTTCATCCCGGCCATAACGACCCAGGCACAGTAATTATACCCCACCTTGACAGGCCATCCTCATTGACTTAAGATGGTAACTCGTATCATCTCAATAAACTGGGGGGTGCGGGGGATGTGGGAGCGGTCGCGAAGCATACCCGAAGGGTACGAAGTCGCCCGCACATCCCCCATCCTCCCTTAAAATGAGAAGATACGGTAACTCATCGAAGGAGAAGTAGGAAGATGCGTATTGGCATGATGACGGATGTTTACAAACCACACATCAGCGGCATTACGAACTATATCGCCTTGAACAAACGTTACCTCGAACAGGCCGGCCACGAAGTATTCGTGTTCACTTTTGGAGACCTAGAGCACGAGGACAACGAGCCGAACATCGTCCGCTCGCCGGGACTCCCGCTGGTGGATACAGGTTACTACCTCTCCTTCCGCTACAGCCTCCAGGCAAAACGCCTGCTCCAGACGATGGACGTGGTGCACGTTCATCATCCTTTCTTGAGCGGACGACTTGCCTTGCGCTATTGTCGGCCATTGCGTATCCCGATCGTATTCACTAACCATACCCGTTACGATCTTTACGCCCAAGCATATCTGCCGCTCCTGCCAGAAGAGGTCAGCGATACACTCTTGGAAACCTATATGCCCCCTTTTTGTAATGCGGTAGACCTGGCGATTTCACCCTCGCCGGGTATGGTGGATGTTTTACAGCAACTGGGAGTGACAAGCCATATTGAAGTCGTACCCAACGGTGTCGAGCTTCAACGTTTCCATCAGGCCAGCGAGCCAGCCCAACGTACAAAGATCGGCTTCAAACCGGAGGAGATCTTATTTATCTACACTGGGCGGCTGGGGCCGGAAAAGAATCTTGGCTTTCTGATAAAAGCTTTTACAGGCGTGGCTGAGGCAATCGAAAACGCCCATTTGATCCTCATCGGCGTCGGCCCGGAGGAGGAGGCGCTCAAGCGCCAATCTGCTGAGAACGGTGTATCGAGCAGGATCCACTTCGTTGGCATGTTAGATTATGATCACTTGGCATCTTACTTGTCGATGTGTGACGCCTTCGTCACCGCCTCGGTCACCGAGGTACATCCACTTTCCGTGATCGAAGCGATGGCTACCGGTCTCCCCGTGCTTGGCATCCAGTCGGTTGGCGTGGGGGATACGGTCGAGGACGATATCACCGGTTTTCTTGCCAGTGAGGACCAAGCGGCCTTTGCAGCCAAGATGACCCGCCTGTGCATGGATCACGACTTGCGACACAAAATGGGAGAAGCTGCCAGAAGGGCTTCCAGGCAATACGCAATCGAACGGACTACACAGATCATGCTCGAACATTACAAGCGTTTGGTTTTCCAAGCCACACCACGTAAGCGTGGATTGTTCGCTTACTTGCGCAGCCTGGTGGAGAAGTTCCGAGGATGAGCAACCGACGGCAAAAAATTGGCCGCTGGGGCGAACAAATCGCTGCAGAATACCTGGTCAAAAAGGATTACAGAATGCTGGCGACGAACATTCGCACCCCATACGGCGAAATTGATCTGCTCTGCGAGCGAGAAGGCCAGCTCGTGTTTGTAGAGGTCAAGACGCGCACCTCTCAAGCGTTCGGTCACCCTGAAGATTCGATCACGCCGCGCAAGCAAGCCCACATGCTTTCCGCAGCGGAGCATTACCTCCAGGAACACGAAATTGACGGCGATTGGCAATTCGATGTAATTGCCGTCGAAGGCTCACCCGGCGGAACGCCACCGCGCATCACGCATTTCGAAAATGTGCTCACGTAAGCCCTCGCCCCCATCCCCTCTCACCAAGGGAAGATTTCCACTCGTAGTGATCGTCGGCCCGACTGCAGTCGGCAAGACCGAAATCAGCCTGCAACTCGCCGAGCAAATGGACGGCGAGATCGTCTCTGCAGACTCGCGGCTGTTCTATCGCGGCCTGGACATCGGCACCGCCAAACCCACGCCGGCACAACGAGCGCGCGTGCCCCACCATCTCATTGACGTGGCCGAGCCGGACGAGACCTGGAGCCTCGCCGTCTTCCAGAAGGCCGCTCGCCAGGCGATTGCAGACATCCACCAGCGCGGACAGCTGCCGTTCTTGGTCGGGGGGACGGGGCAATACGTCCGGGCGGTGACGCATGAGTGGACACCGCCGGCTCAGGGTCCAGACCCACGCCTGCGCGCCGCGCTGGAGGCCTTAACCGAAGTCCGGGGGTGTGACTGGCTGCATGCCAGGTTGTCAACGCTTGACCCCGTCGCGGCCGAAAGGATAGACCCGCGCAATCTCCGCCGGATAATCCGCGCCTTGGAGGTCATCCTTGTCACCGGTAAGCGCTTCTCAGCGCAGCGTGGCCTCGGTGAATCGCCTTACCGCTTGCTGACCATCGGACTGATCCGCCCCCGCCCCGAACTATACGCGCGGCTGGATGCCCGCATCGAGGCTATGTTCGCAAATGGCTTGCTGGACGAAGTGCAAACGCTGCTCGGGCGCGGTTACTCGCCCGACCTGCCCAGTATGTCGGCGATTGGATACCGCCAGTGCGCGGATGTGTTGCTAGGAAAGATGGACCGCGAGCAAGCTGTTATCGAAATCAAACGGGCGACGCGCGTCTTCGTCCGGCGGCAGGCGAACTGGTTCAAGCCAGACAATCCGGAAATTCACTGGTTCGACCCCAACGAAGTGACCGTTTCCAAGCTTGCGGCATTCATCTGCGCCACTCTTCCACGAACCACCGAAAAAGGGGAGGCAAGCAACACCATTTCTAGAAATTAGTTACGAAAACCAGTTGACTTTTGACTCCTTTGCCTCTATACTACTTACATACGATGACATCCTATTCCCATGTTTAAGGAGGAGAAAGGTATGAAAGAACATTCCTGGTTCAAGCGTTACGACAAAGGTGTTCCGCACACCATTGACTACCCCGCTGTTCCACTGTATTACTTCCTGGAAGAGTCGGCGAGAAAGTATCCCGACAAAGCCTGCACCATCTTCAAGGGGGCAACCATCTCCTACAAAGAGATGAATACGATCACCGACAAGGTGGCTGGTGCGCTCGCTGCATTGGGCGTCAAGAAAGGCGACCGGGTCGGGATTTTCATGCCGAACACGCCGCAATTCGTCATGGCTTACTTCGGTATTTTGAAGGCCGGCGGAGTGGTCGTCGCTACCAATCCATTGTACACGCCGCCGGAGATCGAGCATCAGGTCAATGACGCTGGCATCGAGATCATGCTCGTCATGAGCAATTTCTACGAAAAGATGAAAGTGGCGCAACCCAAGACCAAGCTCAAGACGATGATCGTCACCAACCTGAAGGAAACGCTCCCGCCCATCCTGCGTGTGCTGTTCACGGTGGCGAAAGAGAAGAAGGGTGGTTTCCGCGTCGAGCTGAAACCAGGCGATATCTGGTTCCAGGATCTGCTTGCCAAATACTCACCATCGGACCGGCCCAAGATGGCTATTGGCCCAGACGACACCGCCCTTTTCCAATACAGTGGTGGAACGACAGGCATATCCAAAGGTGCGATTGCCATGCACCGCAACCTGGTTGCGAACGCACTCCAAATAAAATCTTATATGCCCGATCTGCATGAGGGTAATGAGTTGGTGTTGATGGCTATCCCTCTTTTCCATGTCTATGGCATGGTGGCGGGCATGCTCTTTGCAATGGCTTCCGGAGCCACCATGATCATGGAGCCTGATCCGCGCGCCATGAAGGATATTCTGGGTGATATTCAAAAACTGCACCCGACCATCTATCCCGGCGTTCCAGCTATGTACAATGCCATCAACAATAACCCAGATGTTCAGGCTGGGAAGTACGATGTAAGCTCGATCAAAGCCTGCATCTCCGGCTCGGCGCCCTTGATGCGCGAAACGAAGGAAAAATTCGAAGCCTTGACCGGCGGCAAGCTGGTCGAGGGTTACGGCCTCTCCGAAGCGCCGACGGCCACACACTGCAACCCAGTGTATGGTGAGAACCGCACCGGCTCGATCGGCCTTCCATTGCCCGACGTAGACGCCAAGATCATCAACCTGGACGATGGCAAGACCGAGATGCCCCTCGGCGAGATCGGTGAACTGGTCGTCAAGGGACCTCAGGTGTTCAAAGGCTACCACAACATGCCCACCGAGACCGCCAACACGCTGCGCGATGGATGGCTCTACACTGGCGACATTGCCCGCATGGACGAGGATGGTTACTTCTACATCGTTGACCGCAAGAAGGAACTCATCAAGCCCGGCGGTTATCAGGTTTGGCCGCGCGAGGTCGAGGAAGCCATCAGCGCCAATCCGAAAGTATTGGAAGTCGGCGTAGCGGGCATCCCGGATCCGTACCGCGGCGAGACCGTCAAAGCCTGGGTAGTGGTCAAGCCGGGCGAGACGCTCACCGAGGACGAAATCAAGGTCTGGTGCAAGGAACGCCTGGCCGCCTTCAAAGTTCCCACCCACATCGAATTCCGCAACGAGCTGCCCAAGACGACTGTCGGCAAGATCCTGCGGCGCGAGTTGGTGAGGCAGCATAAAGAAGCGAGTGGGGGATAACCGCAGTAAAACGTAAAAAACCTCTCGTGATTGTCCGGGAGGTTTTTTTACGCATTTATGCTTTACGTCTTTACGTACTTATGCCCGCTGCGGCGTGCCGCTCTTCTTCGGGATCGGCGGCGGGAAGATTTTCTCGAATTCTTCACGCGTAAGGGTCTCCACTTCGAGCAGGCGATTGGCGACCGAATCTAGTTCCGTGCGATATTTCTTCAAAAGCATTTGCGCTTGCGCGAATGCCTCATCAAGAAGTTTTCGTACTTCTTTATCTATTTGCTGCGCAACCGCTTCAGAATAATCGCGCTGTTCCGAAATCTCGCGGCCGAGGAAGATCAATTCCTCTTTCTGGCCGTAAGTCATCTGGCCCAGTTCGCCGCTCATCCCCCAGCGAGTGACCATGTTGCGTGCGATCTTCGTCGCCTGCTCGAGGTCGCTCGAAGCGCCAGAGGTGATATCGTCGAAGATGAGCGCTTCAGCAGCCCGGCCGCCGAGCAGACCGGCCAGTTGTGCAATCAGTTTTTTACGCGAGGTCAGCACACGATCGTCTTCCGGGCGGTACCAGGTGATGCCCTCTGCCTGTCCGCGGCTAACGATGGTGATCTTCTGGACCGGGTCGGCCTCCGGGATGGCGTTGATCACCACAGCATGGCCCGCCTCGTGGTAGGCAATGATGTGTTTCTCTTCGGCGCTGATCAGCCGGCTCTTGCGTTCCGGCCCCATCACCACGCGTTCGATGGCTTCTTCCAGTTCGGGCTGGCCGATTGATTTCTTGTTTCGCCGAGCCGCCAGGATAGCCGCCTCGTTGATGGTGTTCTCCAGATCGGCGCCTACAAAGCCCGGCGTGCCGCGTGCGATGCTCCCTAGGTCAACTTCTGGTTCCAGCGGCTTGCCCTTGACGTGAACCCGCAAGATCGCTTCTCGACCTCGCATATCCGGCCGGTCGAGCACCACGCGGCGGTCGAAACGCCCAGGGCGCAGCAGCGCCGGGTCGAGGATGTCGGGGCGGTTGGTAGCTGCCATAATGATGACGTTGGTGTCTGTGTCGAAGCCGTCCATCTCGACCAGCATCTGGTTCAGGGTTTGCTCGCGCTCGTCGTGCGAACCGCCCAGGCCCGCGCCGCGCTGGCGACCGACCGCATCAATCTCGTCCACGAAAACGATGCACGGCGAGTGACGCTTGGCCTGCTCGAACATGTCACGGACTCGGCTGGCACCAACGCCGACGAACATCTCCACGAACTCGGAACCGGAGATCGAAAAGAATGGAACACCTGCCTCGCCAGAGACAGCCTTCGCCAACAGGGTTTTGCCGGTTCCGGGCGGGCCGACCAGGAGAACACCCTTCGGGATGCGGGCGCCGAGTTGAATGAACTTCTGCGGTTCACGCAAGAACTCTACCACCTCTTTCAATTCTTCTTTCGATTCCTCGATCCCGGCTACATCTTCGAACGTGACGGTCGGGTGGTCACTGTTGAACATGCGTGCCCGCGATTTACCAAAGGAGATGGCGGCATTGTTGCTGCCTTGCGCCTGACGGAAAATGAACCAAAAAAGCCCAGCCAGCAGCAAGAAAGGCAAAACGTACCCTGCAATGGTAATCAAGCCGACCCAGGGGCTGGGGGGTTTCACTTCAATCTGGATTTTATCGGGAGCAAGCTGCGCGGTTGTGACCCCAAGATCAATCAATTGTGACACGAGGGTCGTCTCAGCTTCCTTTTGGGCGGCTTGTTCGATCGTCCCATTAGAGCCAGGAGAAATGACCTGCAATTGGTTATCACTCTGAATAACGATGCGCGACACCTTGCCCTGCTGAATCAAAGCTGCCAACTGGTTGATGGTCAACGGCTCTTGTGCCCCCGGCTGTTGCCGTATATTGAAATAGACCATCGCCACAATAGCAATGAACAGCAGGAGATATATAATATATGACTGGTTGCGCGAATTCACACATACCTCCTGTTAAACTGTTTCGATTATACCAACCTATATTCATCTAAGCCAGACCCGGCGAATATCTTATACAAAGTTCTAATATATTATCGTAACTTCTAAAAGAATTAGACCTTCTGTGCGCAACCGTGCTATAATATGCCCAATAGATTGGGCTTTATGCCCGGTCGTCGTGAACACACTGGAAAAAAGATCCTATACAAGACAGGTTGACGCTGTGACAGAAACTACAAAGAAACGTGTCTTATGCATCGAGGATGAAGCAGAAATGATTGACCTGATCCGTATCATCCTAGGCCGCCATGGTTTCGAGGTCAAAGGCGCCGCGGGCGGCCGCGAAGGGTTGGAATTGGTGCGCAAAGAAAAACCGGATCTCGTCTTGCTCGATCTCATGATGCCCGACATGGACGGCTGGGAGGTTTATCAGCAGATGAAAGCCGACGAAGCCACCCGAGATATTCCGGTCATCGTCGTGACAGCCAAGGCGCAGAGCATTGATAAAGTTCTCGGTTTGCACATCGCCAAGGTGGACGACTACATCGCCAAACCCTTCAGCCCACAGGAATTGCTGGTCAGCATAGACACCGTTCTCGGCAGGAAAAATGCCTGATCACGAAAAAACAGAACGGGGTGAACAAAACGCCCCGTTTTTCATTCGCAGTGAACCATGCCCCACCAGGTCCAAATACAAAATCAAAGCCGCGCCCTCGAACAACCCCTATCGGTTGCCTATTGCGAAAGTTTCTTCTGCCGCTTGCGTGGACTGACTTTCCGCAACCGCATCCCAATGGATGAGGGCCTGCTCCTCGTCCAGCGACGGGAGACCCGCCTGGACGCAACCATCCACATGTTAGCCGTCTTCACGGATCTGGCAGTTTTTTGGATCAGCGCAGACCTCACCGTGGTTGACGCCGTCCACGCTAAAGCCTGGCGCCTGGCATACATCCCAAAACGTCCTGCAAAATACATACTAGAAATCCATCCCAGCCGGATCACGGATTTCGTGATTGGGGATAAGGTAACCTTCATCAATGCTTAGACACCTATTTGTCCTCACCCTGAGTTTGGCGCTGGCGTTCTCGGCGACACCTGCCTCTGCACAAGCCCCCACGCCCACCCCGCCTTCACCCGCCAGTCCAATTTACATCGTCCAGGAGGGCGACACGCTCTGGGAAATCGCCGCGCTCTTCGACACTGGCGTCGAAGATATTATGGCTGCTAATGGTTTGTCCAACGTCGACATCTACGTCGGCAACCGCCTGGTCATCCCCGGCCTGGAAGGAATGAACGGCATACTAATCACCAAGATCGTCCCGTTTGGAGAGACGCTGCGCAGCTTGAGCCGGCAATACCGTATTGACGAAATGGCATTGAGAAAGCTGAACCACCTCGTCAGTCCAACCGAAGTGTACGCGGGGTATAAGTTGATCATTTTACAGCAAGAGGACCAGGCCGGATGGCCTGCCCGCTCGAACCTGGAACCAGGCGAAACATTGCTCGAACTGGCTGTCCGCCAGGATTCCGATCCGTGGACTCTGACAGAGATCAACGAACTTTCCGGGACTTGGGCCGGCTTGCCCGATGATGTGCTTTATCTTCCATCCGGCAACTCAGAAGCAAAAATGACTGGCCTGCCAGCCGCCTTTTCTACGGTTGACGTGACCCCCCTACCGCCCATACAAGGGACAACCGTCAAGATCCACATCGCCGTCACGGAGCCAGTGAGCCTGGGCGGAATGTTGATTGACCGCTCCTTACACTTTTTCCAAATGGAGGATGGCTCTTGGGTAGCCCTGCAGGGTGTTCACGCGCTGACCGAGCCGGGCATCTACCCGCTGCGATTGGAAGCGACCCTGCCGGATGGCACCGTTCAATCGTTCGAGCAAATGGTGCTGATAAAGTCCGGCTACTATCCAAATGACCCAATCCTGGTCGTAAATCGCGAGATGATAGACCCGGCAATTACTGAGCCTGAAGATGCCCAGATCCGTGATCTGGTGTCCCCGGCAACACCTGACCACTACTGGGAGGGGGTTTTTAGAAGTCCTGGCTATTTTCCAGATTGTTATAACTCTCTCTATGGAAATCGTCGCCTTTACGAGACGGAAGATGGCAATCTGAGTATCTCAGGTTTCCACTCAGGGGTTGACCTGTGCGGCGGCGCAGGGCTACCCATCTTCGCCCCAGCGCCCGGGGTGATCGTTTTTTCTGGCCCGCTGGATGTTCGCGGAAACGCGACGATCATTGACCACGGCTGGGGCGTCTATAGCGGATTCTGGCATCAGTCCGAGATCCTGGTCCAAGTCGGCCAAAAGGTAGAAACGGGAGATATCATCGGCAGGGTCGGCGGTACGGGGCGCGTCACCGGTCCGCATCTTCACTGGGAGATTTGGGTTAATGGTGTACAAGTTGACCCGCTAGATTGGCTCCAAGAGTCATTTCCCTGATAACTGTTGCATTGTTGGAACTTTTATGCTAAATTAGATGTGTTAATAATAATTTCCATGAATTTCCCACTTGACCTATATAGTGATTTGCTGTAGGATGGTACAGTATGCTTTCCATATGTGATTTCAATTTCAATTAGATAAAAGGAGGTGAGGCTTCAGCGATACATAACAAGTAAGTATTAGATTGTCGGTACATTCAAGAAACAATTACCCAACCAATTGAGGAGGAAGAAGCATGTCTAAACGTTTGTTTGTCGTGTTTTCTCTAATAATCGCCGCCAGCATGGTACTAACGGCTTGCGGCCCGAAGGTCATACCATTTGCATGCACCGACGCGATCGGCTGCGTGACCATTGGCCCGACTGACCCCATCCACATCGCCTACGCATTAGTGATTTCGGGCTCGGATGAAACCTTGGGCGTCGACTCGCGCAACGGCATCGAGGTCGCCATTGCCTTGAAGGGTAAGGTTCTGGGTCATGATATCCAGCTAACCGGCGAAGACGAAGGCTGTTCCGCTGAGGGTGGCCAGTCAGCCGGCACCAAACTGGCAGCCGACCCGACGATCATAGCTGTCATCGGTACATCTTGCTCCAGCGCAGCCCGCGTGGCCGTACCTCTGCTCTCGCAGGCCGGTTTTGTGATCATCTCACCCTCCAACACTGCCCCGGACCTGACTCTGGCCGGCAACGCCAACAACTATCCTGGTTACCTTCGCACAGCCCACAGTGACTTGATCCAAGGCAAGGCTGCAGCCAGGTTCGCTTATGAGTCTCTGAAAGTCACCAAAGCCGCCACCATCCACGACGGCAGCCTGTATGCAGAAAAACTACAGGAGGTCTTCGCTGATAACTTCACGCAAATGGGCGGCACCATCACAGCCCGTGAAGCCGTAGACCCCAACGGCACCGACTTCAAGTCGGCGCTGACCTCCATCGCAGCCACCAGCCCTGAGATCATCTACTTGCCGATCTTTGTCAAGGCAGGCAGCCTGATCACCCGCCAGGCCAAGGAAGTCCCCGGCCTGGAGAACACCTACCTGATGGGCGCGGATGGCATGTTCTCGCCTGACGTGACCGAGGGCGCCGGTGAGGCAGTCGAGGGCCTGTTCGTATCCAGCCCAGACCTCACCGCGTTCGCTGGAGAATATACCACTGTGTTTCTGCCGAAGTATAATGAATTGTTCGGCACTGGCCCGATCAGCATCTTCCACGCCCACGCTCACGACGCAGCCATGTTGATTTTCGCTGCCATCGAGAAGGTGGCCGTCCAGGATGCGGACGGCACGCTGCACATCGGACGCCAGGCCTTGCGCGATGCTATGTACGCCACCAAGGACTTCAATGGACTGACCGGCGTACTGACCTGCTCGCCAACTGGCGACTGCGCAAATCCGGTTATTGCCGTGTACAAATACCATGTCGGCCAATATCCGCCGGAGCGCATTTGGCCTTAGTCTTCGCATTTAGTAGATGTACGACAGAGGGGCGAGGTTGACCTCGCCCCTCTTAAATAACATCAAAGATGATGGCATAATGGCAGCCTAAGGGCTACCATAAATATGGGGCGGATCGGCAATCCGCCCCAAATATGGCGTTGTATCATGGCAAATCCCAGAGAACCTTGATGTTAGGATGCTAAATCTAGCTATTCAGGAGTTGCAATATGCTTCGAAAATGGATGCAACGAATCACGCTGACCGATATTGTCGTGTGGGCGATTGGTTTGGCTATCCTGGTTGTTGTGATCTGGGGGTCAATCGCCACACTGGAAACAGGGAAATATTCCCCGAGGGTCTGGATTGATCTGACCATCAGCGGCCTGGCTTTGGGGGGTGTCTACGCCCTGATCGCGTTGGGGTATACGCTGGTGTACGGCATTCTGAAAATGATTAATTTTGCTCATAGTGAAGTCTTTATGAGTGGGCCTTTCACAGCCACCTTTGCCGCAAATGCGCTGATTGGTTTGGGTTGGTGGAACAAATATCCCTGGCTCAGCTTGCTGATCGTGACATTGGTCGCGGCAGCAGTATCCACTGTTATCGCCATCTTGCTCGAGCGCATTGCCTATCGCCCTCTGCGCACCGCACCCCGCCTGGTTCCGTTGATCACGGCCATCGGGGCGTCATTTTTCCTGCAATATACATTTCGCGGTTTGTACGGTTCCGGGTTGAAATCCTTCCCTGAAATGAAAATGTTACAGGGATTTTGGATGATCGGGGATGTACGCATTTTCAGAACCCAGGCTGCGGCCATCGCAGGCGCGGTGTTGATGATGATACTCCTCTACGGCATCGTACAATGGACCAAGCTTGGTAAGGCCATGCGCTCTGTCTCCGAAGACAAAGAGATCGCGGCGCTGATGGGTATCAACGTGGATAAAGTCATCGCCAGCACTTTTGCCATGGGAGGCGCGGCGGCTGGTGTGGCAGGGATCCTCTTTCTATTATTATTTCCGGTGGCCCACTTCTTCATGGGGTTTATCCCCAGCATTAAGGCTTTTACGGCTGCTGTATTAGGCGGCATTGGGAATGTCCCAGGTGCTTTTCTTGGAGGCGTGCTGCTAGGTTTACTCGAATCCATCGGGCCCAGTCTGTTCCTGGATGGATTAGGCATCCCGACACCCTCTCAGCTAAAAGACGCCATCGCTTTTGCCGTTCTGGTGCTCATTCTGATCTTCCGCCCAACGGGCATCGTAGGCGAGAAACTAACGCAGGCGAAAGCCTAAGGAGACAGAGATGCAAACTCAAACTCCATCACCCTGGAAACAAGCGGTTAGCGCCGGTCTGATCGGGGGCGTCGTAGCCGTACTAATGTCAATGGTTGGCATGGTGGCGGCTTTCAAGGAGCGTTACATCGTGAGCGGCATTTTCACGATGAGCCAAATATTGTTTTTGGCTCCCATCCTGCTGTTCGCTTATTCAGCGATACGACGTACCGCACCACAGCCAGCTTATAAAATCATCAGCATTGGATCTCTTACAGGCCTGATGGGAAGCATTGTTCTCGCCGTTCTGGTAATCATTGGGAAATACGTCAATTTGCGGATCATGTTCGTCAACGCTTCTCCAGAACTTTACGGTATATTGACCTTCAACCAGGCGTCCGCGCTAGGCCTGCTGCTATTACTGATTATGGGCGTCGCGATCGGCGCAGTCGCAGGTGGCGTTTTCTTGCTTCCCCAGCGTATACGCACTGCGCTCGCGCAGGCTACAATATGGACGTGCCTGATCGGCCTGCTGCGCGACCTTATCGTAACCGTATCCTATCGCTGGGGCCCGATCGCGGGGATCGTCAAATACTTCTTTTCCATTAGCGGACTTAAACCGTTGGGCGCGGTGTTTCTCTTCTTATTGATTGGTGGGATTAATTATTGGCGCGGCGGGAAACCCAAATCGGTGCGGACCTCCAACTTCGCCAATCAGAAGCCGCTTAGGCGCTGGCTTACTCTTCTGGGCGCAGGTTTGATCCTCATCCTGTTACCCTCAGTCTTGGGCATCTTCTTCAGCGAGATCCTGGACAACGTATTGATGTATATCCTGATGGGCATTGGCCTCAACATCGTGGTCGGCTTTGCTGGTCTGCTCGATCTGGGCTATGTGGCCTTCTTCGCCATCGGTGCCTATACAATGGGTGTACTTACCTCGCCTGAACTCGCCGCCAGCCCCCTCACCTACTGGCAGGCTCTGCCCTTTGCCCTAACGGCTTGCGTGCTGGCAGGTCTCATTCTTGGCTTGCCGGTATTGAAGATGCGCGGCGATTACCTGGCTATCGTCACTCTGGGCTTTGGAGAGATCGTCCGCCTGCTGGCGCTCTCCGACTGGTTGCGCCCCTGGCTGGGAGGCACGCAGGGCATCCAACGCATTGCCCAACCCAGAATCGGTTCCTTTTTGATCAATACCCAGCAAGAGCTTTATTTTCTATTCCTTGCTGGCGTGGCTATTGTGGCTTTCATCGCCTGGCGCTTGAAGGATTCGCGCCTCGGCCGTTCCTGGATGGCTCTAAGGGAGGACGAGGATGTTGCCAGGGCAATGGGCATCAACCACGTCATCACCAAGCTGATGGCCTTCGCAGTCGGCGCGCTCTTCTCGGGATTGGGAGGCACGATCTTCGCTGCCAAGTTGACCTCGGTCTACCCGCACAGCATGAACTTCCTGGTCTCGATCAACGTATTGTGCTTGATCATCATCGGTGGGATGGGCTCTATCCCGGGTGTCTTCGTCGGTTCACTGGTGTTGATGGGTTCACCGGAACTGCTGCGGGAATTCGCCGAGTTCCGTTACCTGGTATACGGCGCTTT
>Ga0315279_10003909_pt1 | contig 20334 bp, 13 predicted proteins | sample YL17G06_20_MG_FD_203694 | JGI IMG/M metagenome (GOLD analysis project Ga0315279, IMG submission 203694) | Sediment microbial communities from Yellowstone Lake, YNP, Wyoming, USA - YL17G06_20 | ecosystem: Environmental > Aquatic > Freshwater > Lake > Sediment | place: USA: Wyoming | collected... | reverse complement strand
CGAGGAGCGGCGCAACTCCGTGTGGGAAAGGAGCAAAGCCCGACCCAGTCCGCCGCTCCCGCCGCGTCTGACGATTGGTTTTTCACGTGTTCGACACTTTCCGCACGAAGTACTGCCAACTGACCTGTGACGACCCCAGACCCCTTGCGGGCAGCCGCGTGGCCATTTGGACCCATGACAACGCCATCATGCTGGCCCGCGTGCGCCTCTCGGGCGACGGGGGCATCGTGTCCGAACACCCCGATTGGCAGCCGGGGCCTCTCAAAACTCCTTACGGTGAAAGATAGGGGCGTGGGCCAGAGGTGGCGGCCTAAGTACAGCGCCGCAGAAATGCGTGACCCGCTAACCCCCGGCTTCAGCCGGGGGGGACAGGACCGATGGACCACTGTAGCCCCGTTCACGGGGCTTACCCAAGGCGCTTGGGCTTAAGCCCTTGGCCACTGCTGGTAACCGTCGTGAACGACGGTATTGGATTATGTTTTTGCCTTCTTCCCCCGGCTGAAGCCGGGGGTTAGCGGCATGGTTCGCGAAGGGTCACTTACTTCTGCGGCAATGTACTTAGTCCCATTTCATCGCCCCAGTTGGACTACGTGCCCAGACAGGATCGCCGATAATATAAAAGGGGGGCTGAGGAAGGTTTCGTTGGCCCATGAAATGCTTGCAGTAGCGCGGAGTGTGGGCATACTGCCTCTGGATGTTCCAGGGCCCAGGCTAACATCAAGCGTGGCCCAAAAAAATTGAAAGTCGTGCCTGGATTGCCATGACCAAGCGCGGGTTTTCGGGTTAATAGTAACGGGTGTTTCTGCGGGATGAAAAGAGGGCTCCGTGATACGTGACATGAACCGATGGTGGCTGTTGACCTTGGGCACCGCGCTGCTGGTGCTGGTTGTAATCGCTTCTGCGCGCGGCACGGCGAAACTTGAGTTGCTGGGGCAGGAACAGAGTCTGGTGTTGCGTGTCGCCCCCGCGACTCCTCGCAACGACCCCGGTCCCACTTATGTTGTGGGGGCCGAGTCCGCTCCGGAGGGCGCCAGTTTCACCATGGCGGACATCTCCATAGACGGGCCGGGCAACTGCCGCGTTTATTTCGACCGCCGGGACAACGCCAACTTCCACTTCCTGGACCGGGACGGCGAGACCGTTTGCCTGGGGCTTTCGGAGGCCGGCGTGGAGCAGGTCCTGGCGACCGGCTCGCTGGAAAGCATGGCGGGGCTGCGCCTGGCGCGGCATGGGTCTCATATCGGGCTGTTCCAGCAGGGCAGAATGGTGGCCGCCGCTTTCGATGACCGTTTGGTTGGCGGCAGCGTGGGATATCGCATGGCCACGAGCGACACGCAAGTCACTTTGAAGGTCGAGCCGCGCGAGGACATCCACTTCGCCGATGATTTCATGATTACGGATGTCAAGAGCGCGCAATGGCGGGGCAATGGCAACGCGGAACGCGGTGACTTCGCAGTCAAATCTCTGCGCCATCCTTTGCTGAGCGCCAACGCCTTCAGCTACATGGGCGCGGGCAGCAATATCCATTCGGTGACCGGGCAGTCCTGGTGGGACAGGTACAGCTACGAGGCCTCAGTGCGCGGCCCGGTGGGCGCCACCATCGGACTGGTCTTCGCTTACCAGAACGACAAAAACTACGGCCTCTTCCGCTGGAGCGCGCGCAGACTGGCCGCCGACGGAACGACGGTGGCGGAACCGGGCAAGCGCGAACTGCTGCGCGTGAACGGCGGAGTCGAGGCAGTGCTGGCCGCTTCTCCCGGCGGCTACATCCCGGACCAATGGTATGCGGCACGGGTGCTGGTGACCTATTCCAAGGTCAACGTATCCGTGGACGGCTACACGCTCATGGAAGTCTCGGATCCTTATCTGGCTGCCGGCGCGGCCGGAGTTTGGTGCGACGTGCCGCTCCCGGCAACCCCCGCGCTGGACCCCAAGGCACAGTCCTTCCAGGAGAACAGCCTCGACGGCCTGATGCACCAGCACGCCGTCTTCGACGACATCCGCATCAATACGCTGGATGGCATTGAAGACGATTTCCGTGTCTCCGGCGCCTTGGCAGGCGGCTGGCTGGTGGGGCCAGGCGACTGGATCGTCAGCCCTGAGCAGGACGGCAACGGCGCGGGCAGGCTCGAGGTGCTGCCCCAGGCCGGTTCCACCAAGGCGCTCATCGGCGACCGCCGCTGGGCGCAATATAAGGTGGAGGCGGATGTGCAGCCGGGGAGCGGCGGCGCGGGCCTGGTCTTTTTACACCGTGATGAGAACAACTACTACACTGCCACCGTCGAACAGGGGCAGTTGAAGCTTACTTGCGTGGCCGACGGCCGGGCGGCTGTCGTGGACAGCGCGCGGCTCGATGAGTCCATCGGCCCGACTCTGCATCTCAAAGCCACCATCAAGCACGGCCATGTGTTCGTGACGGCGAATAACGCGGCATCGGCGGAAACCTTCGTCGGCGACGCGCTTTTGCGGGGCCGCGCCGGTTTCGTGGCCGTGGCCGGGAGGCGCGGCGCGCCCTGTGTCTTCAAACATTTCAGCCTGGCTTTCGTGCCCGAACGTGAGCCCTTGGTGACGACCAACGCCATATTCGAGAACGAACTGCTCATGGGCCAGTGGGCCAACGAGACGGGCGAATGGTACGTGCCAGACGGCAAGTTGCTGGTGGATGGCAAGCCCGCGACCTTGCTCTGGCACCGCTGCCAATTCCCAGGCGACGTGGAACTGGCGGTGGAACCGCGGGAAATCCAGGACAAGGATCCCAAGTTCGAGTTGGCGCTCTCCGTGGCCAAGGACGGCCAAGGCAGGAACAACGGCTACGTCTTCCGCTACAGGTGCGGTGAGACGGGCGCCGGCGGCAGCCGCCACAGCACCATCCAGCTCCAGCGCCAAGGCGAGCTAAAGACCGAGAAGACGCTGTACGATGACCCGCGGCAGCTTTCCAGCATGGCCCTGCGCCGCTGCGGCAAGTACCTGGTGGGCCTGCTCGACGGCCGGCCGGTGATCCAGTTCCGCGACGAGAATCCGCTGGTGGGCAACAAAGTGGCCTATTACACCCAAGGCGTGGTGCTGCGCTCCGAAGCCACCAAGATCACCAGCGACAACTTCCGCAACGACTTGTTCTCGCGCGCGCCTGTCTCCTGGCGCACGGCCGGAAACGTGATCGCCGAGGTGACGAACCGCTGGCAGTGCGACCCGCGCTGGTCCTTCTTCTGCCTGAAGAACGACTTGCGCAAAGGGCCGAAGGCGGCGGCGTTGTGGAGCAAGTACCTGTATCCCGGCGACGTAACCATGGAGTTCTACGTCGGCAACAAGATGGAAGGAGAGCGTGGCCAACCCTACACCTACGTCCGGGACATCAATGTTACCCTCTGCTCGGACGGCTCCGACCTGGGGAAAGGATACACCTTCCAGTGGGGCGGGGACAACAATTGCTTGTCACGGATCATGCGGGATGGCGTGGAGGTCAAACGCAGCGGCGAGCACATCCCCACCGACATGACCTACCACCGCTATTGGTTCACCTACCGGGTTGAAAAACAGGGCGGCCATCTGAATTTCCGCGTGCTCGATAGTTCCGGCAGGAAGCACTGCGAACTGACCTATGACGACCCCCAGCCCCTTCAGGGCAACCATTTGGCCATTTGGATCTATAACCACGCCATCATGTTGAGCCGCGTGCGCATCTCCGGCGACGGAGGCAACGTGGCCGAGCATCCCGATTGGCGGCCGGAACCGTTGAAAACCCCCTACGACAACGCCAAGTAAGCCTGCGGAGCATTCATGGCCGACGTACAGTTTCCACAAACCTCGCGTCCATCGCCCGAGGACATCACCCGCTCTCCGGCAGTTGGGAAATCGGGATCGTGTCGCCGGAAGCCCTGGCTGCCACTAGCCCTGGCCGCTCTGCTCGTCGTGGCCGCCGTGGCGGTTCGCACCGCCCATCGCGGGGGCCAGGGAAAAGATCCTGCCGAGCCTGCCGCGCCCACCAAAACCGTGTTGCGCGTGGAGGACGGCCCGCAGGCCGGGGGCGCGGTGCTGGACATCGCCTCCCAGCCCAGCGGCGCAACTGTCATACTCAACGGGCGGCTGGCCGGCGCCACGCCAATCCACTTGGAACACGCGCCGCCGGGCAACTACTGCCTGCGTCTGGAGAAGAGCGGCTGCGAGCCGCTCTGCCGCAGCGTGGAACTCGGAGCGGCGGGTCTGTCTCTTAAGGAACAGCTCGAGGTCCTGCCGACCGGTTCGATCTCCGTTTCCGTGAATCCTGTCGGCGCCGAAGTGCTGCTGGATGGCGAACTGATCGGCAACACGCCGCTTAAGGCCAGCAGCATGCCAGTCGGCAACTATGAGCTGCTGATTCGCAAGACCAATCACGACTCGTACTCGACGATGGTCGCGGTCGGGCCAGGCGAGGCCTTGACATTCAGCGGCTTCGAGTTGAAGGACAAGGTCATGGCCATGTTGGAGGCCGAGTTGAGGAGCGAACCCCAGCGGCTGGCGCACTATATTGACCTGGGACACTACCTTTTCGTGAACAACCGGATGGACGACGCCGCCGCCGTGTTCGCGCAGGGCATGGAAATGGCCAACATGCCGCTGGATTTCAACGGCGCCGGCTACCCCGGCGCAGAGCATATGACCGCGGAGGAAATGGTCCTCGAAAAGCGCTTGCGCTTGGAGGACGTCTCGCGTTTCCAGAGGGAGCGGGAGAAGCACCTGGGCTGGCCGCACAAGAACATTCAGGCCTTCAGGGAGAAGCTGGTGGAAGACGAGGGCATGTTGCGCCAGAAGAACGTGGCTTCCTGGGCCTGGGTCGAGCAGGCGGCGCATTGGAACGTGCGGGGCCTGGGGACCAAACCTGATCGCGCGGCGCAACTGTACCTGGACCACATCGCCGCAGTGGGACCGGATGCGCTCAGCGTGCCGGATGCCTACATCGCCTTGATGGAAACCTACCTGATGAACCGTGAAGTGGCGAAGGCACGGGGAGTCTTCGACAAATTCTGCAACCTCTGCCGGAACAACTCCAGCGCGCTGCTGAAATGCGGAAGCATGATTTATCCCAAGTACGACCGTATGAAGCCCGCGGAACAAGCCCAAGTCCTCGAACTGGCCCAACAGGCGCTGCGCAAGGGGTTGGAGCTGACCAAGGACAGTACCGAGCGGGTTAAGGGGCTTTTCGATTTGGCCTCGGTACTGAGCTACCAGGGGCGGCACAAGGAGGCCGTGCCGCTCTTCGAGCAATGCATCTCCGCCACCGCCAACCCGGCAACCAAGGAGGAACAGTCGCTGCGGCTGGCTGACGCGCTGTTCCGGGCTAAACGCATCCTGGAAGCGGAAGCCCTGTACATTAAACTGCAGAGGAGCAAGAACCCTCAGATCAGGGAAAAAGCCAATAATGGCTTGATGTACCTCGCCCCGGCCAAGGCGCGCTTGAAAGACAAGGGAAAGTAAGCATGGACGAGACCGCCAATCACGACGTAGTCCCGCCCGCGCAGGGTACCACGGGCGTCCCGCCCGTGGAAACGCACGACCGGGACGGTCGTGCTACGGGCGTCCCGCCCGTGGAAACGCACGACCGGGACGGTCGTGCTACGGGCGTCCCGCCCGTGGAACCCAGTGGGATGAGGGTTTGGTCAGCCGCCCACCCCACCCTCTCCCCCGTGGGGAGAGGGCAGGGTGAGGGGGCGCGGAAACGCTGCTCCTTCTGGACTTTCGCCGGCTGCCTGGCGTTAGGCAGCGTAGTGATAGCGTGCTATTTCTGGTTCTTCAGGACCAGGCTGACAGTGCGCACTTCCCCGCCAGGCTGCTCGGTTTTCGTGAACGGGCGCGTGGCCGGCGGCACGCCCGTGTCATTAAGCGGCATGGGAATAGGCAAGTATTGCGTGCGTTTGGAGAAAGAGGGTTATGACTCCGTGGTGCGGGTTGTCTCGGTCCCGCGCAAGGGCTTGGTTCTCGAAGAGAAGCTTGCGCCATGCGGCACGGGGACTTTGATCGTGCAGCTCAAGCCGCGCGGCGCGGAAGTGCTGCTGGACGGCGAACTGCTGGGCCACACGCCGCTGGAGAAAACGGGCGTGCCCGCGGGGCTGCATGAACTGGTCGTGCGCAAGACCAACCACAAGGCCTATATCCAGCAGATCGAAATCCAGGCCGGGAAGCCTCTGGTTTACAAGGATTTTGGCCTGGAGGACATCATCCTGACCATGCTGCGCGCCAATGTCGCCAGAGAGAAACAATCCGTCAGGCAGTATATGGACTTGGGGCACTACCTGTTCGTGAACGATGAACTGGACGAGGCGGCCGAGGTTTACGTCCAGGCACAGCAAGTGGCGGCGTCGCCGCTGGAATTCGGCGCGGAAATCAGCGAGGCCGAGAAAAGCCTGGAGTATCGCTTGCGCGCCGAGGACGCGAACCGTCTGGTCGAGGAAATCAAGCGGAAGAGGGTCTGGCCCAACAAGGACCTCGCCAAGTTCAGGCGTATCGTGGACCAGGGACAGGAACAGGCGACAGAAAAGTATGTTACTGAGTGGGTCGCGGTGCGCGAATTGGTGATGAGTCTCATTCAAGACCAGAAATACCCGCGCGCGGAGGCGTTGCTGCTGCGGCACATCGCCGCCGTCTCAAAACTGCCCAAGTTGCCGCAGGTGAACCTGCCGCAGGCGTACATCGAGCTGCTCCTGGTCCGTTTGCGCATGCACAATCTGCAGGGCGCGCGTGAGACTAAACCACGGTTCCTGGAGCTCTACGGCACGGACACTGCTTGCCTCCGCCAGGCCGCCAACGGGATCTATAACACCGCGTCCAGGGGCTATGAAGGGCAAGAGCGTACCGAGGTGCTCGGCATGGCTGAGCAAATGCTGACGCAAGCCGTATTGTTCTCCAGGCCGGGGCACGGCGAGCCGGAGATGCACGCCCTCTGCAAGTTCGAGTTGGCCAACGTGCTCTGTCTGCAAGGGCGGGCAGAAAAGGCCGCGCCCCTTTACCGTGAAGCCATTGCGGGGACCAAGGACGAAAGCACCAAGGAACTGCGCACCCAGAATCTGGTCGCCTGCCTCAAGACGCTCGATCCAAAAAGTCTCGGCGAAGTACGCGCACTCCTCGCTTATCTCAGCAAGAGTCCGCGCGCGGACGTGGCCAAGAAAGCCCAAGAGGAACTGAGTCTGCTCATGACCGCTCAGGATAACAAGTAAGCAAGGAAGAGGCTTTGGGCTTTAGGCTTTGGGCTTTGGGCTTTGCCTCCCCACCTTTTGTACCCAAAGCCCAAGGCCCAAAGCCTAAAGCCGGGAACCGGAGGCAGAAGAAGCCGGGATTTCAAGCGCGCGCAGGTTGGGAATGTGCCTATCGAAGTCCTCAGAATCCCGCAGCCCGTGCGCTATAGCGAGGGGCTGGAAATGCAGCGCGCCCAGGGCGCGCCGCTGGAGTTGAGCACGGCAAGGATAGCCAAGTTGATACTGCTCCAGCACTCGCCCGTCTTCACCCTCGGCAGAAAGACGGCTCAGGACCATTTGCTGTGCAGCGCGCAGGAATTGGCGGCTCGCACTGGGGCGGAAGTCGTGGAAACAGACCGTGGCGGATCGGTGACCTATCACGCGCCCGGCCAGTTGACGGCTTACCTGTTATTGAACCTCCAAGCCTGGAATCTGACGATTCATAAGCACCTCGACAATCTGGAACAGGTTGCCATCCGGACGATTGCGCGTTTCGGCATCGCGGGCCGCCGTGAGCCGGGCATGACGGGCGTGTGGGTTGATACGCCCCCCGCAAAAATCTGCGCCATCGGGGTCAGCGTACGCAGGTGGGTGTCGTATCACGGGCTAAGCCTGAACGTGGACCTGGACTTGAGGCCGTTCATCGAGGTCGTTCCGTGCGGCCTGGCGGGGAAAGGAGTCACTTCGATGGCCTGTGTGCTGGGCCGGCCGGTGCCCATGCCCGCCGTGGAAGAGGCCATGAGCGCGGCGTTCAATGAGGTATACTTCCCCATTAGGAAGTGACCATATCATAGCCGCGACCGTCAGGATCGGCGTGGCGAATAGCCGCGCCGGGACCGCTTGCCTACGCGCGCGGCTCGGACGGCCGCCCTTTTTCGGAGCGCTGTACCTAGTATTCAGTACTCAGTACTCAGCACTCGTTCAAGGCTCCCGAAATGGCTGGCCCTTGCGGTAGAGTTCCAGACGCGCCGCAATTGCTGCGGCCAGGCGGGCGTCGCCCTTCGCCGCGGCCAATTGCTGTGCTTCCTGAGCTGCGCCGATAGCGTCGGCGAAGCGGCCGGCCTCGGCGTAGGCGGCGGCCAGAGCATCCAACGATGCCGGGAACTTGCGCCCGGTTTTCTCGCACAGGTCTTCGGCCACGATCACCGCTTCTGCGCCGTCCCGCAACGCGGGATCGTTGGCCGTGGCCAGTAACCAGGCCAGCAGCCTGGGCACGTACAGTCCGGACGTGTGCAATTCCCTTGCGCGCCGCAGATGCTGAATGGCTGCGCGGGGATTTTTGGCCGCCATCTGCGCGAGGCCAAGGTTGGCGTGCGCCTCCGCGTGGTCTGGGGACAGTTCGATCGCTTGCTTGAAGTGCTTAATGGCATCCTCTGTCGCGCCGGTGGCGAGCAGGGCGCTTCCAAGGTTGTTGTGGAAGTCGAAGACGCCCGGCGCAAGCTCGAGCGCTTTCCGGTACTCGGCGATGGCGCTGTCGAACTGCTTCTGCCCCAGCAGCATTTTGGCACGCCCGGAATGCTCCAGCGCGCGCGGGTCCATCGCGCCGGCCCGGCCGGCAGCCTTGGCGCGGCACTCGTCCCGCAAGGCTCCAAACTGCGGCCGGTGCGGAAACTGTTCCGCGACAGTCTGCCATTGGTTCGCTGCCGCCTTGTTCTCGTCCAAGGCCATCAGCAGCTCGCCAAAATTGTGGTGCAGGTGCCAATCGTGCGGCGCGCGCTCCAGCGCGTCAACATAGACTTGACGAGCCCGCTGACGGCGCGCCGAATCCTGAAACTCGCGCTCGCACTGCTGGCACAGGGCCGCGGCACGTTGTTGGCGGGCGGCGTGGCCAAGTTGACAGGTGAAGGGCGCGGAGGCGAACGCCTCGGCGAAGGCTTGCAGCACTTTCAGCTCGTCCCACTCCGTGAATGCCAGCCGCTGGGCGCACTCGGCCTCGCTCAGCGGCGTGGCCGCCGGGCCGGCCGGGCCGAGCTTGCCGCTCAGCGCCGCCGCCACGGCCGGTAAGAGCGTCCGGGCCAGCTCGTAGTTGCCGTGGAACGTGAAATGCACGTGCTCATGGAACAACTGCCCTCCGGCCTGGGCCAGCGCCGCCTCGCTGTCCACGAACGACATGCCCGGTGCGCGCTGGGCCGCCGCCACGGCGCGGATGATGCCGTTAATGCGGCTGTCGCTGCGAAACGGCAGCGCGTCGCAATCACATGCCAACTGGAAATGCTCGCGCGCGCGCCCCGCATCGCCCGCCGCCGCGTAACACGTGCCCAGACGGTAGTGCAGTTCGGCGAACTGGTCGTCGAGCTGCAGAGCAAACTGGTACTGTTGCAGCGCCTCCGCCCAGCGGCCGGCGCTCTCCGCGGCGGTGGCGCTTTGGCAGAACTGCTCCCACTGCGCCAGGTCCGCCACCGGGAGTCCTGGCCGGTGCAACGAGCCGAACGGCGGGCAGTCCGCGAGATTGACCGCCACCGTGGAAACAAGCACCTGAGTGCCCCCAGGGGACGCCAGAGCGCAGATGTCGCGAAGGTTGATGTGGAAATTCTCATTCACGGTCAGGCGCGCGGAGTCCTGGGGGCCTGCTCTGTGCGCCAGAAAGAACGCTTCGTCTTGCGTCTCGCGGCGCTCGGTTTCGCCGCCCCGTTCCAGCAATTGTCCCAGGCGGCAGGAGCGGGCAAAAATGGAAGCGCGGATCACCGGCCGCGACAGCGCCACCGGCAGATGCGTCGTCAGCGAGCCAACCCCGTATGCCCCGATCAGCTCGTTGTTGCCCATGTAAACGATCAGCAGATCGGCCTGGCGTCCGGCGCACGCGCGGGCGATAGGCAGGACCACGTGGGAATTGATCCCCATTTCCGCCGCATTGAACACCTGCACATGCGCTTGCGGGAACTGTTCGCGCAGCAGCACCTCCAGTATCCGCCCAAAACAAAACGCCGCGTCGGGCGCGCCCCAGGCCGCCGATTCGCCCAGCACAAAGATGTGGATATGGCCCGCCGGTTTCTCCGCCGGCAACACGAACAGGTCCCCGGCTTCCCTGCAGCCGAACGGACGGCCAAACTGGTCATTGGGGATGTAGCCCGGCCCGTTGGCTTGTTGGACGAAGAACGCAGTGGGGTGCCCCACCCCGGCGAGGCGCAAGCCGGCCTCGACTAGAGCGCAGAACAGCGCAGGCACAAACAGCAGCAGGAAGATCCGCAGTGCCCAGACAGTGCGCCGCCGCAGCCGTGGACTTGGGTTTGGTTTCCCCTTCCCCATAGCCCCTCCCGCCAACCGTGACGCGCAGTATACGGGGGCAGGCTCGGTCCTGTCAATGGGCTGCGTCAGGCGCCGCACAATTTGGGGGCATGACAGTTTAGGCGCAGGTTCCCTCTCCCCTTTCGGGGAAGGAGGTCACTTCGATGGCCCGTGTGCTGGGCCGGCCTGTGCCCATGCCCGCCGTGGAAGAGGCCATCAGCGCGGCGTTCAGCGAAGTGTACGGCGCTTCGCAAGTCATTAGTCATTAGTCATTAGTCATTTGTCATTTGCCACTCGCCACTCGCCACTCGTCACTCGTCACTCGTCACTGAAGCCTGTAGTACACCTGGAGCGTCAGCACGCACAACGCAGTCGAATAGTTGGTCCCGGCCATTTTGCTGTAGACGTCATTGGTGCGCCAGCCTCCGGCGTCGGACTGCAGCTCCAACAAAGCCTTCTTCATCTGCTCGTTCCATTCGTCCCACTCCCTGCCTCCCAGAAAATACATGCCGTATGTGGCGAAGTATAGAGAATAGGGATCGAGCCTTGCCCGGTCGGTGTCATCATTCTTCGGCCTGTTGGGCGCCCACCCCAAACCCCACTCTTTCTTGCTCACAGGCCTGTTGTTCTTCAGCGCCTCTTCCGCCAGTCTCCTCAAAGCCGGGCTGGCTCTTTCTTCGCCCAGCAGTTGCCGTGCCATCAGCGCCACGCCACAAAGGCTGACGCGGCCGCGGTCAGCCTTGTCCTCCTTCTCCAGACTGTATCGCACATAGGTCTGGCTTTGCTCCGACTGGGTGGCTTGCTTGTATAGTTCGAGCGCGTTGCCCAGTTTGTCCCGGGGCACGCTCAAACCGATCTCGCGCGCGGCGCAGAGGGCCTGCACTTGCCAGGCGCTCAGCGACGTATCGTTGTCACCTACCGGCGAACCGAAATAATTCCAGCCCCCCTTCGGGGTCTGCGCGTCGAGTATGAACTTGATTGCCTTCTGCGCCGCCGCCCGCAGGTTTTCGTCGCCGCTTATCCCCGCCGCTTCGCACAAGGCTATGGTCGCCATGCCCTGGTTGTACATGAAGTGAACATTCTGGGGATCGTTGCCGGCGAAGGTTTTCTTGACCGGGTCGTAGGTGCGGAACTTCCCCGTCGCCGGCTCTTGCGACCGCAGCAGGAACTTCAGCCCTCTCTGGATCTTGTCGGCATAGAGGCTCTTCTTTCTGCTCGCGTCATCCGCTACCCAGGTGTCGCCTTCGCCAAGGAGAGCCATCAGTGCCAGGCCCGACACGCCTACACAGCCCCATTCGTTTCCCTGCATATCCCAGTACTGATTCCAACTGAGAGGATCAACGGTGACCGGCCAACAGCCTTCACCATTCTGGTGCGCGGCCAGAAAGCGCAAGCCGTCCGCGACCGCGGTCGCGGGCGTCTTGGGCCCCTGCGACGCGCTATCACCATGGGAGGCGGCACGGAGCTTTTCCCGCAGCGGACTACAGCGGTATCCGTAGGCGGTGATTCTCGGTGCCGGAAGCGGCGGCTCGGGCCTGGGGTCAACATAGTTCTTCTTAAGCACAGGGATGTCCGCCGCGACTTCGGCGGGCACATTCATTGCAGGCAAAACCGCGGCATCGTAGGCCAAGGGCTTGTCGAAGAGGTCGTTGACGCCATATAGCACGCCAATGGCCATCAGGAGCGCGAGCAGCACCCACTTCAGGTAGGACTCCACGCGCCGCGCCCTGTCATGAGCTGCGTCCTCGTGAACCGACTGGGCCAGCGCGTCGAAATCGGCGACTATCTTCTTGCCGCACTGATAGCAGTGCTCCGCTCGTATTGGCAGTTCTGCATGGCAAAAAACACACTTCACAAGCCGGTTCTCCTGTCACTTCAACGTGTACGTCTTGGAATCGGTCAATTCATTGCCGTTCAAATCCTTGACGTTGATCACCAAGTCCCAATCGCCTGGGGTCACCAGGTTCTTCTCCTCTGCCGAGACCTGGAACTTGTCGCTGCTGAGTTCGCTGTTCTTCTTGCGCTCCGGCTTTGCATCCGGCATGTCAATCCGGCACCGGCCGTCGCTCACCAGCACCACCCTGCGGCCGCTCTTCTTCCCGCTCTCTCTCAGCTCCAACCGCAGAGTGCCGAATTCTATCCCGGCATTAGATTCGAGGGCGATAGAGAAGACGGCCTTCCCGGGGATCAACCCCTGCACGCTCCAACTCGGCGGCTTCATGTTCAGGCTGATCGCGAAAGGCGGAAAATTCACTGTCTGGCCCGTGGTGTCAGTCAGCGAAATGGCAACCTTGGGCTCGCCTTCAAAGACTTCCTTGTCCTCCGGCAAGTACAACACCTGCATGCCGCACAGCGCCGGCTCCACTTCCTTGCCGTCAATCTTCATCCCGACAGTCTTGATAGCGCCCGGGCTGGCCCTGATTCCCAGATTCCCGCCAATCAGGGGCCGCTGTCCCAGCGCGCGCCGGTCCTTGGGCGGGCGGGTGTCAAGGATTTCCAGCCTGGCATCCAGTCCTTTCAGAAGCCGCGCCAGTTCAGGCGTCTTCATGCCCCCGGCCGAGGCCGCCTTGTAGGCGGCGCTGGCATGGGCGTAGTCTTCCTTATCGAGAAAACATTGTCCCAAGGCGAACTGGACCTGCGGATTCGCGGGGTTCTGCGTCGCCAGTTCCTTGACCATGCGCAGAGCTTTATCGAACAGACCAATCTTTTCCCGCTCCTGATTGGCTTCCAAGAGGTAGGCCTCCCGGCGGATGCACGAGGCCAGCCACAACTGGGCCTCCAGCTTCTCCTCCGGCTTGGCCGCCGCCTTGTCCATATACTTCTGCCATATATCCTCGAGTTCCTTGAGCGCCCGGCTGATATCCACAAGAATCTGTTTGTCCTGAGGCGGGAAGCGCTTGACCTCCGCCTCACCCACCAGCCATTTGTTGATGGGTGGCGTTTCGCCCTTGAATCCGGTAACAGGCCCGCTCAGTTTGCCCGCCAATGCAGCGATGAAGTCCTCTTTCAAGGCCGCGGCGTTCAGGTAGGCCGTCGGTTCCTTGGGCAAAGTGTCCATGGCCTTCTGTAAGAATTGGAGCGCGCTCCTGTACGCCTGCTGTTCGGCCTCGGGCTCGCCCTTTATTAGCGACCAGCCCACGCCAAGGGCGTTCAGCACCATCCCCATGTTGCCGAACTGGATGGCCGTGCCTTCGCATCTCTTAAGCAATTCTTTCCGCCGCGCCGGCGCAAGGTCCTTCTGCACCGCGGCCCCAAGAGCCGAGAGGCGCTGGAAATTATCGGCTTCTTTCCAGCCAGGCAGGATCGCTTTGGCCCGCTCAAAAAACGCCGCCGCCTCGTCCGGGCGGTTCCTCCGCATGTTGATCACGCCTCGCATGACGTAGAACTGGCTCAACGCATCCAGCGATGGCGGGCCTTTCCCTGCTGCCGTGACGGCCTGCTTGCAGTACTTGTCCGCGTCATCCAGCGCGCTCTCCTTGCCTTTCCAAAGCTCCGCGATGGCCCGGTTGATCAGAGCGTCCGCGCAGTCCTTGTCTTCCTTGAGCGCCTCCTCAAAATCCAGCTCGGCCTTGACCACGGTTCTAGCCCGCTCCGCCTTCCCCTGGCTCCCGGCGAACGCTGAGACCCCGCGGCCCACCCAGGCCCAAGCCTTCTCTCTAGGCGTCGCGGACGCAAGGGCCGTCACGCCGGCAAAGGCTGCCTCGGCGTCTTTGTACCGGCCCTGCCGGTACAGCAGGTTCGCCCGGAACAAGCACACGACTGCCTTATCGGGGTAGCTCTTAAGCAGGGAATCGCAGGCCTCGAGGCCGGCCGCGGGGTCATCCCCGTTCATCGCCTGCAGAATGCGCCTGCGGTAGTAAGACTCGGACCTCAGTTCGGCGCGGCTCGTCCACATCACGAACAGGACGATGATTCCCACGGAAATCGCGGCGACATAGGCCAGCATTGGGATTGTGATATCTATCCGGCCAATCTTCATCCCTGCTCCTTGTTCTTGGCTCTTGGCTTTTGGCTCTTGGCATTGCCGCAACGCGTCGTATCCAAGAGCCAAGAGCCAGGAGCCAAGAGCCCTAATTCAGCTTGCCGCGAATGCAGTAGAAAGGCACCGGCCCCACCTTTAGCGAGTCCTCCCCATCCAACGGGCTATCGGCCATCAGGAAAAGGCAACCGCGCGGCACGACGACCTCCGGGAAATGCCATACCGTGCTGTCAGTCTTGAACCTGCCGGACACTTGGCCGTTCACCTTAACTACTACGGGCGAATTCGGGTCCGACTCCTTGCTTCGCTCCAATGCCACTCTCTCTCCAGGCAACGCCACAACCCTCGCGACACGCTGCGCTCCCAGCTTGCCCGGAATCGAATAGGCGACCACATCGCCCCTCTCCCCGGCCATATAGTCCTCGGCCTTGAGCGCCTCCGAATTGAGCCCATACCCCCCGCTCGGAAACTCAACCACTCCCATGCTGTGGTCAAAGGCCTCAATCGTCGCGCGGTCGCGCGCCTTCAGGAGCTTAAAAATGCCGATGACAAGGGCGATCACCACAGCATAAAGGATCACTGAGCGGACCAAGTCGCCCATCTGCGTCCCCCAAAAAACAGAAGTACTGAGTACTGAGTACTGAGTACTCATCTCTCATTACCGTGTTACTCCATTGCACCATCACGTCAAGGAAATGCAGAATTCAAAATGGCCAACCGCCCCGGCTGTTCATTTTCCATTTTGTAACCGTTCAGTGTCCGAGCCGCGCGCGTCAGCAAGCGGCAGTCACCGCTCCCTTACGGTCGCGGCTCGGACTGAACGGTTACGCATTTTGAATTTTGCATTTTGAATTCAGTGTACTGCGGGGTAGGAACACTGTGCTCAGGGACTCTCCCGAGGAAAGGAACTCGCGATGCCGACACCACCCATTACAGTTCAACTCAGTAAGTTCGAGCAGATTGAAATTGTGCGCCTCGAGATTGGGACGCGCGAGGAGGAACTGCGGCAGACTGAGAGCAAGATGCGGGATGTCCTCTTTGACATCGAGCGTCTGAAGTATCTCAAGAGCCTCCACGCCCTTTACCAGCAGCAGCAGACGCCAGAGGCCGCCAAACTGCCCGAACTGCAGGCGCGGCGCGAAGCCCTGCGGGGCGCCCTTGACGCGCTGCAAGCCGCCATGGACGCCCTCCAAAAGGAGACCGCCGGCCAGGTGCCGCCACCTCCACGCGCTGCCGGCCAGACGAGGCCCGCCGGCAACCAGGCCGCAGCCGCGCCAGGCGCAAAGCGCAGGTTTGATTCGTTTGAGGATTTTCGAGCGACCAGATGAGTTGGGTTGAAAGCTCTTGGCTCCTGGCTCTTGGCTCTTAGATACGGCGCGGCAGGGCAATGCAAAGAGCCAAGAGCTAAGAGCCAAGAGCTAAGAGCCGTTTCTTGATGGGAAACCGGAGTGAAGCTGTGAGCACACGCAAGGCGCTTAAATGCAAAACCCCCGGCTGCCACAGGCCGCACCATGCCCACGGATACTGCCAGCACTGCTATGACAACTTGCGCAAGCGATCATCCGGCCGCGCAAAAGGAGCGGGAAAAACCAGGGAACTGGCGGGGCTGAAAGGCAGGGACGGCCGGCACGGGCCAGGGGGCGCTGACGCCGGAACTCGCGGCAAGGCCGCGAGCGGGGCGGTTGGGGGCAGCGCCGAAAAGGGCGAGACCGCCTTAGCAGGTCCCGAGGCCCAAAAAAGCAGTCGGCTCTTACTGATCAAAGCCCGGCATGAAGCCATGAAACGCGAGATAGACCAGATACGGGAAGACCTCGAGGCCGAGGAAGAAGACTAGAAGATTTTCGATTTTGGATTTTCGATTTTCGATTGCCCCGGATCGGTGGTTCAAATCGAAAATCCAAAATCCAAAATCACCGTGCTGCGGCGGCTGGACACTCGCCCTTGGCAATTGCTTTTTCGCATGAACCTGAGCCGCAAGGTTTGTGTTCGGTCTTAGCTGGCGTCGCCGAAGACCTCTTGTAGTCCGTGCAGTAGAAACCGCTGCCTTTGAATATCAGCCCACCACCCCCCGAGATACGCCGCTTGGCTCTGCTTTTCCTGCACTTCGGGCAGTTCGTAGTAGGCTCAGCCTTTATGCTTTCAAACCGCTCGAACTCATGTCCGCACGCTGTGCACTCGTACTCGTAGGTCGGCATGTCCTTTTTCCTTTGTCTTGCGTGGCACCGGCGTGTCACTCTGACCCATGCGACACCGCAAAGTGCCTTTCTGTAAGGCATAATAGCAAAGACTGTTCCCAAAGCAACCCAATAAAGTGACGAGTGACGAGTGACGAGTGACGAGTGACGAGTGACGAATGACTAATGACGAGTGACTTATTACTTTTTACTTTCTACTTTTGACTTTTGACTTTTTGCTTCTTTGTCTAGGGGGGGCGGCTCGGCATAGATCAGTTCTTCATTCTTCGGCGTGCGATTGACGCGCGACGGTGTCGCTTTCTTCTCTGCATCCGGCGCCTGGGGTGTCGCCGGTTGCGCGACCTCGACATTATACTCACCTGCCAAACGTGCGCCTTCGGGCGGCATTGCCTTAATCTCTTTCACAACTGACTGAAGGACCGCCGGCTTGTCTAGGATACCCTTTGCAGGCATCTCGGGGCCGGTGGCCGCGAGCTCTGTCCCGGCCGCTCCTTCGGTGTACTTCTTCTCCGGCGCCATCCCCAACTCGATACGGACTTGCTCGCCGGTGCGCGGATTCGTGACTTTGGCCACATAGATCCTCTCCCCGGTGCGCGACCCCGTGTCTTCGGCTACTGGGCGGGCCAGGTTAGCGCGCTCCAGCAGCGCGTCGCGTTCGGAGAGGGCGCCCTTATCGGTTTTCTCTTCCTCAAGCGGCTTCATCACGAAGTGGACGTAGATTTCGTCGTTGAGGCGGGCGGGGATGAGGTTGTCGGCGACGAAGGCCCCAGGATCCCAGCCGTATGCCGGTGGGTGGATGTTCTCTTCGCGCACCAGCGTCTGGTATTTCTCCTTGCGCAATTCCAGACGGTAAGTGCCGTAGTGGTTGAAGGCCACACGAATGGGCGTATTGCCGACGACGCGGTAGTTGATTGACACCTCCGCGCCTTCAGGCACGCTGGTAATGGTTATCCCGCGGCTGGTGCAGCCCGAGACCGCAAAAAGACACGCTGCCGCCAGCAGCGCGGAACCTGCCGATTTCACGCTCTTCATATAATCTCCAGGAGCTCTGCCTCCATCGTCTCCAAGTCCAACATCGCGCAACTGGGCGTGCCCGTCAGGTAGCCACAGGCTTCACCGGGATTCAGCTCCAGGGGCCGCGTGGCAGCCCTGGGGATGAGCACCTGCGCATGCGAATGGCCGTAGAAGATGCCATCGCATGTCTTGCGGTACTCCGCCGGAATCTCCTCGACCGAATGCGCACAGCCAAGCTTCCGTCCGCTAATCTCAAAGACGTGCGGCCCGTCCTGAATCTCAGGAAAAATGCCTCTCAGGCCCTTCTTCTCGCCGTCGTTGTTGCCAAAAATGGCGTACAACGGCCCGTCGAACTTCACGAGCGCCCGCATCGCAAACGGCGCCACAAAGTCGCCCAGGTGCAGCAGCCCCTCCGCGCCCTGGTCTTTCAGCAGACTCAAGGCGGCGGCGATGCACTCCAGCCGGTCATGGGTATCGGAAATTATGCCCAGCTTCTTCATCTTTTCTCATTAAAGAGGCCGAACGAGAGCAAGTCAAAAGTAAAAAGGAAAAAGGAAAAAGTCCGGAGCTCGCATTCTATGCGTCGGGCTGTTCCTTCTGAGTTTTTGGCTTCTGCCTTCTGCCTTCCTTGTTAGGATGAACGAGTCAGAAGCCAGAATCCATAAGGCGGCAATCCAGGCTCGGGGCTGTTCCTACTGACTACTGGCTACTGGCTACTTTGTTAGGAGGTGCAACGTGAATGGACTGCGCGCTTCGGACTTCTGCCCTTTGACTTTTTACTTTTTACTTCTGTGCGCGGCGCTCCTCTCTCCCGCGGGCGAATGGTCCAAGACGATGGAGCTGGACGTCACCGGCGTGACGCAGGAGAAAGGCTTCAACGCCGTCCTGGCCGCCCAGGGGATCAAGACAGCCGGCTTCGTGAACTGGTACACGGGGCGCTGGCCGACGATCTCCTTCATCGGCGGCATGGCGATGTGCAACGTCTCGGAGGACCTTGAGTTCTTCTACGAGAAGCCCTTCCGCTACTGGACCAACGTCCTGGATTTCGTCATGGAGGGCGGCGGCAAGAAGTACGGCATCCGCGCCAAGGTCCACCGCTATAAGGAGCAGCCCAAGTCTCCCGGTTTCCGCAGCTACCTGCTGCAATATCGCTGTGACATGCTGCTGCACGAGTACCATCCCAGTTACATCCTCGTGAATGGACGCCGGGTCTGGGACGCGAAAGTCCACCCGCTTTTTGAGGGGAAGATTCTGGTCCCGTTCTGGATTGAGGAAGGCGGCGATTTCCTCATTGATTTCGTGGTTGACCTGGACCACACGCCCGAGACCAAAGGGCTGGCCATGCGGCTGTTCCACACGCTTTTCCTCGGCAACCCCGGAGAGAAGATTGGGCTGAAAGGAGCGGCGGAGAAAGCAGAGGTTTCGCCCGCGGAGAAACTCGAACGGTTCACGTTCGGAATCTTCCCCTCGGACTACGATGCCTGGACGGACAAAGGCCCTGCGTTCGCCGAGATCAAGCAGAAGTGGAAACCGAACTTCAAACCCGCATACGAGGTCGAGGATGTCGTATTGTCGGCCAGCATCGCAGGCCCGGGCAAGGGGAATTACACGAAGTTCATGGCAACCTACGGCGGCGCGCAGCTTATCGGTGGTGGCGACCCCGATGCTGAGATCGTGAAGGCGGCCGGAAGCTATCTCCGCGGGTTCGTCTGCGACGTCAGCCCCGAAGCCACCAAGAAGCTGCTGGAGGCGTATCCGGGAAAGAGCGTCTACTGGTTCGGCGGAGAGGAAGGCACGCTGGCCGGCCCCACGCCTGCTGCGCTGGAGAAGACACGCCAAAGCCGGACCGATGCCAAGGCCAAGACCGGCGCACCCGACCGCGTCCACTGGTGGCAAGAACCTTTCTTCCCCGCGCTCTCCGCGGCCCATGAGTACGAGCGCGGCGCGGACATCCTGGTGCTCAAGAACGAGGAGGACCCGCAGTACAACATCCTCATGGCCATGTCCCGCGGCGCGGGGCGGAGCATGGGCAAGCCTTTCGGCTTCTACTGGGAACAGACGCACTACCCGTTCCCGAGCGTGGCCTTCAAATCGCAGGCCTGTCTGCTCTACTACTTCGCAGGCGCCAGTTGGATTGGCGCTGAAGCTGAGGAAGCGCCGTCCTTCTATAAGGAAGTCGTCGCGGACTACGTGCTCCCCTACGTCGAGGCCCTGCGCTTCGCGATGGTCCACCCGAAGCGCGGCGAACCTATCGTGACCAACGCGATCCTCTGGGGCAACGGGGACAAGTGGGCCATCCCCTACAACCCGCTGGGCCATTTCGACACCTTCCAGCGCCATCTCGAATATGATCACGCCACGAAGACCTTGACTAGCGAGCCGGCCTTCATCAGGCGTCTGCCCTACATGCCGGAGGACCAGAGAACCTGGCGCTGGAACAACTCCGGGCACCTCGGCTACTTCATTGACCAGGTTGACACCATGCGCGGCTACGACCTGCTCGACGTTTTCTTCCCGCACTACGGCGATGCCTTCACCGCGCACATTGCCAGCCTGCTGACCGGGACGCCTTACGGGCCGCTCGATTTTGTCTACGCTGACAAGGTGGCTCCCGAGCGGCTCGAATCCTACCGGCTTGGCGCATTCCTGGGATTCGCCCGTGTGACGCCGGAGATCGAAGCCAAGCTGACCGCCGCGGTGGAGAAGGGCATGCTCC
>Ga0315279_10003908_pt1 | contig 20337 bp, 15 predicted proteins | sample YL17G06_20_MG_FD_203694 | JGI IMG/M metagenome (GOLD analysis project Ga0315279, IMG submission 203694) | Sediment microbial communities from Yellowstone Lake, YNP, Wyoming, USA - YL17G06_20 | ecosystem: Environmental > Aquatic > Freshwater > Lake > Sediment | place: USA: Wyoming | collected... | reverse complement strand
TTCGAAATGAAAGTGCCGTTCCAGGTAGAGTTGTCGTATTCGTACGTGCCGGTTGCGTAGATTTCTGCTTCTTCTCCGACGTTTATTCTGCTGTTAGCGATTGTCAAGTTCAGTTTGACACGGTCGAAAATGATGTTGCCGACGTTTGACGTGAACGTTACTAGTCCGTACAACGGATCTGTTATGGAAGTTATGGCATAGTCGAAAGCTCCGACTTCATTTTTGGTCAGCGTGTCGTTGAAAGTTGCTGTTCCGTTCCATATCATGGAATCGTAGGCGTAAGTTCCATTGATTTCGATTTCAGCGGGAGAACCAATGTTTGCTCTTTGACCTTTCAGAGAAAAAGTTACTAGAACCTGGTCCCAGATTATCGTCATGTGCCCTGTGTCTGAGACTGATGTTAGACCATAGAGTCTGTCTTCGAAACTCGAAGGGGCAGTATAGTTGTTTTGTCCCGCATCTTGTCGATAGTCGTTGATGTACCAATAGTCTTTCTCCGGATCCCATTCTGCTTGTTTTTCGCCTATTCTCAGAGTACCTGTCGAGTTGTCGAAAGTGTTTCCATCGTAGCCGTATCGCAGTTTGATCCAGATTATTTGAGTCGAATTGACATCGCATCTTTGCTTTGACACGCCGAAATCGTACACTTCAAGGGTGTCCCATATCATGTGTGGATCTGGATTTTGTTGGAGGAAGGATGTGAATCCTCCAAAATCTGCTCCCGTTATTTGGTAGGATATGTCGCCTACACTTGTAGAAGTGACTTCGAGAGTAGCCCAGCCTGTGGCATTTGTGACGTATGGAAGACCGTTCACGTACAACGTGCCGTCAACTATGTCTGATAGGTTGTCACTCCACGTGGCATGGAAGTAGACTTTTTGAGCGGAGTTGACGTCAACTCTTGAGTTGCTGATTTCGCTTTGATCTATCATGATTGTGTGTGGAGGATACACGTGAAGAGTGGTCGACATAACGTTGTTCGTTCTGTTATTTTCCACAACATCACCGTAAACGTCGGCTACAACCTGAATTTCGTTCAAGCCTAGACTTGCCTGCCAAGGTCCGAACTGAACGTGGACTGTTGAATTGACAAGCACAGGCGGCAACTCTTTGCTTTGGAAGTCGGTTCCGTTTATGCTCAGGGAAATCAGGGCCGCATTTGAGGGAGTCACTCCCGTATTGTTCACGGAGGCGTCAAAGTAAACGTCTTGGCCAGCAAGAGCTTCTCCAACACTTTGGATCTTGTCTACGAGGAGGTCAGCGAAGCCTTTTTGCACCGTAATGTTTGCGCTGTCAGGTTCAATAGACCAGACTGTGACTGCCACTTGGTGTGCCGCATCAATGTATCTTTCTCCATCCTGAAGGGCTGCTTCTTCAAGTAGGCCTGAATACGCACTTTGCACTTGTATGGGGCCTTGTCCAGATTGTAGATTTTCGTCCACGTAACTGACAACTACACCATCCGACGGTATCTCTGCGTCGGTCAAAGTCCTTCGTCTGTACTCGACGGTGTAGTATTTTGAGCTGCTAAGTATTTTTGCGGCGAGTATCGGTCCTGGCGTTTCGAGCTTTGAAAGCACAATGTTAAAGATCTGTCCTGTGTCGACGGTTGTTACATTGTTGTTTGAAATCCAGCCAAGCCACATTTTCTCAGGAGCCATTAGGCTGGTCGGAGGGTTCAGCCAGCTCCCGTCGCCCATCAGGCTCCAGCTGTCGACGAAGTCATCTCGGTAAGAATAGTCGTAGAGGTCAGGTAGTTCAAGGTTGTGTCCGAATTCGTGGGCAAACACTCCGTAAGGATCGTTTTCAGCCAATATCGTGAATCCGAGATCTACTCCTCCGGCATTTGGGAAGTGGCTTTTGCCCAATGATGCTTGAGACCAAATGTCAGAAAAGCTGCTGCCGGATTGAGCTTGGTCCTTTCCTGCATGAATCATAATGACGTACTCGTAGTCGTGGTAGTTCACGTATGGTTCTGCGAGGTCGAGTGAGTCTCTTATAAAATCGTCTAAGTGTATGTCGATTTCTGTTGCGTTGTCAGCGCCATAGTAATCGTGTGTCTGAGGCAGAGTCAACCATGATTTGAGGATGGAAATGTTCAGGGAAACCTGACCATATGAAACTTCGTTGTAGTATGACGAGAGTCGTGTGAGTCTCTGCGCAGAAATATACGATATGCTGGTAGTGTTGGCGAAATCTGAGAATTGGACTGGTATCGCAAGAGTATTCAGAAGTCCAAAGACTGGGAGGACGTAATGAGCGTTGGAAAGGCCTAGAGTATTGCGATCTGGAACCCATTGTAACAAAGTGTGCTTCTGAGTTCGGTTGAACTGTGTCTCTGCACAATAAGTGCTGATATTTCCTGTGACTTCGGGGGAAGAACGCGCGGCCATGGAATGTGTGTTCAGCGCACAAGATGAAAACAGAAGGATGAAGACGAAGAAAAACATCGTTAAAAATGTCCTGTCCAAATTTGTTCTCCACTCAGCCACTCTTTAGAATTCCGCAGGTCTAGCTAATTATGTTGCCGACTTCCCAATCCGGTCCTGCATCTTCGTCCAGCCGTGCAGAACCAGAACGCGCAGGCATACGCTCAACACATTTCCGGACTGTCCCTGTTGTCGAAGAAAGCGGTGGGGGCTTCTTGTTGCTGTCAGCTGGCAGTCACATCTGCTTAGATCGAATTCCTTCGAACTCGTGCTAGTAAGGAAGAACAGGCACAGTCACTTCTACGCTTGTGGTCTGAGATGTTAACGAATGAAGGAATCAACCAGGGTTGAAGCTAACCCATTCATTGGCGATGGGATGGCAAGGCTCTTGTGGGCAAAGTTGCTGCATTGAAAGATGCGAATGCAGAGATCGGTTCTTAACGGAAAATTTATCTTGACAGTGAATCAATAAGCATATCATCGGTTGAATGAGCTCTCAAATGAAAAAGGAGGTGGTATCATGGTGATCAAGAAAAATATGGGTGAGACTTACAAATGCGAAGAATGTGGCTTGGTAGTTGGAATTAAGGGGATAAGCAAAAAGGCTCCCACTGCCGAACTGACCTGTTGCGGAAGAACGATGACGAAAAAGTAAGCTCGTGTGCGCCTGTGATGAAGAAGCCTTTAGAGAGAGTTAGATAATAACCTATTATTGGTCTGGTTGTATGCCTAGATCGTTAACCCTAGAGTCAGTTCTGGACCATGTAAAGGATCTTGAAAGAGAATATGATTGGTCGGAGGCGACCAATTCCTACGTGGAAGCTTTGACAATCGTTCCTGAACGCGATTCTTCAAAGAGGGCAGAGATTTGCGAGCGTCTCGGTTATGCGCTATATCGAGCGGCCATGCAGTCTGACAGTCATAGAGAGTTTGTTGAGAAGCTCAATCAAGCTATCGAAGGTTACAAGCAGGCTGACAAGTTCCATGCGTTTTCAAGAGAGCGGCTAAAAGCGGCGAGAATGTTACGCTGTGAAGCCATGATCGCCTACGTGGGATATTGGCTTGCTTCGAACGTGACGGACAAGAAGAGGCTTATCAAAGAAAGTTGGACCTTAACTAAGCAGGCTCTGCAGGCTCTCAAAGATGCCGAAGCGAATTCCGAATATGGGAAGACATACAACCAGCTTTCAACGAGTGTTGATTTCTGTTTCTTTCTTGAACAGGATTATCGCGACCGCAAAAGTATCGTGAACGAAGCTGTCGAGCATGGAGAAAGGGCAATTAGTTTTCTTGCTAATTATGGAGATCCTCACGATCTTGCTAGAGCATTCGTAAAAACAGCCACTTATCTAGAGGTTTTCGGAGTACACTTCTTAGGTGAAGGCGAGAGAGAAGCAAATTTCAGAAAAGCCACGGACTACTGGCAAAAGGCCAACGAACTTTCTGAAGAAACAGCCATGCTTCAACTGATCTCCGTGCAGGCAGGGCCGAGCTGGGATTGGGGAGAGGGCACGGACAAAGCCATCGACAGTTTCACGAAAGCACTGAAATACGCAAGGCGATCGCGAGACAAATTCGTGATCGGTTGCGCAATGGATTTCTTAGCCTATCACACTTGTTGGCGTGCGAGGGCGACTGATGACCCAGAGAAAAGGTTGCAACTTGCCGAATTTGCGCTCCAATATGCTGAGGATGCCAAGCGTCAGTATCTTCCAATTTCCTTCACAAGCCCAAGTGCTGGTGTTATCTGGGTTGAGTCGCCCTACGCGGAGCACTATTGGCGGCTCGCTTCGTTTGAAGTCGATCCCGAGAAGAGACGAGAACTGCTGACAAGGGCGGTGAAATTTGCGCCAGAAATGTTGGAAAAGGCTGAGCTGTCTGAAATTCCTGATCTCATACATTATGCCCACCACGTTTATGGCAAAATACTTGCGTACTCGGCCAGAGTTGAGCCTGATCATGATGTGAGAAGGAGATTCTTAGAAGAATCGTTGAAGCATAGGAATGAAGCCATCAAAATCATTGAGAAGCTCAGTCCCTATCACTACTGGGATCTGGGCGTTATGCAGGGGAGTCTGGCTAACATAAAGACTGACCTTGTGGGCCTGTTAGATGATCCAGCATCAAGGAGAAAAATGTTACAGGAAGCTATTGCAGACAAAGAGAAATCCATAGATCTATCTCTCAAATGGATGACTCTGTATGGGCATGAGACATCCGTCTCTCTGTCTGCTGATCTTGCACCTAGGCAGTATCAATTGGGAGAACTGTTGAATCGCCTTTGCGAGCTCACAAACAACAGAGAACATCTTGAAGCGGCGACAAAAGCTTTTGAAGATGCAGCTCAAACATATCAAAAAATCAATTTGACAAGCCGTGTAGCAGAGTGCTACTGGAAAGCTGCTCAAACCTATGACGCTCTTGACGAGCATTTGATCGCTGCGGAGAAGTTTGATCTGGCCTCAAACAACTATCTCAAAGCTGCGGAGCGGACCCCCCAGCTCAAAGGACTATATCATGATTATGCACTCTACATGCAGGCTTGGGACGAAATCGAAAAGGCAAGAAATCATCATAGAAGACAGGAGTACAAGAAAGCCAAAGAAAGCTATCAAAAGGTTTCTGAACTGCATAAACTGACAGAGCGATGGAACTATCTCAGTTCGAACTACTTGGCATGGTCTCAGTTGGAAGGCGCAGAAGACCTAAGCCGAAAAGAACAAGCCAGAGCTGCACAAGCTCTCTTCTACCAAGCGGTTGCCCAATTTCTAGAAGCAAAAAAGTCCATCCAAACTCGTTTTGAGAAGAGCGAAGACAATGAAGAGAAGGAAATGGCGATTGGACTGATCAAGGCTTCTGACGTCAGACAAGGATACTGTCTCGGAAGAATCGCTCTTGAAGAGGCGAAGGCCTTGGACAGAGATGGAGATCATGCCTTAAGCTCTGAAAAATACGGTCTTGCAGCTCAGGAATTCCAAGAGGCAGCCCAAGAAGACAAGTCAGATCGCCAAGACTTAGAGCCCATTATTTACCTCTGTGAGGCCTGGCAAATGATGACTCAAGCAGAAGCAGAAGCTTCGCCTCAATTGTATTTGAAGGCCTCAAAACTGTTTGATAAGGCCAAGGAACGTAGTTCGGACGAGAAAGCTAAGGTGCTGGCTCTGGGTCATAGCTACTTCTGCAAGGCTCTCGAGGCTGGTGCGCGGTTCGAAGCTACCAGAGATAAGACATACTATTCGAAAGCCAAGAAACACATTGAAGTCGCGACAAACTATTACCTCAAGGCCGGGTTCAAAATCGCGTCAGAGTACGCGATAGCTACCTACAGGCTGTTTGATGCTTATGTTTACACATATATGGCTCAGACCGAGACGAATGCGAAAAAGAAAGCTCAGTATTACCAGATGGCCGACAAACTACTCCGGGCCTCTGCAAGCTCATACAGTAAGGCAAAGCATCCTGAAAAGAGCGAGGAAGTGAAGAGGGTTCTGGAGAGCGTCGTTCGGGAAAGACAGCTAACGGCCTCACTTGCCCAAGTGTTGCACGCTCCAACGATCACTTCAACCACGACATCTTTCTTCACTCCGACTCCAACTTACGAGGAGGCGGCGGGGCTTGATCGATTTGCGCACGCTAACATTGAAGCACACCTCACGGTTCCTGCAGAGGTGATAGTGGAAGAAGAGTTGGAGGTTCGGCTTGACCTAGTCAACGTTGGGAAGGATTTCGGTTTGTTGATCCGGGTCGAGGATTTGATTCCTGAGGGGTTCAAGGTCAAAGCTTTATCTTCGCAGTACAGCCTAGAAGACGGCTCGGTTGATTTGAAAGGGAAGAGGCTCGAACCTCTCAAAGTTGAGCCGATAAAGATTGGTCTGTTGACAACTGAACCCAGTGTTGTGAACTTGAGCCCTAAGGTGATCTATGCCGACGAACTGGGGAAGTTCAAGGCATGCAGACCGGAACCAGTCAGCATGACTGTTCATCCAAAACTGGCTTTCGAGTTTAAGACTGAAGGTGCCCGTAGAGCGTTTGACTTTTTGGTAAAGTCTTTCGTGGAAGACTACATGAAGCGAAGGTTATCTCTGGAGAAGTCAGGTTGGAGGACGCTGATGGAAATCATAAAGCATGGCAAAGTTTCAAGGTCGAGTGTGTATACCTCTGGAGGCGGTCGGGGAGCTTCAGTATCGGAATTGGAGAGGCGAGGGCTGGTTGAGGCGAGGATTTTTCTGGGAGAACGGGGTCGAGGAGGCAAGATTGTGAAGATGCGGATCTGTTATGAAAAGGAGCCGGTCAAACGCTACATTGATCGGCACACATAAAAATAGACAAAAAGGACCAAGCGTAACTTGACCTTTGTCAGCCTGCGAAGACTGGAATTGGGCTTGTTTACATATTTTATCTTAATAGGATTGTTGGTTTTGCTTGAAAACCCCAACGGAAGTGTGTTACCCAATTCCAGGCAGGTTTCAGCTTGTTTGCTGCTGCAAAAATGGCTACCTATTTTTCATGGTATATGGGTAGTCAAGGAAAAAACGGGGTGATTAAAGTGGAAGTAAAATTGAAAGAGAGTTTGGTTGGGAAGCGTCTCTATGGGATGATGAGAAACGTCGGAGCATTGCGTCATAGGATGCCCAGAATGTCGTTCAGAGTTGCTGACGTTGACCTCGCCAGCTTTGCACCGTACGAAGTGTCCAGAGAATGCCAGGTTCAGCTGGTTCGCGTTGAGTGCGAACGATCTCAAGCCGCAGCAGAGGTGCGCCAGAGTCTTCGCGGATGCTGAACGGCCTCTGCTTCAGTCTTCCCCCTCTTCCATGAAACGCCTGTAATGGCGTTATATCCACATTTCTTACGATATCGAGCGCGTATCGCAGACATTTATCTAACGTAATTCGTAGCGCGCGCCTTATTGGTCGCGAGCTTCGTTGAGAATTCGCTGCATGAGGGCTCGGCCTGTATCGTCGTCTGGAATTATGCCTGCTTTCGGCAGGCGTTTCAACACTTCAACCCAGTTTCTGTCTTCTAAGAAGACTTTCTTGAAAATCGGCAACGCTTGATCGACTTTGCCTTTCAGGGCCAATGTCAACGCGCTCCAAAACGCTATCTCTACGTTGTCCCCGGCTAGTTTCATTGCTTCACCGTACTCTTTCAAAGCCGTTTCGACATCATTTTTCTCCATTGCAGCATCACCAGCGTTCATGTGACCATAGGCACGCGCAACGCTTATCAGACGTCGCAGCTCCTTGAGCGGTTCTGGATGATCTTCAACCCGCAAGTCCACTGTACGATTCACCCAGGACTTGCCAGACGATTGTGCTTTGACCATTATCATCGCTGCTGACTGTTTGCCGCGAATGTCGCCTCCCACTTTCTGCGCCGCTTCAAGAGCCATCATCATTCTTTCGGCAAGATCGCCCGGTGCCGTCTCAAACGCGTTGGCCATTGCGGTCGGCACTTTGTCGTTGAGCATGAGGTTTGCTTGAACACTGTAACCGTCTCCTGTTCTGTGTCCAGCGTAGTCGACGCAGCGTTTTCCAGTGTGGACTGCTGCTTCTCCTTTTGAATCCACCATTGCCACTTGTCTCACGGCTTCGCCAGAGTCGGCGGCGATTAGTTGCTTCAAGGTTTCAGATGCAGACTTGCCGAGGCGCATGAGTTCCAGTCCCTTTGGCCCATAGGACGGGTCCACAAAGGATTGTGTGGCAACGACACCTATGCCTGCTTCGGCCCAAGGCACATCTGCTCCGACGCTGAACCAGTGTGATTGCACTGCAACACCCATCTCTCCGGTTTTCTTGTCGCGGGCAACGATTGAAAAAGTGTGCATAGGTCGCAGATGGTTCAACTGGTACTCCTCCGGATCATAAGATCGGCTGCTCTTTGTCGTCTTGTTTTTGCGATTTGTTTTTCTATCTAACATTGTTAGAGTGCTCCTTGGGTGCTGCATTGTTTTCTTCTTTTTTTAAGGTTTAGTATGGGGCGTGCAAGTGTTAGATCTGTACAGCATGATCATTCAAAATGACATGGTGAAGAGTCACTGCGAACTCTTGGGGCTCTCGTCTGGATTAATCATGTTCTTTCTTGAAGTAATCTTTTAGTGGCTTCCAGTAGAATTCATTCCATCCTTCCTTCAGTTCCTGAGCCTGTTCCACGGGAACGTCCGAGTGAACCATTGAGATTTCTGTGCCATTCTTCGCCTTTTTGAAGGTCAATTCCAGTCGTGAAGGCGGATAGTCTTCAGGCCACTCAGTTGTTTTCCATTCTTGAACTATTTTCTTTCCCTTTTCCAACTCTAGATTCTTGCCAGAAATGTATCCGTCCCATGCCGTGAACTTGCCACCGACTCTTGCGTCAGAGGTTGCTTTGCTTCCGGTAAAGGCGGAATGCTTTTTTGCATCCATGAAAGTCTCATAGCCCGCGTCTGGAGCGGCTGGAATGATAATCTTCTGTCTGATCGTCGTAACCCTTATCGGCATTAGCGATTTCCTCGAAACAGTGTTTGGGACACGAGCATTTAAGTCCTGAGACATTCCGAATTATCAAAAAGATTGCTCAATGTCAAGAAGGAAAAGTTCAAAGCGAATGCATTGAATGCCAAGACGGAAAACCCGTCCATAAACGTTCAAACAGTTTTCAACGAGTTTTTTCGCGTGATTTTAATCAAAACACCCCTACCCCCTAGGGCCTCTATCAAAAGCTTAAGTTGAATTCGATTTTTGACAAGTTTATCTCAGCTTCTTCTATGAGCAAAAAATAACTCTGGGACCACTTGAGGCAGCCATTTTTGACACACAACATATCAAAGAATAGGAAATACCGGTGGCACCCGGAGCTATGTTCTATGTGTGCATTCTCAGAGACAATCAGATGGCATCAAATCAGTCAGCTATTCTGTTGAGCGCGTGTCGCGAAATTCTCAAGTATCTAGGCAAGGCCTGTTGTTATAACCTGCATCCAATTCCTGTACCTATGATAAATCTAATGTTCCACATTTGCACATAGCGACACATTGACAAACCATATCTAGGGAGACGAGAAGCGCGCAGGCGCGCGCGTGATATCTTTTCCTGTTCTATTCTGGCTTCTTCTTAGCTAATTTCTTATTCGTCGTTTGAAGCTCCTTCTGCAACATCCGTATTGTACTTTTCAGATAGGTGCGTTTTTGTTCCAAGTTTTTTATGCCATCTTCCTGTTCTTGATTTTTCTCCTCAAGGAAAGGCGAGAAAAGATTGGGTACAATTGGCAATGGTAACATTTTTGTTTCAATATTCAAAACGTCTTCTGCAAATTCCTGAAACAGGGCGTTCATGCTGTTAGCGATTTCGCTTTGTTTGACAATTGCGCGTTTGAGAACGATCCTGCCTGTTTCGGTAATCTTGTATACCTTTATTTTTCGGTTTTTTTGGCTGGACCATTCTCCTTCGATGTATCCTGATTCTTCTAGGTTTCGAAGAATTGGGTAAACACCGCCGGCCGTTGGTTTCCAGAAGCCTTTGGTCTTATCTCTGATCTCTTTCATGATTTCGTAGCCGTGGTGGGGCTTTTGGCTGAGGAGAATGAGCACTGCCACTCGTATGTAGCCTTTTTGAGCCTCCTTCATCCAATGCGCAGTTGTCTCTTCTTCACTTTCGGTGTGCATGTGCGTTTCGAAGTTGTTGTTGTCTATGAGAATATTTATATTTTACCGCGATATATTGCAGCGATTTATACTGGAAGTGTTTGCCTTGGACAATGAGTCTATAATTGCGGTCCAGAACTTGACAAAGGCCTTTGGGGATTTCGTGGCAGTTGACAACATCACGTTTGGCGTGAAAAAAGGCGAAATCTTTGGTTTACTTGGGCCCAACGGCGCGGGAAAAAGCACAGTCATTCGAATACTTTCTACTCTGACCAGACCCACCAAAGGTACGGCGACGATCGATGGCTTTGACGTTGTGAAACAGGATAATGAAGTCAGGAAATTGATCGGTATAGTGTCAGAAAAAATGATAATGTATAATCGTCTGACAGCTAGGGAAAATCTCTGGTTCTTCGGAACCCTTTTCGGCATGCAGAAGGAAGAACTTAACAGGCGAATTGATGAGCTGCTGGAGCTTGTCCAATTGACTAAATGGGGAAGAACTCAAGTGGGCAAGTTTTCAACAGGCATGAAACAGAAAATGAACATCATAAGAGCACTACTCAACATGCCGCAAGTGCTGTTTCTTGATGAGCCAACTTTGGGTCTTGATCCTCAATCAACGGTTGAGATTCGCGAGTTCATCAGGAAACTTAACCGGGAACATGGCACGACCGTCCTTATTACGACTCACATGATGAGTGAAGCGGACTTGTTGTGTGACCATATTGGCATAATTGACCATGGAAAAATCGTTGCTCTCGACACGTCGACAAACCTGAAAAATGCGATTGCGGGCGCAAACACGACGATACTCACCTTGGAAATTGCTAACCTGACACCGGATCTGCTAGCAACAGTGCGAGCTCTCAAATGTGTGGAGACTGTTATTCAGGAAAATTCTAGTCACATGAAGATTCATGCCCATGGTGATGGCGCTTTTGACAGCATCATAGATACCATACGCGCGAAGAAAGGAAACATAATTTCGATGCAGAATATCCAACCTACATTGGAAGATGTATTCCTGCACATAACGGGCCGCGAGGTAAGAGAGACTGCGGATCAAAAGATACCCCTAGCAGAGCATCCACGCTCCGGTCACGGTTTTGGCAATTCATCTCGAGGAAGGGGGCGATGAAAATGCGTGGAAAAGCATTAATGTCAAATAGTCTGCGAATTGCTTGGAAAGACTTGATGGAACTTTTCCGAAACAGATTAGGTCTAGTCATGCTTATCCTGATGCCTATATTCATGATGGGCATGGTCGGCTTCATATTTCCGTCCAACAACTCATTAAACCACGTGTCAGTCGCATTGGTTAATCAGGATGCAGGTTTCAGCGGATCTACTATCGGAAGCCAAGTTTTCCTCACTGCTTTGAATGGAATCAATAGTCAGACAGGTATGCTGGACATTTCTAACGTTACGGCCGTCGATGCGTTAAAAGAATCAGTTCAGAAGGGTGAGATCCAAGGCGGCATAGTCATACCGAGCAACTTCACCCAATGCTTGTTGAGTGGTCAGCAGGGAACTCTGATCATTGTGACCGATAATTCTAACCCGCAGATATCAGCAGCTATGCAAAGCGCCCTGACCGCCGTGTTCCAGCAGATGGGCACAATGTTAGCGCAACAGAAAGTCATAACGCTGAATCCGGCACTTAACGCAACCAGCGCCTTAGCAATAGTGCAGCCATACAACATTGAGGTGGAAGGCGTCGTTTCTGGGCATACTAGTTACTTTGACTTCGTTGCTCCAGGCATAATGGCTATGACGGTGATGATGAGTGTCATGACAGGTTTGCCTGCGGCCATATCTCAGGAGAAAGAGGTTGGCACCCTAGACGGGATGATGGTGGCACCGATCAATAGGCTCTCCATCATAGTCGGCAAGACTCTCGCTCAAACCGCAAGAGGACTGCTGCAAGGCGTGCTCATACTGATTCTGGCCTCAGTCCTATTCGGAGTCTCTATTCAAGGAAGCATCCTTCTAGTCTTCGGCCTATTGTTGCTAGGCGTGTTCAGCTTCGTGGGCCTAGGCGTTGTGCTCACGTCATTCGCTAAGGATCAAGAGACAGCCATGATGGTTATGATGACGCTAATGTTTCCAATGATGTTCCTAAGCGGCGTATTCTTCCCAGTACAGCAGATGCCCTGGTACATGCAAAGCATATCTAAAGCCTTGCCACTCACTTATGCGGCTGACGCCTTGAGAAAAGTGATGGTTCTCGGAGCTGGAATACCGCAAATAACCACTGAACTTACAGTATTGATAACCTTCGGAGTAGTCATGACCGCCATAGCAGTGCCCGTGTTCAAAAGAGCAATGACCAGATAGTCATAAAATAGACGTGATTCCTGAGGAGCGAGGGCTTTTGATAGTGCGTGCTCTATTTTCAATGTGCAAGAAACATTTTTCAACAGGAAAAGTCTCTAGGAGCTGTCACGGAGAGTCTTCCTTGTATGCAGCAACGGCTGATTAGAAAGCAAGTAATCGTTAATGCATCTGTGAAGGCAGTCTGGGACGCATGGACCACGTCAGAAGGTGCTGTCACATTCTTTGCGCCCCAAGCTAACATCCGTCTTGTCATAGGGGGACCATATGAGCTATTCTTTGATCTTGACGCTCCAGAGGGCTTGCGAGGAGGCGAGGGTTTGAAGATACTCAGCTTTCTCCCCATGGAAATGATCTCCTTTGAATGGAATGCGCCGCCACAATACCCCGCTGTCCGCAAGGGACCATACACATGGGTCGTAGTCCAGTTTCATCCATGCAGTCAGAACAAAGTTCGAGTAAGATTGACTCATGCTGGTTGGAAAGAAGGCGAGGAATGGAACAGAGTGTTTCAATACTTCAAACGTGCATGGGACATCGTCTTCGCAAGACTAGAATACAGATTTTCCAAGGGCCCGATCGACTGGAATAATCCTTGCTCGCTTTCCCAAAACGTGACGTATGAAGTTCCTTGAAAACAGATGCAGGCGCTCCATTAGTGTGTTGTTCGCGGCTGCTGGAGTTGTTTTCTCAGTCGCAGAAGTGCAATGAACAATAGAACCGCGCTTGTTGCTGTCAGACAGAGTGGAGCGAGCATAGTAAGACGTGGGAGGTCGACAAAATGATACACGATGATGAGAATCATGTCAGCAACAAGCAGAATTGTTGCGTTGATCAGAATATATTCCACAGCTCTTGATGATGGAGGCTGTTCTGGCAAGTTATCAACTTTTCTTAGATATTCATTTGCTGTCCTGACGCTTATCTTTATCTGCCAACGCTTGCTGTTCTAGCGCGCGCCCAATCGGATGCAAACGAGGATCATTCATGCTGGTATTCGATCGGCTAACCATTGTCTGAGTTGCTTTTTTGCCGGCATCTTTCTCATCCATTCTTTATCGTTGTAGAAGCTCTCATGGCGGAACGTTACGACTTCCTCTATGAAAGAAGGACGATGGCCTGTAACGTCTTCAGTGTACAAATGAAGTGGGTAATTGTAAGTTGAAGGAAGTTCTGCAAGTTCATCAGTCTCGAATTTCGAGAGGATCACTCCAGAAAGCAATGCTTGGTGAATGAAGATCTTGTAGAGGTCATTCTCCTCGTAGAATTTCCGAAAGGGAAGGATCTGATATGAATCGAAAAAGATGTTGCTCCATGTTTGAAGCAGGCGTTTGTGTGGCCGAGTAATCAGCATGCCAGCATTGAAGTATGGGCGTATTCTTGTTCCATCTATATGGGTCTCCATTGGGAATATACGGTCTTGCGGTACCTTGCAGTCGTGATAAACGAGCGTCCAGAATTCGTCGATAGCGGTGTCGTAACGTGAACCTACGAGGGTATGGTGGACGGGTCTATACCCCAAGTTCTTCTCCTTCTGCAACAGAAAGGCTTCTGGTTCTTGAAGCACGATAGTGTTTGTGCCTAACCAAGCAAGGAGGTCTGTCTGACCGTAGACTGTGGACTCGGCGGTTGCGGCAGCAAGGACATCGGCTGCAAGTGGAAACTGCAAAGTTTCAAGGTCGATTTTGAACGGTATTATCTTAACGTTCAAGGAGACTAGCCTGTCTTTTGCAGCAGAGGATAGTTGCTCTCGATGTTCTGGCGTAAAATAGACTATCGGGTTCCTAGAAAGAGACCCCGCAAAAGTGCGAATACTGTCTGCCAAAAGCATGGCATTTGTTTCGGATGATTTGGTGGGGTAAACGATTGAAGCGAAGACAAGTCTTTTGTGTTTCTCAGAGTTGTAGTCGCAAACCATGACTCATGACCCGCCGCGGATTCAGATATTCCTCCCGACGTAAGTAGGTTGGTTTTCTTATTCTTTGGTTTTTCTGTTTGGCACGTTCTCAAGTGGGATTCTACCCTTAGACTAGGTAGCGCACGCGCGCGCTAGGTTAGTGCAACAGGCTTGTCCATGCTTGCGTTTTCTATCATTCTTCTTGAATCACCCTTTCGAAAATGCAAGCAGAGCAAAAAGAAGAAAAAGGGAAGTGCAACGGTGACCGTCCAAGGCTAAGATGTGGCCGTGACGTCGAATGTCTGGAAGCCCTCGCCCATCAGTCTTACGGTATAGTTGCCGCCAACTATTGGAGTCACAACAATCGCCGGATGCTTCATAATATCCCTTTCTGGCTGAAGCGCAATGACGCCACTGAAACTCAATGTGACATTCTGCCCAGGCTGTAAAATCAGTGAAGAAAGCTTCGTGTCTTCATGTTCATCACCATGCTCATGGTCATCTCGATCACCGAAAAGCGGAATCAGCGACGAACCGTTCACCTTGAAGGGAATCGTATCAGGATGAATTCTCTCAACAATCTCCTCATCGTCCTCGCCCTTTTCTTTCTTCCAAGTCCGTGTCGCGTTGAATTCACCGTGCAGTGTCAACCCGAAAACTCTGAACGTGAAGTTGCCTTCGTTCTTTATTGTCACCGAAAGAGTTGTGGCATTGCCGTTCACCGAAAGCGAAGCCGAAGCGATTGTCACATTTTTCGATAACTCCTCCACAACGTGCACCAGTTTTACTCTATTGTTCTGCCCTAGCTCAACGATGGTTCCTACTTTGATCTGTTCCTTGCTCAAGTCACCAATAATCGTGGCAGTCGCACTTGGAACAAGCACGTAATAGTACACTAGGGTTCCATTAGCGTCAGTTGCCTGTATCTGCACCAGCGTCGGATTGAAGTCTATCAGCACGCCCGAAAGTGTCTGATTGACCTTGCTGTTCTTGACTGACACCACAAGTGTGTTTGACAGAGCAGTCACGTTGTACATCACCTCGTTGACAACAGCGTCGACGTCAGCTATAGTGAACTGGATCTTGTCTACCGCTGAACCGCTCGGAATAGTCGTGGAAGCAATCGTTTGACTCATGTTAACCAGCGAGAACAGATTAACTGTCCCTGAAGCGTTGACAGGAAGCCAGAGGGCAGTTCCATTCGGATAAGTCACGTGAAGCGAAACATTAGAGTAGGTTAAATCAAGAATTGTAGTTCCAGCAGGCACCGTCGGAGGGTCAGTTAACATCACTAGAAAAGATGCTGCTGAAGTCTGATCAGGTGTGAAAGACAACGGGTTCGCGTACAAAACGACAGCAATGACGACAATCGCCGCGAGCACTGCGGCCAAACCATACTTCAAAGTCCATTTTCCTGACATTTCTTAGTTTCCTCTCCATTTCCTCTCCGTCATTGCAGACACAAGAGAATAAAAACCTACATTTTTGAAAATCTTTTCAAGATGATTGAACAACGCTTTCAATAGTCTTTGACCATGCCTAATCGGTGCCAGCAGCTCAAGTCAAACGGCTAGCCTGCGCCAGAGCCTCACCGTCTCGTACCAGAATACGAGAACCATAGCAGCACAGAGTGCCACCAAGTATGGCGTGAAACCTGACGCGTACAAGGCCCCGAACGAAAAGAATGCCACAAGAATGGTGAAGAGTAGCGCGAAAAAGAACAGCTGCGGCACGATCGTGGGCCCTATCCTCGAATAACCCTCAAGAACCCTATCTGACGCCTCCTTCACCGCGAAATACCTTCCATGTTCGTTCTGCGTCACGAAGCCCGCATCCGAAAGCTTTCCCAGATGGTAAGAAGCAAGAGAGGCTGACGACAAGCCGACCCCATGCTGGACATCCCTAAGCTCAGAGGGCCCATGTCTGAGCAAGTACAGGTAGACCTTCAGCGCGTTACCCCTGACTTCTTGACTGACTGACATGCAAGAACATAGACGAACAAATACAATCATTTAACATTTATGATAGTCAAGTAAGCAAGCGATCCAAAAAGAGGGAGCATGGAATAGACAGCTTCACTCCTTTTTATACAAAAAACATCTCAATCCGTCTTCGACTCGCGCGCGCCTATTTTCGTTTTCTGAACAGCATCACATTCTGATTAGGGGAGCACTTTTCCATTTAGCGTCACACTCCTCGAATGAAAAAAAGACGCACGCGAATGATTAAGATTTTGAGCAAGTGCTTTCATCTTTTTTTCCTGCCCCGCATTTTAAAATATGCGCGTAAACATCTATTCTAGTAGGAGACTACCATGCCCATAAACGAACTTGACCTCCTTCTAACTTACAAATGCAACCTTGAATGCGATCACTGCTTTGTCTTCGGCAGCCCAGATGCAAGAGGGGTAATGAAAATTGCTGACATACGAGAAATATTGAAGGAAGCAAGGAAGATCAGGAGCATTGACTGGGTATATATTGAGGGTGGGGAACCTGTTCTTTACTATCCAATTCTCTTGTGGGGGTTGCAGGAAGCAAAGAAGCAAGGGTTAAAGACTGGCTTTATTACGAATGCTTATTGGGCAACGTCGATTGAAGACGCAAAAGAATGGCTGAAACCTATTTCAGAAATAGGCATATCTGACATGATAATAAGCGATGACCTCTTCCACTACGGCAAGGAAGAAGAAAACCTTTCAAAATATGCTTTTCAAGCAGCCAAAGAGTTGGGGGTTCCCGCTAGTAACATCAGTATAGAGAAACCCAAAGATTACATGGTTGGGAAAGAATGGAAAGGGAAGCCTGTCACAGAAGGGACCGTGCTATTCAAAGGGAGACCTGCTGAAAAACTCGTTGAAGGCTTACCCAGGAGACCATGGCAGGAATTTGACAAGTGCTTAGACGAGGATTTCTCCAACCAGAAGCGGGTGCACATCGACCCCTTCGGGTACGTTCACCTGTGTCAAGGCATAACCATGGGAAACATGAAGAAGACCCCGCTGCACCGATTGTTTGAACAGTTCGACCCATACAAGCACCCTATATGCGAACCAATTCTAAAGGGAGGCCCAGCCGAACTTGTCAGAACATATCATGTTGATCACGAAGAAGGCTATGTGGACGAATGCCACCTCTGCTATTCAGCCCGTCTAGAACTGAGAAAAATGTTTCCAGAGATTCTTGCCCCCGACCAGATGTACGGAGTCTTCACTTAGAACACTTCGGAGAATACACCCCATAAACATCCTTTTTTTAGTTTTCCGAACCCCTTCTACCCCATGTGGTTGTCGATATGTCTTAAATAGTAAGCTTATCAGTCTTCTAGAATAGGATCATTTGATGAAAATCCGTGAGACCATTGTAGCGCACAAGTCTTTGGTGCAGATATTCGGTTTCTTCACTTCCTCAAGACTATTGATTTTTCTTGTAGGCTGGCTCTCAAGTCTTGTTGTTCTGAAGTCCAAATGGTATTTCAATCCCCAGTCAATAATTGATCTTTTTTTTAGATGGGATTCAGGATGGTATTTTTCAATCGTCCAAAATGGTTACTTCTATGTTCCAGGCAAAGAGTCAAGTGTCGCATTCTTTCCTTTGTATCCTTCGCTCGTGAAGATTTTCTCCTTTAGTTACTTAGACGCAAGAATCACAGGGTTCGTACTGTCTAATGTTGCATTGTTCCTGGCAATGATCTACTTGTTTAGACTGATCAATCTGGATTACGAAGACAGAACAATATCTTTGAATTCAATCATTTTCGCTCTGATATTCCCGGCTTCTTTCTTTTTTTCAATTTTCTACTCTGAAAGTCTTTTCTTGTTCTTGAGTGTTGGCTGCTTCTACTATGCTAGAAAAAATCGCTGGTTTCTTGCTTCATTGTTCGGGTACTTCGTAGCATTGACAAAACCCCTCGGAGTCTTCATTTTCATACCCATTCTCATCGAATACTTCGCCCCAACTTCCTTCACAGACTTCAAACTGAGTAAAATCAAAAGAAATGTCCTGTACCTGTTGCTTATTCCTGGAGGCTTACTTACCTACATGACATACCTGTACGTAGAGTTCAAGCAGCCCCTAGCTTTCCTGGAGGCCGAGGCTGCATGGGGCAGAGGGTTTGGATTAGCTCTTTTTAAACTTGCAACTGACTCTGTCTATGACCCCTTCTACAGACTCATCTTCGGAGGGTTCGCGGCACTGTCCGTCTTGGTCTTGGTTTATCTGGTGTATTCCAAGGTGAGAGTGAGCTATGTTGCGCATATATTTGTTCAACTTTTTCTGATCTTTTCTTCTAGTTCACCAGAAAGCTTGCCTAGGTATGTTTCGATTTTGTTTCCAATATACCTAGGTTTTGCATTGCTGTCGAGAAACAAGTCCTGGGACGGAACTCTGAAGATGTTTTCTGCAAGTTTTTTGACACTATTCGTAATCTTGTTTGTGAACGGTTACTGGTTCACTTGATTTAGAGAGTGCTTCTTTCTAAAACTAATCTATTCTAGCTTCTGGTTCATCTACTTCTCCGAGCAGCAACGAGCGCACTATGTCAAGCCTCTCTCGATGCTAAGTGTCAGAAACCCTTTCCCATGAATGTAAATGTCTTTTATCAATCTTTTCAATGGGGTTCTGGTTCCCCGTTTTTCTTCCCACTCAACCGGAAACTCGATCCAGCGGTAACCCTTCCGTACGCTCCGAACGATGATTTCGGTGTCCCAAAACCAGTCTGCACTGTCGCAACGATTCAGAAGATCTCTCACAAGTCTGCCAGAAAACGCCTTAAACCCCAGTTGGTGATCACACACGCCAGTTCCGAAGGCAGCTCGAACCATCGAATTGTACATCCTTGACACAAAATAACGAATTGGAGGCCGGCGTACAATGGCTCCATTGACGTACCTCGAACCGGTCGCAAGGTCATAACCGCCCATTATCGCCCCCACCAGTTGTGGGTAGTATTTCATGTTCGTGGCCAAATCACAGTCAACAAAAACATAGACGTCGCCGCCCACTCTTTTCCAGGCGTTCTTGAGAGCCAAACCTCTGCCCAATTTCTTGTCAGCGTGAATATGGATAATGTGCGGATTGCATTTCGCCAAACCCTCCGCTATTTTGTCAGATCCATCAGTGCTTCCGTCTTCGGCGATAACGATGCGATAATCGTCCTCTAAGGCAATAGTTTCCTTCAACAATACTCTCACTGCTTCTTCCAAGAATCTTGCCTCATTGTGAGCAGGAATCGTGGCGACAATCAATTGCTGGCACCTCCACGCCGCCGAAAAAGGACGACTCGAAATACTCTCGTTGTCCTGGATACTCGAATCTTGTACACGAGAAATAACTTGCAAACCACAGCAAGAGCCATAGTTGCATTGTGCACGATTGATCTAATAAATCGGACGCTATCATCCAGTTTGAATTTGGAAAGAGTGGAGTCTGTCCTTCAGGACTGTTGGCAATAGTAGGATTTAGGCTTGGTCACAGTCCGCAAAAGTGCGCGCGAAGTCTGTGTCAGTCCATTCTAGCGTTTCTGTTCTTGAATCTGTTCTTGTCCACCTATTCTTATGACAGGCCTCGCCATGACTTCCCTGATCTGAGCAGCGACCTTCAATGGGCTTCTGACCTTTTCCATCCTTACGTCGCTGTCGCCTTGAGTGCGAATAATTATGTTTCCAGAACCCACGATTCTCGCGGAAATCGACCTGACTACCTCTAAGTCTGAAAAACCTGAAGGAGCGACCACAAACGCCTTAGAGGTCAAGATCCCAGCTCTAATTTCCAGGCTGTCCTCTCTGAGGATATACGCGTTTGAAGCTCTCAAGAGAAGCGGACGAGCTATACTGATGATCCAGGCCGCGAAAGTAACCAGACCTGTCCACAGAGTTATCGGCATAATCAGATTTGTGGAGGCTATTTCAAAGAGGAATTCTAACCACAAGATCACGACTGCAACCACGCCGATCACTACGCTCTTGGCCACCACTCCGGGCAGCACCCATGGTTTGCCCGTCCAAAGTGTCCGAACCATCGTCTCAGTCCTCCTGACCTGTTTCTTTCCCTGTTCGTATT
>Ga0315279_10003906_pt1 | contig 20341 bp, 15 predicted proteins | sample YL17G06_20_MG_FD_203694 | JGI IMG/M metagenome (GOLD analysis project Ga0315279, IMG submission 203694) | Sediment microbial communities from Yellowstone Lake, YNP, Wyoming, USA - YL17G06_20 | ecosystem: Environmental > Aquatic > Freshwater > Lake > Sediment | place: USA: Wyoming | collected... | reverse complement strand
ATGATGCTGATTTAGATTTCTATGAACATTCTCTTGGTCCTTTCAAGGTAGTTGCCGTCGCATTTCGATGGGTACTTCATCATTCACCCTTCTATGAACCCGAAGAAAAGCCTAGTACTTAAAACCTGATCAATTCTATTTAAAATTAAGGGTCTTTCATGGTTTAAAATCGTATGGAATTTGAAAATAAAGCTAAAGACGCTGAGATGGCAGGGGATTATCTTTCAGCGATTCAATACTATCTACAAGCCTTAGACTCCTTAAAGGAGATGAATTTACTCGGAGGACTCCAATTTGACTTGGGCAATATTCTCAATCGTCTTGCAAATTTATATACGGAGCTTGGAAATTTCGAGAATGCAATTAATTTTTTCAAACAGGCAATTGATGCGTTTTCAGGAAGCGATGAGCCACTTACGAAGGTCTATAGGCTAGTAGGTGAATGTTATTCTAGCATAGGAGCGTGTTTATTAGCTGAATCTAATTCTAATTATAAAGATAGTTTAGAATTTTTTCAAAAAGCTACTGAATTTATTGGAAAAGCAGCCGAACTTGAGGAACAAGCTTTACGTAGATATGTAATAGAGCGTGTGGTCTTCAATTCAGCTCTTACAGTATTTTGTTTGATTAATCTCGATAAAGAAAAGGACACAGTTCCATTATTGGAAAAAGCAGTTTCCTTAATAAAAGGCTATAAAATAGTAGGATTCGCTGCTAATTTAACCCATTTCTTTTTACATTTAATTAATAAAAATTTTGGTGAAGCCCATCTACTTTTGAAGGAGAAAATTGAGGATGCAGCTGATGCTACCTTATTCAGTTCGTCATTACAGGCCGCGGTAATGGGGCTCATCATGGATCTTGCAAGCAGACGTATCCCTGAAGCCAGCATTCAAGTTCAAAATCGGATTGTTGAAGAAAAAGGAGAAGTAATTCTAACGAAGAAACTCTATGAAAATATGCTTTTATATGGGCTCTCCTTTGCAAATAAAAAGATGCCCCGTGCTCAATTTAAAGAAGTTATGGCCTTGATAGTAGGAAAGACACAAAAAGATGATGTTATTATTTCCGAAGTCTTTCCTATTGTATCTGGATCTGATTTAGAATTCGTATTTCAGGACGAACATTACGCTAAAGCTGCTATTATTGATTCTATGGCAGCGGAGCGCAATGAATTTATTGTTGGGTGGTATCATACCCATCCTGGTCTCGGATTATTTCTATCACCCACTGATATCGTCAATCAACTCGGCTATCAATCCTTAAATGATAAGGCAATCGCAATTGTGTTTGATCACACTCAAATGACTCTCACTAATCCTGGATTCGCAATTTACCGCTTGGATGACCCCTCCATTGGGCAAGCCTCCTCCTTTCATGCAGTTCGCTGGCGCGTAAAAGATGCCTCAAAAGAGTTCTTCGCTGAATGCCTCTCCCTTTTTGAAAAATTTATAACCAACCTCCACACTCTCATTTTGAAAAATCGGCAAATATCCCTCCCACAATTAGTAAGACATCCGCAAGTAGATCGTTCTGAACCATTTCTAAGTGAGATTATCCCCCAATTAATAACTCTTCAATATCTCCCCGATATCAAATTCGATCCTGAAACCAAGATGCTTTCTCTAAAAAAATGAGTAATATTTTTAAAACAGTTTACAACTCCTAAAGAAGAAGTAACCTGTGGAATTTAATCAGATGGCTCCTCTGATGGTTCCTCTGATGATTTTTCCGACCCTTCCTCTGCGGTTTCACATACTGTTTCGTCAGGTTTTTCCTCTGATATTTCACATGCTGCTCCTGAGAGCTTATTAATTATTAGTTCCAACGTTTCTGGGGCTTGAACTCCAACAAAACGATCCATGTCTGGGCCTTCGTCTGTTTTAAATACCACTTTTTTGCCGTCTTTAAAGAATTGGAGTGTAGGGACTGCATGGATTCTTAATTGTCCGGCTAGTTGCTCATTTTTATCGATATCTACAGAAACAATGACAACTTTATCTGCAACATTAGGTTCAATTTGCTCTAATATTTCATGTTGGGAGTGACATGGACCACACCAGACAGCTGAATAATCGACTAAAACCAATGGGCTCTTCTCAATTAGCTCAATCAACTCACTTTCCATTACTTCTTTGATAACCATAACAAACTCTCCTATCTATGCTAACCAATTTTCAATGAGAATTCATCATCTCACTTATTTACAAAAATTTTATTTCTACAATAATATTTAGTAATCCCTTTTAAATTTATTAATTAATACACGAATTTTGCTTTAACTTCAATTTTGGAAGTAATAGCCTATGAGTAATTCTCAGGAAAATATAATCTCTCTACAAATTCACCAAAGCCAACTTGATTCATTATACAGCGCATTTCTCAATAGTTTCTTTGAAAATAATGCAAAACAAATGGTTGATTTAATATATCGCACAATTCAGGTTCCATTTAGGCAAAAAGACGAACAATTGGTAATCCTTATTCTGGACAAGCGACGGCAAGGAATTATCACTGCTCTTTTAATAAAAATTCATTCTGGGAGCAATATCCAATCCATTGAAACTATCCCATTAAATCTTCAACTGAACGGTCATTATTTGTCGGATTTATTTAAAGTACCCTCAAGCGAGTTCTCATCTGCGGTCGAATTGGCTAAGAACCTTCTAGAAGCTAAATTTGGAGATATATGGACCTTGATTGCCCTTGATTTCAATCAGATTTCTAAACTATATACTCTTCTCAATTTTGAGCCGACAAAGGAATTAATTGGGAAAATCGCACGATCCTTCATTGACCGCATAAAAGAGGAAAAAATTAAATTGCTTCCAGTCCCAGAGGTTGTCAAAGCCATAGAAAAAATTCTTAATTCAGGGCTTTAATAACGTTTTTACCGATCATATGTCCGTTTCACTGGTTTATATCCCTCCCGAAACCAGCGAACCGCATCTTTCACAGCCTCTTGCCATGGTCTTGGATTAAATCCTAATTCTCGACACGCCCGTTCAATGGATGTTCCCGTGTTTTTATAGAGCATTCGAGCGTTTCCTCGTGTCAGCAATGGTGATTTATGGGTGACTTTCTCAGATAAGGTTTCAGAAACTGCCGCTACAATTCTTAATATCCATTTAGGAATTGCTATTGGTAGAGGGGGTTTAACATTTGCGACTTTACATACGTATTGAAGGAAAATATAAACTGGTATTGGTTTCTTACTAGCAATATTGTACACTATACCTGCTTTCCCCCGCTCCATCGCAGCAATATGCGCGTCAGCTACATCTTGAACGTGCACAACTTGTGTGACCTGGTCAATATACGCTGGAAACCCTCTTGTGATAGCTTGTAATACGAGCTGACCGGGCGCACTGGGCCCTGTATCACCCCATCCCAATATTTGATGTGGGCGGACTCTTACCGTTTCATATACGCCAGGCTGATTGAATTTCTGTGCTATTAAATCGCCTAAATGCTTACTTATGCTGTACGGGCCAGTAGCTTGCATATCCCAAGGGGCGTCTTCTGAGGTTAGTGCATCGGGGGTTGGGCACGAGCCACCTGCCGCCATCGTCGAGGTATGGACCGTCCGCTTCACACCCGCCTTTTTCGCCTCAGAATGGACATTTCTTGCGCCTCGAAAATTTATATCAAAAATTTTTTGAATAGGATGTGCCCATTCTGCCACGGTGCCCGCGATATGAAAAAGATACTCTATGTTGTCGAATTTACCGAAGAGGGTTTGGGGCTTTGTTATATCCATTGTTTTTATCTCTCCATTTGATTCAGAAACCTCTTTCTTAATAATTGTCGTGCTCGTACCTTGATAAACATAGGCGTGAATTATTGCACCCTTCTCATTTAACAGTTTACAAATATATGACCCCAAAAAACCGTTGGCACCAGTCACTCCAACATGTTTTCCTTCAAGGAATACTACTTGTTCGTTCATTTCTTTCTTGATTCCCATTTTGTTCAATAGATTTCCGAAAAAGTGTTAAAAACCTTCTAAAATAATAAAAGATTTTTGAACGATATTAAGAACGTATCATTATCAGAAGCATCATGAATCTCTTGATTGCCTTCAGTGCATGTGGCTCATTGGCTGGCATTATCACCATTTCGCCTAATTTTACACGGAGCGGGTTCCCGGAGATGGTAATTTCTGCTTCCCCATCAAGAACATAAACCATTGCATCATAGGGCGCTTTGTGTTCACTTAATCCCTGTCCTTTATCAAAAGCAAACAGAGTTACTGTGCCTGCTTCTTTATCAATTATTGTACGGCTCACTATTGACCCCGGTTGATAGTTTATTAAACTAATTACTTTTAGTGTCTTCGCTATCAATTCTTCATAATTGGCTTCATTTTCTTTCTCGCTCATTTTATTACCTTCTTCATTCGTTATAATTCAGAAATATTAAATAATTCCTTTTATTACTTAACTTTAATAAATTTTCAAATTTTTATATTAGATTAAAGGCAAAAAATGTGAAATTTCTTGTATGAGTAATCGTGCAATTGTAAAACGGCTTTATGAATTTGCCGTGAAAGAATACAGAGAAAAACGCCCTATTGGGATTATAGGGTATCGTGTTAAACTATCAGTGGTATTACAACGCGGTTACGGCCCCTCCCTAATTTTATCTGGTATGAAGGGACAGGCAGTCCCGTTTCTCTTGTTAGCAAATTATGGGGACAATTACAGACTTTATTATATCCTTGAAGATGGTCGTATGATTAGCGCCATCAATGTTCCAACTGCCGATTTTGAACGTGAACAATTAAAATTTCAAAAAGCCACTTCCAAATTATTTGAAATTCCGAAACCCGAAATGCCTGAGAATAAAATTGAGAAAGTGAAGAAACAACTGAACGAGAAATTCCAGTATTATATTGAACTTACAGAAAAACAAGCTTCCTGTAAAGTCAGAAAGATCCCGTTAATTACCATTTATCAAACACCCTTGGAAGAAAAATTAGTGATTAAGCGTGAATCCGACTTCATAAAATTTCCTCTCGAATTGGTCACGCATAATCTGATGGAAGGATTTCTCATTACAGAAGCATACAGGCTAATATTACCTAAATTTATTAAAAAGACCAAGCAAATGCGCCTCTTCTGCAATATTGGCGCCTATTTCTTACTTTCAAAAACTTTGAAACAAGATTGGCTCGATTACTGGGAGCCAAAGGCGCCGTTCAAAGCGAAAATTACTCAAATTAATGAACCGCTCTTTCATTCATTCATTGGTTTTCTCTGTTATCTCGGTAAAATTGAAACTGATGTTTTTTCAGATGAACAATTTGAGAAGATTTTTTCCATTTTCTCTGAAATTTCTCTAAAAACTGAATCAAAACATGAAATTGCAGCTCAATGTTATTTGCAATTGGCAAACCATCAAGGTCTTTTCATTCTGAAAGCCGCCCTTTTCTTCATCCTGGCTAATAAAATGGATGATGCGATCAAAGTTTTAAAAGAACTTGCGAAGTTCACCCAATCAGAAGATGTTCAGAAAGCAAGAATTCATTCTGAGCAATTATCAACATTTCAACTATCCAAAATTTATTCTTCCGCTTCTGAAATTGAATTGATCCCTTCAAATATTCAGAAACTCTTCGTAGACGCCTTAGAACAGGTTAAAAATCGGGTTCTCGAAATCAAACGGCTACATAAAGAAAAAGAGAGGCTCAATGAGTCGATTACTATTAAACTCGAAATCCGAAATATGACTGATCTTACCTTTCAAAATGTCATTCTCAAAGACGAACTGTCCAAGAAACATTTCATAAATCTTCTTTCTTCAAATACTTTTCAATTGCCTCAAATTTCCCCTAAACAAAATATTATGGTTGAGTATCAACTTTCTAGTGAAGCTCCCTCAAAAATTCGGTTCGATAATGGGTCCATTGCTTTTGAGGATTCCTACGGACATCGTTATATCCAATCTATCCCCTCCACTACTATCATATTCACATAAGCACCTTTAATTCCTTTAATTCTTTTAATCCCAGATACATGCAATTCCAGTATCAATAATTTTTTCATCATTTGTTAATACTGCTATGTGATCATCCTTTACAAAAGCGGCGGCAATCATTCTATCGTGAAGCTCAGGAATATCCAATTCAAGAAATCGTTTCCAAGCCTGAAAGTCTAATGAAATAAAATTAAAGTAGGATGCAGTTTCTAATTCTTGTAAAATTTGATTTTCAACAACTGAGATATCTTCAATCGCCAATCTTCCTTTTCGTAAAGTGTATATTAATTCTCCAATTACAATTTCTGTTATTAACAGCTGTGCCTCTCCTTTTTCAGCTGATTCGAAAATTTCATTAACTTTAAGGGGTAGCTTATTTTCCAAATACCTTGCTAAAGCAATTGTATCAACAATGTATTGATTCATTCTAATCTCCATTGAGAGCGTAATTCCTTCAAATTCTTTTCAAATTCATCAATGTCAAATTTACCCGCTAAAATGCCTCGTAATGATTGTTTCTCATGTAAAATTAATATTCCCTCTTTCCCTGAAATTAGGGTTACTGTTTCGCCTTCCTTTAAATGATGTTTTTCTCGTAAATCTTTAGGTATCGTTATTTGTCCTTTTGGTCCAACTTTACTCTTAGTTACCATAATTTTAAATTCTTACACGTAGTTAAAAAATCTTACTGCCAGTATAACTATTATTAATCCTATTATTTCATTTTAAAATCATACTTTATGGTCCATTCATCAAATCTTGCCAATAAAATATATATGCTAAGATTTTTAATTATTCTCAAATCTTTTCAAATCCTTTCTCCTCCAAATTTTTTCCACGCGTAAGTATAAAGGCGATTAGCTATGAAAAAAGATTATAAATTCTATATTTTATTCTCTCTCTGCTTATTAATTCCACTTTTCTTTAATAATAGTAATCCGAATTTCAATTCAGATACTCTAATTAATTCTTCTCAAATAACTCCTATTTATACAAATGCATACTCTACTATAGGTAGCCCTCTGAATGTTACCGAATATGCTAATCGCACGGATGCCTCACAATCCGTCATTCTACGGTATAATGCAACCTCTAGCAGTACCACCAAGGGATCTGCATATGCGATCCTCCCTCCAAATTGGCAGGGCAATCAAATCTCAGTAAGTCTTAATAATATCTACGAAAATCGGTGTTGGAACTTAAATCCCGCTTTTGATGGGCCAACCAATACAGGAGTAAGTAAAAATATTTCCAAGGTCTTTAATTACAGTACAGGAGACCTTGCGGGGGTACGTAAGGACGGTCTAGATAAGACTTTCTATATCCCCTTTGTTTTTGGAGAAATTACTAATGCATCAAAGAGTGAAACACCTAATTCCCTTCAAGATAAAATTTTAAATCGCACATTAAAATGGATGGGATTACCAACCACCGCAAACATACTTATTATTGATGATGAAGGAGGTTATCTGTATGAGACTTATTTCGAAAATAGTTTAACCCGTTTAGGATACAGTTTTACTATACGTCCACCTCCCACTCCTGATTGGAACGCAATCAGAAGTCGTGATTTAGTTATTTGGTGCACAGGGTTTAATTTTCAACTCGAGCCTGCGGGAACACCTTCCGCTTTTCCCCAACTATTAATAAATTACCTCAATCAAGCCGGAAAACAGAATGTATTTGTAGAAGGGCAGTATGTCGGATACTGTTTGGATGATATTAATGGCGACAACACGCCAGATGCCGCGGCAAACAATTTTTATAACAACTATCTCCAGGCGAATTTCATTGAATATAACTCAGAGAGTCAGCAGGTACAAGGCGTAAGTGGTGATACTGTTGGCAATCAGCTGCAATTTTTCATGAACAGAACTGGTACAGCACTGGCAGACAAGATTGGGGTTAATTATAGAAATAATGAATCTCTGATTTATAACTGGACTGGGAATGGATTCAATAATATCCATAATAATGAGTGGTATTATCGCATTGAAAAAAATGGGCACGGCTCCAATAATGATTGCCTGATCTTATTCCTTGAAGATGAAACCAATTCAGGATACACAACCGGGAATAGTGTATGGGTTGAGCAATCATTGTATATTAACCGTTCAGACCTCCTCTGGGGCGGTGTTACATTTGATTATTGGGCTTATAATACCTTTGCCCCTTTTACTGGCTCCTTTAAGATTTACGTTGCAATAAATGGGACGGAGATATATACTAAATCATTTTCAGATATTCCTTCATTCCGCCAATGGTTCAATACAGGGATGATACCAATCAATATTTCCGCAATTTATCTCCCCCGGATTAAACTCCAAATAGGATTAAAAGTAACCTATGGGATTAACTATAATCCTGATATTAAACCTCTCATTATGATCGATAATTTCAGGCTATATCTCCAAACTAAAGTCTCCCCTTCGCAACTAAATTTAAAAATGGATGGTATTTCTGTTACAGGAGGAGTAGGTTATGGGAAATGTGCTTTTACTCCCGCAAGCTCTTGGAAAAATTCGCCAGTTAAGGTTAATTTCTCATGGAGCCCTTCTCCCACCCCGAACCCAAATCTAGATATTAAAGTTACTTTCTCATGCGATACCAACCTTTTTGCTTCTAAGAGTGGTCAAACCCTCTATGCCGCTGACCCCTCTAAAAAAGGAGTTCTTTTTACAACTGATCAGGGAATCAATACCTCTTGGTCTTTTCAATACTATGTCAATTTACCAAATGGCTATTGGAATCACTCTTTTACTATAATTCATCCAGCTGATTGGGCAATTTCCTTTGTTTCAGAACCCCAATTGCCTGCTATCAATAAAAAGACCCAATGTCGCCTTGTGGTGAATAATATTACCGTACCTGCGACCACCTTGACCAATGCACCTGATGGTTATTGGCGATTTGAAGCTACTTCTGTCAATTATGTCAAATACATTCAGCCTCAAATCTATAATGGCAGCAATTGGCTTTATTCTAATGTATTTCAAGTCACAAATCGCACGAGGATCACCGCTTACCTTTCAAATGCAACTGGACCTCCTCCCAATTTACCAGCGAGTTCTATCAATCTTACCATCATAAATCCGAATAATCAATTATGGTATACCTCTAAATCCGCTACTTATCTTAACGGTTGGGCTAGTTTCCCCAATCTAACTGTTTTTGGGGCAAATTCGACGGGAGGGCTCTACCAACTTTCGGTGTTTTGGAATAATGGTATTGAAGCTGGCTACCAAAAATCGAATTTCACTATCATTCATGCTACCAATATGATCCTCTCGAAACCCCTAGATGCCGTAGCCGATCGAACGGCTGAAATTAATTATGGCGAGTTATTGCTAATTCGCATTGGATTGAATGATACCAACCGGAATGAATTAGTGAAAGGTGTTAACGTCCGACTCAATTGGACCCAAGGAGGTAGCCCAACTCAAATCAGCCTAAATGACTTGGGAACTGGACAATATGAAACTGTTTTAGATACACATGACCTCCCTTCTATTGTGAATTACACTATACTAATCAACTCCTACAGTCCTTTCTTTAAGAACGCAAGTTATAGATTAAAATTAATTGTAACATCAGAAACCCTCCTTACTTCTCCACAATATCCTAAAATAATAGCCCAATGGAGCCAACAAATTACAATTCAAGTCAATTATATGCGTGCAATAGGTGAAATTGGGTTAAATAATTCTCTTATAATGGTAAATTGGACTCTCGGTCCCCGTTCTGTAACTGAGATTGGAAATGGTCTATATGAGATCAGAATAAATCTTTCTTTTGCTGCGCTTCGGGAATATACTCTTTCAATTAATGCCTCAAGACCCAACTGCGCCTTCAAAACCTTAAAAATCAATCTAGAAGTCATCAGTATTGAAACAGAACTCACTTCCACCTCTTATCCAAGAATTATAACTGAATGGGCCCAAAATAATACAATAATCGTGGATTATCATACGCTCTCACCTGTAGGCATAAATAATTCTCTAATTTCAGTTAATTGGACTTATCCCTACTATTCAATTTCCGAAATTGCAAAGGGGTTATTTAGGATTGAATTAAATACGTCTTGGTGTGGAATCAAGGATTACATTCTTAAAATTAATGCATCTAAACCTTATTTTCAAAGCAAAATCCTCTTAATTACAATAAAGATTGAAAGGATTGAAACCTTGCTTTCGTCCCCTCAGTATCCAAAACAAATTGCGTTTTGGGGCGACAACCTTTCCCTCCAAGTGGATTATTTACGTGCTTTAGATGAGCAGGGTATTATTAATTACACACTTTCGCTGAATTGGACAACCCCCTATTCCAAGCATGAAAACGGGAATGGACAATACATCATCGAACTTGATCTTTCATATGTGGGAATTACGGAATATACCTTAGAAATTAACGCGTCAAAATTAAATTACGAATTAAAAACAATACGAATCAAAATAGAAGTGAAAGCCATTGAAACTGAACTTATCTCCGGCAATTATCCAAGAGTTACGGTCGATTGGAGCTACAACACTTCTATTGTAATTAATTACCGGCGATTACTTGGATTAATTGGAATCAATAATTCATTGATCTCGAAAAATTGGACCCAATGCTCTCTAAAAGTCGTTGGAACAGGCCTTTATCAAATTGAATTGAATACAAGCTGGTGTGCAATTCAGGAATATATCCTCAAAATCCAAGCATCAAAACAATATTACCAAAATAAAACACTTTATATCATCATAAAGGTCAATGCACTCGAAACTGAGCTTATTTCTGACAATTATCCGCGTGTAATAGGTCCGTGGGGACAAAATATATCTTTGGTAATTAATTATAGAACCATTATTGGAGTAAAAGGAATTGAGAGTGCCCTAATTGCTACTAATTGGACTTCGAGTTCTATTAGACCTCTTGGAAATGGTTTGTACCAGATTTATTTGAACACCAGCTGGTGTATTATCAAGGATTATTTGCTGGAAATTAGAGCTGCTAAACCCTATTACCTCAACAAGACAATGCGGATTACCGTGCAAATTGATGCAATAGGAACCGAACTGACTTCCGATGCATATCCCCGTATGATCGGACCTTGGAATTCCAATATTACCTTTACAATTAATTACCACACGATTGGTCTTCAAGGTATTAACAATTCTTTAATTATAATTAATTGGACTCAAAATTACTATTCAATTTCCCCATTAGGATACGGAATTTATCAGATCAAACTTAACACAAGTTGGTGTAGCATTCGAGAATATCTCGTAGAGATCAAGGCATCACAACTATATTACCAAAATAAATCGCTAAGAATTACAATCCAGATTAATGCAATCGAAACTGAACTCATTTCGGATAAATATCCACTTACAATTGTAGAATGGAGCACCTACACTACAATTCAGATTAATTTCAGGACTGTTATTGGATTAAAAGGCATTAATAATGCGAATACAACCATTAATTGGACAGCATCTTACTATTCTATTAGCGACCACGGAAACGGATTATATCAAATTATGTTGAATACCAGTTGGTGTAATATCCAAGAATATATTCTGGAAATAACCGCATCAAAAATTAATTACCAAAGTAAAAGCTTAAAAATTATAATTAGGATCGAGGTTGTCAAAACCGAACTTGTTTCAGATAACTACCCAAGAGTTATCGAAGGTTGGAATCTAAATAGTACCATTATCGTTAATTTTCGAGCGGCAACTGAATCAAAGGGTATTAGTGATGCACTTATTTCTGTAAATTGGACCCAAAATTATTATAATATCATTCCACTCAGCAATGGATTATATCAGATTGAATTAAACACAAGTTGGTGTTTGATCAGAGAATATAAAATTGAGATTAACGCATCGAAACTCTTTCATCAAAGCAAAACGCTTCGAATCACGGTCGAAATTAACCCCGTCGAAACAGAACTCGTTTCTGATAATTATCCACGTGTCATGGAAGGTTGGAATCTAAATAGTACAATAATCGTTAATTATCATGCAGCGAATGGATTAGGTATAGTTAATGCACTTATTTCAGTGAATTGGACCAACAATTATTACAGCATTATTCCTCTCGGCAATGGATTGTACCAGCTTGAATTAAACACGAGTTGGTGTTTGATTGGAGCATATAAGATTGAAATTAACGCATCGAAGCTTTATCATCAAAGCAGAACACTTCGGATCACCATAGAAATTACTGCAGCCGAGACTGATCTAATTTCTCCTAACTATCCACGAGCTATTGGTGAATATAACCGAAATCTCTCAATTTATATCAATTATCGAATTGCAGGGTTGCTGTGGGGCATCAACAACTCAGTAATAACCATTAATTGGACCGTAGGATACTATTCCATTTATGAACAGGGAAATGGTATTTATCAAATCGTATTGAATACTAGCTTAAGTGATATTCGTGAATATCTGCTTGAAATTCGTGCTTCTAAATTTTATCATCAAAATAAAACGCTCCGTATCATTATTGAAATAAACTTCATTGAAACCGAATTAACCTCTGAGGCCTATCCTCGGCTCAATGTTGAATGGTCGAAAAACGCGAGCATCGACCTGTTTTACTATATGACAATAGGATCACAGGGGATTTCAGGGGCCTCTATATCATTAAATTGGACCGGGGGATATTATTCCATTGGATCGATAGGAATTGGGCTCTATCGCTTGGAGTTAAATACAAGCTGGACGAACATTCAACAATATCTCCTAGAAATAAATGTTTCAAAGCAATATCACGTCACAAAGACGTTGCGAATAAAAATTGCGATTAATCCTGTAGAGACCATTTTATCCTACAAACCTATCAATACCATTCCTTATGGTGAGAATGGGACAATTTATCTCAAATTTGTAAATCTCGAGGGCATTCCAATACCCGAAGGAATGATCTCCGTGAATGCCACTTACACTATGGAATATAATTCTCTCGATCCATACCCCTATAAATTGACCATAGTGACTGCCTCCCTCACAGAAGCAAGTTTAATTAATATTACGGCTTCAAAGTTGAATCATCGAACTCAAACGATTATGATTGCCTTATCCTATCGTTCAATTTTCACTTCGCTCACCACCTTGAATCAAACCCTAATAACCCTACCCATTGAAGAATCTATAGTCCTCTTTATTGAATATAACAATTCGGAGCGCATTATTGGAATCGAAGGTGCCAATATAACTTTTTATGGGTATGGTCTCATCGCTTCGCAAGATTTAGGGGTAGGACGCTACCAAATTAATATAACCGCAACAACCGCTTTGGATGCATACACCATCCTCATAACCGCGAAAAGAACTGGCTACATGGAAAGAAGCATTCAATTCGTGGTGCAGGTAAGACGATGGCTTGATTTCTCATCCGTAACCGCATCCGCCGACTTATTTGAGAAGCAGATAGAGGATTCCGCCTACTTTTCCGTTATTCTCCAGAATGAATTCACCAGCACATTCTTTGAACCTGAAGACCTCATTCTCTTCTATACGTGGGGACCTGAAACGGGGAATTTATCCTATAACGGGAACGGCAACTATTCCTTAATTTTGAATACAGCCGGTAAAAAGCCAGGGACCTATTCAATAATTGTTAATGCGACGACGAAGAATGGACACTTATTGATGAGTAAGGCTGTCACAATGGTGATTTCAGGCCAGCCTTTATCCTGGTATGAGGCGAACTCGTGGATCTTTGGAGTCATCGGAGCTGTTTCTGCCATTTTGGCAGGATATGTCTCCCGGAATAAATTGCGAGAGCGCCATTGGGAGAAGAAGGTAAAGCATATCTACATCTTAACAAAAACAGGAATTCCACTATATGATAAACGTCTGGCAGGCGTTACCACAACAGATGCCAGTCTTGTTACAAGCGCATTGATAGGGATCTCCTCCATTGTTCAAGAGATTGTACAATCTAAGCGTGCACTTAAAACCATCGACCACATGGATAATAAAATCTTATTCCAATACGGCTTTCAGGTGATCGCCGCGGTTATGGCAAGCGCCGATCTGCCTATCATACGGAGAAAATTAGCCCAGCTCACCATTCGATTTGAAGAACATTTTAAGAAGCAACTTGACGGCTGGAGAGGCGATATCGATGCCTTCTTCGGAGCGAACAAAATTATTAATGAATTCTTTCCTATTGAAGAATATATTAAAGATCAGGAAATATCAGTTGAATGGATTCTCGAACGCCTCTTTGAAATGTATGGCCTTTCAGGAATTGTTACCCTCCTGACAATCGAGTTGGGTTTAAAAACGGCTGAAAAAATTGCAGCAGGTACCGGGATTCAACAGAAAAAAATTCCAATTATTATCAGAACACTTCATGATCTTATGCTCATTGATGCTGAGGTGAATTTGACGGCTCGTGGCAAGAAAGCCCTGACTATCTATAAGGAACGGAAAGAAAAATATATGAAAATTCAGCGCTTAACAACCCAGCAAGTGGATATTACCAAAAAGGAAGAAAATACGCCCCAAAAGGAATAATAAATAGCTAGCTACCTCCAAATCCTTTTTTTAAGAAAAATTAATACACCGCTAAAAAAAGAGAGAGATTGAGAAGGAACTATCATTCCTTTAAAAATCTTCTTTTGCGCTGAGAGACCTTTATTTTCAATAAAAGTTATCCCCCGCCAATAGGAGGAAAAATCGCAATTACATCATCATTTCGTAGAATAGTATTTAGGTCTTGATGCGGCTTCCCATTGATCATTATTATGGCTCTTCTCTCTTCTTCGGGAATTTGATATTTTTCAAAGAGGAATTGGACAGTACTATTTTCTGGAATGGTTATTTTTTCTTCAGTTGGGCCATATTCTCTTAGGGTTGCAAAGAATTTGATGGTAACGGAGATGTGCTTCTTTTTATTCATCCTCGTCCCTATTGAAATACCATTTATACAATAATCCCATATTTCGTGGAAATAATGCGACTAGATCGTTGTTTTTCACCTTTTTTTTAAGCCCTGAATATTTGCCATTAACAAATATATGGCTTATTTCAGTTTCTTCGATGCTTAATTTCTGTACAATATCAAAAACAGTTTCTATTTTTGGATCATTAATAGTCAGGATAATTGAAGATCCACCTATTACCTCCCCTCTTTCGACTTTTTCCCTAAGATCTCCAAATAATTTTACTTTCATTGTCATTTCTCACAAAAAAAAGAGGGATATTTTAAAATACGCTATCTAACTCATCATCTGAGACATTGAATACTTCATTAGATGGCGGCAGTTGTTCGTCTTTGAAAAATTCTGGAAGTCTATCATGTGCAGAGGTAAATCCCGCAGCTTTATTGAATTCTCGCTCAATATCGATAATTTGCTTTCCGATCAGAGGGACATCATCTACCGTTAAAGAAGTTCCTAAGACGCCATTTAATGATTCAACCACACCTTGTAAGCCTTCAGGAATGTCAAGAATTGCAAAGGCAATGAAGAGGCAATATCCTGTTGCATCAAGAGCTGCAGTGGCTAATTGTAAATTCCGAGATATTTCTGCCTTCTTAGGATCCCTTGGATCGACTTTTCCGCCAACACCCATAATTTCAGGAGCAATTGCATAACCTGCTGTATGGTCTGCGCCCATTGGGGTAGTTGCAAACGTAACTCCAATTCCTTTAATTGCTCGTGGATCATAAGCTGGGAGGCCCTGCCCTTTAACAACAGGTATTCTGGTTACGCCAAAGGCTTTTCCGGTGAATTGAGTTCCATTAGCTAATATCCGTCCTAATGGTGTCTTTTTACGGATTTCTTCTATAAGCCCCAAGGCACCTTTTCCATCCCCGAATTTAATTACTCCACCTTCCATTGCAACAGCAATAGTATCTCCAGTTTCAATAGTGTCTAACCCTAAATCATTGCAGGCTCGGTTAAGTTCAGCGATGATATTTAAATCATAAATTCCACAATTAGCGCCAAGCGCCCACACACTTTCGTATTCTAAAACTCCGACGGGATCCTTTCCACCTGGTTTCGTCCATACTTCAGAACATTGGATGATACAACCGGGACTACAGAAATGCGGACGAACTCCACCATTCTTCTTTATCGCTTCGGCTTTTGCTTCACCTGAGATTTTTTCAGCCCTCTTATCTTGCCCACTGGAAAAATTATTCTGAGGTAATCCTTGGGCTTCATTAATAATATTAACCAGCACACTAGTTCCGTACAAATTGAGCGCGCCACCTTTTTTAGTTACATCATGGGCGAGAAGAGCATCTCTGACTTTAGTTATTCCAGCTTCAAATACCTCTTGATCTGCAATTTCAACGCCTGGCGCTCCTGTTTCATCAATAACTATGAATTTTAATCCTTTCGATGCCATAACAGCACCAAGACCGCCTCTTCCAGCATATCTACTGGGCAATCCCTCTGGATCATTGAAGGAAACGCCGGCCATAGCGCCACGTAGTTCCGCAGCTATTCCAACGCCACAGATACTAATTTTTTTGTCCCCAAATTCTTTAAATAACTCTTTATAGGTATTATATAAACCCTTTCCAACCCATATATCTGTCTTTATAAATTCCACGTTGTCATTCGTTATTTTTACTAGATAATAATCATTTCCTTGAACTTTACCTTCAACAATTATTGCTGCAATGCGCATCCGTGCAAGTCTTTGAGCGAAATTTGTTCCGGCATTCGCTTCTTTTATGCCTCCGGTTAATGGCGATTTTCCACCAACAGAAATTCGACCAGAGGTGGGAGCTGTCGTTCCAGTCACAATTCCCGGAGCAAACACAAGTTTATTATGAATTCCTAATGGATTACACGTAGGAGGGACTTCTTTTGCTACAATGGTCGAAGTAAGACCACGTCCGCCTAATGTATTGTATTCTTCTGGTAGGTCTTCAAATTCTGCCTTTAAATTAGTCATATCTATTCTTAAAATTCTTTTTACCATTTATTTACCCCCTTATTTATTGGGATTCAATTATTTGCTATTTCAATTTATTTGTTTTAACAAATTTCAGAGCATTTTTAATAGATTCGTGGCAACATTTGCTCGTAATCTATTCACGTTATATACAATTATACAATTCGACCCAAAATTTCGAATTGGGTGTTAATTATTTTGCTATTTTTAACTTATAAATTATCAACTTACTTACAATATATTCAAGTATTATTTTCTATGAAAAAGTCAATGATTATTTAAGATATGATTAAACAACTAAAAATCTCAACCTTTTAAGGAAAATATACAAGAGGGAAGGAAACAATAAATAGAATTGGATGATTTTCTATTGTTTTCAAATTAAAATTGAATCTTTGTAAGTACTGAGACAACATATTATTACTATAATAGCCGACAAAAATCACAAAATTATTTTAAGCCTAATTTAAATAATTAAAATATATTATATTATCAAATAGAAAGACCCGGTGGGAAATAAAATGCCAACCAAAAAAAAGAGCAGAAAAGCGGAAGATTTAGACTCTGAAGATGAGTTAGAACGTGAGATCCTCGGGGAGGAAGACCAAGAAGAAGGAAAAGAGGTTAGCGATAAATTAATAAAGACTGAACTCACTGAACTTCCAGGCATTGGTCCTAAGACCGAAGCCAAATTGCGAGAGGCGGGGTATCCTACAATTGTATCAATTGCAGTTGCGACTCCCACAGAATTAAGTGCTGTTGCAGACCTTGGAGTTGCCACTGCCCAAAAATTGATAATAGCGGCGCGGCAGAAAGCGGAATTCAATTTTAAACCGGCAAATCTCCTGTATAAGCTGAGACAAAATATCGGTAAGATCACCACGTGCTCTCAAAATCTTGATAACTTGCTTGGTGGAGGCATCGAAGCCCAAGCTATCACCGAGGTGTTCGGGGAATTTCGCACAGGAAAAACGCAAATTGCACATCAACTCGCCGTTTGTGTTCAACAACCCCCTGAAAAAGGTGGACTAAACGGGTCCGCAATCTATATTGATTCCGAGGGGACTTTTCGTCCCGAACGTATAGTACAAATGTCCACCGCGCTAGGATTGGATCCTGATAAAATCTTAGAGAACATCCAAGTCGCTCGAGTTTATAATAGCGACCACCAGATGTTCATTACCGACAAAGCGCAAGAGATGATTGTAGAGAAGAACGTGAAGCTAATTGTGGTCGATTCCGTCACCTCCCACTTCCGGGCTGAATATATGGGCCGTGAAAACCTCCCGACCCGGCAAGGCAAGCTAAATCGGCATCTGCACACCCTCCAACGAATCGCCGATATCTATTCCTGCGTTGTATTCTTAACGAATCAGGCTATGGCGGATCCCGCTGCGATCTTCGGTGATCCTACCCGATCCGTTGGCGGGCACATTCTGGCGCATGTCCCGCAGACGCGTGTTTATCTGAAGAAGAGTAAAGACATACGTCGGGTTGCGAAGCTCATAGATAGCCCGAGTCTCCCAGAAGGTGAATGCATCTTCACGATTTCTGAAGTAGGTATTCGTGACCCCTAATAACCGAACGCGATTAGCATGCGGATCATTCCTGTCCTAGATATTCTGAATAAACAAGTTGTACATGGGATTAAAGGGGAACGAAAGAAGTATGCTCCCATTCAGAGTAAATTAACCACCAGTACGAATCCTCTCGATGTTGCTCTTGCTTTTAAGAGTCAATTCCCTATCTCTGAACTCTATATTGCCGATTTGGATGCGATTTTGCATCAAAACTTCATATTTCCATACCTTAATGAAATAATTCGTCAAACGAATTTACAACTTATGCTTGATGTGGGTATTGATGACCTTTCCAACGTTCAAAGATTGTTGCGGAAAGGCGTGACGAAGGTCATCATCGGGACTGAAACCCTCCGATCACTTTCGAATCTGGCAAATATCATCGCACAAATATCACCTGAAAAACTGATTATCAGTTTAGATTTAAAAAATGGGCATATTATTTCTAAAGATGAGGAATTAAAACTGATATCAGCCTTAGATGCTGTTCAATTATTTGAGGAATTGGGTGTTCAAGAATTAATTGTTCTTGAATTAACCAAAATCGGTACTGAAACTGGTGTAATGACTCCAACTTTACAAAAAATTCTCCAAAATACTTCCATTCCTATCATTTCTGGGGGCGGTACTCGCAATATTACAGATATCAAAAGATTAAGAGAAGCTGGAGTCTCTGGTATCTTAATTGCTACCGCGCTACACAATGGAACAATTCTGCCCGAAGATTTAGAACCCCTAATAAAGAATTAAGAATGGATTAAATTCTAATAATTTCCATTGGCGTAAGGATTACCTGGACCTTCACATCTTGCGGTTCCATGAGATACGAAAAATCGTCTAGCAATTGGACAGCATGAATTAGTGTGATAATTAATGTCTGGTTAGCAATAAGCCCCTCTGATCGGAGGAGTTGAAATTCTTGATCTCCATACCCTTTGCCTTTCCCAAGACGATTCCCTTTCCTATCAACTGCAACGCTGCCCTGACAAAAAATATCAACTGGGCCAGAGATTTGGTCCAATTTAACTTGAGTTCCAAATTTGGACATTTCCTTAATAGTTACTGCTTTTGATATCATGTTAGGCGGAATATCCTTCAATAATAGAAATCCTTGAATATGAGGTGTTGCCACTAACAATTCTTTCCGATTTTGGAGTGTAATTTCACGGAGGGAATGAAGGACATAATCGGGAGCGGAAAATATCAAATTTGATTTTTTAAATTCAGGTAATTTGAAAATCTGTTTAGAGGCGGTCTCCATTCCCTTAAAGTTAGGAATCCTTCCATAACAGGGTAATGGAAATTGTGCAATCTGTTCATCGGTTAATTTGTTCCACATCCACTCACGAATTGTTTGTTTTGATTTCCATTTCATTTCCGAGTGCATAAATTCATCTTTTTTATTTTTTTATATGCTTTTTTTCTTATTTAAATCTTAAATTTCAATCTATTTTCGCACTTTAAATAAAAAGAATTACCTTTCAATATGAAAAATTAAAACAGAATAGATGCAAAGCTTGCCTTTAATTTAGTATCTCTTTTTGAAATACTGGTTTAGTCATTAAAAAAATCTGATGACGGCGATACAAAAAAATTATATCAATAATTACATGATGCGTGCTTCTTATTAGACGATTATTTGTAAGAGTTTTCGCCTTTTACTAAAAATTTAGAAGAGTTATCATTTATGAGAAAAAAAGATAACACATCTGCTCAAAAACAACTCGAAGAACAAGCCGAGAAAGAAAAAACACTTCAACTTGCTTATACCGAAATAAATCACATATTTAATATTTCTTTTCCAATTTGCTTTATTGATAAATACTATACTATTATACATGTCAATGATACCTTCTGCTCTTTTTTTAAGAT
>Ga0315279_10003903_pt1 | contig 20352 bp, 16 predicted proteins | sample YL17G06_20_MG_FD_203694 | JGI IMG/M metagenome (GOLD analysis project Ga0315279, IMG submission 203694) | Sediment microbial communities from Yellowstone Lake, YNP, Wyoming, USA - YL17G06_20 | ecosystem: Environmental > Aquatic > Freshwater > Lake > Sediment | place: USA: Wyoming | collected... | reverse complement strand
CACTTAAAAAGCACAAAATTTCTTTGAAAGACAGGACAAAAAGCTAATGCTGACAAGGATCCTTATGGTTCTATACCTCAAAAAGCCAATAATGACAAGGCTTCACGATCAAGTGCGTAAGTCCTATCCTAATTCAATACCTTGTATAATACCTTGCTCAATACCTTTTTTAACGCCTATCCTTTCTACGCTAGTTACATAAGGCATACGTCTTTCCTCCTCATATTGCTTGATCTCATACCAGAATTCATTTTCTAATTCTTCTGGTAGCTGGATCAACCAATCAATGAACCGAAATAATTTAAGTATGTCCTTATAAATTATATCCCTAACCCTAATATTGATTTATCGCCTGCCATGCTTCTAATAAAGGTAAAGGTTCTTGCCATAACCAAGAAACCCTCAACCAAAATCCTGTTATAACTCCCGAATGATATATGCCCTCGTTATCTAATGGAACTTGATGATAAAGATAATTCGTCCCTAACTGATAGAATTTTGCCTGCTTACGAATGGGATCAATGAGCCAATACTCCAGCACACTCCAGCGGATTCATATTCCTTCATTTTTTTAACTGTATCTCTATATCTGCTTTCTTTAGAAATAATCTCGACTGCCATATCAGCAGGTCCATCTAAGTAAATATCACCTAGACGATCAAGTCGCTGAGAAGAAACATAGGTTATGTCAGGCTCTCTACCTGATACTTCCATTTTCATTTGAAATGGACCCATTAGTATTTTTCCAAGTCTTCTTGACACTACATAAAATTGCAATAGGCTTTCAAGAAAACCAACAACATCCTGATGTTTTAGCGAAACAGGTGGAGACATAATAATCCTTCCATCAACCCATTCTGCAAATGTATCTTCATAATGGGCAAGAAAATCCTCATAACTTATCTTTTCATCAGCTATAGATTCTTTAATTTCAGAAGATAACATTTTCATTATCTCATCAACTCCACTTTATGCAATAATGAGTAATGAGTGAACAGTTTTTATATATTACTTGATAACTCATTACTCATCATTTATTACTTTAACAAAGCCATTGCACGACTGACGACGTTTTCAACAGTGAATCCGAATTGCTTAAAGACTGTATTGCCCGGTGCAGATGCGCCGTAATGATCTATGCCAAGTACATCACCTTCTAAGCCAACGTATTTACACCAGCCCTGAGTTATACCAGCTTCAACAGCGAGACGTGCTTTCACTGATGGCGGGAACACCTTTTTCTTGTATTCATCATCCTGATCTTCAAAAAGTTCCCAGCTTGGCATACTTACGACACGGGCTTTAATGCCATTCTCTTTCAGCTTCTTTTCAGCATCTAAAACAAGGCTTAACTCTGAGCCTGTTCCGATCAGGATAATATCTGGTTTTTCAGTGTCTACGAGTATATAAGCACCCTTCTCAACACCTTCGTCTGCTGATGGATAAACCGTTGGGTCAAGTATAGGAAGGTTCTGGCGTGTCAATGCCATAGCGACAGGACGATTCTTACTTTCAAGGGCGATACGCCAAGTTGCGGCTGTCTCATTTGCATCACCCGGACGGATCACTATCAGATCGGGTATAGCCCTTAGCGCTGCCAGATGCTCAACAGGCTGATGTGTCGGACCATCTTCGCCTACTCCAATGCTGTCGTGAGTGAATATCCAGATAGACGGCTGTTCCATGATTGCTGATAATCGTAAAGATGGACGCATGTAGTCAGAGAATACCATGAATGTTGAGCCATAAGGTATTACTCCGCCGTGTAATGACATTCCGTTGACTATCGCCCCCATACCATGTTCACGAATCCCGAAATGTATGTTTCGACCAGAGAAGTCATCTTTGCTGATACTACCGAATTTATCCATGTAAGTCTTAGTTGATGGCGCAAGGTCTGCTGAACCACCGACAAGATTTGGAATATGTGATGCAATAGCGTTAAGGACTGTACCAGAAGCATTTCTCGTTGCGACCGCTTTTTTATCAATAGTGAATACCGGGATGGATTTTTTCCAGTCATCGGGTAATTTTTTATTCATAAACATAGTAAATTGGTTAGCCAGATCGGGATATTTCTCTGCATAAGCGATGAAAAGCTCATCCCATTTGTATTCGACTTCGCAACCTTTTGATAATGCCTGACGGAAATGCTCAAATGCCTTTTCTGGAACATAGAATGGTTCTTCGCTTTCCCAACCAATGTTCTTCTTCGTTAGTTTAACTTCTTCCTCGCCAAGTGGCTCACCGTGAGCCTTTTCGGAATCATGTTTGTTAGGGCTTCCGCATCCAATGTGAGTACGAATCGCTATAAAGGAAGGTCTTTCCTTTTCTTCCTGTGCTGTTTTAATCGCTAAAGCTAATTCATCGAGTTCAAAGCCATCATCTAATCTCTGTATATGCCAGCCGTAAGCCTCGTACCTTTTGCAAACGTCCTCAGAGAATGCAAGATCAGTGCAACCCTCGATAGTAATGTGGTTATCATCATAGAAGCATATAAGCTTGGAAAGTCCAAGATGTCCGGCTAGAGATGATGCTTCCCCAGAAATTCCTTCCATCATATCACCATCGCTTGCAATGACGTAAGTATAGTGATCAACTATCGGGAAATCCGGGCGATTAAAATATTGAGCAAGCCATTTTTCAGCAAGAGCCATACCTACCGCATTGGAAATACCCTGTCCTAAAGGACCTGTTGTCGTCTCCACTCCCGGAGTCAAGCCATGTTCGGGATGCCCTGGTGTTCGACTCCCCCACTGACGGAATTGCTTTAGGTCTTCTATTGTAAGACCATATCCAGTGAGATGCAAAAGGCTGTAAAGTAGCATCGAAGCATGTCCAGCAGAAAGGACAAAACGGTCACGATCGTACCAATCTGGATTGCCGGGGTTGTGTTTCAGGAACTTAGTCCACAAAACGTAGGCGACAGATGCGAGTCCCATCGGCGCACCGGGGTGTCCAGAATTAGCTTTCTGCACACCGTCCATAGCCAGTGTCCTTATAGTATTTACGCATAGTTCATCTAAGCTGTCAATAACTTTCATAAATCGCTCTCCTTTACGGTTTAATTTGTGACATTATCCTGCAACATGATTATTATTTTTAATGCCTTGTGTTATTTTGGCTTTGTCTTTGATCCTTTTTGTTATATAGTCTTTTTGTTCTTCATAGCTAATATTAACGAACTGCTTACTCAACCTATCTCTAATTTCTCGCATCATTTTCACTGAGTCAAATCCTTTTTCAGTCTTCATAATTTAACCTTTGCCTTTCATGATGCCTTATCAATTACCCAATCCGCCAGTCCATATTTGACTGCTAAATGCGCAATCTTTTGTGGGAGCAAGATTTTTATGTTTTCATTGTTTTCATTTAGTTTTATTTTTTTTGCTAAATCGTTTGAAAGTGAATGGACAACGAAATAAAAATGTTTATAGCCTTGCATTTCCGCAAATTTACGTTTATATTCATCAAATTCTGCTAAACTAGCTTTGGATTTGATCTGCACACCATAGCGCTCAGACGTGATAGGTGAAATTAGATCAAGGTCTAATGTTTTCTGTGTTCCACCCAATTCATTTATTCTTTCCCAACCTGACTGTGTAAAAATTAGGTCAATTAATATTTCAAAATCTCTCCAATGCAACCTACGAATGATAGTTTCTATCTTGCTCTCAAGTGTAGCTAAAGCGTCTTTGGCTTCCTCGACATCCTTTGGGATACGAGCATTAATTTTCTGTTTAAGATACTCAAATTCTCTAACAACGCAAATGGTGCCTCTAAAGCCTTGCATACTCAATAATCCTCCACTGAGTAGCTTTTTATCCAGTAAATTACCTTTTATATCTATGCAACTCCATTGACCAATAACATGACGTATCTTAGTTTTGTCGCACAACAGAGTTACATCAGGCTTTGAAAAGCACCAGTATAAGCAATTATTAAAGAAAGTAACCCACAAGACAGTTTCATCAGACTCATAAAAAAGTCTTATTTGTTCTTTATCGCGTTTTGCTGTTGCCTCGTTTCTTCCTAATTTTTTTATAATTTCGTCTAACACCTTGTCCCACTCACGCTTGAGACATAGATCATGTGATATTTCTCTGTAGCTCAATCTGAGCGTTTGTTTATTTTCAATACAATCTCTCTCGTATTCGCCGCCTCTTCCAAGTTTGATATAAAGAGCTTTACTAGGATTAATAGCTTTCATAATAAATCCTTTCTGCCAAAGAATCTTATCCATTCTTGCATAGGTGCCGGACGTGGTATGAAATCCTGTTTATCTCCTGATTCAATGACATCTTCAAGATACAGTTCAACTGCTTCCTGAAGATTATTCTTTGCTTCCTCGATAGTTTCACCTTGAGAAGCAACATTGAGTTCAAGGCAAATAGCTGAATAAAGATCGCCTTCTTTTTCAATCAGGTTGTGCAAAAGTAGCTTTTGCATCTCAATTATCTCCTTCGCTTACTTGATTTGTTTCTTTATTTCTTCAACAGCCATTGCAAGCTGTAAGTCATTTTCCAGATCAATGTTAGGAGTGTTCTTAGTTGAAGCAAGCGTTCTCTTTACGTACATCGAGACTATTCTTTGATTTAGCTTAATTCCATTATCAGCTAAGGTTTTCATCAATTCAGGAACTTTTTCCTCTAATGCCTTGATTTGCTCTTCCGGGCTTTGATCCTGATTCTTACTGAGGTAATCATAGACGAACTTATTAGCATACTCACCTTCATAGAATTTTGTAAGCATTTTGATGTTCTCGCCGTCTTTGTCATCTTCAATCAGGATGGGCTGATCCACTTCAATGTCAACCGGTACACCACCTTGTGTGACTTTTAGTTTACCTTCCTCTTTCTTGATCGTGTATACTGATTGTCCGTCGTTTATCTGCCATCGGATACCCTTACCTCTAATACGATCTTTGATTTTGATGGTTGCACTCTGAGAGAGTGTGACCCCATTCTTTATGAATTCCTGACGAAGATTATCTGATATTGTGCCTGCATCCATATCCTTTTGTTGTTCCTGCTCAATTTCAAATAGCTTTCTTTCGTGTATCCATGTTCCATTTGGTGTTTTATATATAGACACAGTTATTGATACTGCTCTTTGCTCATCCAGAGGGAATCTTTGCTGAACTACACCTTTTCCGAACGTTTTATCTCCTATTAAAAGACCACGCTTATAATCTTTTATAGCACCAGCGACAATCTCTGACCCGCTTGCGCTATTATCATTTACAAGTAATACAAGGGGCATATCAGCAGAATATAACAATTTCTTATTTGCCCTGTACTCTGAGTCGAACCTATCCAATCTCCCGTCTGTGGAAACGATTAAACCTTCCGGTATAAAAGCATTGGATATATCAACTGCGGAGGTCAACATACCACCGGGGTTGTTACGAAGGTCAAGAATTAAACCGCGCATACCTTTAAGTTCATCAAGGCTTTTTCTCATCTCTGTATATGTTTCAGCAGTGAAATCAGAGATTGCTACGTAACCGATCTGTCTTTCTATGAGAGCGCTTTTTACGCTTGGATAGTTGATAATTTCTCTGGTGACTACCACGTCAAATGAGGTATCCACGCCGGAACGAAAGATGTTAAGAGTAACTTTAGTTCCGACTTCACCACGAATCATTCCCACCACGTCATCCATAGATTGGTTTTCGATCGATTTTCCATCAACCATTAATATTTTATCCCCTGCATGAAGACCGGCTTTCATTGCAGGTGTGCCATCCATCGCCTGAACTACGTTGACAAATCCATCTGGCGAAGGTAATATCCTTATCCCGAGTCCACCAAATTTGGCAAAGAACAGGTTTTCTTGCTCCCGCTTTCTTGAAGTTTCTGCTTGATAGAATGAGTACCTATCTCCCAACCCTTGAAGCATTCCTTTTATGGCTTCACTCATAACTTCATCAAGTTGCTCTTTGGTTAGATTCTGATAGTAGTTACTAAGTACGTAAGACAATGCAGTAGAGAATAACTCAATCTGTTTGTATACGTCATCTCTATCATAAGGCTTTGCAGTAGTTTGAGGTGCATTTGACGTATCGGGTGAAGGCGTTTGTGCTATCACTATAGGATAGGCTGAAATTACAAAGAATATCGAAACGTATATGATGATTTTCTTGATCATGATAACTTTCCTCCGTTAGGCGATGTATAATAAATGATAAGGGGTAGGGAAAAATAAAGAACAGGTTAACTGATTATGTAACACGTTGGACAATCTGTTCAGAATTAGCAAACATCACATCTATCCGATCTTGACTGAGTCCCGCACCTTTAGCAACTGCCGAAGCATGTTCAATTGTTATAAGATCGGAAGGCTCATGTGCGTCTGTGTCAAGTACCAGTTTTGCACCTATTTCCAATGCTAATTTTGCGACGTAACCGTTAGTCAGAGAATGTCCTTTACGTGCAGATATTTCAAGGAAAATACCTCTTTGTGCGGCGATTTCCACATCTTTAGGGTCTATAAGCCCGGGATGTGCCAGAATATCAATGTCGGCAGATATTGCGTAGTGGTCCGTTCCTAACGGTACTGGCTCAACTATAGTCTCACCATGCACAACAACTAACCTTGCACCAAGTGATCTTGCCCTAATAGCCAATTCCGCTATATATACAGGTGGAACGTGAGTTATTTCAACACCCGGGATAATCTTTATTCCCATCACCCTGTTAAGTGATTCTGCAAGCTCTGCTATACGAGGCACAACAAAGTCAAGGTTAGATTGATCTACGTGGTCTGTAATCGCTATTGCACAGTAGCCTTTGTATTCAGCACGCCTAACAAGCTCCGCAGGAAGGAGAACCCCGTCGCTAAATAAAGAATGTGTATGAAGGTCTATCATAGGTAGGTTCATAATAGGCTTATGGAACTATATGATAATGAGATTATAAGACTATTGGTTTATGTACCATAATCCCTATCCCATTATCCTATATGCCTATAATCCTATAAGTCCAAAAATACCCCTGACGCGATTCGAACGCGTGACCTACGGCTTAGGAGGCAGTCGCTCTATCCAACTGAGCTACAGGGGCATGATTTTTATATTATATCATATACCAATGTTTAATTCAACGATTAAAGTGAAGATAAGATTACATGAACTACTTTATCAGCCTGATGAATGAAAAAAGTCTTTTTAAGCGATTTCAACATTGACTTTAGCTTATCATGAAAACGATAGCTTTGTCAATAGAGTTTTTAATCTGAATAACATTTTAAGGTGGATTTTCAATACAATAATATGCTGAAAAGTAGTTGAATTTCAAAAACAATGATATTTGAAACTATCCTTTATCGAAATTTGTATAGCAATTTAATCACTTTTTGGTGTACAATAAAAACAAGAGTTTAAATTTTTCATTAAAGGCGGTAAGATGAGACAAATTTTTTCAGTTTCTTATATATTTTATGTCCTTTGCTTTCTTGTAACATCCGTTGGTGTTGCAGACTATCCTACTTATGCGCCGGGAGTTGTCATAGTCAAGTTCAACTCACAGAATCTAAAACAAGTTAATGATTTCGTAAATAAGATAGGCGCGTACTCTTATGATCGCGTAGTAATTACACACGATAATTACCTATCCTCAATATATAAGCTCAAATTCTCACCTGACGCTGATATACAATCAATGGTCCAGCGATGCAAAAATGATCCGATTGTGGAATACGCACAACCAAACTACATTAATCATACGTGTTCCAAACTGAATGACTTTTTTTACCCGGACCAATGGGCATTAGAAAAAATAAAAATCCCTGAAGCATGGGAAATAGAGAAGGGCAGTGAGGATATTACCGTTGCGGTCATTGACACAGGGGTTGACTATAATCACGAGGACCTAAAGTCAAGAATATGGATAAATAAGGGTGAGATACCAAACAACGACATTGACGATGATGAAAATGGATATACTGATGACGTAAGGGGATGGAATTTCTTCGACTCACCTGATGATAGACAGAATTTTGATCACATAGGTGGTAACAATGACCCAATGGATGAGAATGGACATGGAACAAACGTTTCAGGGATAATTGCGGCTATACCAAATAACTCTATTGGTGTCGCTGGTATAACGTGGGGATGCAAGATTATGCCGCTAAAAGTCGGGAACAAATTTTTTGAGGATGATGATCTTGCTAGTGCAATAGTTTATGCTGTTGAGAACGGCGCCAGAATCATAAATATGAGTTGGGGTGGAGATGAGCAATCCTATATAATTAGGGACGTAATCAAATATGCTTATAACCGTGATTGTGTTCTTGTCGGGGCAATTGGAAATGATAATCAGGCGAAAGTTATATATCCCGCCGCATATAAAAACGTTATATCCGTAGGGGCAACAGACAGTCAGGACAAAAAGTCATCATTTTCTAATTATGGGGCAGGTATAGACATTGTAGCACCCGGAACCAGAATCTTTAGCACTGTGCCGAATAATTCATATAGCGATTGGAGTGGAACTTCTATGGCGACGCCGGTAGTTTCAGGTGTAGTTGCACTGATTCTGTCCAAACGACCGGGTTTAACCAATGCAGAAGTTGATCAGATACTTCGTGCTTCTTCTGATCCTATTGATGAACCACTTTTCGATGGCGTAGGTAGAATAAATGCTTATAGAGCTTTGTTGACGGTTTCACACCTTAATGCTCATATTACAACTCCTAGCAATTATGAAAATGCAGACAAGGAATTTGTGATCACTGGCGCTATCGGTGGATCAGGGTTTAAAAGATTTGAATTAGATTATAGCGAAGTTTCAGCCTCTCCTGATTGGAGACTGATAAATCCACTATCTATTGAAACCAAAGCTGATAACATATCTGCAAGCTGGGATGTATCACATCTTCCTGAAGGTCCTTATCTCTTGCGATTGAGTGTTTTCGGTCAGGATAATCTAAAGGCTGAAGATAGAGTCCAAATAAACATTGATCATACTCCGCCGAAGATATTGAACCTGCGAAATACTACAAGGCTTTATGGTGATAAAGTTAGAAATATAATAACCTTAAAGACTGATGATCTTACAAATATTGATCTGTATTATAAGAAACCATCAGATAAAGAGTTTAGAAAAATTTTATCTCAATCTCTGGCAAAATATCATGAAGCATATATACCAGATAATATTGAACCCGGTATATATGAATACTTTTTGAAGATTACAAATAATGCTGGATTTTTGACAATTAACGATAATGATGGAAAATATTATACAATAGAAATTTTACCAAACTTCATTCCATCCGATGGATTTACTGAGATAGACACTGGAATATCAGCGATCTATCCTGTATCTGCTTCAATAGACTTTGATGGTGATGGCAGAAATGAGATTATTGGTATGGATAGACCTGTCATGGATTATGCTCCTGTTAGGATATTTGAGAGAGATGAATCTGGTACTTATGGTGATGTGTTTAAGGTTTCAATAGACTATTTCCCTCGTGACGTTGGTGATTCTGATAATGATGGGCTTTTGGAAATACTGGGTAACAAGAAGGATAAGACCTTTTTGTTTGAGTGTCCAGCAAAGGGAACGTATCCAACAAGGAAGATATGGGAAGCTAGTGAGCTCTGGGGTGGTCAGTTCGCTGATTTAGATATGGATGGAAATATTGAAATATTATCGAGTAACGTCAAAGATTCGTCAGTTGACATATATGAAAATAGAGGGGATAACTCGTATCTCAGGGTTGCGAAATTAATGAATCCAACTCAGGGCATTAATAACCTTGCCATCAATTTTGCTGTTGGTGATTTTGATATTGATGGACGAAAAGAGATCGTAGTCGGGGACGTAGATGGTGATATTTTCATCTATAAAAGTATTGATGATGACACTTACACTCACATCTGGAGTGGTAATATCCCTGATTCTCAAGTAAAATGGCTGGCAAGCGGAGACTTTGATGGTGATGGAAATGCTGAATTCGTTGTTGCAGGAGAGGTGACAGAACCATCTGAAAGGGTGAGTCCATCTTTTGTATATACTGTTTTTGATTGGTCACAGGGACAATATCAAAACGTATATTCGATAGAAGTCATTGGTACAAAAGAAGGATGTGGACTCTCAACAGGTGACGTCAATGCTGATGGAGTGGACGAGATAATCGCTAACGTCAACGCTGAATTATATATACTGAGATTACCAATGGCAAAATACAATACGTACCTGTGGTATCATTCCGCTAGTCAAACTCAACATCCTCTCGTAGATGATATGGATGGTGATAGGTTTCTCGAAGTGATCTTCAATGTGGATAACAAACTAATGGCTTTTAAGTTTGATGAAAAGGCAACCAAACCTCCATGGGGAATAAGTGCTGTGCCAATTAGTGAGCATGAAGTTGAACTTCGCTGGAATGGTTCAGAGGATTCAATAGCATATAAAATTTATCGTGGTATAGATGAGGGGAATCTTCAGCTTATAGAAACGCTTGACTTGACGTCTGGACTGAAAGGAACAAACTGGGAAGTATACAGAAGATCAGATCATGCAGATATAGCATATTTTCGGGATAATGGACTAATAATTAACTCTAAATATTTCTATTCTGTTTCATCGGTCAACTCTCTGGGACAGGAGCGAAAATCATCAAATGTTCATGCAACCCCAAATACTTCCCCGGAGATAATATCCGTTGAGTACATATATCCATTTTTATATGTCAATTTTAGTGAACAAATAGGTCAATCAGCAAAAGGAGTGGATCACTATGTCATTTCATCAACAGAAGGAATTAGATTCTTCCCATCTTCAGCGATACTGGAGCGACAGGAGAGAAGAGTTATATTAGCTTTTATGACTTTAGATGAAGGTGACTATAGACTTATAGTATCTGGGATCAGAGATGCAACCGGTGTTCTTATCTCGGATAAAGGGAATTCGGCAGAATTCCACATCTATACAGATAAAACAAATTATATGGATTTAAGTCTGGTAAAAGTATATCCTAATCCAGTATTCGAGCGATACAAAGGTGTAAAATTTTATTTTCTGCCATCAGGCGCCAGAGTGAGAATATATGATCTTAGTGGAAATTTTGTCACTACCCTAAAGGTAATGGATTCGGAACACGAGGTAATGTGGTATCTCAATAATGCTGTTAATATTGATGTTTCCAGTGGAATATACCTATATGTCATTGAATTTGAGTCAAAAAGAAAGTTAGGTAGAATTGCTGTTATCAAGTAATACCATTTTCCAATTGAAATGCTACATAAAGTTTGTCATTCTGAACAGAGTGCAGAATCTTCTTTTGATCATAACAAATAGATTCTTCGCTGTCGCTCAGACGTTATGCTTAAATAGTGAGCCATTGATGTTGTATACTATATAGTGATAGTGAATCGAAACTATATATCACAACATCGAAAGGAGATGGCTCACATGAAACAAATTAACAAACTCGACTTCTCTGGTCAAGACATTTATGTTGGTATTGATACCTGCAAAAAAAGCTGGAAAGTTACTATTCTAACTAAAGAATATGAACATAAAACCTTTAACCAAAATCCTAATCCAAAAGACCTGGTTACCTACTTGCATAAACACTTCCCTAATGCTAACTACCTATGTGCCTATGAAGCTGGTTACTTCGGTTTTTGGATATGTCACTCACTAACTCAAATGGGAGTCAAATGCATCGTGGTTCATCCTGCTGATATTCCGACTAAAGACAAAGAAAGGACAACAGGTCTGTCACGCAGACGTAATGGTTATCTACGGTCAATACTAATAGAGAGCAGTAGCAGTCCGTAAAGACCCATCATTGTTAATGTCATTTACTGAGTTGACCAAGAGGATGTCAAAGAACGAAGCGATAATACGTATAGCACATAAGTTGCTAAATACGCCATATATTAACGCATAATGAGTGTTATGAACTTGGTATAGTATCATAGCAAAGTAGAAATCTTAGTATTATGGGGAACGCAGTTGTCATTCTGCAGCATACATGCGAATCATACATGACTGCTTCGCTCAGACTGCGACCCATTTTGTTAGAGTCATAACGACATCTTGCAGTAGCTAAAGTTTCAAAAGCTAATTGATAGCTAGTGGTTAACTAACTGCTAATAAGAGATTGATTCTATCATTTGCTACAGATACTAACATAAATACTAACAGTGAGAAACAGAGAAAACATTGTTTATGGTATATAATACGAGTTTTTCAGTTATGACCTAGAAAGACCCTTCACTCCGTTCAGGGTGACATAAATTGTTATTCTGAGCGATAGCGAAGAATCTCTTTTTTTTGGAATATGTAGCTAACTGAAAAACTCGTGATACTATGAATTATACTATAGATATTCAGAAAAAGAATTTTAATCACGAATTACACAAAGAGAATAGGTCTATGAGTTTGAAACCTATAGACCTATAGACCCATAGACTAATTGACCTATAGACTTTTCTGTATATTCGTGATTATTCCGTGAGAATTAGCAAAAAAATCACTACAATGGCAAATTCCTTGCAGTATACCGAATGTAAGCAGAAACCGCTGAGAATATGATTATATTTTTAGTTATAAATTATAAGAAACGAGGTGAATAAAATGGGTATACTGGATAGAGTAAAGTTGAACTTGAGAGCAAATTTGAATTCCATGCTTGATGATGTTGAGAATCCAGAAAAGATGATGGATCAACTTCTATTGGGTATGCGCGATAGTATCGTGGAGTTCAAAAGATCAATCGTGAATGCTGTAGCTGGGGTCAAGTCACTAGAAAGAGAGATTGCAGAAAATGCTGAAAAAATAAAGCTATGGGAAGAAAGGTCTATATGGGCTTTGAAGAAAGGTGATGAGGAACTCGCAAAGAAAGCACTGGAGCAAAAGCTAAAAAGCCTTGATAACGAAAAGAGAGCAAAAACTGAACTAGAACAGCAAAAGAAAACAGTAGAGGAACTAAAAGCGAGTTTACCCACTCTGATAGAAAAGTTAGATGAGCTTTATAAGAAAAAGCGTGAATTGATACGAAGGTCAATGGAAATAAAAAAAGACACTCCGATCAGTCGTTCCAGAGATTTAGTATCCGAGATCGGTATTGATTCAACCGTTTTTTCTACTTATGATTCGATGGTGGAAAAGGTAAGGTCGCTTGAAGATCAAGCCTCCGCACTCGCTGAACTCGAAAAAGACAACGTTGACGTAGAGTTCAAAAAGCTTGAGAGAAAATCGCAGATCGAGGCTGAACTAAAGGCGACAAAGGAAAAGATGGATTCTAAAGGATAAAGACGGAAGGATGAAGGATAGAGAGGGAGTTGTTACTTTTTCATCCTTCATACTTTGATGTTATGGCAGAATTTCAGCAATTACCCGAACATATTCGCAAAGCAGTGATTGAACACACATCTCCCGATGAACAAGTTAGAATGTGTTTCGTAGCGGGTCTGTCCATGTTTTCTAGCAAAGACTACGTTATAATAACATCAAAGCGAGTGTTGGTAATTGACGAGAGATACCTTGGTTATCTGGGTAAATCCTACGTCAACATTAAAGAGAACGTGCCGATTGAAGAGATAGTATCTATTGAGATAATCAAAAGCTTTACTAACAAGATACTAGGACAAGCAAGCATGGGTTTGCAGGTTGATAGATACAAATACCTGATCAACAATGGTGGCTCTGGCGAGATTAAGAAAGCCGCTAAACTTATTGGCGAGATAAAGCAAACACTATCACAAGAAGCAAAATAAAGGTTGATCTAGCAGTTCCTTTATGATACATTATTAAGTAAAGATGTTTCAAAAGAACTGAAATTTTAACCCTGTGGTAGAGCCAATAATACAAGGAGAACTCAAATGATCGAGGTAGAAATTGCGATGGTAAGGCTCGATCCAGAAGCAAGGGCTCCCATTGTCATCCTTAAAGAAAAAGAGGGCAAGTCCAGACGCTTTCTGCCGATATGGATAGGCATATTTGAGGCAATTGCGATTGTTACTGAGATTGAGAATCACGAAAAAATCAGACCCATGACCCATGATCTGCTAAAAACAGTTATTGATAGTCTGGGAGCAGAGGTAGTATCCATATTGATCTCGGATCTTAAAGACGATACATTTTACGCTGAAATCAACCTACGCTTAAGTGATGGCAGTGTAATAAAAATAGACTCACGACCAAGTGATGCTATAGCTTTGGGAATTCGTGCTAAGGCTCCTATCTATGTGTCCGAAAAAGTGATGAATGAGTCTAGTATCAGTCAGGGCACGGTGGATACAAACCCTGAAGATCAGTTGAAAATGATTCTGGATACCCTGAAGCCGGAAGATTTTGGCGACAAGGTCTAATGGCTTATTTAATTCGTTGAAGCAATGAAGTGGACTCGTGATCATATTTCTGCCTTCATTACGAAGGTTGTAGCTTTCATTATGAATTTTATCTTTTTATAAGTGATTGCTTAATTTTGACCCCGCTGCAATATATACTATGGAGGGAACTACTATGGGGGTCCTTGAAAGAATAAGCAGGATAATAAGGTCAAATATAAACGATCTTCTGGATCATGCTGAAGACCCTGAAAAGATTCTGCAACAGCTTATAGCAGATATGCAGCAGGATCTTAGGGAAGCCAAACTACAGGTAGCAGGGGCTATCAGAGAACAGAAGAAAATTGAAGCTCAGTACCTTGAGAATACCACTATGGTTGATGTATGGGAAAAACGAGCAGTATCAGCCATAAAGGAACAGAACGACTATTTGGCAAAAGAGGCTTTGAAACGAAAGCGAACCTGTGAGCAATTGGCTACTGAATATAAGCGACAACTGGATGATCAAACCAAAAGCGTGCAGTCTCTAAAGACCGGTCTTGGCGAACTTACGGCAAAACTGGATGACGCTAAACGCAAAAAGGATCTTCTCATTGCCCGTCAGAAGCGTGCAAAGGCTCAAAGAACCATAAGTGAGACAATGAACGGAATATCCAGATCTGGTGCTTTCTCTGCTCTTGAGAGAATAGAGAATAAAGTAAAAGAGGCTGAAGCACATGCTGATGCTCTGGCAGAAATGGAAAAGGATAAACTCGAATCAAAATTTGCTGATCTGGAAAATAAGGATATAAATGAAGAACTAACACGCCTAAAGGCTAAGGTCAGCAGTGAACAGTAATGAGTAATCAGTGATTAGTTTGCAATTACTCATCACTGATTACTATTTATGACGGTATTACATCATGTTTAAAAATTTAATAATACTTATACTCATCGCAATTCTGGCGGCTATCGGAGCGATAGCCGGTCTTCATATCTTGAGCTGGTTCTTTAGAGCATTTTTCAATGTTGCCATTTTTATTTTAGCAATTATGGGTATTTTGTTTTTAATTAGAAAAATGCGCACCAAGTAGTGCCTTAACCAAATTAATTATTTAGGTTTGTAGTAAGGTGATTCATCGCCTTAAAATGCAATAATGAACATTAAATAATTAATTGGGTTATAGATTAAAATGGATTCCCGTTTTCACGGGAATGACAAACCCCGTAGGATGTCATTCCCGTCCCCATGAAAATGGGGAAAGTGGGAATCCAGAGAAGGTTATCCAGCTTCTTACCCGATTATTTACTTAAACTTCATAATTGCATTACTACAGAACCAATTATACCTAAAAATTAATTTGGTCAAATAATAGTACCTTCGTCTGCGAGATGAAAAATATACTGTATCTAAGTTCCAGCGGTTCCATGGGTGGGGCAGAGACTAGCCTGTATTATCTTGTCAAAGGACTCGATAAAAGTAAATACTCACCAATCGTAATCTGTCCCGAAAATGGTTCGCTTTCTGAAAAACTTACTGCACAAGGGATTCACACAGAAATCTTACCACTACCGGCATGGCGTAAGTTCCGCTCTTTTCTATTCAGATCATCATCTCTTCAACGTCTTATCAAATATGCTGAAACGAGTAAAATAAACCTTATCCACTGTAATACTATCTGGGTTAACAATTATGCTCAGAAACTTGGTGAAAAACTCTGTATACCTGTGATATGCCATCTGCGGGATATTATAAGGACTGATCAGGTAAAGAAATACTCTCTTGATAAAGTGGATATGATTATTCCTATATCTGATGCTGTGCAAAAACCTCTTGATGATGCGTGTATTCCTTCCGAAAAAATTCAACGAATCTACAATGGTGTGGATGTTTCTTTATTTGCTCATGGAAAAAATAAACTCAAAAAAGAGTTCGGGATAAATGGCTATCTGGTAGGTATTGTAGGGCAAATGAATCCTCGTTCCCAATGGAAGGGACAGCGTGAATTCATTCATGCTTGTGCAGAGGTAATGAAACAACGATCCGATGTCTGGTTTGCTTTAGTTGGTGGAGATGATTCTCCTAAAGCATCATCGGATCATGGCTCTTATATAAACGAATTGAAGGAACTCACACGATCTCTGGGCATAGAAAATCGTGTCATTTTTACCGGGCATCGTACTGATATGCCTGATGTGATGGCTTCTTTTGATATTCTTGTATCTGCGTCGTGGGCTGAACCGTTTGGCAGGGTAATTATCGAAGCTATGGCAGTGGGGAAGCCTGTTATTGCAACTATGGCAGGTGGCGCACCTGAGATAGTTCAGGACAAAATTACAGGCATCCTCGTACCACCCAAAAACCATCAAGCGATAGCTGAAGCCATGCTCTACGTGATTCAAGATAATAAATTACAAGCTATGGGTCATGCAGGACAAAAAAGGGCAAAAGAATTATTTAGCATCGAAAACCACGTAAGAGAAGTTCAGTCTTTATACGGCAGGTTTGAGATTTAATGCTAGAATTTACATTGCCTTTATCATTCCCCAACAGATTCCGAGTTTTTCCGCGGACTTAACTGCCATAACGTTTGACTCAGTTTTGTAATTTTTCTGTATTTCATCGTCTTTAAGCGCACGATTATAAAGTCGCATTTCGTCAAGTTTACCATTCCAGAACTCTGACCGATTGTTTGTTACACCTATATTGACATCAGCGACCTGAGCATTATGTGCTGCAGGAGTGTCGGAAATTATCATTTTACCATCAAACCAAAGGCTTCTGGTTTTGCCATCATATTGAGCAATGATATGATGCCATGCTTTGCTTATATCTCCGGTCGCTTTATCCAGATCATTACCCCACCAGTAATGTCGAAATCCATTTACATCAGTACCGAGTCGCAATGCATTAACCTGATTTCCAGTACCCCAGGTTCCCCAACCGATGATACCCTCGACTTTCATTTCATTTGCATAAAACCATGCTTCTATGGCATAATTATCATTGCCTTTTGGAATATTCAGAGGCTGTGATATGTTTACAAAAGCTCCCGAACCATCAAGTTCTAGTGCCTGACCAATCCTGCCTTCGCTGATTTTGGCATTTCCCATCATAGTACCATCATTCTTTCCTACCAAATCCTTTATTGTTTTGCCTGAAACACTTTTGTCATCAAACGTCCAAAAACTAATTAGCCCATCCTGTACAAATTGTTGTGCCATTACCTCAGTGGTAAATATAATAGCAATCAAAAGAACGATTACAAAGGCAAGATGTTTTATCTTATACATTTCGATCAACCTCCATTTTAATCCTTAAAACAACGCCAAAATCGCTTCTGTCACCATCTTTTCATTATGGATATTCAACGCCCAAGGGCAACCTGCGACTCTGTAAGCATCTTTGAACCAATCTATCGGGAAATTGATAGATGTGTTATGAATGAATAGCCTTTCCGGTACTGTCAGTATTGCCGACGTATAAAAATCTCCTGCTTTTCGTATGTGCGGAATGAATAAGTCTTTCACCCATACGTCATCATTATCGCAATCGAATTGATCGGCATCAATGACTGTTCGGTTTACATTGCGTGCTAATCCTCTTGCCAGCAGACACCATATTCCCGCCCTTTCCATACCTATAAGATCAACAGTATATGTATGTGTCTGAAGATAAGCTATTCCTGTAAGAATATCCTGTATTCTCAATGCAGTATCGCTCAAGTTATAAGTGTAGAAGTGATTAACACTTTCATTTCGTTTTAGAAGAGAAGTTTCACCTGTCTTGAATGTATCTATTCCAAGCACAATATTGCCTTTTGCAAGAAGCCCTGATACAAGTGCGCTTGGTTTATCACCATCCGCCAGCGCAGATTTACCTTCAGGATGAACTACAAGAACGGCACTTTTGGGATTCTCTGGAACAAATAGCAATGCAGGTATTTGCTCACCAACCTGTTTTTGACCCAATATGAGACGTTCTAGGCGATAATTGTCCCTCTGCTCTTCGCTAACTTTCTCAACTTTAATGTCACACGCTTCTGGCTGTTTTACATTCAGAGCGTATTGATATGCGACACCCATAATGTCACGATAAGCCTGAAATGATGTTGCATCTTTCGGTTTCAGAGACATAATCTGCGACTTAAAGTAACCAATCAGATCAGATACCAACTGCGCACTCGTTATAGCATTATCTGGAAGCTTTCCATCAGGGAATACGAGCATTTGTTCAGGGGGAGGAACTGCAAAAGGAGTTTCTTTAATACTGCTTCCGTCACCAACCCCAAGTAGCCACTTGTTGAACCATCCGTATACCGCTTCTCTGCTTTCCTGATTATAATTATGCTGCGCATCTACCTGAACGCTTGCGACTTTATTCGTTGCGTCATACATGCGGTATATGCTCTGTATCGCCGGATACTCAACCTCTGGAGTATGCTGTGTCCAATCACCTGTGCATGAGAGCATGATCATAGGTCTTGGCGCCATCATAGCACCGATCTCAACGTTGAAGCAATCAACACGTAAGTTCGGGGCATTCTCGCAAAGACAACCACCTTGCATATATGCCGAGATCATGACGTTAGGTGCTGAAACCTTAACACGCTTATCAATGGACATGAGCATAAATGTCTGTGTACCACCACCGGATGCGCCAGTACATGCTATGCGATCAGGATCAACATCGGGCAATGATTGAAGGTAATCAATAACCCTTATGCTGTTCCACAATTGAAGTCCCATCAGGCTTATTCCCCAAAGATAATCTTTCGGTTCGCCGCCAAAAGTGTGTGGAAATCGAAGCTTGCTATCGTTGTAGCCGATCATATCATAAGCAAAAGAAATGAATCCCTGACGTGCAAAATTAATACACCTGCCGGGAATGGAACCAAGCACTTGATTCTCAAGTCTTCCATTAGTCCAATGCCCATGAGGATTAGCTATCGCAGGGAATGGACCTTGTTTTCCCTTTGGACGATAGAGATTGCCAGTAACAAAGAACCCGGGTATACTTTCAAAATACACGTTTTCTATGATATAATCGTCACCCTCGATCTTACCTGTAACTTTTGGATTCATAGGAAATTTATCGGGCATGGGGCACAATCCCGTGCTTGTCAGAATTCTTTTTCGCAGATGCTCTGCACGACATTCCCAGCTTGTCCTAGTCGGATAGCTTGGAAATGTATAAACCAGATCAAGGTGCCTGATTTCTGTGCGACCATCTTTTGGAACAAAAACTTTTGTCCAATTATCTTGTACCATATCACCCTCCTTGCTAAATAGCATTAACGCTAATAAAAACCCAAGATAGTACGTCATAGCTTTATATCCAAAACCCGATTAAAAACGGTGTTATATAGCCAAACTCAATACAAAAGAAATCAGCTTATAAATTCCAATAAGGTATTTTGCCATAATTCACATTATCTTGCAAGAGAAAAATTTGGCTTAATATTATTTAGAAAGCTAGAACATATTATTTTGTTTCTATTGTTGGCGATTTCCGTTATAATATATTAATTAGAGCTAGAGTGAATGTCACTGACTTAACGAGTTTTAACCCCGGAGGGGTGTTATGTTTATAGAAAAAACTCGTTTCTATAAAAATAATCCTCCTCTGGTGCCTAGAATTTATGCTGTATGGAGGAATGAATAGTGATAACTCCCCCGCATAAATGCAGAGGCTTCTTGTAGCACGCATAGTCCAATGACTTACGTTAAGCTACAAAGGCTGTATCCCAGCTCCTTGCAAGGATATTCCTTGCGGCATTTACGTCTCTGTCGAGAATTAAATTACAATGAGGACAGTTGTGTATACGAACAGACAAATCTTTTTTAACAATATTTCCACATTGAGAGCAAAGTTGACTTGTATACTTGGGATCAATCTTTATGACCTTCCGTTCAGCTTCTACCGCTTTAGCAAGAAGGGTCATAACAAAGATATTCCATGAGGCATCCATAATGCTTTTAGCAAGATAATGATTCTTAACAAGTCCTTGTGTGTTCAAGTCCTCGACAATAATAACATCATTTTGGTCAATGAGTTC
>Ga0315279_10003902_pt1 | contig 20354 bp, 11 predicted proteins | sample YL17G06_20_MG_FD_203694 | JGI IMG/M metagenome (GOLD analysis project Ga0315279, IMG submission 203694) | Sediment microbial communities from Yellowstone Lake, YNP, Wyoming, USA - YL17G06_20 | ecosystem: Environmental > Aquatic > Freshwater > Lake > Sediment | place: USA: Wyoming | collected... | reverse complement strand
CTCAAGGCCCAGGCCCGTGAGCACGCCCTGACCTATGCGACCGTTGTCGGCGCGGGCGGCGATTCCACCTTCCACCTGATTGTGAACGAGATCGTCAAGGCGGGCGCCGTGGCGAGGTTCGGGATGATCGGCGTCGGTTCCTCCAATGACATCGATAGGGAATTCGGCGTGGATTCCCTGGAGAAGGCCGGCCGGGCCCTGAAGCGGGGATGGACCCGGCGCGTAGACCTGGGATGCATCGTCCGGGGAAGCGAAACGCTCCGCTATTACCTTGGACAAGCCAACGTCGGGCTGGGGGCCCAGGTGAACGGATATGTGGACGCTCTGGCCCGACGGAAGCCGGCCTTCGGCCGGCGGCAAACGCTCGCCGGCGTCCTCGGGGTCATCAGGTCCTACCGTTCCGGGATTCTGCCGCTGTCGTTGACGATGGACTCGGGAGCCGGAACCGTCCGCGGCGAGTTCGTCGCGGCCGTCTTCAGCAACATCCGCTACTGGGCGACGGGAAAGCTGATCGCGCCCGAGGCCCGGCCGGACGACGGGACCCTGGACGCCTGCCTCATCGGGATGTGCTCGTTCGGTCGCCTGGCCCGGATCGCGAGGCTCGCGGGAAAGGGGAGGCATGGAAAAATGAAAGAGGTCCGATTCCTGCGGTCCTCGAGTTTCGAAGTCTCTTCGGAAACGCCGTTCGAGGTTCAGACCGACGGCGAGATCATCGGCGGCGCGGAGCGTCCCGAAACGTTCGAAAGGGTCGTCTTCAAGGTCCTCCCGCGGGCGCTGGACCTCGTCTGCTGACGGCGCCGTCCGCGCTTATTTCGGGGTGCGGCCGATGCCGTCCCTGAGGTAGGCTTCCCAGATCCATCGGTAATGGACTGCGCTTTCCCCGTTCCTCCGGATCTCTTCCTCCGTGAGCTTGCGGGCGACCTTGGCCGGCGAGCCCAAGATGAGAGAGCCTTCGGGATAGATTTTTCCGGGGGGGACAAGGGAGCCGGCCGCGACGATGGAATCGCGGGGGATGATGCATCCGTCCAGGAGGATCGAGCCCATGCCGACGACACAGTTGTCTCCGACGGTGCAGGCATGGAGGATGGCCGCGTGCCCTACGGTGACCCCCCTGCCGATGATCGTCTTCTTGTCGAGGTCCACGTGGATGACAGAGTTGTCCTGGACGTTCGTATCCGGGCCGATGATGATATCCTCGATGTCCGCCCGGAGGACGCAGTTGTACCAGATGCTGGCCCCTTCCTCGAGAATGACGCGGCCGATAAGCCGGGCGCCCTCGGCCACGAATGTCGCGGGATGCACCTCGGGATGGCGTTGGCTGAAGTCGATCATGATCTCCTCGCTTTCGTTTCTTTTATTTCATATAGCAAGATTTATGGAATATGTAAAGCCGGTGGCCGGGACAGGTCCTTCTCAAAGCCCGGCGACTCGGGTATACTGGCTTCATTTACAGGAGTCCGAGGACATGATGAAGAAGGCGGTCCTGATTGTTTGGGTTCTCGCGGCGATTGCCGTGGTCACGCGGGCCCAGTCATCGCCCCCCCCGTTTCGCTGGAACCGATCCTGCGCCGAACGCGCGTTCGTCGTTTTCACGGTTTTGGGGGATGCCCTCCAAGGGGACCTCGACGGCAAGCTCGCCCTCGGAAACTCGGAGAAGGTCTTTTATGTTCCCAAGGTCTCGAGGGGGTCCGGCTTCTCAGTGAGCTATGGGCAGACTCGAAAGAGCGGCCTCTGGACGGTCGGCTTTTCCAGAACGGTCCACGACGCGTCCTTCCGCGGGGTCAAGAGCACGGCCTATTCCAATGCCATCGAGGTCAGCGGCAAAGGTTACTTGTGGACCAAGGCCGCCGTCCTGCCCTATATCCAGCTCGGTTTCGAAACCCCCTGGATTCACGTCAGCAACGCGGCGGAACGCGGGGGCGTCATCTATGACGCCAATTATCTCGGTTTGGGAGTCCAGGCCGGCGCCGGCCTGCTCATTCCCCTTAGCGACAGGGTCTTCGTGACCTGTGGCGGCTCCTATCGCTTCCTGGCCCTGATGTACGCCAAGGGACCCGGAAGAGGCAGAGACGTGACTAACCTGAATATCGATCGGACCGGACCCCGGCGCGACATCTTTCTCAGGGTCCCTGGATTCAGGCTCGAGATCGGCCTTTCGTATATCCTTTAAATTGGGGACATAATACCAATTTCCGAATTTCCGGATTCTCCCCTGGAAAAATGGCTGCTTGAAAGAATTCGGAAACTGATATCGTGTCCCCAGTTTGACAATCCCCCGTGTCGGGAATAATACTAATCGCTCAGGACTTGAGGAGGACCCATGGCGATGTATAAGGACCTAGCGGGGAAGAGGATTGTGATCACGGGCGGCGCGAGCGGCACCGGCCTGGCGACAGCGGTTCGGTTCGTTGGGGAGGGCTCACGTGTGGCCGTCCTGGACATCGACCGGAAAGCCCTTGATGCGGCCGTCCGGGAGAATCGGGGGATCGAAGGGGCCGTTCAGGCCGATGTGAGCGACCCCGCCCAGGTCGCGCGGGCCTTCCGTGAGACCGATGGACTCTTCGGAGGGATTGACATTCTCATCGCAAACGCCGGCATCAGCATCCGGAAGGATTTTTTGGATATTACCGATAAACAATGGGCGCGCGTCATCCACACCAACCTCGACGGGGTATTCTATTGCGCCCGGGAGGCCGTCCGCCGGATGAAAGCCCGGGGTTCGGGCGTCATCCTCATGACGGCCTCGACGAACGGGACCGAAGGGCACCCCTTCTATGCGGATTATAATGCTTCTAAAGCCGGCGTCATCCTGCTCGCCAAGACCATGGCCCTAGAGTTGGCGCCGTTCATAAGGGTCAACGCCGTCTGCCCGGGATATGTTCTCACGTCAATGCAGAAAGCTGAGTATACGCCGGAAACGCTCGATGCGATGAACTTGAAGATCCCGATGAAACGCCACGCCGACCCCGCTGAGGTCGCCGCCCTGTTTGCCTTTCTGGCATCAGCCGAAGCGGCCTATATCACCGGCGCGGAGATCTGCATCGACGGAGGCGAGACAGCCGGCCTCTCCTAAATTATTGTTTTTTCCAGACAGGCACGCCGCGGCCGGGCGTCCAGGGCGCCCCGGCGGCCTCCAACTCATCTCCAAGCTTCTTCAGGTCGACCTCGACCAGGATTCGCAGTTCTTCCAGGTATTTCCCGAACGCGTCCGCCGCGATCTCGTAGCCGCGCTTGACGGTCTCCGTGATCGGGCAGGTCGTCGAGAGCTGGGCGCTGACCCTGTCCATAAGGGACGGCGCGGATGGTTCGGAGCGGCGCTGCATGATGCGGTCGCCGTAAAGCGTCCGCATCATTTCCTGCAGACGCTTTTCCAAAGCTTTGATCCTTTCGGCGAGTTTCGGGTCGGCCTTGGGCGTCTCCATCAGGGCTTTTTTCATGAACTTGAGACTGTTGGACGCTTCCTCGGCGGCCGCCCCTGCCCCCATCATCGCCCGCTGCAGCTCGCCGGCTTTCTTTTGGAAGGCGAGGAGGGCGCCGCGGTCCTTTTCCGCCATGCCGGCGAGGGCGAGGGATTCGACCATGAATGTCTCCGGCTTACCGATCGGCGTCAGGACGCCGTCGAGCTTCTTGGCCAGCGAAACGGTGAACGTGCCCGGAACGGCAAGCGGACCCTGAGGGTTCCAGCCCCACTCGTCTCTCTCCTTCGACTCGATCTCGGTCGGTTCGACCGCGGGATACCGCAGGTCCCATGCGATCCTGTGAATACCTTTGCCCCCGGGACCCGTGACTCGGCGAACGACTTGGCCGGTCTCGTCGGCGACGGTCAGGACGATCTCGGGCTTGCCCTCGGTCTCTTCCGTCCTGAGTTTTTCCCAGCCGGGGAAGAAAACGGACTTCCCGGCCTTGTCGAGTTCTTTCTCCTTCTCGCGCCGGGCTTCCGCCCCGCTTTTCAACGAATCCTTCAGGTAATAAGTGAACACGGCGCCGAAAGGCGGGTTGGGCGCCAAATAGAACGTCTCACCCAGGCAGCCTTTCCCGCTCGAGTCCAGCGGCTTGAGCGGAATGTACATCAGGGTTTTCTTGACGGGGAAGAGAATCGCTCCCTCGTCCAGCGCCTGCTCGTTGATCCGCCTTAAAGGGGAGTAGTCGTCGAGGACGAAGAATCCCCGTCCGAACGAGGCGCCGATAAGGTCGCCCTCCCTGTCCTGGACCTCGATGTCCCGGAAGGAGATCGTGGGCACGCCGCCCGTGAGCTTGACCCAGTGCTTGCCTCCGTCCACCGTCGTGTAGATCCCGAACTCGGTTCCAGCGAAGAGGAGGTTCTTTTGGACGCTGTCCTGGGCGACCGACCAGATCAGGGTCCGCTTGGGAATGTCGCCGGCGATGTTCGTCCAGGTCCGGCCGCCGTCGGCGCTCATAAGGAGATAGGGGTTATAATCGCCGATCTTATGGCTGTCAACGGCCGCGTAAACGGTATCGGCGTCGTGTTTCGAGGCCTTGATCCGGTTGACAAAGAAGAAGTCCGGGACGCCGGGAATCTTGTCGATCTTCCGCCACGTCTTTCCGCCGTCCTCGGTCACCTGGATGAGACCGTCATCGGTGCCCACGTAGATGAGGCCCTTCCGGACCGGCGATTCGCTGACCGACGTGATCGTGCTGAACTGCGACATGGCGCCGTGATCCCACAGCGCGTCCGCGCTCCAGGTCTTACCCATGATCTTCTGGTCTAGGCGGAAAATGTTGCGGGTCAGGTCGGGGCTGATCCTGGTCCAGGAATCGCCCTGGTTATCGCTCTTCCAAAGATGCTGGGAGGCATAATAAATGCGCGCCCGGTCGTGCGGACTGATAAGGACGGGGGAGTCCCAGTTGAACCGCAGGGGCGGCTCTCCCGGTTCCGGCTTGGGGCTTATGTAGACCGCCTCTGTGCTCTTTCGGTCGTAGCGGAGGAGGTTCCCCTCCTGCCACTCGACGTATACGATGTTGGGGTCCACGGGGTCGATGGCGCACGCATAGCCGTCGGCCCCGAAGGTGATGGTCCAATCGAAGTTGCTGATCCCGCTGGCGTTAAGTGTCCGGGAGGGCCCGAGCTGGCTGCCGTTGTCCTGGGCGCCGCCGTGGACGTTGTAGAAGGGGAGGGTGTTGTCCAGGGCGAGCTTGTAAAATTGCGTGACCGGAAGGTTCTCGAAGAACCGCCATGTCTTGCCACGGTCGCGGCTCTCATACACGCCGCCGTCGCTGCCGTTAAGCAGGTGGTCCGAGTCGCCGGGGAAGAAAGCCAGGGCGTGATTATCGCCGTGCTTGTTTCTCTCCCCGACCGGCCGGAAGGCCTTTCCGCCGTCATCCGTCACCATCATCGACGGGTCCATCTGGTAGACGCGGTCGAACGCGTTGGGGTCGGCGAAGATCTCCTGGTAATAATGAGGTCCCGTGCCGCTGCTCGTGTAGGAATTGCGCTTTTCGAAGCTCTCGCCCTTGTTCGCGGAGCGATAGAACCCTTTCTCATCGGGGCCGGCCTCGATCGTGGCGTATACGACCCGCGGGTCGAAGGGAGAGACGGCCAGGCCGATCTTGCCCATGTCCCCGGACGGAAGGCCGACCATGAGCTTCCGCCACGTCTTCCCTGCGTCCTCGGACTTATGGATCCCGGATTCGGGCCCCCCGCCCATGAACGCGGCCACGGAGCGCCGGCGCTGGTAGGCCGCCGCGTAAAGGATGTCGGGATTCGACGGATCAAGTTCCACGCTCGTGACTCCCGTGTCCTTGCTGATCTCGAGGGACAGGGCCCATGTCTTGCCCCCGTCGACGCTCTTGTAGAGGCCGCGTTCTCCGCCCGGAGACCAGAGAGGGCCTTCGGCCGCGACGTAGATGACGTTGGAGTTCCGGGGATCGATAAGGACCCGGCCGATGTGCTCCGAATTCTTGAGGCCCATGTTCGTCCAGGTTTTCCCGCCGTTCAGGCTCTTGTAGATGCCGTCGCCGTACCCGACGTGGCGCCCGCTGACGTTCTCTCCCGTCCCGACCCAGACGACCTCCGGGTTCGAGGGCTCGAGGGTGATGCAGCCGATAGAATAGGAGGCCTGGGCGTCGAAGACCGGCGTCCAGTTCATGCCCGCATTCTCCGTCTTCCAGACGCCGCCCGAACCGGCGGCAACGTACCATGTCGCCTTGTCCTTGGGGTGGATAACGATGTCGCTGATCCGTCCCGACATCAGGGCTGGCCCGATGTTCCGGAATTCAAGTCCGGAAAGGACATCAGATGTGATCAGGCTGGTCTTGGCGGATTTGGGGCCGGGTTTGACATTTTCGGCCCAAGATGCCATGGAAACGATGAAGATCGCGAGAAGAACCAGGATGACGGTCTTTTTCATGCCTTCCTCCTTCGATCGGCGTTTGCGGACGCCGGAAAGAACTATTTACGCCAGACAAGGATATAATTCAACCTCAATTTGAAGATGATGTTTGTTGACCGGCCCGTGGGGCTCGGGTAAAATAGGGACCATGAAAGATAGTCGCCTATCGGGCAGCTTTGCGATCATCTATCCAATCCTTCTCATTATTGCCCTGTCTCTACCCCTGCTCTTTCTTTTCCTGCTTTCGGTCACCCTGATCTTCGAGGTCATCCTGATGTCCAGGGCGGCGCCTCCGGGCCCCGCCTCGTTCCTCTCGTTTTGTCAGGGGCTTCTCCCGTCCAGGAGCCCGCCTCTGTCCGCCTGATCTACCCCGTGCTTTTGGGAAAACGATTCTAGCGGCAGAGGAGATTCCTATGCAACATCAAGAGAAAGTCAAAACACTTGCGTTCAAGAAAGTCATCCGGCCTTTCACAAAAACAAGGGCCTTGTTCGATAAAGCGACCGGAAACCCGGTCGAGATGAATCTCGACGTTTACCGGAGGGTTGTTTCAGCGGTCAAGTTTCGAGATTATAGAGGGCTTCCGGATGGAGAGCTCAAAGCCCGGTCCGAGGCCCTCATCGCGGACTCGAGGTCCGTTCCCGACGTCGGCGAACACGGCGCCGCGAACGCACCCTTCCCTCCGCACGACAGGCTCATCGAGGCTTTCGCCCTCGTCCGGGAGGCGTCCCGCCGCGTTCTGCGCCTCGACCCGTTCGACGCCCAGCTCATCGCCGGATTTGCCATGGCCGGCGGAAAGATCGCTGAGCTTCCGACAGGGGAGGGGAAGACGCTGGCAGCCGTCTTCCCCGCGTATTTTTACGCTTTGTCCGGAATGGGCGTTCACGTCCTGACGTTCAACGACTACCTGGCCCGGCGCGACGCGGCCTGGATGGGTCCCATTTATGAATTTCTGAGCCTTACTGTCGGCTGTGCCCGGGAGGGCGCTCAGGCTGGAGACAAGCGTCGCGCGTACGCTTGCGATGTGACCTATGCCACTGCCAAGGAAGCCGGTTTCGACTTTCTCCGCGACGGGATCGCGTCCTCGGTCGGGGATCTCATCCATCGTCCTTTTCATATGGCGCTCGTGGACGAGGCCGATTCCATCCTCATCGACGAGGCGCGCGTGCCCCTGGTCATAGCGGGGGTGGGGGAGAAGGCGACGTGGGACGCCGGCCGGCTGGCGGGGCTTATAAAAATGTCCGGGCTCGGATATGATTACGAGACCGACGCCGAGCACCGGAACGTCTTTCTCACGGACGAAGGGGCGGCCCGCCTCGAAACCACGCTCGGCTGCGGCAGCCTTTATGACGCGAAAAACCAGCGGCTTCTGGAGGCTGTTCATTGCGCTCTTCATGCCGAGGCCCTTCTTACACGTGACGTGGACTACATCGTTCGCGATTCACGGATCGAGATCGTCGACGAGTTCACGGGCCGTGTCGTCGATAACCGGCACTGGCCGGACGGCCTCCAGGCCGCGGTTGAGGCGAAAGAAGGGCTTGCCCGGAAGTCAGAGGGCCGGATCCTGGGCTCGATCACGCTCCAGCATTTCTTCCGGCTGTATCCGTGTCTCTGCGGAATGACCGCAACAGCTCGACCGGCCGCCCGGGAGTTCAAGGAATTCTATGGATTGAGCACGGTTATCGTCCCGCCGAACCGGACGAGCGTCCGGGTCGACGAGCCGGACAGGATCTATACGCATAGGGAGGCGAAGCGGACGGCGATCGCCGACGAGATCGCCCGGGTCCATTCCGGGAGCCGGCCCGTTCTCGTCGGCACCGCGAGCGTCCGGGAGTCGGAGGAACTGACAGCGGACCTGAAGTCCGCCGGCATCGCGTGCGAGTTCCTCAACGCGAAGAACGACGATCTCGAAGCCAAGATCATTGCCGGGGCCGGCAAACCGGGTGCGGTCACCATCTCGACCAACATGGCCGGACGGGGCACGGACATCAAGCTCGGCGGCGAGGACGAACAGAAGCGCGATCGGGTCGCGGCGCTGGGAGGATTGTACGTCATCGGGACGAACCGTCATGAGAGCCTCCGTATCGATCATCAGCTGCGGGGCAGGTCGGGCCGGCAGGGCGATCCCGGATCGACGCGGTTCTTCATCAGCCTGGAAGACGATCTTTTCGAGCGCTATGGCCTTACCGGCAGGTTGTTCAAGCGGCACCGGCTCTCCTGCCGGTCTGAGGCCGTCGAGAACGGGCTCGTCTCCAGGGATATCGGACATGCCCAACGCGTCATAGAGGGGCAGAACTTCGACATCCGCAGGTCTCTCTGGAGGTATTCCGAACTCGTCGAGATGCAGAGGCGGATCATTCAGGATTGGAGACGCGATGTTCTTGCTCCGGCTACAGGCATGGAAACGAGGCCGGGACCGGTCGCTGAAAAAGCTCCTGCGCTGTTCACTGCCGCGGCGGCCCGGTTCGGGAAGCGGGAGGCCTGGGAACTGGAAAGGCGCCTGACCTTGGTTCAAATCGACGACGCTTGGTCGGACCATTTGGCTTGGGTGCAGGACACACGCGAGAGCATCCACCTGGTGAGCTTAGGCGGGAAAACCCCTCTTGGTGAATTCCAGCGGTCTGCGACCGCCGAGTTCCTGAAGATCCGGCCGAGGGTCGAAGAGGCCGTGATTGCCGCCTTCGAAACCCGGTTAGGGAAGGCCGACTCCCTGGACTTCGATGCAAATGACGTTAAGGGGCCGGCCTCGACTTGGACCTACCTCGTGAACGAGGATCAATTCGGATGGGGGATCGAGATGTTGAACGGCAAGAACATCGGGCTCGCCGCGGGCGCCGCCCTCTTCGCTGGGCCGCTTTACGTTCTTGCCTTGCTTATAAACAAGTTCTCTAAGAAAAAGACCCGGGGAGCCACTTGACCGACGGATGCGCCTCGGCACGGCCTAAGTCGTGCGGCAGCTTTCCAGTCTAAGTCTCCAGGCGGCGTCGTTAAACAGACTTTTGGCCGCAGGTCATCGGATTTTTGGTTCTGAGTCCAACCCCCTCAGCCCTTGGGCTTCATCAGTTGTTGAAAGGGCGGAAAGTCTTGGAGCGATTCGAAATCCTGCGGGAAGAAATAAAGGTCTTGATAATCGCGCCCTTGTTTTATCGCCTCCCGGAGCAAATTCACAGCGCTTTCTTTATCCCAGAGGAGAGCAGCAATCCGTGCCCGCCAATAAGTGGGATATCCAAAAAGATAGGGAGTTTTATTGTCTTTCATCTCTTGGGAAATCTTGAGCGCTTTTTCCCGATTCCCTTTCCGGGCGGCGATTGAACCGAGTAATCCGTAATAATTAATGTCTTCGGGCAACTCGCTATGCAAGCCCTCGATCAGGGTCTCGGCCTCATCCCATTTATCCAGAGCATAAAACGCCCCGGCCAAAGCAAAGCGGTTGGCAACCGTGGCTTTTTCTTCCTGGGGACGGCTCTCGAACCATTGAACAGCCTGGTTCAGAATTGGAATCGCGGCCTCTTTATGCCCATGGGCCCTCAATTCTCTGCCGATATCGCGCATAATTGAGCCCGGCGAATATTCGCTCTGGGGAGGCAAAGTTTTGCTTTCCTCGATGAGCTTCTGAACGTCGTTGACCCGGCCCATAGCCGCGAGGGCACGTGCTTCAAAACTTAACAAACTCAGGAGCTGGGGATATGCCTTTCGGACTCTTCGTGCTACCTTCAATTCCTGCATGTGGTTCCCAAGCATGTGGTAGGCTGTCATCAATTGTGACGCTGTTAAACCCTTATCTTCCTTCCCCAAACGTTTATCAAATAGATCTATCCTACTCAGAGAATCTACGACTTCTTGAGGATAATTAATGCTAAGAGCAGACGCGGCTTTGCTTACGTTTTCATTTATTTTGGCAGGATTCAGAGCGACAATCTGCCCGGCTGCCGAATGCGCTTCCTCCATGTCCCCACGCAAAATCGCTTGAATATAATCAAGAAAATAACGCCAATAGGTAGGAAGAGATTCCCTCGCCTTCTCGATTTCGGTAAAAAGCTCCTGTGCCTTGGCATATTGTGCTAGATTCCAATACGCAAAAGCCTCTGACAGCAAAGCCTCCTTGAAATTGGGATCCAGAGTGGCGGACCGATGGTAGAAAGCGATAGCTTTGGGGTAATCAGCCCGCTGGTCAGCTCTTAGGCCATCGAGATATTCTATGTACGCATCATATCTCGGAGGCTCTCCCATAAGTAATAAGTCATCCGTCAAGCTGGGATCAAAGATCATGGCTAAGCCGCCCAACAACTTCGAGCGTAAGGCCTCAAGCGCTTGGGACGGCTCCTGGACAGGTCCGCTCACGGGCACCAAATCGAGCAAATTCTTGTTATTCGCGATGTCCGTGACCTTGGCGTGAAATCGGATCGACTCTCCCTGGAGATAATAGGTTCCGGTAACGATTTTCCCGGCTTTGGTTTCTTCAGCAAGAAGACGAAGCCTGTTTTTAGCCTTGGCTCGGTCGGGCATGGTCTCGGCCGGGGACAAGGGAGCGATGGAAAAGAGGCCGGCCGGGGAAAGCGCCTGGATTATCATATCGGCGGCCAGCCGGCCGACTGTATCCAGTTTGGAGTCCCCCGTCTCATTTTCAAAGACGGCCACGGCGACCCGCTTGGGATCCAAGTCTGAAGCTTTTTTCGGCCAGAAGATGATCGCGGCGGCGATGACCGCGATGACCGCCACGGCCGGGATGAGAAATTTTGTGGGTCTGAACGAGACCGTGATCTGTTTCGACGTAGACGGCTTTCGTTCGTGCGCAACCCGCTCGGTCGTCGGCAATCCTTTTTTGATCCGCTCGAGTTCGGCCCTCAAGTCGGCTGCGCTCTGCGGCCGTGCGGTTTTTTCCTTCTCGAGGCATCTTAAAATAACGCGGCTCAGGTCATCGGAAAGTTGGGCGTTGATCTCCTTGGGATTCTTTGGGATCTCGCTTTTATGTTTGACCCCGATCGTAAACGGCGTCTCTCCCTCGAACGGGACACGTCCCGTCACCATTTCGTAAAGAATAACACCCAGCGAATAGATATCCGACCGCTGGTCGGTGTCTTTTCCTTCGATCTGCTCCGGCGACATGTACTCGGGCGTCCCGATCATGACGCCGGCGCCGGTGATGCTTTTACCAGTAAGCGACCGGGCGATCCCGAAATCCATGATCCGGGCTTTTCCGTCGTCGTCGACCATGATGTTCTGAGGCTTGAGGTCCCGGTGGACGACACCCAGCTTGTGCGCTTCCTCGAGGCCGTCACACACCTGCCGGGCGATCCAGATCGACTGGCCGGGGCTCAGCTGTCCGACCTTGCGGATAAGCTGCTTGAGGTCCTCGCCATGGACATATTCCATGGTGATGTATCGTGTGCCGTGATCCTCCCCCAGGTCGAACATCTGGCAGACATTCTTGTGCCGGATCTTCCGGGCGAGCTTGAGCTCGTTCGAGAACCGCTCGAGCGAAGTCTTATCGAGGCCGGTTTCGGGTCGGATAAGCTTCAGCGCGATCTTCTCTCCGACCTTGGTGTCTTGGACTTTATAGACCCGGCCCATGCCACCATGCCCTAACTCTTCGATCACCTGGTAGCGGCCGGCGAAGCTCGATCCTGTGGTGAGCTCCCGAATGGTTGTTTGCAGAGTCTCCGTAATGACGGGAGTACGGTCCTGGGGCGGAGGGAGATGGTTTCCGCATTCACCGCAGAATCGCTGGGTCTCGGGGTTGTCGGAATGACAAGTAGGGCACTTGTTGGCCACGTTGGGTTCCCTTTCTGTAGCGGCCTAAAGATAACAGGCATCATGGGGAAAGTCAATCGAGACGGACGGGCTCAAGTGGCCGTCCTCGACCTGGACCTACCTTGTGAACGAGGACCAGTTCGGATGGGGGATCGAGATGTTGAGCGGCAAGAACATCGGGCTCGCCGCGGGCGCCGCCCTCTTCGCTGGACCGCTCTACATTATTGCCTTGCTTATAAACAAGTTCTCTAAGAAAAAGACCCGGGGAGCCACTTGACCGACGGATGCGCCTCGGCACGGCCTAAGTCGTGCGGCAGCTTTCCAGTCTAAGTCTCCAGGCGGCGTCGTTAAACAGACTTTTGGCCGCATGTCATCGGATTTTCGGTTCTATTACGCATGGTGTGGGTTGGGAGCTTGGGCGGGCTGGACTGAAATGAAAGAGAACCGGATTTTCTTGCACTTCCGAAGGGCGATTGTCAACCGTCAGTCGCTGCTGACGAGCGTGAGCCTGACCTTTCGCTCTTTGCTCTCCCGCGCGACGGTCAAGGTTACAGTGTTGCCGATCTTGTGACCGTCGAGAACGCCGTAGAGGTCGTCGTAGGACTTGACCTTGGTCGTATCGATCCCGACGATGACATCCCTAAGGAAGAGCCTTCCGTAGCGGTCACGGCCGAGTCCCTTCAGACCTGCTCGATCGGCTTCGCTCCCGCCGGCCACTTCGAGGATGACGACGCCCTCGACCCCGATCCTCCGGGCGTACGGATCGCTCATCAGAGAGATGCCCAGCCCGGGGCGTTGGACCTTGCCATAAAGGATGATCTCCGGCGCGATCTTCTTGATCGTGTCCACGGGCACGGCGAATCCGATACCGCTTGATGAACCCGAAGGCGAGATGATCATCGTGTTCATCCCGATGAGCCGGCCGGCCGAATCCAATAGCGGTCCGCCCGAATTCCCCGGATTGATGGATGCGTCCGTCTGGATCATGTCCCGGATGGTCACTCCGCCTGCGCCCGGCATGTTTCGGCCGAGGGCGCTCACGATCCCCTTGGTCACGGTGTGGTCGAAGCCGAACGGATTGCCGATGGCGATGACCTTCTGGCCGACCTGGAGATCCCTGGAGGAGCCGGTCACCACGGGGAACAGGCCGCTCAAGTTTCCCTCGATCCTGAGCACGGCGATGTCCTTGTTCGGCTCCTTGCCGACGAGCCGGGCCTGCCTCTGTTCCTGGCTGGGCAGGGTCACGTTGAAGATGTCTCCGTCCTCGATGACGTGGTAGTTGGTGACGATGTGGCCCTTGTCGTCCCAGACGAACCCGGACCCGCTGCCCCGGGGGACGGCCTCCTCGGAGGAAAAGAAGAAGTCACGGACAAGCTGGATGTTGGTGATGAAGACGACCGAGTTCTGGGTCCTTTTCACGACTTCAATGGTGTTCCGTTCATCTTCCGTGAGCTGGCCTTGGGTTTGGGCGAAGCAGGGAAGAGCGAAGGCTAGGAGCCAAGCGACACACGCGAGTTTCGGTCTATTCATGGGCGTTCCTTTGAACCTGGATTTCAAGCGGTCCTCAAATCGGCCGGGCCAGGGAGCAGGCCCATTGATAAAACCGGGATGCGGCCTTGGCCAATTCCTCGGACTCTTTCGCCGAGATGTTCCGGCGTTCGTATTGGATGAGGTTCTTCTTCCCGATGATCCGCCGGAGAAGGTCCGATCTGTCCTTGGCCTCGGGCAAAGGGATCGCGGCGATCAATTCGCAGATGTCCAGGTCGTCCTTGGACATGGACCGGACCCCCTTGAAATAGACGCACAGCGCGTCCGCCGAGGAGATGGCGCACTGAAGAGCCAGGGTGCCGGCGGCGTTAAAGTGACGGGCGGTGAAGGCCGACAGCATGGCCCTGTGGTTGTCTTCCGCCTTGTTGAAATAATCGATGGCGGCGCTTCGGTCCTCTTCCCTGAATCTGGCCATCTTGGGCGTCATGTCATCCGATCTCTATGGGGTCTTTGCCCAGGATTATCTCATAACCCAGCATCAGCGTCGAGATGGGCGGCCGCTTATTCTTCATCTTTGTTCTGAACTCCTCGATGGTCTGGACATACGGATCGAGGTGGATCCCGAATTCTGAGTAGAACTCGCCTATGATCCCGTCCTGAAAGAGTTTTTCCAGCCGCTCTTTGGCTTTCGGGTGTATGGCCACGACGGCGATGTCGCAGTCGCTGGCTACATGGGTTTTTCCCATGGCCAGGCTTCCATATAAGACAAAAGAAACGATAAGATCCGCCGCTTCCGCGTCCTCGATCCTCCGGAGTAAGAAATCCCGGATGTCCTCCTTGAGCGCCCCCTCCTTCCGAAAGGCGGGTATGAGAATGTTTCTGACGATCCGGCCGGAGCGATCGAGGCTGTAGAGGTGCTGCTTTCCGAGGATTTCCCGCTTAAGGACCTTCCGGTCAAGGAGGGTTTTCAGGGCGGCGTGGGCCGCGGGAGGGGAGAGGGCGGTCCATTTGGCGATCTCCCTTCCGGAAGCCGTGAATGCCTCTGTCCGGGACGCGAAAAGGCGGATGATCCTGACCTTTGTCCTCGAGTCGAGGATCCCGTCCAGAATGGTTTCGAGGGCCATATTGGTGTTAATCTGCGCTTACAGATGTTAATTATTAGTTACGATTCAGCGGATTGTCAAGTCGATTTCACTATGCGTTTTCATCGGATCAGTCCTCTTTGTCCGAGAAGGCATCCTTGAGGAGCTTGCTCTGTCGGGTGAAGGCGAGGCGGGGGCTTTTGGTCTCCTTCATCAGAGCGATCTCCTGGGTCAGCAGGCGGGCGATGTACATGGTGAAGGTTGCCGACTTCCGCGATTCTCTTTTGAAGAGGGAATGGTCCCGGTTTATATATACGACGTTCCCTTCGGCGAAGCATTCCGGACCGTTCTCCCCAAAAAAATCCAGGCAGACCGAAACATTGTTCTCTCCCAATTTTATCCGGCGGACAATGGCATTGGGCGTGATTTTCCTGACCAGAGGGTTATGGCGCTTCTTCTTTTTCGGCTTTGTGGGTTCCGCGGCTGTCTTGGCCTCGTTTTCCGGCTTGACCTCCTCGTCGATGATCTTTTTCCGGTCGGTCCCGGCCGCGCCCCCTCCGACGCCCTTCTCGTCACCGTAGGGGATGGGTCCGAACGGTGAAAAATCCGGGTTAAGGGCAAGGGCGCGGTGGATCCTCCGGAGAGCCTCCTTCACGGCGCGTCCGGCCTTAAAGTCCTCCCTCTGGTCGGCTTCCTTGCCGAGCTTTCTCCTGATGACACCGATGACCTTCTCCATGATCTTGAGGAATTCCTGGTATTCGTCCGAGTCCGTCAGGAAGTTCGAACGGTCCGATGTCATGGGGAGAAAGTTAGCGTTGATCTCGCCCTTGACCCGGGCGACGGCTTTTCCCCAAGTCTCCATGCCGAACAGTTCCTTCTTGACGGTCGCCCCCTTGACCTTGACGTCGACTCCCAGGTCCTTCGTCGAGGCCATGGTCTTCGGGGTGATGACAACCTCGCCCGAGACCAGGCCGAAGCGGCAACCTTCCAAGACCGGGATCTTCTGGCCCGTGTAGCTGCGGGGTTCGATGCGCCTGCCGTTCAGGAAGACCGCGAAGCTCGGGGCCTTGAGAGGGACGCCCTCCCTGATCTTTTCCTCGGCTTCCGCAAGATCAAAGGGCTTGGTCAGATCGGATAGGATGACCGTAGTGCCGTCTCCGAGGCGTAAGTCGGGGACCAGGATCTCGCACGGAAGGCGCCATATCCCTTTTGTAGCTTCCCAATCCCTTTTATCGAAGGTGACGCGGGCTGCGTAGTCACCGTGGCGGGTCAGGACCTCGAAACGCCGGGCTGCGGCCAAGGACGCGAACTTGCCGATCCCGAACTGGCCGATCCTTTCCCGGCCGAAGGCGGGCGAAACGGACCGGATGACCTTCTCATCCGAGCCGATGACGAAATACTGTTCGAGGCCCCCGGCGTCCATGCCGTAGCCGTTGTCCTCGATGACGATCCTTTCGGGCGAGATCTCGACCCGGACCTCGGTCGCGTCCGCGTCATAGGCATTGTTGACCAGCTCTCGGAGCAATTCGACGCTTTCCGTATAAAGACGCTCGCCGATGGAGATGATATGCCGCTTGTCGACGGTGACTTCGAGCTCTTTTATTTCTTTGACGTCCATGTCGGCTATTAAACTCCGTATATTATTCTATATACCACGGATCCGGGCATCCTTCAATGCTTTTGTAACCCTAAAATTTGCCGATAGGACGTGAGTCGGAATTCGGGGACATGAATCCATTCTCTTGAATTGGTAGCGTGTCCCTGGAATTCCGGATATCATCAAAAATCGGCGTCATCGCTTGAGAAGAAAGAATTCTTTCGGAAATTTTGGGTAACCGACGTGATGGGTCGTATGACCAATATGGCTAAGCATCACTTCTCCCCCTTTGGGGTGATGTCCAAGGGTGAAAAATCACCCCCGGAAACCATCCCACGGGGGGATTGCCGGCATGCCCCTTTTCTGGAATTATCCAATTCTTGAAGAGTGCGTCCGACTAAAATGAAGGAAGAGCCGAATTTTGGAAACATGAAAGCACCGAACCTAAAGGACCGGAAGAGACCGCTTGTTTCCGCAGATCTGCGCATTTCGGCCCCGGCCGGAGGCCCGGCTATCTCTCTCGTCCGCGGCCCGTCCGTCATTCCGGAAGATCCTCTCCGCCCGCGGCCCGGCAGCGACCTTCGCGCCTGGAGGAAATGGGCGATCGAAGCCGAGCAGCAGGCGCTTGCGGCCAGGACGCGCCTGGACCATCTTCTGGCCTCGAGCTCGGGCGTCATCTTCAGTTGCCGGCCAGGTGTCGGCTACCCGGCCACCTTCATCAGCGACAGCGTCAAGACTCTCCTCGGCTACGAGCCGCGCGACTTCCTTGATGACCCCGGGTCATGGTTGGAGAAGGTCCATCCAGAGGACCGCGAGGAGCTTTCGGCTGTGCTCCAGTGCCTGCTTGAGGTGGGGCATCTCGTCCACGATGTCCGGGTAAGACACAAGGACGGGGGCTACCGGTGGCTGCGCGAAGAGCTGAGATTCGCTCCGGGAGGGGACGGCGGGAATGGGGAGGTCATGGGCTACTGGATCGACATCACCGAGTCCAAGTCCCTCGAGGAGCAGCTCCTCCTCGACGCTTTCCATGACCCGCTGACGAATCTGCCCAACCGGGCGCTCTTCCTGGACCGGCTCACCGTTTCCTTCGCCCGCATTCAGAGGCGGAAAAGTACCTCGTTCGCGCTCTTCTGCATCGATCTTGACCGCTTCAAGAACGTCAATGACAGCCTGGGGCACAGGAAGGGCGACCAGATGCTCGTTTCCGTCGCCCGGAGGCTACTGAAGTGCGTCCGCTTCGGGGACACCGTGGCCAGGCTGGGCGGCGACGAATTCGCCATCCTCCTAGAGGATATCAACGGTCCCGCCGACGTGGAAGCGACGGTCCGGAGAATCCAGCAGGAGATCGAAGAGCCGTTCGGTCTCGACGGGGACGAGGTTTTCGCCACAGTCAGCATCGGCATCGCTATTGCCGGGCCCGGCTGTGACAAGCCCGAGAACCTGCTTCGGGACGCCGACACAGCCATGTATCGGGCCAAGGCCGAAGGGAAGGCGCGGCACGTCATCTTCAACGAGACCATGCGGGACCAGGCCGTGAACCTGCTGCAGCTCGAGACGGACCTGAGGCGGGCTGTGGAACGGAATGAGTTCCTGATCCACTACCAGCCGATCGTCAGCCTTAAGGCGGGGGAGATCGTCGGGTTTGAGGCCCTCGTCCGCTGGCAGCATCCGTCACGCGGCCTGATCGCTCCGAGCCAGTTCATACCGCTCGCCGAGGACACCGGGTTGATCGTGCCTATCGGCGAGTGGGTGCTCCGCGAGTCGTGCCGGCAGATGGCGGATTGGCAGAGGAGGTTCCCTCAGAACGTCCCCTTGTCGATCAGCGTAAACATTTCCAACAGGCAGCTTGCCCCGGGTTTCACCGACACGGTGGAAGGCATCCTGAAAGAAACGGGCCTCGACCCCTCGACGTTGGAGCTCGAGATCACCGAAAGCACGGTCATCGAAAACTCAGAGCGGGCGGCGGGCCTGCTTAACGAGTTGAGGCGGATGAAGGTCCGTATTCTGATCGACGACTTCGGGACAGGATACTCGACGATGAACTACCTCAACAAGCTCTCGGTGGACGGACTGAAGATCGACCGGAGCTTCATCAAGGCCATCAATCCTTCGGGGGAAGGGCTGGCGATCGTGAGGACGATCCTGACGCTCGCCCGGAACCTGGGACTGGACGTCATCGCGGAAGGCGTCGAAACCTCCGACCAGTTGGAGCTTCTGCGTTGGTTGAACGGCGAATACGCCCAGGGCTTCTACTTCCATGAGCCGCTGGAACCCTCCCGGGTCGAGGTCATCCTGGGCTCGGACCGGGCGAAATTGTTGATTTCCCTCAAGTAACGTCCGTTTTCGGCCGAGGCCACCTCTTAAAGCGAATCCTTGGGGGACCAACTTCCCAATATGGCCACATACCAAAGATCGGGTCCGACCGGATCGATCGGTTTTGACATGCATCAAAATTCTGATATAAATATTGGGACATCAACAAAACGCGGGAACAAGGAATGCCCGCGAGACGCTGGATCAAGGGAGGATCTCAGGATGAGGATTTCCTGCACGGGGCCTACCGGAATTATCGAACAGTTCATCAAGGAATCCGATAGCGTCCTCATCGGGCGGCAGTTGCCCCCCGGGCCCGACCAAATCGGATTAGCCGATGGGGAGGTCTCCGGCCGTCACGCGCGTCTGACACGCAAAGGCGGCGAAACCTGGATCGAAGACCTCGGCAGCACGAACGGAACGTGGGTCGATCAGAAAAAGATCAAGGTCAAAACAAGGACCCGACTGACTCCGGAGTCCGTTGTCCTCATCGGGAAGACGACGCTCAAGGTCGACGCGGACATCATGCCTCCTCCCGCCGCCGACGGAAAATTGGACCCGCCACTCAAAGAAAAGCCCGTCGAGATCGTCGAGGCTGGCCAATCCATGCCTGACCTCTTCCTGGCGGGTGCGTCCCTAGACAACATCCGGATCCGGCTCTCGGCGGTTTGCGAACTGAGCGCGTCCCTGGGAGAGATCGATAACGTCGAGTCCCTCGCGTCGGTCCTCCTGGATCATCTCCACCGGGCGTTCCCGGGCACGGGGGGCACACGGCACAGCGGCCTCCTGCTCGGGTCCGATCTCATCCTCAAGGCTTTCCGGCCGGAAGACCAGGCGCCGACCTGCAGTTTGACCCTTGCCCGTCATGTCCGGAACCAAAAGAAGGGTTGCTTGTGGCAGGTCGATGCGGTCGGCGGGGTCGATAAATCGGCCAGCCTCATCCAGACCGGGGTCCAGTCGGCCATGTATGTCCCGCTGATCTGGAAAGACGAGGTCTTGGGCGTCCTCTATCTGGATGCCGTTTCCGGGAAAGCGGAGTTTGACCTTGAAGACCTGCGATTGATGCAGTCGATAGCGGCCCAGGCGGCCATGTTCATCAAGAACCTCTCATTACAGCAGACGATGCAGCGGGAGGCGCTCGTCAAGGCCCGTCTGCTGGCGCAATTCCCCCGGCCGATCGCGGAGCGGTTGGCGCGGCAGCCCGGCCGGATGGAACTCGTGAGTGAAAGGGTCGATGCAGTCACGGTCCTCTTCTCCGACGTTCGCGGATTCACAAAACTTTCCACGGGAATGGAGCCGGAGCTCGTGGTTCAGACGCTCAACGACATGTTCCACGACCTTACGCCGATCATCCTCAAATACAACGGGACCGTCGACAAATATATGGGAGACGCGGTCCTCGCCGTTTTCGGAAGTCCGGACCCGGATGCGCAGCAATGGGAGAACGCGGTGCAGGCGGCTTTGGAAATGCAGACGGTCATCGATCACCTGGTTTCGGGACGATGGAAAGGCCGGCCCGCGTTCCGGATCGGGATAGGCATCCACACGGGCCCGGTGATCCATGGTTTTATCGGAGCCCCCGAACGAATGGAATACACCGTCATCGGCAGCACGATCAATACCGCTTCCCGCTATTGCGCGGCCGCGTCCGCCGGGGAAGTCCTCATCAGCCCCGCGGCCTACGCCCGGCTGCACCAATGCGTCGAAGTCGACCATCCTCCACGCGACATAGAAACCAAACATGAAGGCAAACTCAAGGCCTATCTCGTCCGCGG
>Ga0315279_10003901_pt1 | contig 20356 bp, 13 predicted proteins | sample YL17G06_20_MG_FD_203694 | JGI IMG/M metagenome (GOLD analysis project Ga0315279, IMG submission 203694) | Sediment microbial communities from Yellowstone Lake, YNP, Wyoming, USA - YL17G06_20 | ecosystem: Environmental > Aquatic > Freshwater > Lake > Sediment | place: USA: Wyoming | collected... | reverse complement strand
TTAATTCTACCGGGCGCCCCCGTATTATCTTTTTTTGTGGGGTGGGGGGGTTTTTTCTGGGGGGGGGGTTTTCCCCCCCCCCGCGGCCGTGCGCGGCCGTACGGCCGCGCTACAATCGACAGGAGCGGTCGCCACAACCGTAACTAACGGATTACCCCGCCGCAGGAAAGCGCCGCAGGAAAGCGTTGACGCTGCCCGGCGGGGCCACTACGATGCATCGCGGTCATCGGCTCGGCCCGGAACCGGCGTTCACGGCCTGCCGCGACCGGCCGGGGCACGCTCCTAGGAGCCTCACCATGAAAGTCCTTCAAGCCTTCGCAGCCTTCGGGGTTCTGGCCACGGCCCTGGGCCTGGCGCTTCTGCCGCTGGCGGTCGCCCGACTGATTGGCGACCCTGCCGCCAAGCCCGTACGGGCGACCGTTTTGGCATTCCAGAAGGTCAAGATCTCGGACGAGGCCTACGAGGCCGCCTCGATCTTCGATGTCAACAAGGACGGATCGCCCGACATCGTCTGCGGCGCGTGGTGGTACCCGGGGCCGAAGTTCGACCAGAAGTGCCCCGTGGGCACCCTGAAGGCCGTGGGCGATTACTTCGACGATTTCGGCGTCATCCCGTTGGACGTCAACGGCGACGGCTACACGGACTTCGTGACCGGCGGATGGTTCGGCAAGAACGTCCGCTGGCGCGAGAACCCCAAGGGCGACCCGGCCAAGGAGTGGCCCGAACACGTCGTCGCCGACGTCGGCAACTGCGAGACGCTGCGCGGCTGGGACGTGGACGGCGACGGGCGGATCGAGATCGTCCCGAGCACGCCGAACACGCCGCTGGTGGTCCTGAAACTGGCGACCGACGCCGCCGGCAAGGGCGCCGGCCGGTTCTCCAAGCACGTCATCTACGAAGGCAAGCCCGGCATGGGACTGGGCTTCGGCGACATCAACGGCGACGGCCGCGGCGACCTTGTCATCCAGAAGGGGTGGCTGGAGGCGCCCGAGAAGCCCCTCGGCGGCGCCAAGTGGACCCTGCACGAAGACTTCGACCTGGGCGACGGCGGCATACCGCTCATCGTGGCCGACGTCAACGGCGACGGCCTGGCCGACCTCATCGTGGGCCAGGGCCACCACTACGGCCTCGACTGGTACGAGCAGAAGATGGAGGGCGGCAAGCGCCGCTGGGTCAAGCACCCCATCGACCCGGCAAACAGCCAGTACCACTCGCTGGAGTGGGCCGACATCGACGGCGACGGGCGGCCGGAACTCGTGACCGGCAAACGCCGCCACGCCCATCGGGGCGGCGACGCGGGCGACGCCGACCCGGCGGGCGTGTACTACTTCAAGTGGACCGGCGAAGGCTTTGCCAAGCAGGTCATCGATTACGGGTTCGGCCCGGCCGGCAAGGGCTGCGGCATCTACTTCTGCGTGGCCGACGCCGACGGCGACGGGCGGCCGGACGTCGTCGCCCCCGGCAAGGACGGACTGGTGCTGTACAAGAACCTCGGCTTCGCCAAGCCGCCGGCGAAATAAGGGCACCGTTTCCTGTCAGCCGCCGCGAGGGCGCGGCGCTGGAGCAAAATCAGTATGCCCGAATCGAAAGGCGATACGCTGCTCGTGCGGTGCAAGTGCGGGAACCCGATGCGGGTGTCCAGGCAGTTTATCGGCAAGCCGATGACCTGCTATACGTGCGGGCGGGCGTTTGTCGTCGGCGGCCCCAAGCCGCAGGCCCAGGCCGGCGGCGCAGGCGCCGGGGCGGGTGGCGCCGGCGGCGCAGCCGGGTCGGGCGGCGGCGGGGCGGGCGGGGAGAGGTCGATGGTGCCGTCGCCGGCCGCGTCGCCGCCTTTGCCGGCCGCTGCGCCGCCGGCCGCACCGCCGCAACAGTCCGTGGTGTACATCGTTCAGAATCCGCCGGCGGCCGTCCCGCCGCAGACCATTTTCGTCGCGCCGCCGCACGTGACGGCCACGCACAACGTGCACGTGGGGTCGCCCGTACCGCGGGCCGAGGAGACGATCTGGGAAGGCCGGTCGTCGCTGGCGTACCATCTGCCGGGGATGATCTGGAGCGGCGTGTGGGCCGTGGCCTGGATCGGCCTGGCGGTGAACGCCTCGCGGATTTCGGCGTGGCTGCTGGAAAGCGCCCGCGCGGCCGCGCCCGACGCCCCCGACGCCGTCGCGGCCATCCTCCTGAACCCCGCGTACGTAGCCGCCTTCTTCCTGGTGCTGGCGGCGTGGGCCGGATGGCGCCTGGCGCGGCGGGTCCTTCTGTACCTGAACACGTACTACGTCTTCACCACGCAGCGGCTGAGGCTGCGGCAGGGCATCTTCTCGCGCGAGATGAACCAGATGGAACTCTTCCGGGTCAAGGACTTCAGCGTCGTGGAGCCGCTCTGGGGCCGCCTGACGGGCTATGCGCACGTGCGGGTCGTGTCGAGCGACCGGCTGGCCGGCGACATCGTGCTCCTGGCGCTGCCGGGCGGCGTGAAGACGATGGACACGATGCGCCTGGCGGTCCAGTCGGCCCGGTCGGAGACGGGGATTACAGCGATTCGCGAGTAGCACTACAACACCACTTGGCTTCTTGCGCGGTGGGTCTCCGTACCCACCGCGCAAGAAGCGGTATTGTCAGCAGCGCCAGTGGCCCTCCCGCGGCGGGTGCGGAGACCCGCCGCGCCAAGTGGTGTTGTAGGAGTAGGCGCCTACTCAATTAGCCGCCGCGCGTGCGAGGCGGTCGCCTGGGCGACCGACCGCCAGATCCATAAAGGAGCCAGAGATGCCAAAGAAGATCGCGATGATCGGGGCCGGGAGCGTCGTGTTCACCAAGACCCTCCTGTCGGACATGATGGCCACACCGTGCCTCAGGGACTCGGAGTGGGCCCTCATGGACCCTGCCGAGACCAAACTCCGCCGCATGGAGGCCTTCGCCAAGCGGATGCTCAAGGAGAACAAACTCCCCGGCAAGGTCTGGGCCACCCTGGACCGCCGCAAGGCCATCGAGGGGGCCGACTTCGTGGTCGTCATCATCCAGGTGGGCGGCTTCGATGCCTACGCCGTGGACTACGAGGTGCCCCTTAAGTACGGCGTGGACCAGTGCATCGGCGATTCGCTCGGCCCCGGCGGCGTGTTCAGGGGCCTGCGGACCGTGCCGGTCCTCGTGGACATCGCGAGGGACATGAAGGAACTGGCCCGGCCCGGCGCGGTGATGCTCCAGTACGCCAACCCGATGGCGGGCAACTGCCTGGCCCTGGGCAAGGCCACGACTGTGCCCTTCGTGGGCCTCTGCCATGGCGTCCAGACCACGCTGGACCTCATTGCCGGGTACGTGGGCGTGCCGAAGGAAGAGATCGCGTACACCTGCGGCGGCATCAACCACATGGACTGGTTCCTGCGCCTGGAGCACAAGGGCCGGGACCTGTACCCCCGCCTCCGCGAGGTCTTCGAGAAACCCGAGTACTACAAGAACGAGAAGGTGCGCGGCGAGGTGTTCCGCCACTTCGGCTACTTCATGACCGAGAGCACGGGGCACCTGTCGGAGTACCTGCCCTGGTTCCGCAAGAACCAAAAGGCGCTGGACCTGTACTGCGACGAGCCGTCGTTCGGCGGCGAGAGCGGCGCGTACTACAAGTACTCCAAGGCCCTTGCGGCCAAGTACGCCAAGCACGACCCGCTGGAGTTCGAGAACCCGCGCATCGAGTCGCGCAGCGTGGAGTACTGCTCCTACATCCTGGAGGCGATCGTTACGGGCAAACCCTTCCGCCTCATGGGCAACGTGCCGAACCGCGGGTACATCACGAACCTGCCGGAGGGCTGCTGCGTGGAGGTGCCCACGTTCGCCGACGCGACGGGCCTGCACCCGACGTGCATCGGGGCCCTGCCCTCGCAACTGGCGGCCTGCTGCATGACGAACATTAACGTCCAGATCCTCTCGGCCGAGGCCGGCCTGGAAGGCGACCCCGAGAAGGTCATGCAGGCCGTGGCAATGGACCCGCTGACGGCGGCCGTGCTGACGCTCAAAGAAATCCGCGACATGTGCTGCGAGATGCTCGAGCGAGAGCGCCCCTGGCTGCCGCAGTTTGCGGGCAAGAAGATCGCCCCGAAGCCGACCATCAAGATCCCGAAGAACTGTAAGCCCGTCCAGGTGCCGCTGGACCCCGCGCTGGCGATCAACAAGCGTTTCGGCGACCTGATATCCCGGAAGACGGACTGAGGCAAACGCGGAACCAACAGGAACGGTCGTGGTAGCGACTCAAGACGGTGCGGCGCGGGGGGCGGCGGGGGGCCGCGACCTCCGAGTTACTCAGGGACTCTACGGCCGCGGCCCCCTGCCGCGCCGCCGCTGAGCCCTGGCGCCCCCCCGCGGGTCACCCCTGGCGTCAGCCCTTCAAGAAAAAGCGGACATTCCTACTTTGCGGGAAAGAGGACATTTCTACTTTGCGTTGACCGCGTTATTGGGGCGTACGCCGCCGCCGGCCTCGAGGATCGCCGCGGCCCTGTCCAGGTCCGAGACGCGCAGCACCAGGGCCCCGCCCCGCCCGTACAGGTCCGCCGTGCCGTAGGCGTAGTGGATGTTGATGCCCACCTCGGCCAGCCTGGCGGAGGCCCGCTGGAGTGCCCCCGGCCGGTTCTCCAGGTCTATCACCAGCACTCCCTGCTGGCTGTAGGGGATTCTGGCCTCCTTCAGGGTCTCCACGGCCTTCGACGGGTCGTCGACGATGATCCGGACGAAGCCCTCGTCGGAGCCGTCCTCAATCGCCAGGCCCGCGATGTTGACCTTGGCCAGGGCCATGATGCCGCACAGGCGGCACAGCGCCCCGACCTCGTTCGTCATCGGAATCGAGATTTGTGTTTGTTTCGGCATAACGGTTCCTTGGCAGCGCCATGCACCCAACAGCCGTGCCACAGCCGCGAACACCATCTGTACATCGTGCAGAAAACAGGCCTCGCCCACCCGTACGGGCGGCGGCCCTCATGTTACCGGCCTGCCGCCGGCTTCGCCAGCGATTCCTCCAGTTGACGGACACGATTCTCGATGGACAGACGCATGTCCGGGGTGAGGCGGCGGTCCTCGTCCGGCATCAGGCCGTCCAAGTCCAGCAGGCGCCGGTATTCCGCCAGCGCGCGGGCGCCGTCCCCCAGGGCGTCGGCCAGGGCCGCCGCCTGCGCCTGCGTGGGGATGGCCGTCGGGTAGAGCCTCGCGGCCTCCCGCGTGTAATCCAGCGCCTCCTGCAAGGTCGCCGGGTCGTTCTCGAGCGCGCTGGGCACCGACAGGCGGCAGGCGGCCAGCGCCAGGTACGCGTGCCGCAACCGCGGCTGCCGCGCGAGCGCCTCCCGGTAGGCCAGGGTGGCGCGCTCCAGGTCCATGGTGTGCTGCGGCCCGCTGGCTGCGTCCGCCTCACCCTGCCAGGTCCGGCCGCGCACCAGCGCCGGCTCCCACGCCAGCGGATTGGCCCGGGCGGCAGCCTGGAGAGCAGTGTCCTTGTCATCCGCCCTGGCCGCGGCGCGGGCCTCGGCAAAAAGGGCGTCCTCGCGCGCCACGGGAACCAGCAGGAACTTGGCGTACGCAAAACCCGCCGCCATCGCCAGGAGCATCAGGCCGAACTTGGCCCAGGCGCCCAGGCGAAGGCCGGGGCGAGCCGCAACCGCAAGATCGCGGATGTCCGCGCCTGGCGATAGTGCCCGCGACCTCACGGCTGCGGCTCGATGATTGCGAAGCGACACGCCGAGGACCACCAGCGCGGCCCATGCAGTGGGCGGTTCGAGGATGGCCATGCCGATCTGCTCCATCAGCGCCAGCGCCGCCAGCGCCGCGACGCACGCGGCGCCGAGCGACCGCAGCGGCCGGCCCGAGGCGGCCAGCCGCGAGGGCTCCTCCGCCACCGCAAGGCCCATCAGCACCATCATGCCGCCGACAACCACCACCGCCAGCGGCCACCACACCAGCGTCATCATGAAGTAGATGACAACCGGCCCCGCGACCAGCACCACAGGCACGAGCAGCGCCAGGAGCGATTCGCCGGGGGCAGAATGACCCGCGGCTTCCGCCTTCGCCAAGGCTTCGGCGGACAAGCCCGCCGCGGGCTCGCCGCCGGCAAGGGGGGCAGTCCCCTTTTTCGCAAGCCACGAGTGAAGCGCCACGACGACGAGCCCCGCCAGCGCCGCCAGGCCCGCCAGGCCCAGGCTGCTCCATACCGAGAGCACCAGGTTGTGCGGATCGCGGATCTCCTCGACTGCGGTGGGCAACTTGAACTCGGTGTAGTAGAGGCCGAAGTTCTCGAGCCCCACGCCCGCCAAGCCGTAGCGCCGCAGGACCTCGGCCGTCGCCTGCCAGTAGTCCAGGCGGTAGCGGAGCGACTTCAGGGCTTCGGTAACGCCGGGGCCGCCGAGCCCTGCGGCCAGCGCGAGTGCCGCGCCTCCCGCCACAAGCGGCGCGAGGCAGAGCGCCGCCCGCAGCCACCGCCGGCGGACCCGCCACGCGACGACGAGCCACCAGAGGCCGAGGACGGCGGCCGCCTCGCCCGCGCGGCTTTGCGTCAGAACGAGGCCGGCGGCACACGCCACCGCCGCCAGGATGGGGAAGACGGCCAGCCCGCGCGCGCCGCGCGAAGCGACCTCCGACCACTTCTCGCGCGCCAGGCCCGCCGCCACGAGCAGTCCCAGCACCAGCAGCGCCGCCAGGACGTTGGGGTGCCCGAGGGCCGCCTGGACGCCGCCGGTAAAGCGCCCGATGAACGCCTTCTCGGCGTAACTGCCGGGCATAAGGCCGTGCTGGGCAAGAACCTCTTCGCGATGCCCCTGGAAGTACTGCCACGCCTGGGGCAGCCCGTACGCCCCCTGGTAGATGCCGACGGCGGCAGCCCCGGCCGCCGCGGCCACGAGCACTGCCAGGAGGAACCGGCGCTCGCCGTCGCTGCGGAGCGATTCCACGAGCGCCCACGCGCCCACCCAGAGGCCCGTCAACTCGGCCGCGCGCACGAGGGCCGACGACTTGTCCGCTGCAAGCGCGGTTGAGACGGCAGCCCCGGCGACGAACAGCCCCACCGGCAGCAGAAGCCACGGGTGGGCCAGCCGCGCGCGGCCCTCCGCCACCCACGAGACGACCAGGAGAACCGGCATCAGCCAGAACCCGAGGCCCAGCCCGAGGACCGTTACCGGGCCGGGAATCCCCTGCACGCCGTCAAACGAGGCGCTGGTGACAAACTGCGGAAGGACCAGCAGGCCCGCCGCGCCAAGGACGACGACCGCGCGGCGCAGCAGGCGCGCGACGGCCTCGGGCGAGAAAAAAGCGACCGCCGCCGTCCTGAGTCGCGGCCAGAGGAGGGCCGTCCCTTGTTCCACGGGTGTATCGCTCATCGCGCGGCCTCCGCGAGTGCTCTGTCACACGTGCAATGATGGATAGCCGTGTGGCATGGCCACGCGCGTTCAGCCCCGCAGGGGCGGCAGATAATAGCCCAGGGCGTAAGCCCTGGGTTGGCGGCATGCAATATTCCTCTCCTTATTGCCTTCTAAGCCCCGTAGGGGCGACAGAACAATTCTGCGGCAACTTCTTTCGCCCCTCACGGGGCTAACAACAAAAAACAACAACTTTCTATTCGTATTCACATCGTACCCAGGGCTTACGCCCTGGGCTATTATCTTGCGCCCTTTCAGGGCTGATTCTGCGACGAACCTCGTGCGACCTGTGCGTGCGGCGGGCGGCGCACGAGGAGCATCGCCGCAAGGACCGCCGCGACAACGATCCAGGGCGCGGCAAGGGCCGGCCCGCTCAGGAAGTACATCGACGCCGACGCCGCGCCGGTGACGGCCGTCGCCCCTGCGGCAAAGGCGACGATGCCGCGCGGGCTCCAGCCGCGCGCCAGCATCCGGTGCGCCAGGTGGCTGGTGGCATCGCCCTTCATGGGGTTCTGCCGCCGCCACAGCCTCGCCGCCACGACGCACACCATGTCGAACAGGGGGACGGCCAGGAGGGCCAGGGGGATGAGCACCACCAGGCGGCTGGGTGTGCTCCCCTCGTGATAATACTGCGCCTGAATCGTGAGCGCGGCGAGGAGGAACCCGATGGGCATGCTCCCGGCGTCGCCCATGAAAAGTTTGGCGGGGGGAAAGTTGTAGATGAGGAAGCCAGCCAGGGCTCCGGCGGCGGTCAGAGCGGCGGACGCCAAAGCATAATCGCCGAAGGTTAACTGCTCCAGCGCCAGGGCAACGAAGGCCGCTGTCCCGGCGGCCGCCGCAATGCCGTCGGCGTGGTCCAGCATGTTGTAGGCGTTCACGACGGCAACGATCCACAGAATGCTGATGGCGTCCGGAAGGATGGGCGCGCGCAACCACACAGTAGCCTTCAGTCCGAACAGCACAACGCACACGCCAGCGGCAAGGAACTGGATCGCCATCTTGGCAGCCGCGCCGAACGCACGTCGGTCGTCCGCCAAGCCGACTATGAAAAACAGGACCGAGCCTGCCGCCAAACGGGGCAACCACGGCAGGTCCGTGGCGATGAGGCTTTGGGCGGCACCCCAGTACCCCGGCTCGCGCAGGGCGTATTCATCCGCGAATGCGAGCATCAGCAGCAAGGACGCCAATGCCCAGAGGCCGAGGCTAATCGCGATCGCAATGCCGCCCCCGTACGGTTTCGGTTCGCGGTGCAGGCGCTCGGGCCGGACGCGCGCCACCAGCCCCGCCCAGCATGCCAGGCGCGCGGCATAAGGAGTTATGAGGAAGGCCAGTGCGAAAGTGGGAAAAAAGGTGATGGCAGGGGTTCCAAATACGCAGAAGATTAGCATGATGGCTTCAACAACGCTGTCCATGCCACTACGCTCTCGCGCTGCCGCCCACGCCGCTTGCCCGGCTCTCGCGGCAGTGCATCTTCGGCGCCCCTCGTGACGCCGTGCTTCCCGTCGCGCCCGCGACCATGCGGTCCGGGCTAGAAACGAAAGTTACGCAGGCCCCGGCTTCATCAACAGCGCGCCGCGCCGTTGAATCCGCAATCACTTCTCCCGCCGCTGCTCCGCCAGGCGCCCGCGGACGCGGGTGAAGAAATCATGATACGCCGGCGTCCGGAAGTCCGGGTACGTCCACTCCAGTTCTTTCCACTTGCCGCGCACGTAGAGGAGCGTCACCTCGGCATAGATGCCTTCCCGGAGATGGATGCGGTGGGAGAAGTCCTTGGTGCTGGCCAGGATGAGTTTCGAGGGGGCGATGTAGCCGGGGTCGAGGTTCATCGGCCTGAGGACGGGCCACTGCCCGGCCTCGGCCATGCGGTTCTCGACCTCGTTGGTGAGGCGCTTGACGGAGGCCAACTGGTCGGGCGAGATGAGCCGCTCGAACGAAACGAACAGCCGCACCAGGGGCTGGCCCATCTCGTCGCGGTAATACTCGGTGAAGGCGTGCGCGAACAGATCGCTCCGCAGGTCCACCGGGCCGAGGGCCTCGGCCAGCGCCGCCTCGGCCTCGGCCAACGCGCCCGGGTAGGCCGAGAGCATGCCGACAAAAAGTTTGACGGGTTCAACCGCGCGAATGCGGCCCATGCCCCAATCATAGGCCGCCGCCGAAGGACTGCCAAGCAAAACCCGGCAGCGCGGTGGCGCGGGCCGCCTCAGCCCGCCGTGATGACCGGCGGGTCGCCGCGCACCACCGCCACGACGTCCATCGTATCGACCTGGGCGCAGACGGCCAGGTCATCCTCCAGGCCGAGTTTGGCGATAAACGCCCCGCCCCAGGTCTGGTGGAAGATGCCGGCCAGGCGGCCGGCGGCGCCGCGCCAGGCGGCCAGGGCCACGTGGGCGGAGTCTTCCAGGCGCCACGGCGCGTCGCCGGGCTCTTGCAGGAGCGCCTCGATGACGGCGCCCGCCACGAGCGTGTCTTCACAGGAAACGGTGCCGACCGTCCCGGCGGAGACGAAGACGACCGGCCGGCCCATCGCCGCCGCCCGCCGCGCGATCGCCCGGCGGTTCGGCAGGGCCGCGATGAGCACCGCCCGGGCAGCCCTGGCGTCGAGAATGGCCTGCGTGCCGTTGGTCGTGGTCAGAAGGAGCGTCCGGCCGCCGACGTTCGCCGCCGTCATCACGGCGGGGCTGTTGTTGAAGTCGAGCCCCTCGATGCGGACGCCCAGGCGCTCGCCCGCCGTCACGACCGTGCCCGGGGGTCGGCGCGCCGCCTCGGCCCGCACCTCGTCGGGGGTGCGGTAGGGTACAACCTCGCGGCAGCCTGCGGCCAGGGCGGCCACGATGGTCGTCGTGGCCCGGATGGCGTCGATGACCACGGCGGTGGCGCCCGCCAGGTCAACGCCGGCCCGCGCAACGGGCTCAAAAAGAACGGAGATGCCGGGCGGAGGGTTCACTCGGGCAGGGCCTCGTACACGTTCAGGAACGTTTCGTAGGCGGAAAGGTCGTAAAGGACAAAACGCACGTCCTCCACGCTCGTCGTGCCCTTCAGGTGCGCGACGACCTCCTCCAGCATCACCTCGGCGCACCGCCGCATCGGGAACCCCGCGATGCCGGTGCCGATGGCGGGAAAGGCGACGGACTTCAGGCCCTTCTCCCCGGCCCGCCGGAGGCTCGCGCGCGTCGAGAGGCGCAGGTTCTTCTCGACCGTCTCTTCGCCCAGGCGCATGCTGGCGGCATGGATGACGTAGCGGGCCTTCAGATTGCCGCCGGTGGTGACGGCGGCCTCGCCCAGGGGGATCGGGCCGATGCGGTCGCACTCTTCCTGGATGGCGGGGCCGCCCTTGCGTCGGATGGCCCCGGCCACGCCGCCGCCCAGTTGCAGGTCGTTATTGGCGGCGTTGACGATGGCGTCGGCGTCCTGCTCCGTCAGGTCGCCCTGCACGATTGAGATCTTCTCTTTGACGGCCATGAGCAGCACCCATGAACAGCGTGCCTTCGCAGGGGCGACCCTGTGTGGTCGTCCAGGGCGGCCACGCAGGGCCGCCCCTACAATCGGCGCCAGCATGGTATCGGGTAGCGGCCCCGCCTGCAAGGTTGCTGAGCAACGAAGTGCCCACAATTGAAGCGCGTCAGCGTTGCTCTGGCTGGGCTGCTTGGCTATGATGAGGTTTCTTCGATTTCAAAGGAGGCCCCTATGCCGCGCACCATGGTCATCAACGTTGCCGGTCTGAGCAACGCGCTGGTGGATGAAATCCCTTCGCTGGCCGCGCTCGGCAGTAAGGGCGCGCGGCTGGGCCTGGAGCCCGTGCTGCCCGCGGTCACGTGCACGATGCAGGCAACACTGACGACCGGCGAGCCGCCCGCGCGGCACGGCATCATCGCCAACGGCCTGTACTTCCACGACACGTGCGAGGTGCGGTTCTGGGAACAGTCGGCACACCTGGTGAACGCGCCGCGGGTGTGGGACCTCTCAGTGCGGAGTGATGAGTGCGGAGTGATGAGTAAAAAACGCGGGGCCGCGGGCCGTGCCACTCATCACTCATCACTCAGCACTCATCACTTAAAGGTGGCGATGCTCTTCTGGCAGCAGAGCCTCTACGGCACGGCCGACATCGTGCTCACGCCCAAGCCCATCCACGGTCCCGGCGACCAACTCATCCAGGACTGTTACTCCAGGCCGGGCGACCTGTACGCGCGTCTCGTGGCAGGCGAATCGTCGCTGGCGCCCGGGCAGCCGCGAGGGCCGTTCAACCTGATGCACTACTGGGGCCCGATGGCCGGCATCGGCTCCAGCCGGTGGATCGCCGATGCGTCCATCGCCGTCTGGCGCGACGAAAAGCCGGACCTCATGCTCACGTACCTGCCGCACCTGGACTACAGCGGCCACCGCGCAGGGCCGGACACGGACGCCCACCGCGCGGCCGCGCGCGAACTGGAGCCCCTGCTGGCGGCCCTCCTGGCGGCGGCCGAGGCCGACGGGGCACGCGCCATCGTCCTCTCGGAATACTCCTTCGTGCCCGTCCGGCGGCAGGTGGCCCTGAACCGCGCCCTGCGGGAGGCCGGAATGCTTGCCTTGCGCGAGGTCGCCGGCGCCGAATACCTGTACCCCGGCGACTCGCGCGCCTTTGCCATGGTCGATAACCAGGCGGCCCACATCTACTTTCCGAATTCGCCCTCGGTCCAGGCCGACACCAGGAAGGTCAAGGCGCTCCTGGAGAAGGTGGACGGCGTGGCCGAGGTCCTCGACGCCGACGGCAAGGCCGCGCGCGGCCTGGACCATGTCCGCAGCGGCGACCTGGTGGCCCTGGCCGAGCCGGACGCCCACTTCGTGTACTACTGGTGGCTGGACGACGCCAAGGCCCCGCCGTTTGCCCGCACGGTGGATATCCACGCCAAGCCCGGCTTCGACGCGGCGGAACTGCTGATCGATCTGCCCCGGCGGGCGATCCCGCTTACGGCCTCTGGGCTCCGCGGCTCGCACGGGTCGCCTGGGCGACCGGGGCGGGCGAGCGGCGGCGTCGCCCTGGCGAGCCGGGCGGCTGGCGGCACGCCGGGCTGGGGCGTCTTCATCGACTCCCGGCCGCCGAAGGCCCTCGCCGGCCGCAAGGCCGTCCAGGCCACCGAGGTGGCGCACCTCTTGAGTGCGGAGTGCGGAGTGCGGAGTGATGAGTAAAAAACGCGGGGCCGCGGGCCGTGCCACTCATCACTCATCACTTGAAGGTGGCCTCGACTTTGACTTTTCGTGGGCAAGTCGGTAATGTGATTCACGTGAACGAAGGCGACCACGAAATAAAGAAGCAGCGCATGCGGCTGTGGAAGCGGCTCCTGCGGGCCGCGCTGGTCCTGGCGCTCGTGGCCGCGGCGGGAATCCTGCTTCTGCCGACGCTCGCCCCGGAATCGGCCGTGCGGCGGCAGGTCGAGGCGGCCCTGTCGGGGCAACTGGGCCGGCCCGTATCAATCGAGTCGGCCGCCTTCACGTGGGCCGGCGGCCTGGAGGTCACGGGCCTGGGCATCGGCCAGGGCGGCGCGGAGGGCGATGCGCCGTTGCTCAGGGCCGCACGGCTTTCCGTGCGCTTCTCTCCCGTGGACTTGGTGCAGGCCGCCACGGGCGGCTGGTCGAAAATGCCCCTCGACAGCGTCCGCGCCGAGGGCCTGGAACTCTGGCTCATCCTCCACCCCGACGGCCGGTGGAACACCGACGACCTCCCGCCCATGAATGCCCGCGCCGTCCAGGTGACCGGCGGCACCTTCCACATCGAGAACCGGGCCGCGGGCGGCCAACTTACCCTGGCCAACGTCCGCGCCAGCCTCGGAGAACTCGCGGGGTCCGGCCGGGGCTACGTCAACCTGGCGGCCGACCTGCCCGGGGCCGACCCTTCGGCTTCGCTCAGGGCGGGCCCGGGGAGCCTCCTGATGACGGCCAACCTGAACTCCCTGGATTTCTCGAAGCGCAGGTTGACAGGCCTGGCCGGCAGCGTCAAGGTCGAGTGGTCCGACGCCCCGTGGGAGGACCTGGCGGCGGTGATGACGGCCGACGCGACGGTGCGCCGCATCGCCGCCAAGACCAGCGGCCGGATGGCCGCCACCTTCGGCCGCGGCGAATGGTCCGCCGAGGGCGCCGTCGAGGCGGCCCAACTGGTCCTGGCCCGCGGCCTTCGCCACGCGCCCGACGCCACCCTGCCGGAGGCCGTCTTTGGATTCCAGGTGCGGCAGGCGGCCGCCGGCAAACCCATCGAGGTGACGCTGGCCAAGTTCTCCGCCCCGGGCGTTGACTTCAGGGCCTCCGGAACGATTGACCTGGGCGAGGCAACTCTCGGCGCGGAACCCGGAACTCGGAGCGCGGAACTGACGGCCACGGGTTCCGTTTTGCGTTCCGAGTCCCGAGTTCCGAGTTCCGAGTTCCGCCCCAGGGCCATGGACCTCCAGGCCAGCGCACGCCTCACGTGGGCGCCCCTGTGCCAGAACATCGCGGCCCTGAAGCGTTTGGCCGAGCGGTTCGAGCAACTCGGCGGCGGGGCCGATGCCTCGGTGCACCTGACGATGCGGTCCGAAGGCTTCCACCTGACAGGGTCGGCCGACCTTTCGCACACCGTCGCCGTCTGGCCGAACGTCCTGCGGAAGGAGGGCGGCCAGACGCTGCGGGTGGAACTCGACGCCACGTGCCCGCGCGACTTCGCCCGGGCGGAGGTGGCGCGCCTGGCGCTGTTCTCCGAAGCGGGGCCCACCGACCCCGCCACGGGCCGGCCCCAGCCGCTGGTCCTGGCCAAGGGACAACTGGGCCGCCGCACGGCCGAGACGTGGGTCGAGGCGGACATCGACATCGACCGGGTCGAGTCGCTGCTGGCCATGGCGCCGGCGGCGGGGGCCTGCCTCGGGCCCGTCGAGGCGCGCGGCGCGATCGCGCTGCGCGCCACGTGCAGGCCGGCCGCGGAGGTTGCCGGGTCGCCGCCCGTCTGGGCGGCCGCGCTCCACGCCGACCTCACGCGCCTTGTCCTGGTCTTCCCGGACGGCGCACGCAAGCGAGCCGAGAACCGCTGCACGATCGACGCGCGGCTGGCGCTGGTGCCCGAGAGCCGGCAGGTCAACCTGACGGACCTCACGATGACCCTTGCCGCAGCCGCGCTCCAGTGGAACGGGGCCGCCCAACTCGAGTGGCCGCAGGGCGGACCCACCGGCCGCTTCGAGGGAACCCTGAAGGTCTCGGGCGTGGAATCGGCCGGGGCGATCCTGGCGGTCACCCAGGCGACCGACGTCCCCCTCCTGGCGGGCGAAGCGGCCTTTGACGTGGCCGGCGAACTCTCGGAGGGCCGCGTCCGCGGCCAGGTCAAGGCCAACCTGGACGGGCTGGCCGTCCGGGCGGGCGACTACTTTGTCAAACCCGCCGCCCGGCCCGCCTCGGTCACCCTGACCGGCTTCTGGCAGGCCACGCGCGACCACTACATTCTGGCCGAGGCCGACGTGGCGCTACCGGGGGCGCGCCTGCATGCGGTTGGCCGCGGCACGCTCCAGGTATCCTGGCCAGAGGCCGCCGGGGCAGACGGACAGAAGCAGGCCGCCCCTGGCACGGGTATGGATCGTGCCCCGCCTGCCGGCGGGCAGGCCGTGGCCGGCTGGCGATCCCCGATGATCCCCGAGATTCGGCCCATGCCCGAGAGTTCGATCGAATTGCGGGCCGCCGTCTCCGACATGGCCCAGGCGGTTGAACTCTCGCCGGCGCTTGTGCGGGGCCTCAAGGGCTACCGCCTGGAAGGCGCCGCCGAGAGCACGATGGTCTTGGTCCTGCGGCCGCGAGCCAGGCACCTGGTGGGCACCGTGGACCTGACGCAGGCGGCCCTGGACTTCGGCGCCGCCCTGCGCAAGCCCCGCGCCACGCCGCTGCGGCTCGACCTCATCCTGGACATCCTGCCTTCGCCCAGTACGGGCCCGTACGGGCAGGGGGACATCGTGGACCTGTTCCTGACGAAGTTCGAGGTGCGGCTGGCGGATTCGGTCACGGCCGTCAGCGGCCAGGTGAAACTGTCGCGTCCGGCGCTCGAAAGCATCCCCCGCAGCGGGCGGCAGATCCTGGCCCTCCTCCAGGAAGCCGACATGACGGTCCGGGCCGACTGGCAGCACACCCCCGAGTTCCGGCAGGCGCTGCCGTGCCTCGAGCCGCTTTACGCGCAGGCCGACCTGGACGGCCTTACGAAGGTGTCGCTGGCCTACGCCGGCACGCCCCTGAAGGCCGGGATTCGCGCGAGCGTCGATGCGACCGCCTGCCGCATCCTGCACGGAGAGTCGCTCCTGAAGCCGGCCGGCACGCCCGCCGAGGCCCGCCTGGAGGCCCGTTTCGGCGAGGTGCCGGGCCAACTGATTCTGGACCGGCTGGAGATGAAACTGGCCGACTCGGCCGTCAGCGCCTCCGGCCGCCTCCTGTTCGACAACCCGAACCTTTCCGAGTTGGCGCTGCCGTCCTCCTGGTCGATGCGCATCGAGGGCCGCGCGCCCGACGCCGCCGCGCTGGCGTCGCTTTTTCCGGCGCGCCTGGAGGACCTGAAACCCACCGGCGGGTTGACGTTCAAGATCCAGGCCTCCGGCGACCCGATGGGCGCGGAACTCCAGACCTGCGACCTCTTGTTCGACAAGGCCGCCATCGTGTGGCTTGGCAAGAAGATGCTGCTGGCCGGCCCGGTGTCGTACGACGGGCAGCGGCTGGCCGCCGACGGCCTGAACATCGTCGTCGGCCGTTCCGACATCACGCTGGTCGCCTACATCCAGCAGCCCGACCGCGCGCCGACCGGCTCGGTCGTGCTGCGCGGCAAGGCGCTGGACCTGAAGGAAATCCAGGACCTCATCCAGGACACCAGCGCCCGGGTGGCCGCCTGGACGAGCGTGGCTGCGGCCGCCGCACCGGCGCCGCCCCGGTCGCCTGGGCGACCCGCGCCCACGCCGCTCTCGGAGCAACTGGGCCGCTGGGGCCAGCGGCTGCTCGGCGATGCGCAGTTGGCGGCGGAACTGGCCGTGGACCGCGTCTCGCTGGTCGTCCCGGAGTGGAACACGACGTACGAACTGACGGGCCTGACGGGCCAGGGGCGACTGTCGGGGCGGCAGTTCACCGTGCCGGAGTTCCGGTGCGCCCTGAACGACGGAACCATCAGCGGCGAAATGGCGCTCGACTTCCGCTCGCAGCCGCCCGTCGCCACCCTCTCCTACAACGCCAGCAACCTGAAGATGGCCGCCAACCTCAAGCCGTTCATCGACACCACCTTCCCCGGCATGCAGGTCTTCGGCACCCTGACCACCCGGGCGGCCCTCACGCAGGTGCTGGCCGAAAAAACGTTCCCGGCGGGCGGCGGCGAAACGATCCTGACCGACGGCATCCTGGAAGGGCCCGGCGCGCCCGAGTACATCACCAGCGTCTTGCCCGGGCTGAAACTCACCCAGTACCGATTCAACCGCATGAGCAATGACTTCGAGAACAAGGAGAACGGCGACACCGACAACCGCATGATCTTCCAGGGCAAGGCCTACGACATCTACATCTTCGGCGTCACGCGCGCCGACGGGCAGATCGATTACTCCCTGGGCGTGGACCTCTCGGTCAGCCTGGGCTCCAAGGTCCTCAGCCGCACGCTTGACCAGGGCAAACTGCCCCTGATATACTACACCGGACGCATCAAGGGCACCCGGTACGCCGAGGGGCCGAACATCCGCTACGTCCTGCCCCACGAATTCGCGTACGACGTTTTCGTGCGGCGTAATTTGCTGCTGCAACTCATCAGCAAGATCGGCGAGACGCCGCCCCCGATCCCGAAGCCGCCCGTCGTGCCGAAGGACCCTCGCCGCGCGGCGGGCGAACCGAAACCGTAGTGCCCCGTACGGGCGGGCGATTACAACAACACAGTGATGAGTGCTGAGTGATGAGTGATGAGTGGCACGGCCCGCGGCCCCGCGTTTTTTACTCATCACTCCGCACTGAAAGGTGCCCGCGGCTTTGCAGCCGCGGCTCGAAAGGAGAAAGAACCATGTCGAATCAACCTCGTCAGCAGGGCGTCGAAGGGCGCCGCCTGAGCCGCCGGACATTTCTCGGGGCCGCCGCCCTGGCGGGCGCCGCGATGGCGGGCGGGTGCGCCGCAGAGGGCCAGCGCAGCGCCCCCCGGCGTACGCCCAACCCGCTCATCCGGCCCATCGTCCTGGGCGGCCCGGCGTCGAAACTCGTGCCCACCGTCAAGACGGCCTTCGTCCGCCGCAAGGGGCCCTACGGCCTCCGGTGGCCCGGCGCGGTCTACGACGGCGAGGCCGCACGCACGATGTACACCGAGAAGATCCTCCAGGCCGCCAAGGCCTTGAACCTGAAGGCGGACATCCGCCCCGACCCCATCTACAGCGCCGCCGAGGCCGACGCCTGGATCGCCGACGCCAAGGCCTCGGGCGCCGACGGCCTCCTGGTCGTGCTCCTCGACCGGCAGCAGCACGCCTGGCCGACGGCCGCCAAGGCCATCGACTCGGGGCTGCGCACCATCATTTACTCGCCCCTGGGCACGTCGTTCACCACCAACACGGCCGGCCCGTCCAGAAAGACCGGCGCGGTCATCTACTCGACCGACGATTTTCGCCAGGCGGCGTACGGCCTGAAGATGCTCGGGGCCGCCGCCAGGATGCACGCCGCACGCATCGTGGTCATCCGCGGCGCCCAGCGCGCGGAGTCCGAGTTCCCGGTGCTGGGCATCCACCTGCGCACCATCCCCGCCCGGACGTTTGCCGACCTCTACCAGGCAACGCCCGAGAGCGACGAGATGCGGGCCATCGCCGACGAGCACCTGGCTGGCGCCCGGAGCGTCATCGGCGCCACCCGCCAGGACGCCGTCAACGGCGCCCGTTCGTACGTCGTCGCGCGGACCATCCTCCAGCAGGAAGAGGCCGACGGTATCACCATGGACTGCCTGGGGGCCCTCGGGCCGACCAAACTGGCCCTCCCCTGCCTGGCGTGGTCGCGGATGAACGACGAGGGCGTGCCCGCGGCCTGCGAGGCCGACCTCGGGGCCGTGGCCTCCCACGTCATCGTCCAGTACCTCTTCGACCGGCCGGGGTTCCAGGTGGACCCGGTGGCCGAGACCGCGCGGCAGGCCATCATCGGGTCGCATTGCACGTGCGCCACGCGTCTGAGCGGCTTCGGCCAGCCCCCGGAGCCGTACATCGTCCGCCACCACCACGCCGAGCGCGACGCCACCGTGCAGACCCTCTGGCGCACGGGGCAGCCCGTCACCAGCGTGGACGTGGAGGCCGACGGCAAGACCGGCAAGGCCAGGATGATCATCCAGGCCGGCCACGTGCTGGAGAACGTCCGCGTGCCGCCCTCCGGCGGGTGCGTGGTGCCCGTCATGGTCAAGTTCGACGGCGCCGGCGACGTGCTCTCGAACCCGGGCTTCCACCAGGTGTTCTTCTACGGCAACTACAAGCAGCACCTGCTGGACTTCTGCCGGCTGATGAACATCGAGGCGGTGGTGGCGTAGTCGCGCATGGCAACCAGCGACCTGCGATCGTTCATCGCCCGCCTGGAATCGGCGGGGCAACTGCGGCGCGTCCGGGCCGAGGTCTCGACGCGCCTGGAGATCGCCGGGATCGCGTCGCGCCTGGTGGCCGAGGACGGCCCGGCGGCGCTCTTTGAGAACGTCGCGGGCCACACGATGCCCGTGCTGGTGGGCGCGTTTGCCTCGATGCAGCGGATGGCCTGGGCCCTGGGCGGCGAGGACCTCGACGCGATCGCCGCCCGCCTGGCCGACCTGGTGCGCCCGCCGGCGGCCGGCGCGGGGCTCCTCGAGAAAATCAAGGCCGCCCCGAAACTCCTCCAACTCGCCTCGGCCGCGCCCAGGACGGTCCGCACGGGCCCGTGCCAGGAAGTCGTCCACACCGACGATGCCGACCTCGGCCGCCTGCCGGTCATCCAGTGCTGGCCCGGCGACGGCGGCCCGTACGTCACCCTGGGCCAGGTGTACACGACCGACCCGGCAGGCGAGAACCGCAACGCCGGCATGTATCGCCTCCAGGTCTTCGGCCCGCGCGAATGCGGAATGCACTGGCACCGCGACCACGACGGCGCCCGCAACTACGCCGCCTGGGCCGCACAGGGCAAGCCGATGCCCGTGGCCGTCGCCCTGGGCGGCGACCCGGTCCTCACCTACGCCGCCACGGCGCCCCTGCCCTACGGCGTGAACGAACTGGCGCTGGCCGGGATCCTGCGCGGCGAGCCGGTCCGCACGGTCCGCTGCGTCACGGTGCCGCTGGACGTGCCCGCCGACGCCGAGATCGTCATCGAGGGCGCCGTGGACCCCGAGGCGCGCGCCCCGGAAGGCCCCTTCGGCGACCACACCGGCTACTACTCCGGCCCGGACCCGTACCCGGTGATGCGCCTCACGGCCGTCACGCACCGGCGCGACGCCATTTACCCGACGACGGTGGTCGGGCGGCCGCCCAAGGAGGACTGCTACATCGCCAAGGCGACCGAGCGGCTGTTCCTGCCGGTCATCCGCGCGGTGGTGCCCGAGGTGGCGGACCTGGCGCTCCCGATGTTCGGGGTGTTCCACAACTGGGCGTTCGTCAGCATCCGCAAGCGCCAGCCGTACGACGCCCACAAGGTGATGCACGCCCTGTGGGGCCTGGGTCAGATGAAATATACTAAATATCTTGTCGTCGTGGACGAGAACGTGAACGTCCACGACGCGGACGAGGTCTTCTGGCGGATGGGGGCCGAGAGCGACCCGCGGCGCGACACGGTCCTGGTGACCGGCCCGGCCGACGTCCTGGACCACGCCGCCCCCCTTGCCGGGCCGCCCGGCAAACTCGGCATCGACGCCACGCGCAAACTCCCCGAGGAGGTCGGCGGCCGGCGCTGGCCCGACCCCATCGTCCCCGACGCCGAAACCCAGGATCGCGTCACGCGCCGGTGGAAGGAATACGGGTTCGAGTAGTGCCGCAGGCCGTGCGCCGCTTCATTTAGCCCCCCGTGAATAC
>Ga0315279_10003900_pt1 | contig 20359 bp, 15 predicted proteins | sample YL17G06_20_MG_FD_203694 | JGI IMG/M metagenome (GOLD analysis project Ga0315279, IMG submission 203694) | Sediment microbial communities from Yellowstone Lake, YNP, Wyoming, USA - YL17G06_20 | ecosystem: Environmental > Aquatic > Freshwater > Lake > Sediment | place: USA: Wyoming | collected... | reverse complement strand
CAAAGGAGTTCTGCAAGAGGTTGAGCGAAAGGCTCCCCCTCACCCTACCCTCTCCCCACGGGGGAGAGGGAAAATGGTTTGTCCGCCTGCCTACTGATGCCCAATGGGAATATGCCTGCCGCGCGGGAACGGTTACCAAATACTACTCTGGTGATGACGAGGCCGATTTGGCGCGCGTCGCCTGGTATCGCGCTAACAGTGGCAACAGTACACACCCCGTTGGCCAGAAAGAACCGAATCCCTGGGGCCTCTTTGACATGCACGGCAACGTGTGCGAATGGTGCGAGGGCTGGATTGAGTATCACCCCAATACGTATTCACAATCTGCGCCAAATGGCGAATACCGTATTCTGCGGGGTGGGTGTTGGCACTGGGAGGCCAAGGGCTGCCGCTCAGCCTCTCGGGCTAGGATCAGGCCGGGCGACCGGTACAGCATCATTGGTTTCCGGGTAGTGCTCACTGAACCTCCTTAACCCTTGCTCTTTTGCCCTCTAAACCTTTGCCGCCAGCCTTACCCGAAATCCTGGGAATCACGCAAAATCCCGGTCGAAGTCAGCATGTGAGCCGATCCAGAACCAGAAAACTGTACCGCCGCTTCGGCGGCAGACTGCGCGGTACGATAGTGTCACGCGCACGGACCACAGTTGGGGAACCTTTTGCAGTGGTTCGAAGTGTAAACTTGGGTGGTTGGGGTTGGCCAGGAACAGCCGGAAGGCCTTTTGCGCTTGCTCGCGAATTCCCGGTGGCAGAGTTCTGTACATGTCCCAGAAACTGGGCAAGGTGTGGCTGTTCAAAGGCGCTCCACATCCAACGGCTTCGCCTGCCCGGCCGCAATCTCACGGTCAACTTCCGCCAGGCGCGATTGCAGTTTGGGCACGTACTTGGCGGAGGATAGCCTGCGGTCCCATTCCTCTTCATCCTCTTTTTCAGCCAAGTACCTGGCGAATTCCAAGACAGCCTCGGCTTTCTGCGGCGGAAGGGACTCAACCAGGCGTGCAGCCTCCTGTGCGGTAGTGCTCATACTGCTATCGTAACCCGCGTGGCCCGGAAAGGCAAGCCGCTGGCACGGACTTCCAGGCCAATGCAATCGAAAATCAAAAATCGAAAATCTATCTCCCCAGTACGAACGGGCACGACCGCGTCGGGTCGGCAAACATCTTCCCCACGGGCCAATCCACCATGTAGTCCTGGCAGCGCCCGAAAGCCGAGAGGCCGTTGAGGGACACGGCGATGCGCACGATTTCGCCGCCGGCGCCGGGGAGCGGCAGAATCTCGCCGCCTTTGCGGCCGGCTATGCCGCCGACAAGTTTCACTTCCTCAAACGGTACGCGCGCCATGAAGGCCCAGCCAGGCTTGCCCTCGAAGGACGTGCCCGTGACGGCCGCGAGACGCCGGCCGAGAGGATGTGAGCCGAGATTCGCCAGCTTCGCTCCCCAAACACTGTCCCGCGGCAGCGCGTAGTTGGCTGCCCAGTCCTTGCCTTCGCGGTTGTGCTGGCGAAATTTGTGGATGGCGGGAGTGCCGTCTTTCAGGAAACCGAGGCCAATCTGCTCTTCCTCCAGCCACAGCTCAATGCTGTCATAGCGCCACAACTCGCCGCTGGACGGGGCATCGAAATGAGGAGAGTCGTCGGTGACAACGAAGGCGAGATACAGGGCCTTCCCGTCATGGGCGATGCCGCCGATCAGAGTGCCGGCGCGGAAAGTCTGCATGAGATCGCCCGGCATGATCCGCTTGAAGCCCACGCTGCAAGGCAAAGCCACAACCTGCGTGGGCACGCCGGCCTTCTCCCAGGCCGCCCAATCGCCGTCGAGCTGCAGCGGCGCGACCTTGGGGATGTTGACCATCCGCGTGACGTGCTTGCCTTCAGCGCGGTCGAAGAGTGGCGCAGGCTGTCCAGCCTGCGCGGGCACGGGCAGGCTAACAGCCTGCTCCACCCAGGTGAAGGTAGTGGTTTTGCGCTGGAGTGTCTCGGCGCCGTCGAGGCGGCAGCGCCCGAACCGGCCAATCGCGTCGTCTTCGACATACGCGCCTACCTTCCCGTCGGGCCGCACGTAAGCATGCACGCCGTAACGCATGTCCACGAAACCAAAGGCATAGCCCAACGGCCAGCCCCAGTTGCCCGTGGTGACGTGCAGGCCATCGGCGTTGTAGACGTCTATCTGCCCGCCGAAGCTTTTCCCCGCGAGGATCCACGTTGCCTTGCCATCGTTGGCGGCGCTGATGGACATGTAGTTGCCGCCGGTGCTGAGCGTGAACCAGAGCGGCTTGCCGTCCGGGGTGGACTTGCCGACGCCCGTGCCGTCGGCGCCCCAGCCCGGCACCATCTTGTTGTAGGTGTCGGTTACGGCCAGGTAGTAGATGTCGCCGTTCAGGCGGTCGCAGGAGATGGCCCCGATCTGCTTCATGCCGCGCGGCAACGGGTCTTTCGCCAAGCCGATAACTTCCGGTTTGTCGAAGTCGAACTGCGGGTTGTTCTGAGCATCCAGCCCCTTGAACTTGATGCGATTGAACAGCAGCGTATAGCCCTTCGGGCCTGAAACGATGTCGCCGTCCTTCGTAAATGAGAAGGTCGAGTAGGCCCAACTGCCAACGGCGGCGGTCTTCGCAAACAGCGCCTGGCGCGGCTTCAGCGGGTCGCTCACATCCAGCATGCGCAGGGAGCCTTTGCCGGAGTCGTGGTATCCAATGAAAGGCCGGCCCCCGAGGACCACGGCGTGGTTCGGGGAACCGAAGCTCAAGCTGACCGGCTTGCCGTCTTTGCCCGGCTCACCATGCCCCTGCGGCTCTTCCACCAGCCAACTCCAGGCCCCGCTCTTCGGATCCACGCGGAAAACGCCCAGATAGCAGTAGACGTACTCAGGTTGTGTCGGGTGCACGACCGCTGTGTCCATGAAGTTGCTCAGCATTTCAAAACTGGTCTTGGCGGTCTCCGGCCACAGCGCGCGAACTCGCGCCCCTTCGGTGACAATCAAGCGGCCGTCCGGGAGGAACGCGGCGCGGCGCGGGTCGCGGTAAAGCTCAGCGTTCACCGGCACAAACTCAGCCTGCGGGCGCGCCTGGCCCAGTGTGCGCAGCGCCTTGCCGCCGGCCGAGTCCAGGAGCGCGATCTTCGCGGCTTTGCGGTCCACCGCTGCGAGGCGGCCCGCACCCGCCGCCAAGTACTGCGGCGTCGCCAGGCCTGTCGGGTAGCGTTTGTCCATCTGCCCGTCCGGCTTCAAGGAAACGATGTCCGCGCCCGCGAGGGCCCAGAGCGTTCCGCGTTCGTCGCACGTTATGTCCGCCACGCCGGCCAGCGGCCAGTCGGCAGTCTTTTTCCCTGTGGCAAGGCCTATGACGCGGACGACGTTGAGTCCCGGGACCGCCACGTATACCGCGTCCCCAACCACGGCCAAGCCCGTGGCCTTCAAGCCTTTCCCTTCACGTACCGCGGGCGTCCCGCCCGCCCCCGGTGCAGGCGAGACGCCTGCGGTACGTTCTTCAGGGGCGAAGACTGGATAGAATTCAGCACCTGTTGCCATCGGTGCCCGTTCACCCGGCGGCGCGAGGCGGACGATTTTGACTTTGCCCTCATGCTCCAAACCGCCGATCAAATCCGCGCCTGCCGGAGCGATGGCCCAGAAGCCGCCTTCGGTGAAGCAACTCGCGAAGACGCCTTGGCCTGATGAGGCATAGCAGCGCAGTTGGTAGCCGGCCTCATCGTACACGGCCGTGACGGCAAAACGGCCGTCAGGGAAGACGGCGATGCAGTCGGCCTGGTCGCAATTCCAGATGCCCTTCGCGTTGCCGTTGTCACCCAAGGCGCCTTCATCCACGAGGCGGACATCGTGCGCGATGCTGCGGACCTCATATTGCCCCGCGCCAGCCGGATGGCCCGCATCGTCGAGGCCGTCCCACCAGAGCTGGCGCACGCCTGAGGCGTCGGCAAGCAGCGTGCGGACGAGTGTACCGTCGGGGCGATATATCGCGGCACTTTGGCGTTCGCCGCGCTCGCCCAGAGGGACGCCGATGGGCTTCCACGCGCCGTTCGGTTGTGGGTCCGGGTAATCGTAGGCGCCAACACACCTCCAAACTTCAGGCTCGCGGAAGGGCTTGCCATCGCGATCCAGTTTCACTCGCGGCGTGTAAGGCTCTAATGCCTGAGCTAGGCCTGCATTCATCCCTGGCAGGCCGCCACCCCATCCGACATTCGCGGCAATGTGGAAGTCACCAACGTCCGGGTCCACGAAAGCTGGTGTGATGTAGACGCTGTTGCGCTCTTGGCCCGACAGTGCGGGCCACTCGTAGATATTGTAGGCCGAGGGTGCATCGCCCCACGGACCTGTGGGGCCTTGGATCGCGTTCCATTCGCTTATCCACTCGCCGGACACAGCGTCGGCGACATAATTGCTGTTGTTGGCGGCGAAGAGGTTGTTGCGCATTATCCCCATCCCGCATGAAAGGATCATCACCCCGGCAGAGGTCGAAGCGGCAATGGTTACGTGCGCAATGCCCGTGCGCACGCAACCGGAGAGGAATATGCCCAGTGTGCAACGGGAGAAGACGCAGCTTTCGACGACGAGGCCTTTACCACCTTCAGCTATTAGTCCCCGCGTAGCGCCTTCGAAACTGCAGCGCTCGACCATGACGGCGCGGCACTTTTCCAGCTTGATCCCTTGGCCATTGCCACGGACCGTGAAGCCTGAGATCGTGAGACCACTATAGCGGAAGAAATGAAGAACTGGATCGGTGGCGTTGAGCGGCTCAAGAACAACCGGGCCAGGGGCGTCGCCTGTTTCTTTGCCGCTTTCATCGCCCTGGAGGCTCATCCAGGGATCATCCGCGCCAAACCGCTCAGCGAAGAACGCTGTGCCGCGGTATGTGCCCGGACCAACGACGACCTTATCGCCATGGTCCAGCACCTGGGCAGCCATGAGCACGTTGTGGAAGGCCGTGGCCGGCGTCTTGCCGTCATTCTGGTCGCTGCCTTTCTCACGGACGTACCAGGTCTGAGCAAGAAGGCTGCTGCAAGCGAAGACGCAAGCGCAAAGAGCGCTCGCGGCCCGGCGGAACGATTTATGCTTCTGCATGACCACCCCCGGATTCTTTCGTCCCCGAAAACTCTCTATGTAATTATCACTACACCGCGGGCCCAGGTTTCAAGTTTCTGGTTTCAGGTTTCCCCACGACAGCGCTCAACTTGAAACTTGAAACTTGAAACCGTAAACTTGAAACCTTCCAATCGGAGGCCGGCAAATGGCAGTTACAGGAAGCGCGCCCAGAGTCACCATCATCGGCGGCGGGATGATCACTCGCACTCAAATCCTGCCCACGATCTACCATCTGCAACGCGAAGGCGTAGTCGGCGACATCCACATCTGCGCGTTGAACGCCGCGCCGCTGACGGAGATGCTGAACGATACGGCGCTCGTTAGCGGCTTCCCCGGCCAGTCGTTCATTCCGCATCCCGATCCGGCCAGGGCGCCGGCGGAGCATCCCTTCCCGAACCTTTTCAAGGAGGTGCTTGCGGGCGCGCCGCGCGGCAGCATCGCGGTCGTCGCCTTGCCGGACCACATGCACTTCCCGGCCATCATGGAGGCCCTGGCGAACGAGCTGCACGTCTGCTCGGTCAAACCGCTGGTGCTCAAGCACCAGCAGGCTGAAGAGATCGCGCGGACGGCCTATGCCAAGGGCCTGCTCGTCGGCGTGGAATACCACAAGCGCTTTGATCACCGCAGCCTGATGGCGCGGCGCAACTACCGGGCCGGACGCCTGGGGCAATTCCGCATCGGCCAGGCGCACCTGCACGAAAAGTGGTACTACCGCGACTCGAACTTCCAGAACTGGTGCACCTGCGAAAACAGCGACATGTTCACCTACATCGGCTGCCACTACGTGGACCTGGTTGCGTTCATCACGGGCTTGAAGCCCTTGAGCGTGAGCGTATACGGCATCCGCGACAAGTACCCTAATGGCAAGGAAGGCTTCCTGTGGACGGATGCCCGCGTGCTCTGGGAGGGCGGCGGCTGCCTGAGTGTGGCCAACGCCATCGGCTACCCCAACGCGGGGGCCGGCGGGAACTCGCAGGGCATGACGCTCTGGTGCCAAGGCCCCACGGACGCCTGCCTCGTCTTCCACAGCGACCAGTTCCGCGGCGTGAAATGCGGGTTCACTCAGCCCGGCAGCGACCCCGGCGACACAACCTACGCCGAGCCCAACCCGGATTACTTCCAACTGCTCGACCAGGGCGGCGGAGGCCTGACGCCGGTGGGCTACGGCCATCGCAGCGTTGAGTACATTCTTAAGGCTTGCATGAAGGTGGCCTCGGCCGAAGGGCTCGCCAAACGCCAGGAACTCATCCGCCAGTATGACCAAGAGGGCGTGCTTGCAACGCCTGTCAACAGCAGCTACAACGAGCTGGTCATTGAGGCCGGCAGAAAATCCCTCCTCGCAGGCGGCAGGGAAGTGCTGATTGATTACGCCCCGCCGGCGGGAGTGAGGTTCCGGGAATACTGAGCTCTTAGCTCTTGGCTCTTAGCTCTTGGCATTGACCCGCCGCGCTTCATCCAAGAGCCAAGAGCTAAGAGCCTGCTGAGGAATGTGTCCTACCGTTTAGAGTTCGCTTAAAGGAGGTGCGCAGACTTGGCCACAAAGGAATTCCAACTCATCCCTGAGAAGGTTCCACACGTTCAGACGAAGTACCGCACCATCCATACCAAGATTCCAGTCCCGGCATCGGTGCCGCGACTGGAAAAACTGCGGGCGTTGGAGCCGCGGTCCATGGGCGGCCAGCCGCCGGTGATCTGGGACCACGGCGAGGGCTTCACGGTCAGCGATCCTTACGGCAATCGCTGGCTGGACTTCTCCAGCGGCGTGCTGGTCACCGCCTGCGGGCACGGGCACCCGGAGATAATCCAGGCTATCCAGAACATGGCGGGCCAGGGCCTCTATCATGCCTACTGCTTCCCCACCGACGTGCGGCTGAAACTGGTCGAAGAGCTGACGCGCTGGCTGCCGGCGCCGCTGGCGCGGATTTTCCTGCTGACGACCGGTTCCGAGGCGTGCGAGTGCGCCATAAAACTGGCAATGACGCGCGGCCTGGCCATTGGCGGGATGAAGAAGAGCGTCTTCGTCACGTTCGACAATGCCTTCCACGGCCGGACGATGGGCTCGCAACTCGCCGGCGGCTCGGCCGCGCTCAAGAGTTGGCTGGGCGACTGCGACCCGCGCTTCGTCCAGGTCCCCTACCCGGACGGTTTCCGCCAGAAGGATACGAGCTTCGCGGCCTTCGAGGCCGCCCTGGCCGCGAAGGGCGTTGATCCCGGCACGGTCTGCGGAGTGATGAGCGAGACTTACCAAGGCTGCAACGCTTGCCTCATGCCGGCTGCATACGCGCAGGCCCTGCGCCGCTGGTGCGACCAGCACAAAGCCATTCTCATCTTCGATGAGATTCAGGCCGGCTTCGGGCGGACGGGCAAGCCGTTCGGCTTCATGCACTACGGCATCGTGCCCGACGTAGCCGCCTGCGGCAAAGGCATCTCCGGCGGCCTGCCGCTGGCAGCCGTGCTGGGCACCGAGGAACTGATGAAGATGTATGGGCCGGGTGAGATGACCAGCACGCACTCGGCAAATCCGATTTGCGCCGCCGCGGCGCTGGCGAACTTGCAGGTCATCCGCAAGGAAAAACTGGTGGAGAACGCGGCCAAGCTGGCGCCCGTTCTGGCCGAGGGCGCCGAGCGGATTGCCAAGGCTGCGCGCGGCAAAGTCGGCAACGTTACCGCGGCCGGCCTGGTGGCCGCATTGCAGTTCACCAAGCCGGGCACCACCGAGCCACAGCCGGATGACGCCTGGGAAATGGTCCGCCGAGCCATCCAGCGCGGCGTGATGCTGTTTGCGCCGGTCGGCGTCGGCGGCTGCGCCATCAAGATCAACCCGCCGCTCATGATCAGCGAGGAGCCGTTGCGCGAGGGCTTGGGCGTGTTGGAGGACATCGCGCGGGAACTGTAGCGAGAATGCGCAACTCGAATTCCGTCATCTACTTTCCGGGTAGCAAGGGGCCTAGTTTGTCCAATACATCGGCCACATCGCTCGTCGCGGTCTTCCAGACTTCATCCCAATCAACGATGTCGTAGCCGTGAATGAGGTGGTCGCGCATGCCGGCGATGAGTGACCAGGGAACCTCGGGGTGTTGTGTGCGGAACTCGGCCGACAAACGCTTAACGGCCTCCCCCATCACAATCAACTGGTACAGGACTGCTGACCGAGTCTTGACATCATTGAGAAAGGCCTCTTTGGTCAAGCCCTTTACAAAAGCCGGCAGAAGGCCAGCGGCTTCCGCAATGTTGAGCAGAGCTGCATCATCCCGTCGCATGTTTGGTCCTTCCTCGCGGGAACATGATTTGGGCGGAGCTTTGGATCTCATCGCGCAGCAGCCAATTGCGACTAAGCTGAAGCGCACGCCTGGTTATAAGGTCCACTTTCCTGCCCCAGAGCGTTTGCAGCTCTTGTTGCATTTGGATGTGGTCGAGCAAGCCCCAGTTGGCATCCGCGGAGGGAGTCACGAGGATGTCCACATCGCTCTCGGGGCCAAAATCGTCACGCAAGGCGGAGCCAAACAAAGCCAATTCGCGAATGTTCCAGCGCTCGCAGAAGCGCGCGAGTTCATCGGCGCTGGCGGCAGCAAGGTAAGCGCTCATGGTCTCACCTCTACCAACGTATATTCGCGCGAATCCGGGAAGTCAAAAACCAAGTTGCCAGTTTCCTCTTGCGATTCGTTCCACCACCTGCTGAACGCGGCACTGGACCAGGCTTTACGCAAAAAGCCGCACCAGAGCTTCCTCTTCCTTGCCAGCGGCCGGATGGTTGATCACCTGGCGCATCGCAGTGCCTCTCGGGCCGCCTTCATGATCTCCGTGTGAGTCTTGCAGGACACGCGCCGCTTAGTAATGTCGGCGTCACGCTTTCTCGCCAGCGCAAGCCAGGCCCTCTCGTTTGCCTCGGCCGAGCACTCGTCCAGGCTGTCCAACAGCAGGTCCGCAAGCAAGGCTCGCGAGCGGGCGGGGAGTTTAAGAGCCTGAACGCTGATTTCCTTGACGCTCATCTGTATCCGGACCTCCACCAAAAGGTCTGCTCCTTGCCGTCTCCTCCTAAGGGATAATCCAACCTGCCTGCCTCCTAGTCAACAGGCATTCCCCACTGCCACAGCGTAATGTATACGGCTGTTGAAATGCAGCTTGCACTTGATAGAGACGTTAAACGAGCATTTGGTTCGCTTTCAGCTACGCCCGTGGGGAGGGACTGACATGAAATGGACGGCGAGGCTTGTCTGGTTGTGCGCTTGGACCGTTATGTGTTCCTTGCTTGCTGCCGAGCCCGGCCCGCTCGAACCGCGCAAGCCTGAGCGGCAGCGCTGGTCCTGGAACCAGCCCAAAGCGGAAATCACCCCCACGGGCGATCTGAAGTGGAAGGCTGAGCCGTTCAAGTTCGAGGCCGGGAAATCGCTGCGTTACATTGACGCCGAAAGCGGTGACGACGCCAAGGCCGGCGACACGAAGGAATCCGCCTGGAAGCACCATCCCTGGGACGCCAACGCCACGGGCAGCGCCAAGCAGTGCAAGGGCGCGCAGACGTACGTCTTTAAGCGCGGCGTGATCTACCGCGGCGCGTTGCGGGCGAATGAGTCCGGCGCCGAGAACGATCCGATCCGCTTGACCAGCGATCCGGCCTGGGGGACGGGCGAGGCGATGATCTACGGCTCGGAGCGCGTCGCGGCCTGGAAGCGCGGCGCCGAAAACAAGGACATTCCCGAAGGCGACAAGGTCTGGTACGCGGACCTCGGCTTCGCGCCTCGCTGCGTGTGGGAAGTAAAAGGCAAGGAGATCGAGCGCGTCGCCTTGGCGCGCACGCCGAACTGGAAGGTCTCCGACCCCGAAGACGTGATGAGCGAATGGTGGACGTGGGAGCAGCCCGAATGGTGGGCCGGCAAGTGCAAGATCAACACCCCCCGAGGCCGCGCGCACATCGGCATTGACAAGAAGCATCTCACCAAGGATGCCGACTACTACAAGGACGCCACCGTGCGGACCGAGTACAGCATCGTCATGGGCACGCCGTTCCCGACGCGGGTCGAAGGCTTTGACGCCGCCAGGAAAGGCGTCATTTTCCAGGGCATCTGGTTCGGCGACAGCGAGACGCTCACCACCGGCAACCGCTACTTCCTCGAAGACAAGCCGCAGTATCTCGATGAGCCGGGCGAGTTCTGGTTCGAGAAGAAAGGCGCGGGCGGCCGGCTGTACTTGCGCTTGACGGGCGACCGCGACCCGAACCAGGCTGTTGTCGAGGCGGCGCGGCACGTTAACTTGATCGAGAGCGACGGCCTGAGCCACGTGCGGATCACGGGACTGACGTTCCGCTTCGGCAACATCTTCTGGGACATGGCCCCGGCGGCGTGGGGCCACAAGGACATCAACAACGCGTGCATCCGCGTGCTCGGTTCGGCCGAAGACGTGCGCGTGTCCAACTGCCGTTTCGAACACGTGGGCAAGGCCGTGAGGATCAGCGCCGGCGCCGACAGCAACCGCGTTGACAGGATCGTGATCTCCGACAACGAAATGCAGTACCTGGATCACGGCGCAGTTCAGGTTGAGGGCACTTCCGGCGGGGGCAAGGTTGAGCCGCCGTTCGCTTACGTGGGCGACGTGAAGGTCCTGCGCAACCGCCTCTTCACCATCGGCCTGCGTGCCTTCCGCCAGGACCACAGCCACGCGGTGTGCGTCAGCTTTCCCGAAACGATGGAGGTCGCCGGCAACGTGCTCGACCGCTGCTACGGCGCGGGGCTTTTCCTCTTCGGCGGAAAAGGCAGCGGCCAGGCGGGCGACAAGCCGCTGGCCCGGAACCTCATCTACAACAACCGCGTCACCCAGGCGCTGCTGGCGGCCAACGACTGGGGCGCCATCGAGACCTGGCAGGGCGGGCCGCACTACGTCTACAACAACATTTCAGGCGATCCGAACGGCTACTGGAATTGGGCCTATAGCCCGAAGAAGCCGGGCAGCGGCCGCCTGGGCTTCGCCTACTACCTAGACGGCAGCTTCAAGAATTACCTCTTCAACAACGTCGCCTGGGGCAACAACAACGACCTGACCAGCAAGCTCTGCAACAACTGCGCTTTTTACGAAGCGGTCCCCACGATCTACAACACGTTCTTCAACAACACCGCCTGCAAGTTCGCCATGGGTTCGAACTGGTCGCCGGCGGGCGGGCGGCATTTCTTCCTCGGCAATCTGTGGATGGACATCAGCTCGTGGGTCTTCCAGCACGGCAAACTCAAAGAAGACAAAGGCAGCGCGCCGCCGGCATACCCGCATGAAACCATGGCCTACGGGCGCAACGTCTTCCACAACGTGTCGCCGCAGTTCGCCGTCTTCGAGGCGAGCGGCAAGGGGCACGCCGACCTGGCTTCGTTCAAGAAGGCGCTCGAAGAACACAAGCCGCTGGCGCTCGACGGCGGCATCCTCGCGGACGCCTCGCCCGTAACCAACGCGGCCGAACACGACTTCCAGCCCAAGGCCGGCTCAGCCGCCATTGATCAGGGCGTCAAGTTCTTCGTCCCCTGGGCGCTCTGCGGCATCGTCGGCGAATGGAACTTCCGCCGCAACAACAGCGACCCGACCGTGCTCCTCGACGACCACTGGTATATGGCGTCGTACTACACGAACCGCGACATCTACCACAAGCTGCCAACGTTCCCTCTGAAGGCCGTGAACATAACGGCGGCGGACTACGTTGACGGGCCGCTCGAAAACTGGACGCAGGGCGCTCTCCAGTTCAACGGCAAGGACCAGTACGCGTCCATCGGCCATCAGGATCTTACCAAGCCGGTCACCTACGAACTCAACGTGAACAAGGCGAAGAAGCAAGTCACCGTGTCGGGCAAGGACCTGGCGACGCCGGACATCGCCACCGGCAACTTTCTGATCGAGGCGTACTTTATGACCAAGCCCGGCCACACCAACGGCGTGATCGTATCGAAGATGGCGGAGAATGGTTACTGCCTGGCGGTGGACAAGGCCGGCGGCGTTGAGCTGCGTTTGCAGTCAGGCGGCAAGAAGCTGGGCTTTGGCGTGCAGCAGGTCAACGACGGCAAATGGCACCACGTCATCGCCGAAGTGGACCGCGCCGCACGCAGGGCCAGCATCTACTTGGACGGGAAGCAGAAACTGAATGATTCGCCTATCGGCCTGGAGGCCGAGGACTCGCTGTCCAACTCCGGCGACCTCATTGTCGGCAAAGGCCCGGATGGCAACTTTTTTGCCGGCGCCATTGACTTCCTGCGCATTGCCCGCGGCACGCTCGCCGATGCCAAGACCAGCATCGAAGAGCTTTACGACTGGGAATTCGACGGCCCCTTCCTGCGCGATTTCCGCGGCCACGAAGTGAGCGGCAAGTGTAGGGATGCGGGGGCATTTGAGGGCGGGGAATGAGGCGGAAAGCTGTATGAAGAGCAGAATTCAGTACACAGATGAGCCGCTCGGGGAGCTCAAGGCAGTGAAGGACTTCCTGCCCCCTCCCAGCGATCTGGCCTTTGAGGAAGAAACAGTTAAGGTCACGATTGCACTGAGCCGATCCACCATCGCCTTCTTCAAGAAGGCAGCGCGGCGGAATCATACTGCCTATCAGAAAATGATCCGGCGGCTTCTCGACCTCTACGCCGCTCAATACGAGAATGAGGAGGCCCCGACAGCGGGATCCAAACCACGTCGCCAGCCGCACCGCGTCTGATTCCGGCGGGCGGCCTAAATGGCTGCCAGAAGCATCTTCTACGCAAACATGTCATTATGAGTTTTGGCTTGACGCTGCCATGATTCCCGCTCTAGTAACAGCCTGCTGTACGTGAAAGGGCTCCAAGGAGATCATGCCCAAGGCAAACACTAATGCGATTGGCGATTTCGGCGAGTTGCTTGCCGCCACTGATTTATCCCGCACAATTCGCGGTCGCTACCGGAGACCACTTTTCAAACCAACCTATCTTGGCCAGAAGTACCCCTCAGTAGACTTCATCGTTGATGTTCTGAACACCGATGGCTCAACAGGTGGCTTCTTCTTCGTTCAGGTGAAGTCAACATCCAAAGCAGGAGAAGGGGCAAGAATACGGGTCAGTATTTCCCCGAAGAAATACAATCGCCTGGCCTCACTGCCAGCGCCTACATATCTGATAGGCGTTGATACCCGTGCGGAACGTACTTACCTGGTCGCCGCACTCAAACCTATCAAGAAACCAATCTGTGTGCATGACCGTAACTGTACCTTCTCCCCTGTGGGGAGAAGGCCGACGTGAGCGAAGCGAACGCGGGATGAGGGGGCGATGGGGACGTCTCAAGCACCCCCTCACCCGCCGCGCCTGCGGCGCGGCACCCTCTCCCCACAGGGGAGAGGGATCTGCGGCACGTCCTGCAGTTACGGTCATGCACACAACCAATCTCAAGCATCACAAAGGCATTTGACCTCAAGGACGATTGCGTCAAGATCGCCCTCTACCATGAGGTAGTGGCGTTCTGGTGCCACAACAAACCCTGGCGCAAACGGTCGAGGTTCCACGATGATAAATAAGGAAGAACAGGCAACCAGTTCACGCAGGGCCGATTATGCCGGTTGGCGAGGCCAGTTGCTGGCTCAACTGGCTTTGTCTCGCCTCAGGCGTCTGACAGTGTACGCGGGACCGCTACAGGGGCGCTATGACTTCCTGGCAATGGCCGATGAGGTAGTGAGCTTCTTCGTCAAGGTCAAAGCCTTCTCATCGATGAAACGCCGCGTTCACGGCATCGAGTCAGTTCAGCAACTGAGATGGCGGATCCCGACCAGGCTGATCCTGGATGCGCACAAATCACAAATCCCTGTTGTTCTTTTCCTCTTCGACGCTGATACCGGCCACGGCCGCTACCTGAGGTTGGATACGATCAAGGTGACGATGCCCGGCGCTGTACTTCAGACAGTTAGACTGCCTGTCGGCAACACGATTTCCGAGAAGGGCCTCAGCCTGTTGATTGAGGAACTTGGGGCAATGCACACTGCGGCACATGCCTCCCAAACGAAACGCAACGCCTTGCGCGCCAAGGCGCGGCAATGACCACCGCAGGTTTTAAACCTTAAGCAGTAATCGTTAACTCGCGGCTGCTGATATTGGCGCTTCTCTCTCTGATCTCAGGGAGTTCCTTCGGATTTCGGATTTGCCCCCTTATGCTCATCATATCCCTTCACTTCCCTCACCCACACATTCCTGTAGCGCACGGGGTTGCCGTGGGATTGGAGCATGAGCGGGCCTTTCTCTCTCTCGGGCGTGTACTTCGGCAGAATCCTGTGCCCGGTGGAGCCCAGGATCGCCACGTGGTTGTGCACCACGACGCCATTGTGGAGCACGGTCGCGTAGGCCGGCGTGTCCAGCTTGCCGTCCTTGAAGCGCGGCGCCGTGAAAACAATGTCGAACGTCTGCCACTCGCCCGGTTTGCGGCAAGCGTTCACCAAGCAGGGAAACTGGCCGTAGATGGCCCCCGCCTGGCCATCGGCGTAAATCCCGGAGTGATATGACTCAAAGACCTGCACCTCATACTTGCCAAAGAGAAACACACCGCTGTTGCCGCGGTTCATGATGTCGCCTTGCGGCGGATCGGGCGTGGCCCATTCCACGTGGACCTGGCAATCGCCAAACTCATCTTTCGTATAGATGTCTCCCCCGCCCTTCGTGCCCGGCGGCGGCACAATCATACAACCGTTCTCGACTTTCCAGCCGGCCGGCTCGCCCTGGGCGGTGCGCCACTTGGATGTGTCCGTGCCGTCAAAGAGAACTACGGCATCGGACGGCGGCTTGCCTGGCGCCTCCAACGTGCCAGGTGTTCCAGGCTCGACCGTCTTGGGCTGTGGGCGGTCGCTGTCATGGACGTGCCACTTGCCGCCGGGCAGCATGGGCGTGTCCTTGTAGCCGACCTTCTTCTCTTCGGCGTGCGCGCTGACTGAAACTACGCCTGCAAGTGCGGCCAGAATTACGGTGGGGAGAATCTGTTTCATGTTTGCAGTGCCTCCTCAGGAATCAGTTGGGCTAGGCGGTGGTGAGGTGGTCTCGGGTTCGCCAAGTTGGCTCAAGATGCCTTCAATCTGGGGTTTCAGAGCTGGCAGGTCTTCTTCTGTCACAGACCAGATAATCTTGAGGTTGACCGCGAAGTAATGATGCACCAGGATGTGACGCAAGCCGATGATCTTCCGCCAAGGTACTTCGGGGTGCTGTGCCCGAAGCTTCTGTGAAAGCCCGAAACACGCCTCCCCCATAACCTGCAAGTGGCTGGCTATCCAGTTCTGGATAAGCCTGTCCGATTCAAAGACCGCCTTTCCTTGGCGCGCGTACTCTTCGATATCTCGAATGGAGTCTAGGATATCGGCCAGCCTCTCAGGGTCGCTCCTCATACGGAAATGGCCTCACGCAACACCCTCTCCCGTAGGCGCGCCCGCAGGCCGTCCGGCGTGACAACATCCACTTCCCGCCCCAGCAGATCGCGCAGGTCCATCAAAAGGCCGCCCAGGTCCAGCAGGTTCCGCCCGTCCTCCAGGTCCACAAGGAAGTCCACGTCGCTCTTCTCGTCTGCGTCGCCACGGGCGACCGAGCCGAACACTCTGACATTGGATGCGCCATGCTGTGCGGCCAGGCGCAGAATCTCATCGCGCTTATCCTTAAGAATATCATTTACACCCATATCCGCCTCCCCACACTGCATCTTATCCTGCAACAAGCAAATTGTGAAGATACCTTCGGGAAAATTAGAAACAGAGTCGCAGCCCCCCAACTTGCGCTTGGCCAGCAGGGCGGTTAGGATGGCGATTGGAGGCCGGAGACATGAAGACGGAACAGTCAAATGATGATATGATCGCAGGACTGGGGAGGCACCTGGAACGGGTCTCTCCGCAGGAAATCCGCGTGAAGGGTACAAGGATTTGCATTGAGCACGTACTTGAGCGGTACCTTTTCAAGGGGCAGCCACTCGATGAAATCGCAGTGGAGCTGGACTTAACGGCAGCCCAAGTTGGCGCGGTTATCTCCTATCTCGAGACCAACCGCCAAGAGGTGTGGTGCTATCTTGCGGATTTCTTCGAGTGGCGAAGGAAGTTTGAAAGCGAGCTTCTGGCCAAGCAGCGGGCGACGGGATTGAGGGAAAGGCTCCTGAGGAGAGCGTCTCAACGAGGGCATCGTCATCCGTTACCTTCTCGATGAAAACTTAGGCCGCAATCTTCAGACCGCCTTGATGCGCCAGAAGCCTGGGATCACTGTTTGGAGAGTAGGTGACGAGGATGCGCCGGCAAGGGGAACAAAGGACCCAGACATTCTCCGCTGGTGCGAGGCGAACGACTTCGTGCTGATAAGTGACAATCGGGGAACTATGCCCGGCCACCTCAGAGACCACCTTGCTGACGGCGGCCATGTGCCAGGCATTATCTGGCTCAGGGGCAATGCGAGTCTTGGCGCTATCGTTGACTACCTCATTCTGATCGCGGGAGCGGCAACGCCTGACGATTTCCGGGATCAGATCAAAGTCATTCCGTTTTAGCGCCGTTATCCTATTTTCATACTCAGGCCCCCGCCTCATAATCCAGATACGGCCCCAGCCAGCGTTCCACTTCGGGCACGCTCATGCCCTTGCGCACGGCGTAGTCCGCCACCTGGTCGCGGCCAATTTTGCCGACGGTAAAATAGGACGATTCCGGGTGCGAGAAATACAGCCCGCTCACGGAACTGGCGGGGATCATGGCACAGTTCTCAGTCAGACTGATCCCGGCGTTCTTCCCCGCCTGAAGCAACTCGAAGATCAGCCGCTTCTCGGTGTGGTCGGGGCACGCGGGGTAGCCCGCCGCGGGACGGATGCCCCGGTAGCGTTCGCGGAGCAAGTCTGCGTAGCTCAAGTTCTCGTTCAGCCCATAGCCCCACTCCGCGCGCACTTTCTTGTGGAGCATTTCGGCGAAGGCTTCCGCCAGCCGGTCCGCCAGCAGCCCCGTCATAATCGCGTTGTAGTCATCGCCCTGTTGTCTGAAGCGCTTGATGAGCGCTTCGGCGCCTATGCCCGCACTCACGGCGAAGGCGCCAATGTAATCCTTGCGCCCACTTTCTTTCGGGGCGACAAAGTCGCTCAGCGCATAATAGTTGGGTGCCGGCTTGCCCGCGGCCGCGGGCCGCTCGGCTTGCTGGCGCAGAGTGTGCAGCGTCATCAGCACCTGCGCGCGCGACTCGTCGGTGTATAGCTCGATGTCGTCGCCCACGCTATTGGCCGGATAGAAGCAGTAAACGCCGCGCGCCGTAAGAAGCTTTTCGCTGGCGAGGCGCTGGAGCAGCATCTGCGCGTCGCCGAACAACTCCCGCGCTCGCGCGCCCACCTCACGCTTGTTGAAGATCTCCGGATACTTGCCCGCGAGCTCCCAGGCCACGAAGAACGGCGTCCAGTCAATGTAAGGGATGAGCTCTTCCAAGGGCACGCCTTCAGAGGGGAATGCGGATGTTCCGTGCCGCCCCCTCACCCCGCGTTCGCTTCGCTCACGTCGGCCCTCTCCCCACTGGGGAGAGGGACAGGGCACCGTTCGCACGCCCAGGAAGGACGGCCGGGAAATTTCGCAGCCCAGCCAATCGAATTTCGGCTTCCGCGCGCGCGCTTCGGCCAGCGGCAGCAGGGGTCTCCGCCCCTTGCCGGCGAGGTGTTCGTCCCGCAGACGCTTTTGCTCAACGCGGTTGGCTTCCTCAAAGGCCGGTCGTTGTTCGCTGCTGGAGAGGCCGGCCACGACACTGACGGCGCGCGACGCGTCCAGCACGTGAACCACGGCATGACTGTAGGCGGGCGCGATCTTGACGGCCGTGTGTGCGCGGCTGGTGGTCGCGCCGCCGATCAGCAGCGGGATAGTGAAGCCCTCGCGTTCCATCTCACGCGCCACGTGGACCATCTCGTCCAGCGAAGGCGTGATCAGGCCGCTCAGGCCGATGAACTCCGCCTTGTGTTCACGCGCCGCGGCGAGGATCTTCTCACACGGGACCATGACGCCCAGTTCAACCACTTCGTAGTTGTTGCAGTTCAGCACCACGCCCACGATGCTCTTGCCGATGTCGTGAACATCGCCTTTGACCGTGGCCATGACTATCTTGCCGCGCGCCCGATGGTCCTGAGGCCTCTGTTTCTCCGCTTCGAGGTACGGCAGCAGCACGGCCACGGCCTTCTTCATCACGCGCGCGCTCTTCACGACCTGCGGCAGGAACATCTTGCCGGACCCGAACAGGTCGCCAACTATGTTCATCCCCGCCATCAGCGGCCCTTCGATGACCTCCAGCGGCTTGCCGTACTTCTGCCTGGCCTCCTCGACGTCGGCCTCGACAAAGTCCGCGATGCCCTTGACCAGGGCGTGGCTGAGCCGCTCCTCGACCGTGCCCCTTCGCCAGGGTTCGCCGGGCTTTTCCTCTTTGTCCTGGCGCTTCACTGTTTCGGCGAAGGCCAGCAGGCGTTCCGTCGCATCCGGACGCCGGTTGAGAAGCACGTCCTCAACCAGTGCCAGCAGGTCCTTGGGGATTTCCTCGTAAATGGCCAGTTGTCCGGCGTTCACAATGCCCATATCCATGCCGGCCCTGACGGCGTGGTAGAGGAAGGCGGAGTTCATGGCCTCGCGCACCGCGTTATTCCCGCGGAAAGAAAACGAGACATTGCTCACGCCGCCGGTGACTTTGCAGCCTGGCAGGCTTTCCTTGATGCGCCGCGTGGCCTCGAAGAACGCAACCGCGTAGTTGTTGTGCTCCTCAATCCCCGTGGCCACGGTCAGAATGTTGGGATCGAAGATGATGTCGTGCGGCGGGATGCCGAGCTCTTGCGTCAGGATGCGGAAGGCCCGCGTGCAGATCTCAACCTTGCGCTCCGCCGTCGTGGCCTGGCCGCTTTCGTCGAAGGCCATCACCACCATTGCGGCGCCGTAACGGCGAATTCGGCGCGCCTCCGTCTTGAACTTCTCCTCGCCCTCCTTCAGGCTGATCGAGTTCACGACGCCCTTCCCTTGCAGGCATTTCAGCCCGGCTTCGAGCACCGAGGACTTGGAGCTGTCCAGCATCACGGGCACCCGTGCGATCTCCGGCTCGGCGGCAATCAGGTTCAGGAAGGTGGTCATGGCGCGTTCGGAGTCCAGCAGGCCCTCGTCCATGTTGATGTCAATCATGTTGGCGCCGTTCTCGACTTGCTGGCGCGCCACGCGGGCGGCTTCCTCAGACTTGCCTTCCTTGATCAGCCTGGCGAACTTCGGCGAGCCCGAAACATTGGTGCGCTCCCCGATGGTGATGAAGTTGCTCTCCGGGCGGATGGTGAGCGGCTCCAGGCCGCTCAGCCGCAGCGCCGGCTCAATTCGCGGCGGCACGCGCGGCGCCAGGCCGTGCGCGGCCGCGGCGATGGCGCGGACATAATCCGGCGTGGTCCCGCAGCAGCCGCCCACGACGTTCAGCCAGCCGGCGGCGGCAAATTCGCGGAGCGCCCCCGAGACCATCTCGGCCGTTTCGTCGAAGCCCGTCTCTGACAGCGGATTGGGCAGGCCCGCGTTGGGATAACAGCTCGTATACACGGGAACCAGCCCTGAGAGTTCCTCCAGGTAAGGCCGCATCTGTCTGGGGCCGAGGGCGCAGTTGAGGCCCACGCTGAGCAGCGGCACGTGCGCGATCGAGTTCCAGAACGCTTCCAGGGTCTGCCCGGACAAGGTCCGGCCGCTTTGGTCCGTGATTGTCACGGAGGCCATCACAGGCACCCGCCTGCCGCAGGCTTCGAAGCACTTCTCCAGGGCGAAGAACGCCGCCTTGGCCACGAGCGTGTCGAAAATCGTCTCGACCAGCAGGATGTCCACCCCGCCTTCCATGAGGGCGCGGGCCTGCTCATAGTAGGCATCCACGAACTGGTCAAAGGTGTGCGAACGCGCGGCCGGGTTATTGACGTCCGTCGCCACCGAGAGCTGCTTGTTGGTCGGCCCGATGGCGCCGGCCACAAAGCGCGGCCGGGAAGGGCCGCGCTCCATCGCGCGGTCCGCAGCCTGACGCGCCAGGCGCGCGGCGGCAACGTTCAGTTCTGAAACCAGGCTCTGAAGTCCATGGTCCGCGAGAGAGAGGGCCTGTGAGCCGAACGTATCGGTCTCGATGATGTCCGCCCCCGCTTCCAAGTAAGCCGCGTGGATGGCCGAGATGATCTGCGGCTGAGTCAGCACCAGGACTTCATTGTTGTTGCTCAGCGGGACGGGGTGATGAGCGAAGCGCCGGCCGCGGTAGTCCTCCTCCGCCAGCTTGTGGCGCTGCACCATGGTGCCCATCGCGCCGTCCAAGATGGCAATGCGCTCCCGCAGG